>MPLX02050559.1_pt1 | contig 46133 bp, 49 predicted proteins | sample 1617341 | NCBI WGS metagenome assembly MPLX02 (sample SAMN05944804, study PRJNA350692) | marine metagenome | biome: marine; feature: ODZ; material: water; isolation source: 120 m water sample filtered on 0.2 um supor filter | place: Pacific Ocean | collected 2012-04-08 | depth 120m m | reverse complement strand
TTGCATTTCCCCAATCGACGGTAGTGGAAAACTTTCCCGCAGGCACTCGCTATGCGTCAAGGGTAGGACCCTGGTCTTTGCCGGACGCGCCTGCCAAACTCGTGCCATGTTCGTGTGCCTCGCTTTCGGACCGTGTCTGCTCGTGGAACCCTCTACCGCCGGTTTCCAGGGGTATGGCGGCTACGTCAAAGCGGTCGCTTTTGCACTGGACGGTCGCCGTGGGCTCTTCGACGGCACCGATATGCTCCTGCACTATTGGGGCCTGGAGACAGACGAGGAGCTGCGCCCATGAGGTGCTTGGCAGTGGTCGTCGGTTCGCTGCTGTTCCTGTCGGGACCAGTGGCAGCGCAGAGCCATATGGACAAGGCGCTGTTCCTGGAGTTGTCGGCCGCGCGCGCAGGCCCCGAGTGGGGCTTGCTGCTAGTGCATCTGAAAGGCGTTCTGGCCGGGTTAGAGGCGGCCAACATGACGCTCGTGCGTCGTGGCGACCCGCCTCTCTACTGCCCGCCGCGTGATGCCGTAATTACGCCGGAGTGGGCCGTCGCCGAGCTCATTGCCTACCTCGCGCTCTATCCGAAAATCCCCGACAATACCTCGATAGCGGTGGTCGCCACCTTTGCGCTTGGCGAACGCTTTGCCTGCGAAACGCCGATCCGCTTCATTCCTCGGCCGAGTCCGGTACGCTGAAGTCTGGCTTGGCGAAAAAATAGGCATGTTCGAGGTCGATACTGCTCTTTTTTCGCAGGTCCTTGCGAATGTCGCCGAGCAAGTTACGAAAGGATCAGGAAGAGGATGCCGAGGATGAGAAGCAGGATTCCGAAAAGCTCCCGTCGCGTGATCTTTTCGCGGAAGACTAGTGCCGATACGGCGATGGTGAAGACTAGCTCAACCTGACCCACGGCGCGCACGTAGGCTGCATTCTGCATGGCCATGGCGGTGAACCAGCAAGCGCTACCGAGCATGCCGCTGACACCGACCCAGATACCGACTGGCCAAGCGCACAACACGGCCTTGAGCTGGGCGAAATCCACGAGCCGCATGTAACCGCCCATCAGCAATGTCTGGTAAATCAGTACCACGACCAGGGTTAGGGCCGCCTGGGTGACGGAGTCACCGTCGCCGAGCGCAAGTGCCGCGCCGCGGTAGGAGACCGCGGAGATGCCGAAGCCGGCGCCGCTGAGCAGCCCCATCAGCGCTGCCTTACCGAGCAGCTGGCGCAGCACGGTGGTCAAGCCAATGGTCTGACGCGCCGTCGAGATGGCGATCACGCCGACCAGGCTGATGAGAATGGCTGCACCGGCCATGGCGCTCACCGCATCGCCCAACACGACGATGCCGAACAGCGCGGCCTGCACCGTGTCGGTCTTCGAATAGGCTGTGCCGACCGCAAAATTGCGGTACGAGAAAAGCTGCACCAGGGCTGCGGTGCCACCGATCTGGGCCAGCCCGCCGACGGCGCAGTGCATGGCAAACTCGGCATTTGGCGTCGGGATCGCCAGGCCCAAGCCTTGGTTGAGCAGTAGCAGATAGAGGATGGCGAGCGGCCAGGCGTAGAGAAAGCGCGAAAATGTTGCGCCCGTTGTGCTCAACTGTCCCTTGAGATGCTTTTGCAGGCCATTGCGCACGGTCTGCAATGCCGCCGCGGCAATGGTCATCGGTATCCAGGCTTCCATCGGCCGCAATAGACCAGAGGTGCGGCAGTGGCGGCAAGGGCTTGGCGTGGCCGTCGAAGGCGTTACCATACGGGTAGCCGCAAAGGGAGATTGCGATATGATCGAGGCCTTTATTTGCGACAACGCGCGCACGCCAATTGGCCGTTTTGGTGGCGCCTTGTCAGGTATTCGCACCGATGATCTGGCAGCGGTGCCGATCTCGGCCCTGATGGCGCGCAACGACAGCGTCGATTGGGAGGCGGTTGACGACGTCATCTATGGCGCAGCCAACCAGGCGGGCGAGGACAACCGCAATGTGGCCCGCATGGCATCGCTGCTGGCCGGCCTGCCACAATCAGTCTCGGGCCAGACAGTGAACCGTCTTTGCGGCTCCGGCATGCAGGCGGTCTCGGCTGCAGCCAATGCCATCCGCTGTGGTGAAGGCGAGCTGATGGTTGCTGGTGGGGTCGAGAGCATGACCCGGGCGCCCTTCGTCATGGGCAAGGCAGACAAGGCTTTTTCACGCTCGGCCGAGATTTTCGACACCACCATCGGTTGGCGCTTCGTCAATCCGCGCATAAAGGCGGAGCATGGCGTCGACTCGATGCCAGAGACGGCGGAGAATGTGGCCGAGCAGTATCAGGTCTCGCGCGCTGATCAGGACGCTTTCGCCTTGCGCTCGCAACAGCGTGCCGGTGCCGCCATGGAGTCGGGTCGCCTGTCGGAAGAGATTGTGCCGGTGACCGTTCCCCGCCACCGGGGTGAGCCGCTGGTGGTCGAGGCCGATGAGCACCCGCGGCCTGATACCACCCTCGAAGGCCTGGCCAAGCTGTCGACGCCCTTCCGCGTTGACGGCACCGTGACGGCTGGCAACGCGGCGGGTGTCAACGACGGCGCCGCGGCTATCGTTGTTACCTCCGAGGCTGCGGCTGAGCGCCATGGCTTGACGCCGATCGCGCGCGTGGTCGGCGCGGCCAGCGCTGGGGTGGCGCCGCGCATCATGGGCATGGGACCAGCGCCCGCCGCGCAAAAACTGTTGCAGCGCCTCGGCATCTCCCTTGACGATGTCGGCGTGATAGAGCTTAACGAGGCCTTCGCTGCCCAAACGCTCGCTGTCCTGCGTCAACTCAGTCTGGCGGACGATGCCGAGCACGTGAACCCCAACGGTGGCGCCATCGCGCTCGGGCATCCGCTCGGCATGTCCGGTGCACGCCTTGTACTGACCGCGGCGCGCGAGCTGCATCACCGCGACGGGCGCTATGCCCTTTGCACTATGTGCGTCGGCGTTGGGCAGGGGCTGGCGATGGTCATCGAGAAGGTATAGAGCATGCGTTTGGGGATCGCGTTGGCGGCGGTCGCTTTCGTTGCAGCTAGAGACGGTAGCCATGGTGGTATCGCTACCGGTACGGCCTTAATGTGTCGCCCTGGTAACTGCTCCGTGCATTCCTAATTCCGACCTGCCGCCGGGACGCGAGGCGAGCTAGAGGACGTTTGCCTGGTAAAGCTCGGCGGCGGCCTTGAGTTTCCAGAAATCGTCGCAGCCCCATTCGCAGATATCGTTCAGCTGGGCTAGGTGATACTCGGCCTTCTCCAAATCGTCGACTTCGAGATAAGCCTCGCCAATGTAATGGTGGGTACCCATATGATCGGGCTTGATATCAAGTGCGCGACCGTAATTGGCGAAAGCCTTATCGAAATTCTGCAGCCTGCGGTGCACGTAACCAAATCGGTTGTAGGCCTCGGCGCTGTCAGGCGAGGCGGCGATGATGGCTGCGAGTTGCACGATGGCGCTGTCGTATTCCCCAGCATCGATGGCGGCCTGCGCCTGCGTGAGATCTACGTTAAGTGCAGCTGGCCTTTCGATATTGGGGATCGTGGTGTTGATGTTGTTGGCTGACGCGCCATTCGCCGCGATAAAAATACAAGCTCAAGAGCCCCCCCCCCGAAGCGCGAGAGTCTTGTTCTTAGGCCCATGATTTTGCTCAATTAATTATCGTCGAATATGTGTTTGCGAGGGGTCTACCCGCGCCAATCCGCATGCGCCAAACACATAAACTCTGCTAGTAACGTACTTGACAGTGGATTTTCGTCGAATAATGATCGCAGTCGGAGGATTTCTCGGCAGGCGGCTTCAGAAGAGCGAAATCGCTTCAGAGTAGCCTGGGCGATGTGAAATCTCGGTACTTTAAATTAAGGCCGGGTGAAGCGTGGCTTAGAACGAGAGAGACTGCGCCTAGGGGTCGGGGGGACAAACGCTTCGGCTCTACTTTAACCAGAACCTATACTAGGGAGGTCACCCAATGAAATTAGGGCAAGTCCTGCAGTTGACGGCATTGACTGCCGTCATGGGGACTTTCGCCGCAACTTCGGCCGTTGCAGACACAAACTCTGCTCGGATCCGGAATTGCCCTGACAGCGACTGGTGTCACTATCACCGGACCGTTGACAAGGGTTGGCGGCATAGTCCACTAGCTCAGATCAACACCAACAATGTCAGCGGGCTACGTCCAGCATGGATTTTCCAGCCTGGTCATGAACGCATGGGCCTGCATTCCACGCCTCTGGCCGTGGACGGTGCCGTGTATCTCGCCACCAACCCCTCCACTGTCTGGAAGGTTGACGGCGCGACCGGCGATCGCCTCTGGGCGTGGGAGCCCGAGATGGACGAGGCGGTGGTTGCACGCTCGTTCTTCTCGCATACTCGTGGCCTATCGGTTGGCGACGGACGTGTCTACATGGGCACTGCCGATGGTCATCTCGTCGCTCTTGATGAAATGTCTGGCGAGGTGGTGTGGGATAAACAGATCGTTGATTCCTCGAGAGAGACGGCAGGCTTCAGTGGGGCCGGCACCTTCGTCAGCTCCGATCTGTTCCAGATCTGTCAGAATGGCGGTGAATACCCGGTCGAGGGTAAGTGCTACGGCATCGATCCGTCCAATGGCGATATCAAGTGGACCTTCTACACCACAGGTCGCGGTGACGACCATGCGCTGTCCACGTGGGGCGGCGACACCTGGAAGTGGGGCGGCGGCGGCGCTTGGCAGCCCGGCACCGTTGACTATGCCAACAACCAGATCTTTATTGGCACCGGTAATCCGAACCCGGATTACGACTATTGTGGCGATACCTGCCGCGATCCGAATGCGGATGCCATTCGCCCTGGTGACAACCTCTACACGTCGTCGACAATTGCTCTCGATCTGGATACGGGCTCTCTGAACTGGTACTTCCAGGAAGCCCCGTCGGATCCGTACGACTATGATGCGTCTCCAGGCGAGTATGTCATCATTAACGAAGACGGCCGTAGTGTCGTGCTGCATCCGGGCAAGAACGGCTTCAACCACGTTCATGACGCCAAGACCGGTCAGCCGATCAATGTCTATGCCGACATGAAGAACCAGAACTGGACCTCCGGCTTCAATCTTGAGACCGGCCAGTGGGAAAATATGCTTTGGCCGAAAGCCGGCGAGAAGACCTTGGTCTGCCCCGCCATTGACGGTGGCCATAGCTGGAATGCTGGTTCGTACAGTCCGGACACGGGCCTGTTCTACCGTGTCACTCAGGAGTGGTGCATGTGGCTGACGGTAGCACCCAAGGGCGGTGCCGACTACATCACTGCGGGCTCCGAAGTTCGCACCACCGAGCCCTTCGCGCAGGCCTACATGGCTGCCGAATGGATTGGTACCGATCCTCCGGGCGACACCAACCATGGCTTCCTCACCGCGCGTGATCCTGTCTCTGGCGATCTCGCCTGGGAGAAGCGGTATGACATCATTCCGCATTCGGCTCTGATGTCGACTGCTGGTGGCCTACTGTTCAACGCCACCTCCGACGGCTATGTCGAGGCGATGGACGCTGCTAGCGGTGCGCTGCTGTGGCGATTCAACAACGGCTCTGGCCATAACGGCGGTATCATCTCCTACGAGGTGGGTGGCACGCAGTATGTGTCAGTGGCTTCGGGTCACGGGTCCTATGTTGGGCGCGCGGTCCATGGCCTGAACTCGGAGAAGGCTGTCAACTTCCAGGAAAGCGCGGTTCTAGTTACTTTCGCGCTAGACTAGACAAAATCTAACCAATTTGGGGCAAGAGGTCATCGACCTCTTGCCCCTTCTTTTTCTGTTTGATTATGTGTCTCTTCCAGACGTGATGGTTTCTGCCGTCACCGGAAACAGTCGAACGACAAGGAGAATCGCTCGTGACAGTCTACTTTCGTCGGCAGTGGCTTTTTGCCCTGGCCTTTGCGGTCGTCGTTGCCATTGGATTGACGTGGCTCACCACTACTGCTGTTCAAGCTGAGGATGCCTATCCGAAGGCAAATCCATTTGCCGGTCAGGAGGAGCATATTCAGGAGGGTGCACGATTGTACTTCAAGTGGTGCGTTCAATGTCACGGCCGCCACGCTGACGGTGTGTCGCGCTTCGGCGACTATGCCGCCGACCTAAGAAAGTTCTGGCGTGGCTATCCGGAATTCGTGCGTATCACGCTCGAAGGCCGGGTCAAAAAGCGCATGCCGCCCTGGGGCGGTGTGCTCGACGAAGACGAGATCGCTCAGATTGGGACATATTTGGAGACGCTGGCACTCCCGGGTGCCAAGTGGGTGCTCGATTGAGCGTCGGTCTCAGAAACTCGTCGCATGGCGGGGGCTCACAGCCGCCGCAGAAGGTGAGGATATGAGATATTTTATTTTAGCTGCCGCGCTCGCTGTGGGGTTCCTGGCCCCGGTGCAGGCTGCGGAGTGGGCGCCGCAGACTTTCTACGACCGGACTTGGGTATGCATTTCGCCAGAGGCCTATACTACCGCCATCCAGCGTGAGGCGGACTTGCCGCGGGGTCAACTTGCGAGCTTACGGTCTGAGCTGCTCGAAGAGCAGCTATGCATGATGCTCGAGGAAGATCAAATCGAAGATATGATGGCGCCGTTCGTGCAGATAAAAGAGATTCGCGGAGACATGGTGCGCGTGGAGTTCATCATCGAGTTTTACCGAAAAATAGAATTTCTACATCGTCGTATCACGCGCGTCTTCTACACAGGATGGACCGATCAGGCCAATTTGCGGAATTACTACGAGTGGCTTACAGGGAAACCGCAGTCCTAGGTCTGGTCGCTGCCTTCTTGCTCGCAGTGACCAGTATTGTGTTCGGAGCCGATGAGGATCGCGGTCCCCTTATTCTCGCGGGTACGGTGTCGTTGGGTTCTTCTGCCTGCGGTGTCGTTGTTGATTCCGATGTTGTCTCGCCGGCGTGTAACGAAGACGCTGTGTTGCGCCAGGATGATCGGCTTATCCTGCGTATTTACCACCCCAAGAATGGCGTACAACACGATCTCACGTACAAGATTATTGACAGATTTTCCTTGCCGCAGCCGTTTCGCGTTAGCCCCATCATCGATATGAACGGCAATCCGCGCTTCACCGAGTATATCGTCGAGGCCTATACGGACCGCGACGGTCGTGCTGGTGAGGTGGGCGACGGGGAGGTCTTCGCGACCAGTGGAGAAACAGTGTCGCTCGGAACTACGGACCTGGCTCTCGAGTTGACCGCTCAGTAAGCGCTCTTAGTTTTACGAAACTTCCGCCGCCCGCGTCAGCGCCACACGGGCATTGGCATCTGCGGTTTCCTGTATAAAGCTCGTCGCCACGGTCAACAAACCTCGGCTTTCCTCGCCGCCGGGCTGATGGCGGGCAAATTTCACCTGATCGCAACTCTTGAGAAAATTTTGCGTGAGTTCACGTTGCATGGCGACGAGGGCAACTGCGCTCGGTTCGGCGATGGCGCTGACGACCTCGTCGGTCGTACGTTCAGCGGCCCGTAGACCAAACCGCCAATCGAGATAGCGACGAAAAATGGCCGATAATCGCACGTGAAAAATATCGATCTCCTCGGCTGTTGCGAACCGCATGTCTTCCAGGTTGGCAAGAGCCGCGAGCGCCAGCTCATGGGCCGGCGCCATGGGCACAGGCTTCGCCCGGGGTGACTGTGAGAGCCGTTGCCGTAGCCACAGGCCGAGCAGGATAGTCGTTAGGATACATGCCGCGACAATGGCATAGGGCTGCCATACGATCGGGGTCGGCGGTGGTGGCAGCAGGGTGACCGGCGGCAGGATGTCCTTAGGCTTGGTGATATCGGCGTCGGGGGGTAGCACTGATGTAACCTCAATCGCGATCGGTGCTGTGCGCATGAACTCTGACGTAACCGTATATCCACGCTCAAAATTTTCTACTTTGCACTCCTCGCGGTAAACACATGCAACGGAAGGCAGGTTACTCGAATCCAATATCGATAAGAGTAAGGTTGGCATTGAATGAAAGCCAGGTTCTGTCGGTTCAAGAATATAGCGCCGTTGACTTCTATGCAGCTGATCGCCGGAGTTTCTGATTGCTTTCTTTGGCACCTTGATTTCTTTGACGACTTTGAAGGCGCCCCATTCCCCACGGACATGGGGAAACGTCACCAGGTACCAAGGTAGGGTATCAACCGTGACCGTGACCTCGACCGGATTGACGATAGGCGTGACGCCGATGTTCGCCGATACCACTATCTTAGTTTTTTCGTCGCCGCTTTCGGCAATGAAACCGAGCTCGCGGCGCGGCACGCTATCGTCGATGCCTTGCGCATGACCCGGCCCTGCGTGGCTCACCACAAAAACTGTCAGGGCGATGAGGCTGAGGCACCTGATCATGGCCGGGTTCAGAACTCCGCTTGGCCGTATCCAAAGACTTGGAGGCTGCCGATCGTTAATCGCACGCCGGTTTACTCCGAGTGTCACTTTAGCCCGCAGCTTTCGCATTTTGTTGGTATGGATCAAGAGAAACGCTAGAGCGACGCGAGGAAGGCCAAGAGCGCGTCCCTGTCGGAGCTTGACAGCTCGATCACCGTGTCACGTGCTACCTGTGCTTCGCCACCATGCCAAAGCACGGCCTCCATGAGTCCACGTGCTCGTCCGTCATGCAGGAAATTGTTGTGCATATTGACGCGATGGACCAGGCCGATGCCCCATAGCGGCGGCGTGCGCCATTCCCTGCCGGAAGCGGCGTAATCCGGACGGCCGTCTGCCAGGCCTTCGCCCATGTCGTGCAGCAAGAGGTTCGTGTAGGGCTGAATGGTAATATTGGTGAGTTCGGGCAGGGCCGGATCTGAGCCCGTGCTGAGCGTCGGCGTGTGGCAGGCGGCACAGCCGATGTCGTCGAAGATCTCTGCGCCGCGGTGCGTTGCGGGGTCGTGGACGTCGCGCTTCGCCGGCACCCCCAAGGAACGGGTATAGAGTACCAGCGTCGCGAGGCGTGCGTCGTCGAGCTCCGGCGCATCAGTGATGTGGGTCTCGGCGCAGGCGGCCTGTGCTGCAGGGCAATTTTCCTGCGGAAAGACCGATGTGGTTAGTCCCATGTCGCCATGCGCGGCGGCCGCCACTTGGGTATAGAGGTTCGGCGTGTTCGCCTTCCAGCCGAAGCGGCCGATCGCTTGTTGCCCCGAGACGGGGTCCCATACTCTGTTGACGCGACCGGAAATTCCGTCGCTGTCCGCGTCATCCGGGTCAGCGTTAGCTTCGATTGTCGCTTGCTCCACCGCCTCTAGTAAGCCAAGGCCATAGATTGCTGGTGCCACGCGCGGCGATACCAGAACATCCGCGCCGACAGGGCCGTGTTGCAGGTCTCCAAAGGCGTAGACGGGTTGGCGCAGGCTGAAGGGCTCACCATCCGCAAAGCTACCGGTGATCTCGCGATATTCGATCGTCACGCGGCCTTCACGTGGCACGCCGACGATGCCCTTGTCCTGCAATTGACCACCGTAAACGGGGTGGGGCAGCGGCCCGCCATGCGCGGATTTGCCGGGCACGCTGAGCCTGACCAGCATCGATTCCATCGGCTTGTCCACAGTTGCCGGCGGCTGGCCGCGGCCGTCCTTCAAATGGCACCCGGAGCAAGAGTTTCTGTTGAAGGTCGGGCCTAAGCCGTCGAAGCCGTCCTGCACTGTGCTTCTTCCCGACCAGCGTACGCGAAATAATTTTCGACCCAAGGCGAAGGCGCGCAGCCGGTCTTGATCGAGCGTGGAGATTGGTGCAGAGAAAGCCTCCCGAGATCGAGAAAATGTTGTCGCTGTGCCGGCGGATAGTCCCGCCATCGCCAACTCCTCGGGTGCAATCGGAGCGCCGAAATTCAGCCAGGCCCAGCGATTGAACTCGGCGGCGTAGCTACCTTGCCCGGGGACCCATACATCCTCATCCGTAAGCTTGAGCATGGCCACGGGAGGCTCACCAGCCCGCGCCACGCTGCCCGCTGCCAGCGCCAGCCAGAAAAGACATAACGTGAAGATCCGTAACACAGACGATCCCTCCGGCGATTTTGCCAGGGTCACGCTATCATGCGGCCCTGCCTGACTCAATTTCTCGCCATCCGATCACGGCTTAAATAGCCTAAATGCTACGTTCGAAACGAGCCGTCTTGAGGCGCCTCAACCGGAGATGTTCACCTTGTCCTTCCTGGTCAAGGTTTCGTAAAGCTCGTCGCTGATCTGAAAGCTCTCTAGCGAAGATTGAAGACAGTGCCGCAGAGCGTGACGCTGTCATCGGTATGGGGTAGGTCGGCTTTCGCCGCTGCTGCCAATATGGCGGTACGGGCTTGGGTTGCAACATCGAGCGAGAGGATACCGTCGCCGCCGGGGCGGAAGCGCAGCTTGGCATTGGGTAGGGCGAGCGTGACCGGATCGATAAGATCGTGCTGCAGGATCTCCGCCCACTGCTGCGCCATGGTTGGCGGGTCGGCGGCCGCGATGTCGACGCCGGTAATCGCGCTGATCCGCCCAGTCTGCACATGGTCGCGCCAGTCAGGGCCGGCCGGGGGCCAGTCGCACATGGGCTCGTGGATTGCCGTGACGCCGGGTTGGGATTCGATCGACAGCAGAATACCCCCGACATCGTGTGGATGATATTGGCCCGCGATATGGTTTGGTCGGTCGATATTCCAAATGATGCGAATGCCCATATCGGCGATGCGCTGGCGGTCGCGGGCCGCATCGTCCGTTTGCAAGATCACCATATAGCCGCTGTCGCCGCCGCGTCTTGCCATGTAGCGGCCTGCGGCCGTGTTCTCCTCGACTGGCGAGACGATCTCCAGAAACTCGCCACCGATCGGGGCCAGGATGTTTTTGAGACCGAAGACGCCGACATTGGGGTCGCGATAGCCGACCTCGATACCGAGTATATCATGCAGGAGCGTGACTTGGGCCTCGAGATCCGTTGCGACAAGCGCGATTTGGCGAAGTCTCATTGCGTCTCCCTCATTCTCGGACCGGTGCTACTTGGTAGACCTCGCGGCAGATGAGCCCCGATGACACACCCTCGCGGCGTTTGCGTAGCGTGGCTAGCCGCTCGCCTTGCCGCGCGTCACCACGCAGCGCGGCCAGGCGCAAGGCGTGCCGCTCCTCCTCCTCGATAAGCGTATCGGCGGTTTGCAGGAATCCGGCGGAGACGTCGATATGTTTCGTGATCCGCCAATTCACCATTTCCAGCATCGTCACGTAGTCGAAAGGGGTGTCAACGAAAGCTGGACCCGTGTCGGCGGCCTTTTCCGCTTCTGTTTTGCTGAGGCCGGGGCATATGGCAAGGACCGAGAATACCATGGCTCCGGTCGGACGAAGGACCCGTCGGCATTCGCGCAGGACATCGAGCTTGGCTTCCAGGCAGCACAGAACGTCGGAATGGTGGATCGCATCGAAGCTGTTGTCGGCAAAGGGAATCGCGCCGGCATCGGCACGCACCGGCTGACAGCGCCCCGCCGTGTCGTCTTCTGCCGCCCGGCGCGCAGCCGCCTGCAAGCCGCTAAAGGGTAGGTCGAGCAACATTGCCTCACAGCCGCTGGCCGAGGCTAGATAGAGACCTGGCCAACCGCAGCCGGTACCAACATCGAGCAGTCGCCTTCCGGGCGCCAATCCCAACATGTCCGCCGCCGTGTCGGCCTCCTCGCGGGTCGTCCAGCTGCTGGCACCATAGGTGCAGCCGCACACGGATTTCTCAATCTCATGGAGTAGGGCGTCGCCGGCGAGCTTGTATTCGTTCGAGAAGCCGTCGATCAGGGCAGTTTCGGCATCGGTCAGTGGCATGTGGTCTCTCGGCAGATACGTTAGTGAAAGGCGAGCACCGCCTCCATCGGTATGCCGCCAAACGCTGCAACCTCGCCACCGAAATCAGCGGCAAAGGCCAGCGCAGCCTCTCTGGTCGAGAATGGTACCGTTTCTACCGCGCCCATGCTACCGGCGCGACTACCGCTGACCATGTACCACGCGGTGGCGCCGTCTATCCGCGCGGACGGAGCCGCATTGTTCCAGTCGACCTCAACCATATCCATGATGTGGAAGGCGCTAACGCCCTGCGGCATCTCCTCACGGCGCTGGTAGGCGTTGCCCGCGCGGATCGGCATTCTCATCTAGGCTTTGACATAGAAGATAGCGAATGTGCCCAACGTGGCCTTTTTGCCAGCTTGTGAGCCTTTCGGCGGGCCGATATGTTGCGATTGCGAAAGGCACAAAACGACAGGCGAGTATGATGGGCGGTGTGGAAGTTACTGCCGGTGAAGGCGTAGCGGTCCCGATCGGCGAGACCTATCCTGAGATACGCGACGGCGTGCGTACGCTTTGCCAGGATTTCCCCGGTGAATACTGGCGCGCTCTCGATCGCGAGCGGGCCTATCCGACGGACTTCGTCAGGGCTTTGACCGAAGCGGGCTATCTGGCTGCTCTCATTCCCGAGGAGTATGGTGGTAGTGGCCTGCCCATTTCGGCAGCCGGCGCCGTGCTGGAGGAGATCCACCAGGCCGGCTGTAATGGCGCCGCCTGCCATGCTCAGATGTACACCATGGGTACCGTGCTCAAGCATGGCTCGGAGGCGCAGAAGCAGCAGTATCTGCCTAGCATCGCCTCCGGAGAGTTGCGCCTGCAGGCTTTTGCCGTGACCGAGCCGACCACGGGCTCCGATACCACCAATCTCCGCACTACGGCGGTACGCGACGGCAACGGCTATCGTGTCAACGGGCAAAAGGTCTGGATCAGCCGTACGGAGCATTCCGATCTCATGGTGCTGCTTGCGCGCACCACATCGCGCGAAGAGGTGGCATCGCGGCGTCAGGGCTTGTCGGTGTTTCTTGTCGATATGCGTAGCGCGGTCGGTGAGGGGCTCACCATCCGGCCGATCAGGACCATGATCAACCACGCCACGACAGAGCTGTTCTTCGACGACCTGCATATCCCAGCCGACACCTTGATCGGCGAGGAGGGGCGTGGCTTTGACTACATCCTCGACGGCATGAATGCCGAGCGCATCTTGATTTCCTGGGAAAGCCTGGGCGATGCCCGCTTTTTCATTGATCGCGCAAGCGCCTATGCCAGCGAGCGCGAAGTCTTCGGGGGGCCGATCGGGAAGAACCAGGGGGTACAGTTCCCCATCGCGCGTGCCTGGGCGCAATTGCAGGCGGCCGAGATGATGGTCCGCAAGGCTGCGGCTTTGTTCGAAGCAGGCAAGCCCTGTGGGCCGGAAGCTAACACCGCGAAGCTGCTCGCCTCGGAAGCGTCGTGGGCCGCGGCCGAGGCCTGTCTACAGACCCACGGCGGCTTCGGCTTCGCCGAAGAATACGACATAGAGCGCAAATATCGTGAGGCGCGGCTCTATCAGATCGCGCCAATCTCGACCAATATGATCCTCGCTTATATCGGGCATAAGGTGCTTGGTATGCCGCGCTCGTACTGACCACGATGACGACCGAAGCGCCTCCTCTCGACGGCATCCTGGTCATTGCGCTCGAACAGGCGGTGGCGGGGCCGCTGTGTTCGTCGCGTTTGGCCGACGCCGGTGCCCGCGTTATCAAGATAGAGCGCTTGGAAGGCGATTTCGCGCGCAACTACGATCACGTAGTGGATGGTGAAAGCGCCTATTTCGTCTGGCTTAATCGCGGCGAAGAATCATTGACGTTGGATATAAAAAACCCTGGTGATCTATCTGTTTTAAAAGCAATATTAAGAAAAGCGGATATCTACATTCAGAACCTGGCGCCGGGTGCGGCGGCACGTGCCGGGGTTGGCAGCGAGGAGATGCGGGAGGCCAATCCGCAACTACGCACCATCGGCTGTCCAACGCAAAACGGCGAAGTAGGCGTGATCGCTCCAGCTCTCGTTGACCTAGCAGATGATACAACTTACCGGCCGGTGCCCGCTCTTGGCGAGCATTCTGAGGCCATACGCAAGGAGTTCGCAGCATGAGCGAGGCCCTGACCGACTGGGTGGGAAGCACCCGTGTCAGCGATGATCTGATTGCGCCGTTTCAGGCGCGCGGCATGGCGGCGGCGCTCGACTATGACAGTGCGCCGGGCGAGGGCGAGGCTTTGCCGCCAGGCTGGCACTGGCTCTATTTCCCCGATATCGCGGCTCAGTCGGCGCTCGGTCCGGACGGGCACGAGGCGCGCGGCGAGTTCCTGCCACCTGTGCCGTTGCCGCGGCGCATGTGGGCCGGCAACAAATTGGTCTTTCACCGCCCCTTGATTATCGGTGCCAATGCACGTCGGGAGTCGGATATCGTCTCGGTGGAGGAGAAGAGCGGCCGTGCCGGCGCGTTGGCCTTCGTCACTGTGCATCATCGCTACCTGTCGGGCAGTGAGCTGGCGCTGGAGGAATGGCATGACATCGTCTATCGCGTGCCTGCGGCGCCCGATGCCGAGCCGCCGCCGATCCAGGCGCCACCATCGGAAAGGCAGTGGCGACGCGCGCTGGTGCCTGACGAAGTGATGCTGTTCCGCTATTCGGCCGTCACCTTCAACGGCCACCGTATCCATTATGACCATCCCTACGTAACCGAAGAGGAAGGCTACGAAGGCCTGATCGTGCACGGGCCACTGACCGCCAGCCTACTGCTCGACCTCGTGGCGCGCGAAGCGCCGGAGCGTACCCTCGCCGGTGTGCGTTTTCGCGCTATGCGGCCGGTCTATGCCGGCCGTGCCCTGATCGTGGAAGGTGCGGCGGACGGCGATGGCCGAGGATCTGCCTGGGCGGTGGATGCCGATGGCGCCATGGCCATGCGGGCCGATCTAACATTTGCTTGAGAGGACAGCAGTGGCCGCGCAGAATCCCGGACCTACCTCACACAGTTACGTCTCACAACGGCTACGTCTGCATTATGTGGACTGGGGCAACGAGGACGCGCCGCCGCTCCTAATGGTGCATGGCGGGCGCGATCACTGCCGCAACTGGGACTGGGTGGCCCAGGCGCTACGCGAGGAGTACCACATCATCGCGCCCGACCTGCGTGGCCACGGTGATTCCCAGTGGATGATTGGCGGCACCTACGAGCTAACCGACTACGTCTACGATATCGCCCAGCTCCTACATCAGACCAAGCTAATACCGGTCCGCATTCTCTCGCATTCTCTGGGCGGCATGATCTGCCTGCGCTATGCCGGGCTTTATCCGGAAAGCGTGACGCATCTGGTCTCGATCGAAGGCCTCGGCCCGTCGCCGCGGGTGATCGACGAGGCCATGGGCAAGCCGCTCGACGAGCGCCTGCGTAAGTGGGTCAATACCTTGCGCAAGATCTCCGGCCGCCTGCCCCGGCGCTATGCCAGCGTCGAGGACGCCTTGGCCCGCATGCAGGAAGAGAACCCGCATCTGTCGCCCCAGCAGGCGCGCCATCTCACCGTGCACGGCGTCAATCAGAACGAGGATGGGAGCTATAGCTGGAAGTTCGATAACTATGTCCGCATCTTCCCGCAGACGGGTTTGAGCGAAGCACAGGTGGCGCAGCTTTGGCGGCGCATCACATGTCCGGTGCTGCACGTGCGCGGCAGCGAAAGCTGGGCCAGCGATCCGGAGCAGGATGGCCGTGTAGACCACTTTCAGAACACGCGCGTGATCAATTTCGAGGGCGCTGGACACTGGGCGCACCATGATCGCACTGATGATTTTGTTGCTCTGATAAGAGACTTTCTAGCTGACTGAGGTTACCCCATGGAGACACGCAAGCTCGGCCACTCCGGCCTGACCGTTTCGCGCCTTTGCCTCGGCACGATGATGTTTGGTGGGCAGACCGACGAGAAGACTTCGCGGCGCATTATCGATATGTCGCGCGATGCCGGGATCAACTTTCTCGATACCGCGGACGCCTATAACGCCGGCAAGTCCGAGCGAGTGGTTGGGCGCGCCATCAAGGCAACCAGGGATCACTGGGTTGTGGCCACCAAAGTGGCGCAACCTATGCACCGAGACAATCCGAACATGCGCGGGTTGTCGCGTCGTTGGATCACGGAGGGGCTTGATGCCAGCCTCAAGCGCCTTGGCGTTGATGCCGTGGACATTCTCTATTTTCATCGTGACGATCGCACGGTGGCGACCGAGGAGGCTATCGATGCGGTGGCAACGGCTATCCGGGCGGGTAAGACACGCACCTTCGGGCTGTCGAATTTCCGCGCTTGGCGTCACGCCGATGTCGTGCGGCTCTGCGATGCCATGGGTGTGCCGCGTCCCGTCGTTAGCCAGCCCTATTACAACGCACTCAACCGCATGCCAGAGGTCGAGCTGCTAGAGGTTTGCGCCAATTTTGATATGGGTGTCGTGCCTTATAGCCCGGTCGCACGCGGCGTGCTGACGGGCAAGTACAAGCCCGGCACGGCACCGCGCAAGGGAACCCGCGCGGGTCGTTCTGACAAACGCATGATGCAGACAGAATTTCGCGAGGAGTCGCTGCAAATAGCCGAGAGGGTCGTGTCTCACACCAGCGATCGCGGCATGAACCCAGTGCATTACGCTATTAATTGGGTGCTAGCAAATCCGTTAGTTACAGCAACTATCGTCGGCCCGCGTACCGTCTCGCATATGAAGGATTATCTTGCCAGCAGCGAGCACGCTTGGACGGCTGAGGATGAGGAGCTGATCGCGGCTTCGGTGCCGGCGGGGAACCCCTCCACGCCAGGCTATACTGACCCGGAATATCCGCTGACGGGGCGGCCTGTGGAGGCAGGGTGAATGCACCGGATGGGTGTATCGCGATAGGCGTTATGGCCAAACAATCCATGGCGATCCTACGGTTTGATTTATCACCTGAGTAGAAGTGGTGTTGAAATTGCTAGGTTTTGCGCAGGTAAAGATCACGATCGAATAGCTTATGACCCTTCTCAAAGTTCAGCCTCTGGAATTGCCATGACGGTCGCCTTTGCGGCCATGATAGGTCTCGCTTCCGCCGCTGCTGGAGCCAAATATTGGCTGGCATAGTGGCGAGCGGTGTCGAGCTTGGCGGTGTAGAAGGCCTCGTCATTCTGAAAATGTTCGATCTTGGATTCGGCGACCTGAGCGCTCTTGGCAAGCTGCCAACCGCCGGTGATCCAGCCCAGCATGCGCATGTAGCGTGTGGCGCCGGAAGCGGCGGCGACGGGATCCGCGCGAAAGGTCTCGGCGATCCATTTCGTTGTTGCAGCAAGGGCGTCGATGGCAGGTGAGAGGTCGCTGCCGATGGCGATCAGCGCCTCGTGGTCGCTGGCTGAGCAGGTGCGTGCGGTCTCTCGCATCTCTTCGATCATGGCCCGGGCTACATCGCCGCCGTCATGCTGCAGCTTGCGGCGCACCAGATCGAGGGCCTGGATGCCGTTGGTGCCTTCGTAGATCATAGTGATACGGGCATCGCGCAGGTGCTGGGCCGCACCCATCTCCTCGATATAGCCAATGCCGCCATGCACCTGCACGCCAATCGAGGCTACGGCGAAGCCCTGGTCGGTGCACCAGCCCTTGACCACTGGCGTGATGAGGTCGGCGTAGCCTTGCGCACGGGCGCGAGCTTCCGGGTTGGTCTTGCGTGTCGCGGCGTCCAACGCGCTGGCCAGCGAATAGCAAAGCAGGCGCATGGCCTCGATCTGGCTGCGCATGTCCATTAGCATGCAGCGCACGTCGGGATGGCGGATGATAGTCACGGCCTCGTCTGAGCGTTTACCGATCATGGTGCCCTGGACGCGGCCGCGGGCATAGTCGAGCGCTGCCTGGTAGGCGCGCTCGGCGATCGCCAACCCTTGCACGCCGACGCTGAGGCGGGCCGAGTTCATCATCGTGAACATGCACTGGATGCCGCGCTGCTCGCCGCCGATCAGCTCGCCGTGAGCGCCGCCGTCGTCTCCATATGACATGACGCAGGTGGGGCTCGCCATGTGCCCCATTTTATGTTCCAGAGAGACTGGGCGCAGATCGTTATGCTGGCCGAGGCTGCCATCGTTGTTGACTAGCACTTTCGGCACGATGAATAGCGATATGCCCTTGACGCCTTCGGGCGCGCCTTGCGTGCGGGCGAGAACGAGATGGATGATGTTCTCGCTCATGTCCTGATCGCCGTGAGTGATGAAGATCTTGGTACCGGTGACACGCCAGCGTTCGCCGTCGCGCATCGCCCGGCTCTTGAGCGCGCCCACATCAGAGCCGGCGTTGGGCTCAGTCAGGTTCATCGTGCCTGCCCATTCGCCCGAGATCAGCTTGGGCAGGTATTTGGCTTTCTGCTCTGGTGTCCCGTGGGCCTCGATGGCTTCGATCGCGCCCTGGCTTAACATCAGTCCGTCGGCAAGCCCCATATTGGCCGACTGCCACATCTCGCCGATGGCCGTCGCCATGGTTACGCCGAGCCCCATGCCGCCGTGCTCTACGTTGCCGGCGACCGAGGGCCAGCCCGCCTCGCACCACTTGCCATAAGCCTCGACCACGCCGTCGGGCATGCGCACGACGCCGTTGACCAGTTGCGCGCCTTCGAGGTCGCCTGGTTGGTTGAGGGGTGCGAAGACCTCGGAGGCGAACTTGCCTGCCTCGTCGAGCACCTGGCCCACTAGGATCGGCGTCAGTTGCTCCAGGCCATCGAGCTTGGACAGGGCGTCGAGGCCTATCACCTCTTCCAGCACGAATCGCATGTCGCGCAAGGGGGCCGTGTATCCAGTTGCCATGGGGGTCGCTCCGTGTCACGAGTTGGGTGTTAGAAGGGCGGGAGGTTTAGCGTCTCGCCGAGGGCACGACCGAACGTGACCTGCTGCTCGTGGGTGAGACTGTGGTCGGCGACCCACACGCCGGTGGCCGATTGTCGCCCTGTTGGCGAAGGCCGCACTCAGATTACCTTGCCGGGGTTCATCAGCCCATGCGGATCGAGCGCCGCTTTGATCGCGCGCATCATCTCGATCTCGACGGGCTGGCGGTAATGGACCAGCGCCTCGCGCTTGAGCTGACCGATGCCGTGCTCTGCCGAGAAGCTGCCGCCCATCTCCATCACCAGGTCGTGGATGACGGCGTTAAGCTCTTCCCAGCGAGTGAGAAATTCCACTTTGTTGGCGCCTTCGGGTTGGGTGACGTTGAAGTGGATATTGCCGTCGCCGGCATGGCCGAAGGGAACGGGGCGGGCGGCTGGGATGGTCTCCTCGGTGAGCGCCGTGGCGCGGCGCAGGAACTCGGGCATGCGGCTCACCGGCACCGAGACGTCATGCTTGATGCTACCGCCTTCTGGTCTCTGAGCCTCGGAGACGTTCTCGCGTAGGGCCCAAAGCGCCCGGGCCTGCGCCTCGCTGGCAGCGATGGTGCCGTCTAGCACCAGGCCATCCGCCATGGCGGTTTCGAGAATAGTCTCCATCACCGTATCAAGCTCGGCGTTGCTGGCCGGCGAGGTCAGTTCGACGAGCACGTACCAGTCATAGTGTTGGGTGAGGGGGTCCATCGTACCGGGGATATTGCGCAGCACGAAATCGACGCAACGACGCGCTTCTAGCTCGAATGCCGTCACCGTGTCGCCGCTCGCCTCGCGGGCGCAGGTCAAAAGCGTTAGCGCGGCTTCCGGATCGGACACGGCTAGCCAGGCGGTGCATGTGCTGCGCGGAATCGGCGAAAGCTTGAGCATCGCCGCGGTGATGATGCCGAGTGTACCTTCAGCGCCGATGAAAAGTTGCTTGAGGTCGTACCCGGTATTGTCCTTGCGCAGCGCTCGCAGACCGTCCCAGATCTGGCCATTCGGCAGCACCACCTCGAGGCCCAGCACCTGCTCGCGTGCCATGCCGTAACGCAGCACGTTGGTGCCGCCGGCGTTGGTAGAGATATTGCCGCCGATGAGGCAGCTGCCTTCGGCCGCGAGACTGAGTGGGAGCAGGCGCTCGGCGTCCGCCGCTGCGGCTTGCAGATCTGCCAGAACGCAGCCAGCTTCAGCGCACAAAGAGTAATTGGCGGCATCGACCTCGCGGATTGTGGTCAGGCGTGAGAGCGAGAGTATGATCGCATCGCCGCTGTCGTTCGGCACCGAGCCGCCGACCATGGACGTGTTGCCGCTCTGGGGCACGATGGGAACGCGCGTGTCGGCGCACAACTGCACCACCGCGGCAACCTCCGCCGTGTTCGCGGGACGCACTAGGATCGACGTCTTGCCCCGATACTTCTCGCGTTGATCCAGCAAATGGGGCGCGAGTTGGTCTGGGTCGGTGATACAGCCGATATCGCCGACGATCGAGCGCAGGTGGTCGGTAATCATCATTGGCCGCGGTACCGAAACGACGACAATGTTTTGCCGTTGCGGGTCTTAGCGAGATCGTCGAGGAGGTGCAGCGTCACCTGGGATTCGAGGATGTTCGAGACTGCCAAAATGCTTTCGGTATGGTCCGGATTGGGAATGCCGACGAGGTGCAGATGCACAAGCCCCTCGACGCTGATCACATTGAGCTCGAAGGAGGAACTGTCATCTTCCTGAGCAGCAGAGATCGGCGGAAACAGAACTAAGCTCGCGGCGACGACGGCGGCACGCATGGCAAATCTCCCTCCAAATCGTAACGATCGGTACCACATTCGTCGGGTGGCCGGAACCGCTTCCGATATCGTAGTCTGCATGAGATGAGGTCGCAGCAGAAAGCGAATCTGGTGGAACCGTATCGGGAGACACTCATCGAAGTGGACGCGCGCGCCGACCAAAAGACGGGCTTTGCCGCCATCGCTGTCGCCTATGGCGAACCGCATCGCCATTGCCACACGCTCGAGCATATTGCTGTCTTTCGGAACGCATTGTACTTAGTTCGGCAATAGGTGCAAGAGTCGAGGTAGCTGGCGCTGATCATTTGGCTCGATAACGTCGTCTGTGACACACACCTTAGAGATAACGAAGTGTGCGGTGCCGCCTGAGCCGAGGCGTTCTGTGGTGGCGCCGGCCTGGACCACATGAGTCGGCCGATAGTGGACGTGATTCTAGCAACCAAATATGCGGCAATTGTGTCGGTGGAGACACCGCGCTACTCGTCGGTTTGAATCTCTCTATCTTAGGCCAAAATTCCCAGACCCTCGGCCGGTACGGCGCACAGATTAGGCATAAATACGCCTGGGTACCCGCGCTCGTCTATCGCCGAGCGCGCGGCGAAGTCGTGCAAGGCTTTCTCGGCCGCCCGCAACATATCTGAGCATGGACGCAAAGCGCCGGCTCGAGGATCAGACTCGTGCCAATTTGCGGCAAGCGCTTATCGTGCTGCAGCGCGCCTGAGCCGGTCGTTGATGGCGCCGCCGAGACCATCGTCGGGGATCGCGGTGACGGCGATAGCCCTAGCGCCGTAATCGTCGAGCGCGTGCAACATGGCGAAGAGATTGGCGGCAGCTTCGGCGAGATCGCCGGCGGGGCTGAGATTGTGCACGACAGAGGCGCCATCCAGGACACTCGGGCCGAAAGCAAGCAAGGCCTCGTCGGTGTCGACGCCCGTGGCGTTGAGACGCAGGGGTGTGTGCGGGGCATAGTGGCTGAGCAGCTGTCCCGGCGCTTTCGGGACGTGCGCATCACCTTTCCCGTCGCGGATATCGATGATGGTCGCGATGTCCTCGCGCGTGATGGCGCCCGGGCGTAGAAGGACGGCTGGGGTGACGGAGAGATCAACGATGGTCGATTCCACGCCGATGGAACACGGACCGCCGTCGAGGATGAAGTTGACTTTGCCGTCGAGATCATTGGCTACATGCTGCGCCGTGGTCGGGCTGAGACGGCCAGAGCTGTTGGCACTCGGCGCGGCAATCGGGCAGTCGACTTCCGCCAGCAAGGCCTGGGCAACTGCTGCAGCGGGGCATCGCAGGGCCACGGTGTCGAGGCCGCAGAGGGCGAGCATGGATATGGTGCAGTCAGGCCGCTTCGGCAGCACTAAGGTGAGGGGTCCCGGCCAATAGGCCTCGGTTAGCGTAGTCGCGTCCTGGTCGAAAACCGCCTGGCGCTCGGCCGCGGCGCGATCAACGACGTGGGCGATCAGCGGGTTGAATTCGGGCCTGCCCTTGGCTTTGAATATGCTTGCCACGGCATGGTCATTTGTGGCGTCGGCGCCAAGGCCGTAGACGGTTTCGGTGGGAAAGGCGACCAGGTCGCCGCCGCGCAGCTTCGCTGCCGCGTACGCAATCTCTTCCGGTGAGATGGCGCTCACGCGTCGAGCAACGGCGCCAGACGCTCGAAGGCCTCGGCCAGCAGCTCCGGCGACTTGGCATAGCAGATGCGCAGGTAATCCTCGCCGCCTTCACCGAAGGCTGTTCCCGGCGCCACGCCGACATTGGTTTCGTCCAGGATGCGCTTGGCAAAGACGCGGCTGTCGTCCACGCCATCGACCGCGAAGAAGGCGTAAAAGGCGGCCTCCGGGCGGGTCAGACGTACGCGGCGCATGGCGCCGAGGCGTTGCTGCACCATATCGCGGGCGATGCGATAGCGGTCCGCCATATTGGCTACGAAAGGCTCGCCGTCACGGATCGCCGTGATGCCGGCATACTGGGCGTTGGTGCTGGGGGAGGCCACGTTGTACTCGCTCAAGCTCTCCAGCGCCTGGCCGATCGAGGCCGGCGCTGTGATCCAGCCCAAGCGCCAGCCGGTCATGGCCCAAGTCTTGGAGAAGCTGTTGACTACTAGCATCAGATCCTCGGGCTCGGCGAGTTCGAGAAATGAGGGCGCATAGGGCCGGTCGTAGATGATGCGGGCATAGACCTCGTCGGCGATCAGCCAGATGCCACGCTGGCGACAACGGGAAAGCACTTCGGCCTGGGTCTTGCGGTCCATCATCCAGCCCGTCGGGTTGCTCGGCGAATTGACGCAGACGGCGCGGGTGCGCCCGTCACACGCCTCGAACAGGCGGTCGATATCGAGTGCCCAGCCGTCACCGCTACGTTGCAGCGGCACCTGGCGCGCCTCGCCGCCCATGATCTCGACGCAGCGGAAGAAATTGGGCCACAGCGGGGTGACAAAGACGATGTTGTCGCCCGGCTCTACAAGCAATTCGGCGATCATCATGAGCGCGTTCATGCCAGCCGAGGTCACTGTGATACGGTCGATGTCTAACGCCATGCCGTACAGGGCGTTGGTGTAGTCGCTGATTGTGTCGCGCAGCTCCGGCACGCCACGATTGTGGCTGTAAAAGGTCTCGCCGGCGCGCAAGGCCGCATCCGAGGCGGCGATGATGAAATCCGGCGTCGGCAGGTCGGGTTCGCCGAACCAGAGCGGGATGACGCCGGGCCGGTCCATGCCGACATGGGCAATCTCGCGGATGCCCGAGTGCTGCAGCTCACGCACTTGGGTGCGGATGTGATCGGTGGCACTCATAGGCAGCTTTCTTTCGCTGTGCCGGCATGTTTCTGTGCGAGCTGTGGCGCGTCGATCAGCTCGCATGCAGCGCGGCTGCAATGGCCTAGGCCCATCTGGTAGTCGACGAAGACCGGTCCCATAGGCGCCTTCTGAGAATAGGCGAGCATCGTCTCCGCCATAGCGCTGTTGGGCGTGGTGACCACGGCAACGGCGCCTAATCCGCTCACGATATCCGACATCAGCGCGATGGTGTTTGGATCATCGTCGACCACAACCAAGATCGACGGCTTGCCGAGATCGTAAAAGGCCATGACGCTCCAATATCGGCCATTTTTTGCCTGTGCGTAGATGCCTACATGTAGGCGCCGATTTGCCAGGGCACAAACTCGTTGTCGCCATAGCCAAGTGCCTCGCTCTTTGTGGGCTCGCCTGACGCTGTGGCGAGGATCTTGTGGAAGATGCGCTCGCCGACCTCCTCGACGCTCTCGTCGCCATCGACGATCGGTCCGCAATTGATATCCATGTCCTCTTCAAGGCGCTGATACATGGTGCTGTTGGAGGCAAGCTTTAAGATAGGTGTCGGCTTGCAGCCAAAGGCCGAGCCACGTCCGGTGGTGAAGCAGACCACGTTTGCGCCACCCGCCACCATGCCGTTGACCGAGGTCACATCGTAGCCTGGCGTGTTCATAAAACAGAAGCCCTTTTCCGTAACCAACTCGCCATATTGGTAGACATCGACTAGATTCGTCGTGCCGCCCTTGGCGACGGCGCCGAGGGACTTTTCCAGGATGGTTGTCAGCCCACCCGCCTTGTTGCCGGGCGAGGGATTGTTATTTAGCTCGGCGCCGTGTTTTTCGGCGTACTCCTCCCACCACAGGATATGCTTGACCAGCTTGTCGCCGACCGCTTTGGAGACCGCACGCCGGGTGAGCAGGTGCTCGGCTCCGTAGACCTCGGGCGTTTCTGCAAGCACCGCGGTGCCGCCATGACGTACCAACAGGTCCGCCGCGGCACCCAGTGCCGGATTGGCGGTGATGCCAGAATAGGCATCTGAGCCGCCGCATTCGAGACCCAGGACGATATGGCTCGCGGGCACGGCCTGGCGTTCAGCCTTGTCGGCCTCAGGCAGCATCTCGCGGATGCGCGCGATGCCCTCCTCGATGGTTTTGCGGGTGCCACCCGTGTCCTGGATGGTCATGGTTGAAAGCATTTTGCCAGTCTGCCAGCCGTGCTGTTCGATCATGCTCGAGATTTGGTTAACCTCGCAGCCGAGTCCGACGGCGACGACGCCGGCGAAGTTAGGGTGCGACTTGTAGCCGTTGAGTGTGTTCTGCAGGAACTCCCAGCCGATGCCGTAGTTGGACATGCCGCAGCCCGAGCCGTGGGTCAGCGCTACCACGCCGTCGATATTGGGATAGTTCGCCAGGGCATCGCCGCGAAAGGCGTCGGCAATATAATTTGCCACCGTCGCCGAGCAATTCACCGAACTGATGATGCCAATGTAGTTACGCGTTGCCACGCGACCGTCGGCACGCATGATGCCCTGGAAGGTAGCGCACTCCGCTTCCGGCACGAAAGCCGTATTGCAGGCATCGACGCCATAGGCGTAGTCACGCTTGAAGGCCTTCATCTCGACATTCTGGGTGTGAACGTGCTGGCCGGCCGGAATCCCCTCGGTCGCGAAACCAATGATCTGGTTGTATTTGCGCACTGCCTCGCCCGCCGCGATAGCCTGTGTTGCCACCTTATGGCCGGCGGGTATCTCCGCGATGGCCAAAATCCCTTGGGGAGGAACGGGAGCGCCGGCGACGATGGTTTGTTTGGCTGTGACCACGTTGTCCGCCTGATGCAGGCGGACGGTCAGAACTTGGTCGGACATGCGAACCTCGCGAGCTTCTATAGTTCTGATAATTCGCAGCAAATATGGCCATTCCAGCACCTCGCGCAAGCACCGTTTGCCGACAATGGCAAAGTCCTTGCCGCCACAACCGTCGCGCCGGTATGGTCGCGCCGCCAGATCAGGAGGATAGCGACGGCATGCACGGGGTCGAAATCGGGTCGCGAGTGGCCCAGAAAAATAGTTTCATTCGATGAGCCTGGCAGGCAAAACGGCACTGATTACGGCTGCCGGCCAGGGTATCGGGCGCGCCACGGCCGAGCGCTTTCTGGCCGCCGGCGCAAAGCTTTGGGCAACGGATATCGATACTGCCAAGCTGGGGGGTCTCGATGGTGCCAAGACCTTCACCCTCGATGTCACCGATGCGCAAGCGGTTGCCTCTGCGTGCGAGCGCACGGGTCCTGTGGACATTCTATTCAATTGCGCCGGTTATGTCGCTGTCGGTAGTCTGCTCGACTGCGATGACGAGGACTGGGAACGCTCGTTCGACATCAACGTTGATTCCATGCGCCGGACCATCACCGCCTACCTGCCCGGGATGGTCGAGCAGGGCTACGGTCGCATCGTCAACATGGCCTCGGTCGCGTCCTCGGTGAGCGGGGTGAAAAGCCGTGCCGCATACGGCACTACCAAAGCGGCCGTTGTAGGTTTGACCAAGTCGGTTGCAATGGACTACATCGAGCATGGAATCACGTGCAATGCCGTTTGTCCTGGAACTGTTGAGACGCCATCGCTCGGAGAGCGTATTCAGGCCTTCGACGACCCCGAGGCCGCGCGGCGCATGTTTATCGATAGACAACCCATGGGCCGCCTCGCGCAGCCCGATGAAATCGCCGGACTCGTTGCCTATCTCGCATCAGAGTCCGCAGCGTTTATGACCGGCCAGGCAATCGTGGTGGATGGAGGCATTAGCCTCTAAATCACATGATTGCCCAGCTACTTTTGTAACTTTCTATCGGCCCTGAAGGGGTTGGGAGGCAACATGAAACTCGTACGTTACGGCCGCGCTGGTAGGGAAAAGCCTGGTCTCGTCGATGCCGACGGTAAGCTGCGCGACCTCAGCGGTAAGATCGACGACATAACGCCAGATCTGCTGAGCCCCAAGTGCATGGCCAAGCTTGCGCGCTACAACCCGAAGCGTCTGCCACTGGTAAAGGGGCGCCCGCGTCTCGGCGTGCCATGGTCACCGGTCGGCAAGATCATGTGCATCGGCCTCAACTATGTCGATCACGCCAAGGAGACCGGCAGTCCGATCCCCACGGAACCAATTCTCTTCATCAAGGCCAACAGCGCTCTCAATGGCCCGAACGATACCGTGATCATGCCCAAGGGCTCGAAGAAGTCAGATTGGGAGTGCGAGATGGGCGTGGTTATCGGCACTGCCGCCAACAACGTGACGCAGAAAGCCGCGCTAAGCCACGTTGCCGGTTACACCATCTGCAACGACGTTTCCGAGCGTGAGTGGCAGATGGAACACGGCCCGACCTGGACCAAGGGTAAGAGCTGCGACACCTTCGGGCCGATCGGCCCGTGGCTGGTCAGCGTCGACGAGGTGGAAAATCCGCAGCGCCTCGCCATGTGGCTCGACGTCAACGGTGAGCGCCGCCAGACAGGCAACACCAAGACCATGATCTTCGGCGTTGCCAAGCTGATTGCCTATCTCAGCAAGATCATGACGCTCAACCCGGGCGACGTGATCTCCACCGGCACGCCGCCCGGTGTTGGTGCTGGCATGAAGCCGCAGACCTTCCTCAAGAAGGGTGACGTGATGACCCTTGGCATCGAGGGTCTTGGCCGGCAGCGCCAGAAGGTCGAAGCCTGGAGCCGCAAATGAGCCAGGCATGAAGCCTTCCGTTCTGGTTGTGAGCTGGGCGTCGGAGGCGGTTCTCACCGATCTCCGGCGCCATTTCGATGTCTCACATGTCGATATTTTTGAGGATGGAGTGCCCGATGCGGCCGAGCTGGCACGCCTAGCCGAGGGCAAGGACGGTCTGCTGATCCATATGATTCCAGTGAGCTCCGACTTGCTCGTGGCGGGCAAGGGCAAGCTCAAGGTGTTGGCGAACGCTTCAGCCGGGGCCGACAATGTCGATCTCGAGACAGCGACCGCCGCTGGCATACAGGTCACCAATACCCCAGGGGTTCTCACGGACGCGGTGGCCGATTTCGGCATGGCCATGGTGCTTGCGGTCGGCCGACGTCTTGGCGAGGCTGAGCGCTATGCTCGTGCCGGCAAGCTCGACACTTTCTCGTTTCCCTTGTTCTGGGGCACTGCCTTGCAGGGCGAGACGCTCGGCATCGTCGGCATGGGCCGCATCGGCCAGGCGCTGGCGCGCCGAGCCAAAGGCTTCGGTATCGACATCGCCTATCACAACCGCAACCCCGTTGCGCCCGAGATCGAGGCTGAGCTTGGTGCGACCTGGATGCCGTTCGACCGACTGCTGGCCGAGGCCCGTTTCGTGCTGCTGTTGACGCCGTTGACGCCTGAGACACGGCACTTGATTGGCGCGCCGGAGCTCGCAGCAATGCGCAAGGACGGCTACCTGATCAATATCGCCCGCGGCCCCGTGGTGCATGAAGAGGCGCTGTTGACGGCGCTGCAAGAGGGCCAGATCGCTGGAGCGGGTCTCGATGTCTACGAGTTCGAGCCCAAGGTCACGGACGGCCTCAAGTCGCTCGATACTGTCTTTCTGACCCCGCATATCGCCAGCGCTACGGTGCAGTCGCGCCATGGCATGATCGAGATCGCGGCGGCGAATCTGAAGGCGGTGTTATTCGGCGAGCCCGTCCCCAATCCCGTGAACACGCTTGACTGAGGCAGGACATGGCACGCGCGATCGATCTTTCCGGTAAATCAGCGGTAGTGACGGGCGGTGCCTCCGGCATCGGCTACGGCATCGCCTTGGCGCTTCAGGAGGCTGGCGCCGAGGTCGCCGTGACCGGGCGCAGCAGCGAGACCATCAAGGCTTGCGAGCACAGCACGCCCTACGGTGAGTTTGCCGTCCATCGCCTCGATGTGACAAACGACCTGTCGATCGAGGAGTTCTTGTCGCAAATTCCGCGCATTGACATTCTTGTAAACAATGCCGGCACCATCGTGCGCCAGGGCAAGGAATACCAGCCTGACCAGTTCGCCCAGGTGGTCAACACCAATCTGATCGGTGCCATGCGCATGAGCCATGCCTGTCTCGGCAAGCTGGTCATCGCCAAGGGCGCGATCCTCAATATCGCCTCGATGTTCAGTTTCTATGGCTCGCTGGCGACGCCCGCCTATGCTGCGAGCAAGGCCGGGCTGGTTAATCTGACTAAGTCGCTGGCTATCGGCTGGGCGGCGCAGGGTCTGCGCGTCAACGCCATTGCGCCGGGTTGGATCGAGACCAAGCTGACTGCGAGTCTCTCGGAGAGCCAGCCCGAGCGCTACCAAACGATCATCGAGCGGACGCCCATGAAGCGCTGGGGAAGGCCGCAGGAGATCGGTGATGCAGCGCTGTTCCTGTGTTCGCCGGCGGCCTCGTTCATCACCGGCCACACCCTGATCGTTGATGGCGGTTACGCGGCGGCCTAAGCACCCGGTGCTAGCTGCTGCTTTGCAAACGGGGCATCCTTTCGGGGCCGGGGCGAAATGGCTTTAGGCGGATTGGCTCGAAGTGGTGCGGCCAAAGACGATATGTTTCAGCGCGTGCTTGACGCCTTCACTTTTGACCTTCTTGCTGCCCGTGAACAGGGTTTGAAAACAGCCTTTGTCCGGCGAACCGAGGAATGGGGAGATCTCGACCTATTCGATCAAGTCGATGAACCGGATCAAGTCCACGACGTCATCGCCGAGGACTTTCACGATCTGGTCGAAAAAATCGCGTCGTAGCCGCTGGTTTCAATGATTAGCGGCACGCGAGATAACTGAAACAGTAACCTGATTTGAATGCTTTGGCGGAAGTGCGTCGTGATCCGATTAACTAGCCTCCTATCCAGCGGCCTTGAAGTCGTTTAGGCATCTCTCAGCGGATAAGAACTCGCAGCCAGCGTTACTTCATCAGGTAGGCGATGATCTTGCTGCGGCTCGGCTCGGCGACCTTCAGGTACATGATGTCCGTGCCCTGAATCGAGAAGGTCTGGTCCGACCTCGGCTACGTACGTTGAGATGTATGATCTTGATCAAGGATCATTGGCGCTTGATTTGAGACTATCGGCGACTAGGTTAGATTGGCCTCGGGCCAAAGAACGGAAACGAGCTAATGAATTACGATAAGTACTTCTCTCAATCTCTTGATTCTCTTAGAGAAGAGGGGCGTTATCGAATATTCGCAGACTTGGCACGCCATGCTGGTAACTTTCCGAAAGCGACCTATTTTCAGAATGGCGGCGAACGCGATGTCGTGATCTGGTGCTCGAACGACTATCTCGGCATGGGCCAGCATCCCGATGTCGTTAGCGCCATGACCGAGGCTTTGCAGAAGGTCGGGGCCGGCGCCGGCGGCACACGCAATATCTCCGGCACGACCCATTATCACGTGTTGCTGGAGCGCGAACTGGCCGACCTGCACCGCAAGGACGCGGCGTTGCTGTTCACTTCTGGCTACATCTCGAATGACGCGACGCTCTCCACGCTGGGCTCGATCCTGCCAGGCTGCGTCATTCTCTCCGATGCTCTCAACCACGCTTCTATGATCCAGGGCGTGCGCCATTCCAAGGCGCCTAAAAAGATCTTCCGCCATAATGATCCTGGCCACCTTGATGAGCTCTTGGGCGAGCTTGATCCGGACGCGCCCAAGATCGTGGCCTTCGAGTCCGTCTACTCCATGGACGGCGATATCGCGCCCATCGGCGAGATCTGCGAGGTTGCCAAGCGTCATAACGCACTGACCTATCTCGACGAAGTCCATGCTGTCGGCATGTACGGTCCGCGCGGTGGTGGCGTTGCCGAGTGTGAGGGTCTGATGGAGCAGGTCGACGTCATCGAGGGCACGCTGGGTAAGGCATTCGGCGTCATGGGCGGCTATATCACGGCTTCCGCCTCGATCGTCGACGTGGTGCGCTCGTTCGCTTCTGGATTCATCTTCACCACCTCGTTGCCGCCGGCCGTGGCGGCGGGCGCTCTAGCAGCGGTCAAGCACCTTAAGGCCAGCAATGCCGAACGCGAGTGCCACCAGGAGCGAGCACGGACCCTTAAGCGGCGGCTCGCCGAGGTGGGCATACCGGTGATCGAGAACCGTAGCCACATCGTGCCGGTGATCGTGGGTGATCCCGTGCTCTGCAAGCGTGCCAGCGACGAGTTGTTGAGCGATCACGGGATCTACGTGCAGCCGATCAACTATCCGACCGTGCCGCGCGGCACGGAGCGGCTGCGCATCACGCCGTGCCCGCTGCATGATGACGCCATGATGGACCATCTGGTCGATTCCCTGCGCCGGGTCTGGGGTAATCTCGATATCAGCCGCGCCGCCGCCTGATTTGCGCATGGCTGGGGCGGCCTGGGACCCGACCGAGGTCATTTACGATTTCATCCAGGTCGGCGGCGCACTGAAGATCACAGCTGTTGATTTTGATACCGGCATCGAGGTTTCCACGGTCGGCTTGCCTGCCTTGAGTGAGCGGAGTTAATGGGACTTGCCTAGAGCAACCTGGAATATGTCCTCTTAAAGCAAGGCAAGATTCCGTCGCCATAAGCCGGTTCCCAATGAGGGGAATCTGCTCTAGGTGTGGAGCACCGCGGGCGGGGGGCGAATGGCCTATTTTCTTCAGCAACTGATCAACGGCGTGACGCTCGGCAGCATCTACGGGCTGATCGCGATCGGTTACACGATGGTCTACGGCATTATCGGCATGATCAATTTCGCCCACGGCGAGATTTACATGATCGGTGCCTTCGTCGCCATCATTAGCTTCACCATTCTTGGTGCCGCCGGCATAACCTGGGTGCCGCTGGCGCTGCTGCTGGTGCTGGTGGTGACGATGCTGTTTACCGCGCTCTACGGCTGGACGGTGGAGCGGGTGGCTTATCGGCCGTTGCGCGGCTCGCAACGCCTGGCGGCACTGATCTCGGCCATTGGCATGTCGCTCGCCCTGCAGAACTACGTACTGCTCAGCCAGGGCGCGGGCGTCAAGGCGATCAGCCCGATCATTGAAGGCAGGTTTGATGTCTACGAGGCCGACAACTTCCTCGTCACCCTGAGCTATATTCAAATCTTTATCGTCATTTTGACCGTGGTTCTAATGGCGGCTTTCGCCTCGCTGATCAGTGGCACTTCGTTGGGTCGGGCCCAGCGTGCCTGCGAACAGGACCGCACCATGGCCACCCTGCTTGGCATCGATGTCGACCGTACCATCTCGCTGACTTTCGTCATGGGGGCGGCGCTGGCGGCGGTGGCCGGAGTCATGGTGACGCTTTATTACGGCGTAATCGACTTCTTCATGGGGTTTATCGCCGGTCTCAAGGCCTTCACGGCGGCCGTTCTTGGCGGCATCGGCTCGCTGCCCGGCGCCATGCTGGGGGGCATGCTACTGGGCATGGTTGAGGCGTTTTGGTCCGGCTATTTCACTGTCGAATACAAAGACGTCGCGGCCTTCGGTATTCTTGTTCTGGTGCTTATCTTCCGTCCCTCGGGCCTGCTCGGTCGACCCGAGATCGAGAAGGTCTGAGGGCGTGGGCGAAATGACTGCCGTCCAAGCGCTACGGGAGGGGGCGCTCGCCGCCCTGGTGGCGGTGGCGCTGGCTGTGCCCATGCTCGGCCTCAAGCTTGAGCACGGCGTTGGTGGGCTCTCGGTGCATGGCCGCTGGGAGTTCCTGTTGCTGGCGGCGGCGATCGTCGGCCTTGGCCGAGGGCTGATGGTCTGCGCGGGCACCAGCGGTATCTTTGAGGGCTTGTGGCGTGGACGTGGCGGGAAGGCTGCGGCGCCGGGGCAGACCCTGTGGCAGCGCCACTGGGGCTATGCTGCGCTCGCAGCTTTGATCGCCGCCATCGCATTGCCTTTCATGCCTTTTGCCGACCGCTACGTGGTCGATACCGCAACCCAGGTGCTGATCTACGTGTTGTTGGGCTGGGGTCTTAACATTGTGGTTGGGCTCGCAGGCCTGCTCGATCTCGGCTATGTGGCGTTCTACGCCGTCGGTGCCTACAGCTTCGCACTGCTCGGTACCGAGTTCGGCTTCGGTTTCTGGATGTGCCTGCCGCTGGCCGGGGTCTTCGCCGCCAGTTTTGGCATCCTGCTGGGATATCCGGTGCTACGCTTGCGCGGCGACTACCTAGCCATCGTCACTCTTGGTTTCGGTGAGATCGTCCGCGTCGTTCTGGTCAACTGGGTCGATTTCTCGGGCGGCCCCAATGGCGTCACCGGCGTGCCGCGCCCCACCTTGTTCGGGCTCGAATTCACCAAGCGTGTCGGGGACGGCACGGCGTTTCACGATTACTTCGGCATCGACTATTCCGGCCAGTACCGCATCATCTTCCTCTATTTCATCATCCTCGGCATCGCGCTACTGACAAACTTCTTCGTGCTGCGTATCCGCAAGCTGCCATTGGGGCGTGCCTGGGAGGCTTTGCGAGAGGATGAGATTGCCTGCCGCGCGCTCGGCATCAACCCGGTCAACACCAAGCTCTCGGCCTTCGCGCTAGGTGCTATGTTTGGTGGTTTCGCGGGTTCGTTCTTCGCCACGCGCTCGGGCTTCATCAGCCCCGAGAGCTTTACCTTTATAGAATCCGCCATCATTCTCGCGATCGTCGTGCTCGGCGGCATGGGTAGCCAGATCGGCGTCGTGCTTGCGGCTGCGGCGATCATTCTGCTGCCCGAATTCCTGCGCGAGTTCTCGGAGTTCCGCATGCTTGCTTTCGGCAGTGCCATGGTGCTGATCATGATCTGGAAGCCGCGCGGCCTGCTCTCGCGGCGCCAGCCGACCATCCGCTTGGCGGGTCGGGAGGCGCCGCCATGAGCGTGTTGCTGACGGTCGAGCATCTTACCATGCGCTTCGGCGGCCTGGTGGCGATCGACGATCTCTCTTTCATTGCCGAGCCCGAGCAAATCACTGCCATCATCGGCCCCAACGGTGCCGGCAAGACCACCGTGTTCAACTGCCTGACCGGGTTCTACAAGCCGAGCGTCGGGCGCCTTGCCTTGCGCGGTCACGGCGATGAAACCTATCTGCTTGAGCGCATGGATGGATTTCGCAGCGCCCGCGCCGGAATCGCCCGCACGTTCCAGAACATCCGCCTGTTTCCCGCCATGTCAGTGCTGGAGAACCTGGTCGTCGCTCAGCACAACGCGCTAATGCGGGCCTCGGCTTTCTCCATCGCCGGGCTGCTCGGCTTGCCGGCCTACCGTGCCGCCGAGGACGAGGCAATAGAACTTGCCCGCCATTGGCTGGAACGCGTCGGCTTGGTCGAGCACGCTGATCGCGGCGCCAGCGAGCTGCCGTACGGTGCTCAACGACGCCTGGAGATCGCACGTGCCATGTGCACCCGCCCCGTGCTGCTTTGTCTCGACGAGCCAGCGGCCGGGCTCAACCCGCGCGAATCTGCCGAGCTGAATCAGCTGCTGCTCAATATCCGCGACGAGCAGCAAATCGGTATCTTGCTCATCGAGCATGACATGAACGTGGTCATGGGCATCTCCGACCACATCGTCGTACTCGATTACGGTAAGCTTATCGCCGACGGCGATCCGGCCACCGTGCGCGCCGATCCGGCCGTTATCCGCGCCTATTTGGGCGAGACCGAGGAGGGCGCGGCATGATGCTTTCGCTAGAAGGTGTGCACACACATTACGGGCCCATCGAGGCCTTGCGCGGTGTCGATCTCAGTGTCGGTGAAGGCGAGATAGTCACTTTGATCGGCGCCAATGGCGCCGGCAAGTCGACATTGTTGATGACCATTTGCGGCAACCCCCACGCTAGCGCCGGGCGCGTGCTCTTCGAAGGCGAGGAGATCACGGCGCTACCGACCTTCCAGATCGTCCGCCGCGGCATAGCGCAGTCGCCCGAAGGGCGACGCATCTTTCCTCGCATGACGGTGCTAGAAAATCTGCAAATGGGCGCCATCGTGGGCGAGGAAGCGAACTTTCAGGAAGATCTTGAAGCGGTTTTCGCCACCTTTCCCATTTTAGCCGAGCGCCGCGGCCAGCGAGGCGGCACACTCTCGGGTGGGGAACAGCAGATGCTCGCCATCGCTCGCGCCCTGATGAGCCGGCCGCGCCTGTTGCTGCTCGACGAGCCCTCGCTCGGCCTGGCGCCGTTGATCGTCAAGCAGATCTTTGCGATCATTGCCGAGATCAACCGCAGCCGTGGCATGACCATTCTGCTGGTTGAGCAGAATGCCTTTCACGCTCTGCGTCTTACGAACCGCGGCTATGTTATGGCCAACGGCAAGATCGTGTTGCAGGGCACGGGTGAGGAGTTGATGGCCAATGCCGAGGTCAAGTCGGCCTATCTCGAGGGAGGGCATTGAGCATGGGGATGTGGGGCGACGCGGCGACACTGACCGGCACCACGCTGGATGTCTGGATCGGTATCACCCTGGTCATCGCCGGCGGGGCGGCTCTGATGACGGGGCGCGCCATCGCCATAACCTGGCGTCCGCCCTGGCAGGTGATCTTGGCCTGTATTGGCTTGGGTCTGGGCGATCGTTTTCTGATTTACGGCCTCTTCGACGGTCCGCTGTTATTGCTGTCCGGCTATGCCATTGATACGGCTGTAATTATCTCCATCGGACTGGTCGCTTATCGCATTGCCATGGTGCGGCTAATGGTGAGGCAATATCCCTGGCTCTACCAGCAGACAGGGTCTTTTACCTATCGTCCGCATTAGGGGGCTTGGCAAAGTCGGTTTGAATCGCGATCTTTTGGGTAGGTTTCTGCCGGATCGGAGAGAGGTGAGGAAAGATGAAGACTTCAGTTCAACATACGCTGATCGTACTGGGCACGGCTGCCGCCTTGGCGACGCCGGCCATCGCCGACGAGATCATCATTGCCACCGCTGGGCCGGTGACGGGGCAGTACGCAATTTTCGGCGAGCAGATGGTGCGCGGCGCCGAGATGGCCGTGGCCGACATTAACGCCGCCGGTGGCGTGCTCGGCAAGAAACTGGTGTTGGAAATTGGCGACGACGGCTGCGAGGCCAAGCAGGCGGTGGCCGTGGCTAACCAGATGGTCAACAAGGGCGTGGTCTTCATGGCCGGGCATTTTTGCTCCTCGACCTCGATCCCCGCCTCCGAGACCTATTACGAGGAAGGTGTGTTGCAGATTTCGCCGGCCTCGACTAACCCGCTGCTGACGGAGCAGGGCTTCGACAATGTCTTTCGCACCTGCGGGCGCGACGACCAGCAAGGTGCCGTGGCCGGCTCCTTCCTGGCGGACCATTTCGCTGGCCAGAATATCGCCATCCTTCACGACAAGACGGCCTACGGCAAAGGCTTGGCCGACGAGACCCGCAAGCAGCTTGCGGGTCTCGGCATCAGCGAGGCGATGTACGAGGCTTATACGGCGGGCGAGAAGGACTATTCGGCGCTCGTCAGCAAGCTCAAGGCAGCCGGCATCGATGTCATCTATCTCGGTGGCTACCATACTGAGGCCGGGCTGATCGTCCGTCAGGCCCGGGCGCAAGGTTTGGAGGCGCGGTTGGTTTCGGGCGATGCCCTGGTGACCGAAGAGTTTTGGTCGATTACTGGCGATGCGGGCGAGGGCACGCTGTTTTCCTTCAGCCCCGATCCCGCCAAGAACCCCAATGCGGCCGATGTGGTCGAGCGTTTTCTGACCCAGGGTTATAAGCCCGAGGGCTACACACTCTACACTTACGCCGCCGTCCAGGTGTTCGCACAGGTGGCGGAAGCCGCGGGCTCGACCGATCTCGACGCACTGATCGCGGCGCTGCGTAGCGGTAGTTTTCAGACCGTGCTCGGCGATATCGGCTTCGACGACAAGGGCGATGTCTCGGCGCCGGGATACGTCTTCTACGAATGGAGCCAGGGCTCCTACGACTACACGGATATGTAGCCCGGTATTAGCTGCTGCGGGACAGCGGTAGGCGGTCGACGCCTGGGCTCCCCACCGTGGCGTGCTGCACCGTGCCGTCGGCGATAACCAGCATCGCTGAGGCGGCAGTCGCCCGTGGCACGGTATGGAACTAGGGGAATCGGCGGATCAGTGCGAATGCACTCCCAGTGCTTGCCTGGTGGCGCCGTCGAGAGGCAGATTCGTGGCCAGGGGAAAGAACTTCGACTCGGCCGCTCCAGCCATTCCGGCGCGGAACGGCAGGCTGCGAATGCGATGACCGCAACAAAGTGGCAGGGGCTGACCATGGCTAAACTGGCCCAAGCGCCATGCCAAAGAAAAGACCCAGAGGGCGCGTCCTGCGGGCCTTGAAATCGTTTTGCCGCGGCGTTAGCTCTTGGCGTGCCGCCTGCGGCTACTCGCCTTCTTCCGGCCGAGGCCGATCTTCTTGGCGAACTCCGAGCGTTGCTTGGCATAGTTTGGCGCGACCATCGGATAGTCGACAGGAAGATTCCACTTAGCGCGATAGTCTTCCGGAGACATGCTGTAGTTGGTGCGTAGATGGCGTTTTAGCATTTTCAGCTTCTTGCCATCTTCAAGACAAATAATGTAGTCGGGCGTTATCGAGCGACGCACTGAAACCGCAGGCTTCTGCGGCTGCCCTGTTGCCTCACTGGTGGATGGCTGCACACCATCGAGGGATGTATAAACGGTTTTAATCAGCTCCGGGATTTGATCCGCAGGCAAAGCATTGTGGCTCACATATGAGGACACAATGTTCGAAGTCATCCCCAGAACACTCTCGGGAGATACGTTACTCTTATTATCATGCGTCATTCTTTACATACTCTAGAAATATTGTCTCATATCTAGTATTTACTGCCAGTATGACTATGCCATGTCAATTGTAAAATCTTTCATCTCAGATCAATATATAATAAAATTTAATGGTTCTATTAAAGAAAAGAATAGGAAACAAATTAGAAATAATACTATTTGGAATACAACTTATTTTCTGGACAGAAATAGTCGGTCTTGATCTGGTGCGTGAACCCCACATGTGGTAATCAACCGCCAACCGGAAGCGATCAGACCACAAAATGCGAGATCTGCCGTGGCAAGCGAATCCCGATCGGACGTGATAGCCATTGCTGCCGACCATGCCGGCTATCCTTTGAAAACCGTGCTCGCTGAAGACTTGCGCGCGTCAGGCCTGAATGTGCTCGACCTGGGCACGAACTCGTCGAACTCCGTGGACTACCCAACCTATGGCAAAGTCCTGGTCAAAGCTCTTCTGGAAGGCAAGGCGGCTCGCGGCGTTTTGGTCTGTGGCACGGGCATCGGCATGGACATCACTGCGAATCGTTTCAAAGGTGTACGGGCGGCCAATTGCTATACGGCGGAAGTTGCGCGTCTGGCCCGTCAGCACAACAATGCAAATGTTCTCGTACTGGGGGGCCGCTTCATCGACCAGGAGACGGCAGGGCAATGTTTGCGCGCTTTTCTAGAAACCGATTTCGAAGGCGGCCGGCACCAGCGCCGTGTCGCCATGTTCGACGAAACCTAACCTCCTGCGGAATTGCCTAGATGAGCACATCGTCTTCCACCGCTTGCGAACCTATCTTCAGCATATCCGCTTACTTTGACGCCGATCCGGACCTGTTTGGTGCCATCGAGACCGAGCGCCATCGCCAGCAGGACCAGGTCGAGCTAATTGCTTCGGAGAACATCGTCAGCGAGGCGGTGTTGGCGGCACAGGGCTCGGTCCTGACCAACAAATATGCGGAAGGTTATCCGGGTCGACGCTACTATGGCGGTTGCGAGTTCGTCGATGTGGCCGAGCGCCTGGCAATTGAGCGTGCGACAAAGTTGTTTGATTGCGGCTGGGTCAACGTCCAACCCCATTCCGGCGCCCAGGCGAACCAGACCGTGATGCTGGGTTTGCTGCGGCCCGGTGATACGGTTTTGGGCATGTCGCTCGCGGCAGGCGGCCATCTCAGCCATGGCGCCAAGCCAAACATGTCCGGCAAGTGGCTTAACGCTGTTCAATACGGCGTGCGCGAGGCCGACGGGCGCATCGATATGGACGAGGTGGCGTGCCTAGCCGAAAAGCATCGTCCCGCCCTTATTATTGCAGGGGCGTCGGCTTATTCGCGTGAGATTGATTTTGCGGTTTTTAGGGCCATTGCTGACTCCGTCGACGCCTATCTCCATGTTGACATGGCGCATATCGCTGGCCTGGTCGCGGTCGGCGCTCATCCGAGCCCCTTGCCGCACGCCCATGTAGTTACCAGCACCACGCACAAGACTTTGCGCGGGCCGCGCGGCGGTATGGTCTTGAGCAATAATGCTGCCATCGGCAAGAAAATGGATTCGGCCCTGTTTCCGGGCCTTCAGGGAGGGCCGCTGATGCACGTCATTGCGGCCAAGGCAGTGGCGCTTGGCGAGGCGTTGCAGCCGACCTTCGCTGATTATATTCGTGCCGTGGTGGCCAATGCTCAGGCACTTGCCGGCACTCTGAAGGCGCGCGGCGTTGATATCGTGACCGGCGGCACCGATAACCACATGCTGTTGGTTGACCTCCGCAGAAAGGGCCTGACCGGCAAGGTCGTCGAGGCCGGATTGGAACGCGCCGGGCTCACTTGCAACAAGAATGCCGTGCCCTTCGATCCGCGGAAGCCTTCAGTGACTTCGGGTATCCGCCTCGGCAGCCCGGCGGCCACCAGCCGCGGCTTCGGTGTTGCCGAGTTCCGCCAGGTCGGCGAGCTGATCGGCAATGTTTTGGACGGGCTCGCCAAGTGGGGTCCCGATGGCGATGCCCAGATCGAAGCGCGCACTCTCGGCGAGGTGCGCGAGCTCTGCCAGCGTTTCCCAATCTACCAGCATAGATAGGGCTCTAGAGTATGCGCTGTCCATTCTGCGGCGACAAAGACACTCAGGTTAAGGATTCGCGCCCGACCGAGGACAATGCGGTCATTCGCCGGCGCCGCTTTTGCCCCTCTTGCGGTTCGCGCTTCACGACCTTCGAGCGGGTGCAGCTGCGCGATCTGACCGTGGTCAAGAAGGATGGTACGCGCACGCCCTTCGACCGCGAGAAGCTGGCGCGCTCGATCGAAATCGCAGTGCGTAAGCGTCCCGTTGAGCCCGAACGCATAGAGCGCCTAGTCAGTGGCATTGTGCGCCGTCTGGAGAGTTCTGGCGAATCCGATATTCCCTCCAACGAGATTGGCGAGATGGTGATGGAGGCTTTGTCCGGTCTCGATCCGGTTGCCTTTGTGCGGTTCGCCTCGGTCTATCGCAATTTCCGCGAGGCCAGGGATTTCGAGGAGTTCGTCGAGCTGCTGCCCCGTGACAAGGAGGACTGAGCATCACAGGCACATGACCGCCGCGCTGACCCTGGCGCGGCGCGGCCTCGGCGCGGTCTGGCCCAATCCCGCCGTCGGCTGCATCCTGGTGCGTGAGCAGCAGGTGGTGGGACGCGGCTGGACCCAGCCTGGTGGCCGGCCGCACGCTGAAACCGAAGCCTTGCGGCGCGCTGGTGAGGCGGCAGTCGGCGCTACGGCCTATGTCACCCTCGAGCCCTGCGCCCATGAGGGGAAGACCCCACCTTGTGCCGACGCCTTGATCGAGGCCCGCATTGGGTGCTGCGTTGTGGCTACGGAGGATCCCGATCGGCGCGTGGGTGGGGCCGGCCTAGCGCGCCTCCGGGATGCCGGCATCCAGGTCATAGAGGGGCTCTGCCGCGAAGAAGCTAGGGACCTAAATGCCGGCTACCTGTTGCGTTGCGAGCAGGGGCGTCCCCTAGTGACCCTGAAGACAGCGACCACGCTCGACGGTCGTATCGCGACGGCGGGCGGCGACAGAGAATGGATAACGGCTGAGTTGGCGCGGGCCCGGGCGCATCTCCTGCGGGCCGAGCATGATGCGGTGATGGTCGGTGCGCGCACCGCCATGTCGGACCGACCGCGCCTGACCTGTCGGCTTCCTGGGCTCGCCGAACGTTCGCCGGTGCGCGTTGTGGCCGACAGCCGGTTGCGCCTGCCGCTCACCGACCCGCTGGTCGCCGAACACGAGGAGGCGCCAACTTGGATCGTGGCCTTGCAAAACGCCGATACGGCGCGCCGCCGCGCCTTTTCAGATTGCGGCGTTGAGGTGATTTCCGTGGCTGCTGACGACGGCGGTGTTTCTGTGGCTGCGACACTACAGGCTCTGGCCGCGCGGGGCATCACGCGGCTGCTGGTTGAAGGTGGCGGACGCCTGACCGCGAGCCTGATCGCCGCCGATTGCGTCGATCGCATCGCCTGGTTCCGGGCCGCCTCGGTGATTGGCGGCGATGGCGTGGCCGCCGTAGCAGGGCTGGGCCTGGATGCGATGGCCGACAAGCCACGTTTCGAGCGCATATCGCTCATGGCTCTTGGCGAGGATGTGCTGGAAACTTACGCTCGTCGGGAATAGTTTCTCGCCATGTTTACGGGATTGATCAGTGATGTGGGCAAGGTGCGCGCTCTCGAGCACTCCGGCGATTTGCGTCTGACCATCGGCACTGCGTTCGACATGGATGCGGTCGCTATCGGCGCTTCCATTGCCTGCTCAGGGGTCTGCTTGACGGTAGTCGACAAGGGCGCGGACTGGTTCGCTGTCGATGTCTCGGCCGAGTCCCTAGCCAAGACCACGCTTGGCGATTGGCAGGAGGGCCGTGCCATCAATCTGGAGCGCTCTTTGACCGTTGGCGACGAAATCGGCGGCCATCTGGTAAGCGGCCACGTGGACGGCGTGATCAAGGTGCTGTCGCGCAAGCCATCGGGAGATTCCGTTGTGTTGGCCTTCGTTTTACCGGAGTGGCTCGCGCCGTATGTGGCGCCCAAGGGCTCGATCGCCCTAGACGGCATCTCGTTGACCGTAAACTGGGTCATGGCCGATTGTTTCGAAGTCAATATCATTTTCTACACCCAGGAGGTGACGACCTTCGGCGCTCTTGCGGTAGGCGACTTGGTCAATGTGGAGATCGACATGCAGGCCCGTTACGCGCGTCGCGCACTGGCACATGCGGGGGTGGCGACATGAACGTGGTGGCTGATTCGACATCGATGGACTCGCCCTTCTCGCGGATCGAGGACCTGATCGACGACGCGCGTAACGGCCGCATGTTCGTTCTAGTTGATGATGAAGGTCGAGAGAACGAGGGCGATCTGATAGTGCCGGCTGAGTTCGCCACGCCAGAAGCGATCAATTTTATGGCTCGCCACGGTCGCGGGCTGGTCTGCTTGGCGCTATCGCCAGACCGCGCAACCAAGCTTGAACTCGAGCCGATGCAGCGGCGCAACGTCAAGCGCTTTGACACCGCGTTCACGGTCTCTATCGAGGCGACCGATGGAGTCTCTACGGGTATCTCCGCCTCTGACCGCGCCCATACTATCCACACCGCTATCGACCCGCGTAGCACCGCTACTGACATTACCACGCCCGGGCACGTCTTTCCCGTCGTGGCCCGCGATGGTGGTGTTTTGGTACGCGCCGGCCACACCGAAGCGGCGGTCGATGTTGCGCGCCTCGCGGGTCTGGAGCCAGCCGGGGTGATCTGCGAGATCATGAATGACGACGGCTCTATGGCGCGACGCGACGATCTCATCGCCTATTGCCAGAAGCACGGTCTCAAGATCGGCACGATCGCCGACCTCATCGCCTATCGCCGTCGCGTCGACCGCGTTGTCGAGCGGTTGCTGGAGCGGGACTTTGAGAGCCGTTGGGGCGGCAACTTCCGCATGATCGTGTACGTCAATACTGCGGACGGGACCGAACACGCGGCACTGGTCAAGGGCAATCTTGGCGGCGATGCACCGGTGCTCGTGCGCATGCACCGGGTCAATCCGTTGATCGATATCATGGGCGACACCGCGACGGGGCGCGGCGATGAATTGCATCGGGCCATGGAGTTGATCGCCGAAGAAGGTCGTGGCGTCGTTGTAGTCATCCGTGCGGCACGCCCGGATTCGCTGTCGACGCTGCTTGAGGGGCACGAGATTGAGCCCGACGAGAGCGGCGGCGCCCTGCGTGCTTACGGCACCGGGGCGCAAATCCTGCTTGATCTCGGTATTCGCGAGATGGTGCTGCTGAGCAATTCCGAGCGCATAGTGGTCGGCCTCGGGGGCTTCGGTCTCAGCATCGCCGGACGCCGGCCGATCAAAGGCGGAGACTGAGATGGCGGGATTGCCTTTCGCCCCACGCGTGCTACTGGTGGTGGCGCGCTACTACGAAGACATCGCCGCCGAGCTCGAGGCCGGTGCGGTTGCTGCTCTCGAAGCCTCCGGGGCAAGTTGGGAGAGTGTCGCCGTACCCGGCGCGCTGGAGATACCCGGCGCAATTGCCAGCGCCCACCGCCTTGGCGCCTATGACGGCTATGTCGCACTCGGCTGCATCATCCGTGGTGAGACCAGCCACTATGATATTGTCGCCGGCGAGAGCGCACGCGGGTTGACCAGCCTTGCCATTGACCATGGTGCTGCGCTCGGCAATGGTATCTTAACTACCGAAGACTACGACCAGGCCATGAAGCGTGCCGCTGTGTTAGACGGCAACAAGGGCGCTGTAGCGGTTGAGGCATGTCTCGCCCTAATCGATTTGGCACGGCGTTTCGCGAGCGACGCGTGAGTGCTGCGGCTGACAGCGCGCTCGCGGCCCGACGCGGCGCCCGCCTGGCGGCTGTGCAAGCGATGTATCAGATTGATTTGGTCGGTACCGAGGCTGAGACCGTTGTTGCCGAGATGGCCGCGCGCCCATCGCCGACTGGCGCGCTTGATAAGGCTTTTTTGCGACGCCTCGCTGATGGTGCACTTGCGCATGCTGAGGCGCTAGATGCGGCGATCTCCGAGACTTTGCGCGAAGGCTGGTCACTTGCACGTCTGTCGCTCACCATGCGGGGAATTTTGCGCGTCGCGACCTACGAGATTCGAGATTGCCTCGATGTGCCACCGCGTGTTGCGGTCAGCGAATATGTTGCCATCGCGCACAGCTTTTTCGACGAGGACGAGGCGGGCTTCGTTAATGGCGCGCTGGAGACCTTGGCGCGGCGTCTGCGGGCGGTGGAATGGGCTGATGGCCAACAGGGCAAGTGAGTTCGCGCTGATCGAAACGCTCTTCCGCCCTCTGTCCGAGGGCTTTCCCGGCGCACTGGGACTTAAGGACGATGCGGCGTTATTATCGGCCGACGAAGAGCTGGCGGTGACCCAGGATGGCCTCGTCGCCGGGGTGCATTTTCCCCTGGACGAGACGCCAGAAGCGATCGCCGCCAAGGCACTGCGCGTAAACCTCAGCGACCTTGCCGCGATGGGCGCTGCGCCGCTAGCCTATCTGCTTACCCTAGCGCTACCGGACGAGATTGACGGGACTTGGCTGCGCCGCTTCTGTGCCAGCCTCGGCGAGGAGCAGGGGCGCTGGGGTATCATGCTTGCCGGTGGCGATACGGTCTCGACGCCCGGCCCACTGATGCTTTCTATCACTGCATTAGGCACAGTACCTGTTGGTGCCGCATTGCGTCGATCGGGTGCGCGGCCGGGGGATTCAGTCTATGTCTCGGGCACTATCGGCGATGGTGTTCTGGGCCTCGCGGTCCTGAGGGGAGAGTTGTCCGCTGCCGGGTGCGGGTCGCTCGTCGAGCGCCTGCGCCTACCGACACCTCGCGTGGCGCTCGGCCGCGCCCTCATCGGCGTGGCAAGCGCTTGCGCTGATATCTCTGACGGGCTCGTCGCCGATACCGGCCATATTGCTGAGGCCTCGGGTGTCGCCATCGCGATAGATGCCGCAGCGGTGCCCCTGTCGGATGCTGCCAAGGCGGTTGTGGCGGAGGAACCTGCCTGGTTTCCTCGCATGCTAACAGGTGGCGATGACTACGAGCTGGTGTTTACTGCAGGTGAAGCCGTCGCAGAGGGAATACCAATAGGTAGCGTCGAACCAGGGCGGGGTGTCACAGTCCTGGCCGCCGACGGCACTCCCATGACTTTCGACGATTGCGGCTACCGTCACTTCTGATCGTTCGGCAGGGTCAGCGAGCGAAAGATGTTCTCGACAGCCTCGCGGTGGGCGTCAAAATAAACTGCGTCGGTGCCGATATAGAGCAGCAGGTGCAGGATTTTTTCTGCATCAATGGCGCCGCAGGCTAGGCCACGATAGGCAAGACCGTCGCTAGAAAAAAAAGTGATATCGAAGCGAAAGCCCGAGAGGCTGCCAAAGGCGGCCGGGCGCAGATTGCTGAAATCGGCATCGTTGGTCCCGACCTGGGCCAGACTGGCGAGCACGAAGTCGGCGACATCACTGGCGCGCATGCTCGTACGGTAGCGCGGCACGCCGTCATCGGGCCGTGGGCTGCTGTTGTCGAATAGCGCGTCACCGTCCTTGATGGTCGCGTAAAGCCGCAAGTTTTGCAGCGGGAGGCCGTCGACTGTCCACTGTTCCATGGGCGCCAGGGGAAAGCGGCTCCAGGCGATGGGGGTGGTTACCTCGTAGGCGCCATTGATCGACTGCGTGCCTGGCTCCACCAAGGTTACCTGCTCGCAGGATGCGGCGAGTAACAGCGCCGCGGCGAAAACGAGCCTCATTTGAGTTCCTTGATATAGGCACGGATCATCGCCGTGTCCTTGGCTTGCGGAGCGGTTACGAGATAGCGGGTAAAGGCGCGCAGGGCCTCGCTATCGCGGCCGAGCGACCACAAGGTAAGCCCAAGCCCGCGATGGGCTACGGCTGGTGCCTCTGGGCTCACCACAGCCATACGATAGGCGGCCAAGGCCTTCTTAGTTTCGCCGCTGCGGCGGAACATCTCGCCGCGCCAGTAACTCGCCACGCCGTTATCGCCGAGGCGTTGCAGCACCACGTCCAGCGCGCCGTAGCGACCCTTGCCAATTTCCGCAGCGATCCACTCGTTGCGATGGCGTGCGACGGCTGCGTCAAAGCGCCCGGCGAAGCGCTCGCCACCCCGCATGTCGGCGAGCGCCGCAAGATTGGTTAGGCGCTCGTCGCTGGCCGGATGGGTTGAAAGCAGCACGGGCGGCGCTTGGTCTTCATCCATAGCGTCCTGCTCGGCCAGTGCATTGCGCCAGACGGCGGCAGCAGCCTCGGCATCGTAGCTGGCCGCGACGAGGCGTTCGAAGCCAAGGCTATCGGCCTCGCGCTCCTGCTCCCGCGAGTAACTAAGCAAGGCGAGCTGAGTGGCAAGCTGCACGAGATTGCCGGCGCCACCATAGCCCCCGACTGCTGCGGCGATCGAAAGGAATGTTACCGCTGATGTGGCCGCGCGCGTCGAGCGCCAGCGCTCAAGCGTGTGGCGGCGCTGATAGTGGGCGACCTCGTGGCCGAGCACGGCAGCGAGCTGGGCCTCGTTCTCGACGCGCAGTAGCAGGCCTGTCCAGACCGTCATAAAGCCGTTCGGTGCCATTGAGGCGTTGAAGCCTGCGCGCTCGACAACATAAACGCGGATGTCGCCGCAATAGTCGCTGGCGACGCGGCAGGCCACCTCTCTCACATAGGCTTGCAAGGTTTCATCTGCGACCAGAGCACCCGAGGTCAGGAGGGCACTCTCGGCTTGCTCCATCTCAGCCCATATGCCGCGCTCGTCGTGCTCCGCCACCACCTGGTCGGTGTCGCCGGGTGCGATGTCAGGCAATGACTGGGCGCAGGCGCTAGTGATCAGAAGCGTGCAGGCCGTCGCCAGAGTTCTCACAATGGCAGCCCATCGAGCAGCCGCCGTGTGGTCTCGCGCGCGCCCTTTTCCTGGCGCGGGTCGCCGACGCTGCTGTTGAGACTGTTGAACCAGATGATACGGCCGTCATTGAGGTCGACCAGGGAGATGAAACCGAATTGCTGACCACCCTGCACTACAGCGCCGAGCGCGGCGCCGATCACCATCAGGGCAACGCGCCCAGAACTGGAAAAGCTGTCGCGAAAAGTGAGGAAGAGGGCGTAGTCGGCCTCGTATTCCTCGCGCAAAACAGCGACGCCAGGACCGAGGGTATAATCAAGAATCGGCTTGGTCGGCAGCGCCAGGATTGGCAGTTGACCGTGAAAGAGAATG
>MPLX02127660.1_pt1 | contig 47123 bp, 20 predicted proteins | sample 1617341 | NCBI WGS metagenome assembly MPLX02 (sample SAMN05944804, study PRJNA350692) | marine metagenome | biome: marine; feature: ODZ; material: water; isolation source: 120 m water sample filtered on 0.2 um supor filter | place: Pacific Ocean | collected 2012-04-08 | depth 120m m | reverse complement strand
TTGTGCCTGCACAAGACCCAGTAGAAGCGGCAACAACCGGAGAAGCAGGCGGTACTTCTGGAGGAACAGGCTAAGCCTGATGAATAATAATTATGGCTAGGAGAAATATAAACAGGCCCATTAATAGGCGCCACGAATCGCAAAGTAAGTATGAAAAAAGCCTTAATAAACGTTCCTTATTGGGCATATTTCTTGCTGAAGTAGTTAAAGTTAAAGATATATCGAGAACAGGTAGAATCGATGTTTTTGTTCCAGCATTAGACGGTAATAAGGCTAATACTTCGTCATACATTTCGTGTAGGTGGAGTTCACCTTTTGCAGGAGGTACTGATGTAGAAGGCTTAGGCGAAGACATTAAAGATTATGTAGGTGCGCCAAAAAGTTATGGTATGTGGATGGTTCCACCTGATATAGGAAACTTAGTATTAATAACTTTTGCAGATGCAAATATAAGTCAGGCATTTGTTGTAAGTTGTGTATTCCCAGACAAACTAACATACATGGTACCTGGTATGGCTTCTGGTAAAAGTTATTCAGATCCTAGTTTGTTAATGCCAGTAGCAGAAAAGAATAGAAGAGACGAAAAGCAAACACATAATGATGCTGTTAGACCTGCACATGTAGATTTAGCAGAAGCAATAACATTACAAGGATTATTACAAGACCCTCTAAGAGGTGCCGGACCAAGCTCATCAAGAAGAGAATCACCGAGTGAGGTGTTTGGTATATTAACTCCTGGACCAAGAGACCCAGAAAACTTTAATCACAGAATGGGCGGACACCAATTTATAATGGACGACAGTACAGATAGTTCATTAATAAGAATGAGAACACGAAGAGGTGTACAAATTCTGTTAGACGATACAACTGGTAGCATATACATGATTAACAAAAGAGGTAATGCATGGTTTGAATTAGCGGCTAACGGAGATATAAATTTATTTGGTGAAGGCTCAATAAACATGAGAGCTGAAAGCAACATGAATATTAGAGCAGATGGGAATCTATCATTAGAAGCAGGAAAAAACGTATTAATAAAAGCCGCAGGTGACCGAAGTGCAAAAGGTGATTATCTAGGGATACCAGAAATAGCGACACTCGCACCTCCACTAGGTGTAGGTGGTAATATAAGAATGGAAGCAGTAAATGAACTCACAGCATTTGGCGGCACAGGAGTTGCAGTAACATCGAACACTGGAGATATGGATCTTAGTGCCGCAGGCAAAGTTGCAACAAGCGGCGGCAAAATTGATATGTTTACAACTGGCACGTCGCTGACAAGTGGAATGGGGATTTCAATGGTGTCTTCTGGTCCGATTGGCATAGATTCATTAGCGGGAATCGGTTTAAAAGCCGCGTTACCAATAGGATTAATGGCTTCCCAAGTATGGCTTAATAGTGGACTTCCGGTAATACCAATGCCAGCCATACCGGCAGTACCAGCACCACAAATACCTGGAAATGAATTTAAAGATGCGGCAGAAAAACCACCAGAATTTAATAGACCTAAACCTGCTGTAACATCAGATTCTGACGGAGATGGTGCAAGTGATTTAGAAGGCCAGGCAGAAGTAGAAGTTGAGAACACACTAACCGAAGCAGAACCAATGGCGCCAACTGCTGGTGAACGCACAGGCAAACAAGATAACATTAAAACCATTCTTACAGCATTACTAACTAAAGAACCTTATTCGACACATGCTCAGGCAGATCCTATAAAGGCTTCTGAGCAAGAACCTGCACCAACAGACGCCGCCGTCAATGCCATTCCAGAAACAGGACCTGCCGGTTCGATGACCCAAGCAGAAGGCAAAACAATCGTTACAAACTATGTTAAACCAGACGGTACTACTACCGGTGTTTCAAGTGAATCAACTACATCTAAGGTAGGAGAAGTTACTACAGACATTAAAACAGGCCTGGAAACTGCTACTGATATAATGAATGATCCAACCGGTGCTGGACTAGATGCTCTTGCCGGGGCAAGTCCTGTATTTACTGAAGCATTAGGTATTCTAAATAATTTTATGACAATGGATGCAACAAAATTATTAGAAATAGCAGGACTAGGCACTCTTATAGCAGGATTTAAAGCCGCAATACCTCCTATTAGATTCCCAACAAATAATGCATTAATGACGAAGATACTTGGCTTGCAGAAAGAACTCACAGCATACCAGGCTGAACTAGAAGCATTTGGCATGGATAAGTTTGGATTTGACTTAGACATGTTATCAGCAGAAATGAAAAACATGAAAGGTATTATAGACAATGCAATAGCAACTGCTAGTGACGCACAAGACTTAGTTAACATATTAAAATCAAAAGGCATTGACATGCCAGTTGACGGTGAAATGATATTCCAAGATGCAAATGGTAATAAATTAGTAGACTTTAGTAGAGGTATAGGACCTGTTGGATCAACACTTGGATTAGTAGGAGACATGAACAAGGTTTATAGCACAATATCATCAGACATTGATGTACCTATACACGGCAATGGTAAACTAGCATTAACAAGTTTTGCTCAAAGTATAGGAGCAGAAACTTTTGCAAATAGTAAACTTAGAGATTATGTAAATGATCCATCAAGACATAATTTAGTTGGTAGAGAAATGCAAAAATGGGTCTTAGATAAGCCAGGCGGCAAAATTGATCCAATATTAGTAGCCAGACGGCAATATGAATCACAACTTTATCAATCACCAGATGAAATGGATATAGACTTTGGCGATTTACCTGATGGTGGAATGTCTTGGGGGGATTTAGCCAACATGATCAAAGCACAACGAGAAGAGTTCTATGTTAAAAAGACCTCTGTTGATGGACCGCCTACAGCAAGTTAAGTTATTTAGTTTCTGCTAGTAATTTATTAAGTTCGCTAATTCTTTTATACGCATTATATTTTGCTTCTTGTTCTTCAGCAACACATTTCTCGAGAATTCTAATCCTATTTTCTAAATACTCAGCCTGCTTTACTGCTAAGCCAACCGTGTTTTTTCTTTCATGATCGGGCATACTTATATTTACAAACTTTCACGTAAAAGAAGCCCATTATAGGTTAAAATTAAAAAGGGCAGTTGCCTGCCCTTTGTTTAACCGGACACCAGTTTCCGCATTTCTTTGAATTCTGGTGGCACAACTTTAGAGTTGTATCGAAAATTACCAACAAGATTGATTGTGTGAAACAAGCAATACTTCTTAGTAACTGAATCATAGATTCCAAATGTGACGAAACGCTTTTTAGATTCGTAAATCTTAATAAAGCCGCCACCTTGTCGATTACGTTCCTCTGCAAGTGCCCAAATTTCATTGAACACATTGGTAAGGTGACGCATTTCGAAACCCTCATTCCAATGATAGGGAACAACAATGAATGTTGTTTGTTTCACATATTTACTATGCTTATGTGTATTTAAACATATTTTATACAGTATGTCAACCTTTTTGGCAAAATAAAACCCATTATATTGATTCTGATAAATAACAGTATGGCTAGGTTAATAGGATTCAGTACAATAGATAGAGCGAAGGCACCTTTTACTGTAACAGGTAAAGAATGTGTATTACGAGACTTGCAAAACGAGTTATACACAAAGAAAGGTGAACGCCCAATGAGACCAAATTTTGGTTGTATCATTTGGGACTTACTAATGGACCCGGCAACAGGGGAAGTTGAAAAACTTGCTAAAGAAGATATACAAAGAATTTTAAATAGAGACCCTAGAGTCTCAGAGAAAAAAGTAGAGGTGTTTGTTTTAGATAATTCAATAAGTGCCGAAGTAGTAATAGACGTAATTCCGTTTAATTCCGTTGAAACATTATACTTAACTTACTCTCAGCAAATTGAAGAAGGTATTAGTTAATGGCTAAAAGTAGACAAAATAATTTATTTGCCGCTGAAGACTGGAAAATAGCATATAAGGCATATAGCAAAGTAAACTATCAAGCATACGACTTTGACACCATGCGTGGAGCAATGGTTGATTATGTCAAAACCAATTTTCCAGAAAACTTCAATGATTACATAGAAAGTTCAGAATTTATTGCTATCATAGAACTGTTAGCATATCTTTCTCAATCATTGGCGTTTAGAATGGATATCAATACTAGAGAAAACTTTTTAGAAACAGCAGAAAGAAAAGACTCAGTATTTAAACTTGCAAGAATGTTAGGATATAATCCTAAAAGAAATATTCCTGCAAGTGGACTTATGAAAGTATCTAGTGTAAAAACATCAGAACAACTAGAAGACAGCAACGGTAATAATCTTAGTAACAGAATAATTTATTGGGACGATGCCAATAACCAAAACAACTATGAGCAGTTTATTACAGTACTAAATTCAGCAATGAGTAGTACTAATAGATTCTCATCACCTATTAAGTCAGGAACAATAAACACTATTGCAACAGAACTGTATCAATTGAATACACCTATTAACTCACCTATTAGTTATAATAATACTGTACGAGTTACTGGTGAAAATAAACAAATTAATATAGTGAATCCAGATTTTAAAGATAATAGCCACTTCTACGAAAGACACCCAGATCCAACAAACTTGTTTAACCTAATTTATAGAAATGATGGTAAAGGCAACGGCAGTAACAACACTGGATTCTTTGTTATGTTTAGGCAAGGACAATTAGAATTTAGAGATTTTAACTTTACAACACCTGTAGAAAGCAGAGTACAGGATATTAATGTTGCAAACATTAATGAATCAGATGTGTACTTGCAAGAAGTAAACACAGGCGGACAAGTATTAAACAAATGGGAAAAGATTCCTAACACAGTTGGACAAACATTAAATTACAACAGTAAAAGTTTAAGTACAAGGAATTTATATTCTATAGAAAATATTGGTGATAGTAACGGTATAAGATTACGTTTCCCAGATGGAGATTTTGGAAACGTGCCTACAGGAATTTATAGAGCATGGTTTAGACCTAGTGATCCTTCGAGGTATGCTATTAATCCTGAAGAGGCCAGAAATTTAACTGTAACAATTCCTTATACAAATACAGCAGGCAAAGAACATAAATTATCTATTACATACAGTTTACAATATAAAATAGGAAATAGTGCGCCAGGAGAAAGTTTAGCGGCAATTAAAGACAGGGCACCTAAGACATTCTATACACAAAATAGAATGGTGTCTGCACAAGATTATAATGTGTTTCCAGAAACACAAAGCAGTAATATTACAAAAGTTAAATCAATTAATAGAACGCACTCAGGACATAGTCGCTACATTGATATTAATGATCCTACAGGCACATATCATAACATTGATACATTTGCTGATGATGCATTTATATATTCGAACGATTCTAATTATACACAAGATATAATTGTAAACGATGCTACAACAGCATTAGAAGTTGTTTCAAGTATTATACCTGCGGCACTTAAAGACAGGAAAGTAAACAATTTTGTTTACTACAGAATGAGGAATGCATGGAATGATCCTACAACAGGTGGTGCTTATGCAAACTTTAGATACGAAACACAAGATCAAGTAGTTTGGAATCCGTTACCTCTTACAGACACAAGTAAGTCAGGTTATATTAGTGAACAATTTACAGACGGCAACAGAAATGTTTTAGTTAATACATTAAATAAGACAGCAATGTTTAAAGAAAACACATTCTTAAAATTTGTTAACCCTGCAGATAGCATAACTGGTTACAAATGGGTAAGAATTGTAAACATTGAAAACAACGGAGCCTTAAGTGCAGGATTAAGTACAAGTATAGGACCAATAACATTAAGCGAAGAAGTAGATTCACTTTGGGAAGTTAGAGAAGTTATTGTGTCTATGAGAAAATTATTCTCAACAGGTGAAATAAGTGGTGCAAGTGGGTTCGAAACCGCCATTAAGAATAGAGAAACATTTGGAATAAGTTATAACTTATTAACAGATACATGGACAAAAATACCTAGCACAGAACTAACAACAGCCGCAAAAATCGGAGAATATAGTTTAGATTCTTCTAATGCAGGGCCAAATAGTTGGGTTATACTCATGGAGTATAGTGCTATTGATATTAATAACTACAAGTATAAAATGACGATTCGTGGTAACGAATACGTTGTTCAAAGCGAAACAGACTTAAAATTTTACAATGTAAAATCAGTTAAAACACTAGGCAGTGATAATAAAAGTAATAAAGATACAATTATTATTACAAGTACAAATACTAAACCAGGCACATCAGAAACGTTTGAGTGGAGTGGTGTAAAATGGAAAAACACAGAAGTTGCACTTGAGATTGAGCCAATAGGACTAGCAATTAATATACCATTGAGGACAAGAGATACAAAAGCAGTTGATGTAGATACGCAATGGGTAAGTAACTTTGGTATAATGAAAACATCAGGAACAACAGTTGCTGAACAAGTTTCATTTAATAGATATGTTGAAGAAGCAGTCATAACATTAAATACATTCCATCAAGCAGGTGGTATAACTTCAGAAACAAATGTTGTTATTGCTAACAACATGGGTACAATACAAAGTTTACCTAGCAAGATTACTATACCATTTAATAGTACAACATTTGGTTCTAACTTTGTTGATACATCAGAAGCAATACCTTATATTGTGTATAGACAAATACCTAATGAGGGTGCACCAGGACAAGAAAAAATATTTAAAGCAAACGCACAAGTTGTTACAGCAGATGGAGTAGCGGGTACAGGTTCAGGAATAGACGATACTGTTAAATCTTGGGGCACCGACGGGGCCGCCCAAGATGGTAGTCCTGATTTAGGAAGAATGTTCCTAAAATCATATGATACTGTTACAGGTGTAGGAAAAATAGAATATACTAGAGTACAAAATGGGGACTACCATTACTCTAGAGATGGTACAGCAAATCCTCCTTACAGAGATAAATTAGTCATACATTATGAGAACAGTAAAGAAAAACTTGATAAGCCAATAGAATGGGAAGTTGTTGACAGTTTTAAAGAAACAGACGGTTATACTGATAATAGAAAAGTTATTGTTGCACCATTAGATACAGACAACGACTTAGTACCAGACAGGCCAATACAATTTTTAGAGTATGTTGATACAACAGACTATGTATTTTTTGAATACTACACAGACTTTGATGGGTACAAATATGACAAACCTTGCAGTTGTGTTATACACGACTTTAGAAGAGAGGAAAGTTTAGATATTGACGATACAAGAAATACTGTTTCACCAACATCGTACAAAAAAGATGTTAAGTTAAGTACATCTAATTGGATAGTTGTAAAAAATAAAACAGTAGCATTACAGTTTGAAAACTTAGTTAACAGCAAAGGATTAATTATAACAACAGCAGATGATAAAAAAACATATCAACTAACACCGTTAAGTACAGCAACAGACCAAGTAAAACTAAGTGAAACTACAGATTACTTTGTGAGAAATGGTAGAGGTAAAACACAAGATAGTTCAGCATCATTTATAGCACCAGGAACAATACGTTGGAATCATGTTGCACCGAATGATGTAAGAATAGATCCAAGCATTAGTAATATTGTTGAAATGGTTGTACTAACTACGAGTTATTACATAGAAGTAAAAGAATGGCAAGCAAGACCAGTCGGAGCATTTCCTTTAGAACCAACTAGCGATCAATTAGCAACAGAGTTTTCATTGCTAGATTCTTATAAGAGTGCAAGTGATTCATTAGTTTATAGAAGTGCTAAATTTAAATTGCTGTTTGGTTCATCAGCAGAAGAAGTGTATCAAGCAAGATTCAAAATTATTAAGTTATCTGATCAAATCAGTGACAACGAATTAAAAGCAAAAGTTATATCTGCTATTACTACATATTTTAATGTAACAAATTGGGAGTTTGGAGAATCTTTTTACTTTACGGAACTTAGTTCATACATTCATCAACAACTAGGAAGTAGTATTGGTAGTATTGTTATACTGCCTAAAAATACATCTGGCAAGTTTGGTGAAATGTTCCAAGTAAAAGCAGAACCAAATGAACTGTTTATTAGTACAGCAACAGTTAACGATATAGAAATAGTAAGTAGATTAGATAATCAAACATTAGGGTCATAATAAATGTCTGAAAAGAAAGTTTATCAAAAGTTACCTGCAGTACTTCAAACTACTGCGATTAAAAACTTCTTTGAAAGTACTGTAGAGCAATTATTCAGTAAATCAAACGTTGAACCTATACAAGGGTACATTGGCTCTCCAAGCAGTGATGATGTAAACGTAACTGGTAAGTTTTTAGCCGAGCCTACGACAATTAAAAAGTTTTATGGATTAACTCCAGCAGTTAATACTATTCATACTACAACAGGTAAAAGTGAAAATTTATTTTTCTATGATGAGTTAGTTGAAACTCTCCAAACATACGGTGTTAACACAAAAAATCATAATAAGATATTTTCAGAAAATTTTGCTTCATTTTTGCCACCAGTAAACATTGATAAGTTTACAAACTTTCAAGAATACTACTGGTACCCAAATGGGCCGTCTGCAATATCTGTTACAGGTACTGTAAGCAATTACATAGACATAGATAAAGATATTGTTAGTAAAAAAACATTTACACCAACTAGTGGTAAAGCATTCCGTAATGGAATGATAGTAACATTCTCAGGTGATTATGTAACACCTATTTCTAAACACAACATTGAATATGTTGTACAAGGTGTTGGCGAAAGTATTACACTAACTAAAAAGACAATTAATTTAAGTGCTAGATATACATCAACTAATTATTCAAGTACTAATATTGATCTAACATATAAAACAACAGGTGCTGTAACAGATATAGTAACTTATAATGCATCACAAACAGGTGATGCAATTACATCAGATGTTGGTGAACCAGAGTCATACATTAAGGGCACTGATGCACCAGGAATTAAAACAGAAATTAAAACTGTAAACGTTGGCACACTAAACAGATATAATGGTACAACATCTATAAGCGATGGCACAACAACTGTGTCGGTAAATCATGCAAGTACTCAACCTAGAAATATTGTAGAATTAATTACACAATTAAAAGCCGCAGTAGGATATAGCACTTTAAAATTTACTATTGATGTTGCTGATAGGGCACCAGTTGATTATGTTGTGCAAGAAAGAAATGCAATAAACAATAACACCTGGAGCAGAATTAACTTTTGGTATCATAAAAATAACTTTATTGATGCAAGTGATTCATTGCCTAGTAGAACATTTCGTGCAAGTAGGCCTATTATAGAATTTGATAAAGAGTTAGAATTATACAATCACGGTACAGGAAAGTCTATTGCTGATGTAGACGCAGTAGCATACAACTATACATATAAAGAATTAGATGGTAGTCCTTCTACAACATTAGTAGATGGATTGAATAGATTAAACTATGATACAATTATTTTTAACAACGAAGTAACAGCCAATGCAAAGTATGTTTACAAACTTGTAGAAGTCACAGCAAATCCTACTATTACTACAACCATAGGAACAGATGCAACATTTAGTATCACATTAGATGGTAAAGGTAGAGACAGTAAAATTAGTGCAATCGCAGTTGAAACAGGTGGAACAGGTTATACAAGTGCGCCAACAATTACAATAGGTACAGCAGAAGGTAATCCTTATGGAACAGGAGCAACAGCAACAGCAACAGTAAGTGGAGGAGCCGTAACAGGTGTAACTGTTACAGAAGGTGGGTCTGGATATTATCTAACTGGGCAATATCGATTAGAACAAATAGGCGATCCGGATACTAATCCTTCAGGAGTAACTGAAGGTAATGCATTATTCAAACCACTTATGGTATCTAAAGATCAAACAGTATCTATTAAAAGTGGAGAGACACAAATAGGTAAAGAATTTAGATGGGACGGCCTGCAATGGATAGTATGCCAAGAGAAAAGTTTACCTAATCAAGCACCACTGTTTAATTTATATAACAGCGACGGTGTTGCTCTCGATGATGTTGCAATCTACCCTACATCAACTTTTACAGGTAGTAAAATATTCGGTTATGCAACAGAAATACCAACAGCAAATAAAACAAACATTAGCAAAAGTACAGTAAAAGACCCAGAACTAGGAACAGAATTAGTGTACAAGCACTATAATGCACAAAGTGAAATATTATTTGAAAACTTTATTGAAACAGAGAGTTATAATTATACACCATTTGGTAGTAATACTGCAACAGGTGTAACGTTAGGAGCATCAAATACAGGCGGACCTTATTCAATTAATGGATACTATCCTTTGTACTCAAAAGAGTCTCTAGCACAAGCGGCAGGTGACGGTACAACAGCAGAACATGTATTCTTTAGTAAAACATTTTACATGCCAAATGGACTCGTTCTAGGCACAACTTACTTCCACGGAAATTACAATGGAACACTTACTGAAACAGGAGGCTCGAACTAATGGCTACTGTTAATTTTGTAGGAGCAACTAATACAACAGGCCCATTTGCTATAAATGGATACTATCCATTATATGCTACAGAGCCTAGTTCAAACACACATGACGGTGGTAACGGAACTTCGCACCTTCATATATTCTTTGGACAAAGTTTTTATATGCCGAACGGACTCAAACTTGGGTCTACATATTTCTACGGAGACTATGACGGTTCATTAACAGCAGAATATAATCAATCTGCAACAACTAATAGTGCTTCAAACATCAAAGGTTATTATTACTACAAACTAGATAAGACAGTACCAGAATATCATAATACATGGAAGTTTATTAACGAGTCTAGCAAACAGAACATTATAACAAGTTATTCCTTAACACAAATTGATATTGATGCAGGAGTAACAGAATATTTTATAGGTTGTTACCCAGACGCTGACACAACTAAATCATGTGGTTATGATATTATAGTTTGGATTAACGCAAAGCCAGTTACAACTTTTACATATGGTTCACCTAATAGAGACGGGTTTATAAAGTTTGCTACAACACAGACTTTAAGTGTTGGTGACTTTATAGAAATTAGTGCTTCTGCTAAAGAAGGATTAATTAGTACAAAAGGCGCAAGTAAATATGAACTACCATTAAGTTGGGGACACAATACAACTAACGAAGAAATTTTAAACATAAGTGCGCCAGAGTATATAGGACAATTTAAAAGCCACATAGAGAAACAACAAGGCTTCTCAGGAGAAAGTTTAGGTAGTAACAACTATCAAGATAGTTTAAAAGTTGCAGGAGTTGAACACGAAATTGTACAAACAAATCAAGATACTTTACTTGGTGCTTTCCTTATTGATGACCAACCTGCAAACTTGGTTGATGCTTTAAGATTTAATGCAAACGAATATGTTAAATTTAAAAACAGATTAAGACACGAAATTGAAAAGTACTACACCGAAAAATCTACAACAGGTTTAACAAACGAATATATTTTAGAACAGGTTCTTAGAAACGTAACAAGTTTTAAAATAGGCAATGACATTTTTAATAAAACTTATATATTGCCTTTTGGTGACAACTATACTAAAGAAGATTTTACAGTTACAACAGGAACAACAACTTACACATTAAATTCATTTGCTGACTTAGATAAAATTGAAAACAGTTTGTTGGTGTATCTAAACAACAAATTGTTAGTGGTTGAAAAAGATTATACTATCTCAAGTTTTAGTCCTATAACTATTAAACTTGTAACATCTTCTTCAGGTGGCGACACATTATGTACAAAACTTTACAATGCAGAAAGGGATAGTGCTCAGTGTCCGCCTACACCAAGCACAATGGGTATATTACCATTGTATCAACCAGCAATTGAAAGTGATACAACTTTTAAAACAGAAATATCAACACTAATAGGACACGATGGTAGTAGACAAAAAGCATTCGGAGATTTCCGTGACGATATTCTATTAGAATTTGAAACAAGAATTTATAACTCTGCAAAAGCAGAATTTAGAACAACAAATAGTTTACCAGCATATAACAACATTGATATTAGATGTGGAGCATTTAGAGACACAGGATATACTCATAGCGAGTTTCATGATCTAATAAGACATTACTTCTCATCATGGACTATTGCAGAAAAATTAGATCCTGTTGTAAATGAATTTTATGATGTTAACGATGAATGGACATGGAACTATAGTAATACTGACCTTCCAGGACACTGGAGAGGCTGGTATGAATACCAATACGACACAGTAAGACCAAATACACATCCTTGGGAAATGTTAGGCTTTACAGAAAAGCCATTATGGTGGGACGAAGAATATTATGTTTATGCAATTGATGACATAGACCGACTAATACCAAGCACTGACTACGGCTCAGGAAATACAAAGTTATGGACTGATTTAGAAGAAGGTATTATTAGACAAGGTCCAAGACAAAATACTAACTCATATAAAATTAATAATCCATATAGACGTATCGGACTAAGCAAAATATTACCAATTGATGCTGATGCAAAACTTATAAGTCCTTACAAAATCAAATCAACTGATACTACAACTATTTCTACAACATGGGTAGCATCAGAAGGTTCAGCAGACAGTACGTTTGCATTCAGGAGTAATAGTTTTAGAAAACTCGATGGTATTAATGTTACATGTGCAGATAAAATGTATGTTGAAAGTAACAACTTACCAACTGATACAAAAGCAACAACAGAACAAGTTACATCATTTGTTATTCCAAGACTAACACAGTTTAATGATCATACTTCATGGACTGCGTCACCACAAATTAAAGCAAAAGCGGTTGCTGTACTAGTTAATGGTGATCCATTAATGAGTATTGACAGTGGCGAATATTGGGACACTGATAAAACATATGAAACAGCAACCTGGATTTACAATAAAGCACAAGAAAAAGGTTTAACAAATCCTGTAATCACAAAAGAAGGAGTAGCAACACATTATACTATTAGTCCTGAAGTATTAGGATTAACAGAATGGGATAGCGGAAATGCTTCACCTGTTGTGGGTTGGGCATTTGACGGATTACCAATTTATGGACCTTATGGATATAGTGTATCAACTGATAATACAAGTTCTATTGTAAGAATACAAAGTGGTTGGGAATTAGATACAAGAACAAGAGGCACAGGTAACACACAAGAAACTACTGGACCAGGCGGTAAGCCAACAGGACAATTTATAAAAGACTTTAAGATAAGTGCTAGTGCAGGCGCAGACGGTTACACAGACATGTACAATATGAGATTTGCAGTAACTAAAGATAGTGCAACTCCGATATGGCATTATGTTGTAACTATAGATGAAAACAGTGAACCTGCTTTCCCATATCATACAGGTGGTGGAATTGTAACTACTGATAGATGGGCAGGTAAGTACAGAAAGAGTTCAGAAGCCACAGGCACAATTACATCTATAGATGTTTTAGATTCAGGCGGATTATATACATCTGCACCAACAATTACTATTAGTGGTGATGGTACTGGTGCAACAGCAATACCAGTTATTGTTGATAAAAAGATTTCAAGTGTAACTATAACTGCGATAGGTAACGGATATACTTATGCTACAGCAACAGTAACAGGCGGAGGTGGAGCAAGAGGTAAAGTTAGAATAAATGTTACAGGTAAAGATAATTCAACATTTGCAGGAACAAGAAACCAAGGAGAAAATCCTGCTATTGGAAGTGTTAAAAATGTTGCCACATCAACACAAATAGGTATTGACGGTGTATGGAAACTAGGTGATGGTTCTCCAGTAGAAAATGCATTTAAATATAGTTCAACATATCCATTTGCTATAACAGAAGCATTACTACTTGCTAAGCCAGGACGTTTTGCAACAATATTTTCAGACCCAACTCAACTTGAAAGACCTACAATTAATAATGCACAATTATTAAGTAAGGCAACTAAGAAACGTTGGCAGTTCTTAGACACAATAGATTTTAAAATACATGGTGATGTAGATGCAACTACAGGTAAAATGGTTACCAACATAGGTTACACACAGTTTATCAACAGTTGGTTGAAGTTTCAAGGACTAGACACAGTTCTTAACTTTGTAACTCCATTAAGAACACTTAATGTAAAACTTGCACACAGAATGAGTGGCTTTGTTGATAAAGACACGTTGTCTGCAAGAACAGACCAATACAGTAACGATGGTAATGCAACAAGTTTGATTATTCCTCATGAAAATATTACAACTACATTACATAGCAGTAACTATAAGTCTAGAAATTTCTATACTGGTGTTATTCTAGAAAAAACTAAATCTGGATATAGAGTAAGAGGGTTTGATAAGAACCGAGGATACTTTGAAGTATATGATTTAATTAAGACAGGTAAGACAGTAGAAGTAGAAGTTGGTGGTGATGCTGAACCATTTAGTGTATGGGAGCCTAACGTAATATACGATACTGGAAACATTGTACAATATAGACAGAACTTTTATCAAGCACCTTTAAGAATTTCATCAGGCAAAATATTTGATAAAAAGGTTTGGCAACGACTTGCTAAACTTCCTCAAATAGGCTCTGCAAAAGCAGTACATTATCTTGATAAAGCAGTAACAACTAAACGTGTTGCATACGAATCAGAATTCACTACTATACAAGAAATATTTGACTTTTTAGTTGGCTTAGGGTTATATCAACAAGAATTAGGTTTTGACTTTGGCGAGTACAATGCATCAGCAGGTGCTGTACAAGATTGGTCTTATAGTGCAAAACAATTCTTGTTCTGGACTACAGGTGCGTGGCAAATAGGTAACACTATTGAGCTTTCTCCATTAGCAGGCAACGTTAAGTTTATTGCACCTAGAGGGTTCATTGCTAAAATTAATAGAACAGACAGAGAGCAGTTCTCAATACTTGATCAAATAGGCGAAGGCATTGATCCAACTACTTGTACTATTACTAGAGAAAATGATTACATCGAAGTAGTACCTCCAACAGGAAAACAAATTTATAGTTTAATGTTGTACACAAAAGAAGTAGAACATGCATTAGTGTTTGATAATACAACAGACTTTAGTGATGTTATTTACAACCCAACATTTAACCAAAGACACAAAAGAATTAAACTAAAAGGACAAAGAACAAATAACTGGGATGGTAAATTCCTAAGTCAAGGTTTTATTATTGATGGTGATGAACTATTACCTAACTTAGATAACTTAGCAGAAAGTCTAGGACGTTATCACGAGTTTGGTTTTATACCAGTTGAAAAACAAGTATATGAAGCAAGTAGAGCCTTGTTTGGATATACAGAAAAAGAATACTTAACAGAATTAGATATTCAGGATGATGAGCAGTTTGATTTTTATCGTGGAATGATACAAGGCAAAGGTACTTCAGAAAGTTTAGGAAGAATTGCTAGAAGTAGTGCTGTAGTTTCAGGCAACGTTAACATTTTTGACGAGTGGGCACTTAGAGTAGGCGAGTTTGGTGATACAGAAAATGACCAAAGTATTGAACTTAAATTAGTTAAGTCTGATATTAAACAAGATCCACAACTTATAACATTAGATTTTCCAGAAGATGTTACAAACGTTGTTGAAAGAATAGATATTATAAATGCTAAGTATGCTTATAACTTTTCACCAACAATAGAAATATCTGAACCTCCAATAGGTGGTGTTAGAGCAACAGCAACAGCAAAACTTGATAGTTCTACAAACAAGTTACAAAAAATTACAGTAACAAATGCAGGTAGTGGCTATGGTGAGATTCCTGTTGCTAGGGTTTTAGCAAGTAACATACTAATAAGTTCAGGTACGAACACAATACCTAACGTTGTAGCAACTACAAGCACTTACTTTGACTTTACACAAACAAGTGCAAGTATTATAATTGCAGACGGTCTAAGTGCAAATGCCGCTGTAACTGTAAACGTAACACATACTGATGGTTCAAGTCCTGTAACAACTGCAAACGTACTAGCCGCTGTTAATAACAATACGGCTATTAATGCAAATGTACAACTTAATTTAATACCATCAGAAGTAATAAGCGGAAGTTCAACAGTAACAAAATATACTGCACAATTTATAGGTAAAGATTTTTATCTAAACAGTGGTGCAAATTTTGGACATAGTGCTTCAAATGTACACTATCAGCCTACACAAAGATATGCAGTATCAAGTGCAATGGCTGGTTCAACAAGTCAAACAACAATAAACGATGTAGAAGTATTATTAAACGGTACTGCTATTGCGAATTCATTTTTTGCTTACGATGCTGGTAGTGTAAACACTACTATAACAACTGCAACCTACCCAAGTTTAGATACAACAGCAACTAGAGCAGAAGGTAATATTTTATATCCAGAACAAAATAATAGTTTTACTGTTACATTAACTACATCAATAGATGCAAACAACTTAGAAGTAGGCGAAGACGGTGACTACAAATTTGTTGACTTATATGTTGGTGATGTGCAAATTAAAAATTCACATGACTCTATTGCATTTGGCGATCATGACAATAACACAGGAACTGCTGATCAAGAATATACTACAGTAAATGGTACAATGTACACTATTGCAGGTGACGGTGGAAGTATTACATTCCCTGATGTTTCAAGATTACCTGATAGTGTTAAAACAACAATCAAAAATCCTCCAACTAGTGCAGACGCAGACGGAGAGCAACAGCAGTTAGTAAAAGTTATTGGAAGTGGTACTGAAATAAAAGTTATAGAACAGCCAACAGTACACTTAGATAGTACTTTGAAAACTGACTTGCCAGGAATAAAAATCAATATCAGAGTAACAGCTCAAGACGGTATTGCTGTAAGAATGGGTTCAAAGCGAAACTACTTAATTACAGAAGATGATAAAACAGATAATACGATACTAATCGATATCGACGACGCAGAAAGATTTATTAAAAAGCCAACAGGTGTTAAAGAAAACAACTTGTGGCCAGTAACAAAGTCTGTTAACTCTACAGGATTATTAGATGCTAACTATCCAACAATTAGAAACGCAGGTTATGTTGACAGTGGAAACATTAACTTCCAAGCATTTGACGTTGCAAGTATTCCAGAATTATATGGCGATGATATTTTAATTAAACCAACAACAAACGATCTTATTCACATTGCAAAAAGTGAAAACAATGATTGGAATGTTTATAAATTACAAAAAACAGAAGCAACTGTACATTACTTAGAAAAAACACGAAGTGGTCGAGTAACATTGCTAACAGATAATAGCCTATTCAACTACCTTGATACAAACGAAATAGGACAACCTAACAGTGGCCAGTATTTAGACTATGTGTTGTCATTAGATAATGCAGACATAAGTTCTAGTGTTGTTGTTTGGAATCAAGAAAATGTTGTTAGTAAGAAACAATCTGATATTACCGACTTTGAAGCACCACAAATGATACAGGCTCGAATTAAGAGCATTGGGCCAAGAAAATCTTCAACTATTACAGCAGTAGTGCCACATTTTGGGAAACTAATTAGTGGCATAACATTAGTACCTAAAAACGACAGCGATACTGTTGTAGCAACAGGTAATACGCAAGACATAGAAGCCTTTGATGCTTTCGAAATGGTAGACGGGGTAGGTGTAGTAACACGGAATCCAGTAACATTGTCTGGCCCTACAAACACTGATGAACTAACAGTTGACCCAATTAGAATTGAAAGCATTACTATTACAAGTGGCGGAACAGGATATACAGCAAGACCAACTGTAAGTATTACAAATAGTGCAGGCACAGATCATGCTTCAGGAATAGCAGAAATAAGTGGACCTATTACTACTACAATAACTATTACTAAGGCAGGTGCAGGTTATACTGCTGATAATGTTAATGTAGTTTTTAGTCCGCCAGAGAATGTAGACGAAACAACAGGATTGGCTAATGTTGCAACAGCAACAGCCACACTAGGTTCAGACGGAGAAGTTACCGGAATAACAGTAACTAATGTTGGTGATGGATATACATCAGCACCTACTGTTACAATAATAGGTGACTGTACAGAAGAAGCAATAGCGACAGCAACAATTACTGCTTCAGTTGATAGAATTATAATGATTAACAAAGGTAGTGGTTATAGTGGTGTTACACCTGTTGTAACAGTTAGTGGTAATGCAACTGCTACAGCAACAAAAACTACACCTGCTAATACACCTATAGGACAGATGTATGCTAATGCAGGTAACGATGCAACTAAAGTAGCAATTAAACTTTTAGGTAATATGGCTGATGCATTAGAATTTAAAATAACTCCTGCACGAACTGCGGCAGAACAAGCAACATATGATGCTATAGTAGGGGTACTAAATCAACCATTTAAGTTAAAATCTTACAATACTAGTACAGGAACATTTGTACTTAAACATTCTAGTTTTGCTGTATCAAATATACTTACAAATCTAGAAGACCCTGGGTTCGAAGCAAAAGTTGTAACAACATATACACCAAGTGGTGCAAACTTCTTTACAGTGGCTTCAACAGGACATCGAAGATTCGAATTTTTAGATATTACATCAGGTGCAACTTTAGGTTACTCAACTAATGTAACACTAAGACACTTAAATAAATCTAAACTTACAATTTCAAATCATGGATTAGTAGATGGTGACATAGTAAGGATATTCACAAACACGTTTAGTGGTGTGTACAAAATTGAACAAGTTATTGATGGAAATAATATTGTAATCAAAGCACCATACATACCTGGATTTAGTTCAGGAAGTGTTTATGGTGAAGGTATAGAAATTAAAACTATTGGCCCACACGGTATATCACCTGTGTATGCGGCATCGGACAAGAATATTGCTGTACACTTTGCAGATCCTAAAGCATATAACCAACGTTATATAATGGATTATGTTACACCTGAAAGTATTTTTATAAGTGGTAGATGGGCTCCTAAAACAGGAACAGCAACTTATTACGAACATAAAATAGGAACTGTTACAGGCGAAACTGCATATGATGGTACAAACGGAGCAACAGCAACTAACACGATAACTGTAATAAATGATGTAAAACTTAATGAAATACTTCTAACATATACTGCTAACAGTAGAATTGTACCACCACAATTTGTAACTTGCGAAGGTGGTAAAGTTTGGATTGAAACTGAAGCATTACCTTCAGTGACCGAAGCAGTAACATACCCGGCAGTAGAAATAGCAGTTGCTAGGCAACGTGGTAGAGGACTTTATAGATATCCTCTAGTAACAACATTAGACCATGATCTAGTAAATGTAAACGGTAGTCAATTTAAAGTTGACAATACAAATAGTGCAAGTGCAGTAGAAAGTGCTATTAACAGAGCAATTAGACTGAGAAGAGAACACGTTAGAGAAAATAAAGATCAAGGTGTTGAGATTGGCTTTGTAATGATGAATGATCCAAACACACCTGTGTTTAATGATTTACCTTCTAAGTTTATTAGTAACTATAATGCTTATGTAAGCGATAAAGATTTAATTGGTAAATTAAGTAACGGTAGTCTTGTTGCTGACAGAGATATGGTGTATTCAGACGCAGGCGAAGATGGAATAGATTACGAATTTAATAAAGGTCCAGATAACAGAGGACCAGTATTTGGATTAACATACACTGATGAAGATACAGGCATATATTATGTTTATGACGCCATGCGTTCTAAATACATTGCGTATGATAAACTAGGTGGAGGTTTAACAACAGAAACAAATAGTGAAAGCAACCCTTTACCTCAAAATCATGAAAGCTCACAAGTAATGCCATATGCTGACTGGAGTGCTTCTATAAACTTTGTTATAAGCGATAACCCATTAGACAACATTGCATATACAGCCGGAACAGTAGTAAAATACGAAGGCAAAGCATACAAAGCAACTACTGCCATAACAATGACAAACAACATGGTATTTGAAGCATCACGTTGGACAGAGTTGGTAGGTAATACTGCCGCAACTAATTTTGAAGATTACTTTGCTGATAGTACAGAAGAATACAACAATAATCTTATACCTATATCTATTCCAGGTACTGCAACACAAGCAGGTTCTAATCCTGGAGTAAAACGCCAAACATATCATATGACGACTGTTGTTACAAAAACACTTCCTGATACAACTTCTGTTACAATACCATTATTTAGATTAAATCCTAGTGCAGACAATATATTTGAAATTTATCAAGCCGTACAAAACGATGGAGCAGGTGGTGCAAACGGACAAGTTTATTACATACTTTTAGATTTAGTAAACCCAGAATCAATTAATGCAACAATAGATTATAATGCAACAGTAAATGCATACAGTTCATTTGGTAATTACAAAAAGACTGCTTACTATTATATAAATGAGATTATACCAACAGTTGATGGAAGTAATAGAATTACTAATACAGACGACCCTATAAGAATAGAAGGTAGTGTTGGAGTTATAGCAGTACCTCCTGTTGAACCAGCAGTATTTATAGGCTTACAAACTATAGAAGAACCTTTTGCTGTAAGCGGAGGCAACAGCACAGACGCAATAGCAAATTTACAAAGCATACCTCAACTTGAAATTGATGGTAAAACAATTACTGTTAGTACACCAGGATTTGACGAATACTTTATGTGGGTACCTGGTCTTACACCAGGTGAGTGGATGCCTACTTCAGCAGGCCCAGGGTTCTTAAAAGGTGTTGATAACAATGATACTAACTTTGGATATGGTAGAGGATACTATGCAGAAAACGATGCCCACTTACCAGATGATTATCCTAGGATTTCAGACTACTACAAAGAAGGTAAGACAGGTTACAATGGCTTAATGCCAAGATTTATGTACAGTAAGAAATTTACTGTAAGTCCTCCAGCAGTTAATTATCCGGTAACAACTTATGTTAATGCTGACGGTGATCCGATTTCAGAAAGCGAAGCAGACATATTAGGTATAGACGGAACTACAACTAATCCAAGTTATGTAGTTTCAACTAACGAAGACACTGGCGTAACAAGTATAAGACCAGAAGAAGTTTTTGTTGCTTGTTTTTGGACAGAACCATTTACATATATAGACCAATTAGTAAGTTTAGATTATAACACACTTAATGGTGCAGGTCAACCTGCTGGTATATATAATGATTTTGAAGGAACAGTAGTTAGGGTAAAATATATTAGATTAACAGAACTACCGGCAAATGCACATACACAACGACTAATACCAGATACCGGTTGGGCAGGCAGAGGCTGGAACAACAGACTTGCAGACTCATTGCCTCAACAGCCAAGCGAAGATAACATATTTAACTTGTTTAATCCAATACCAGTAGTAGGTGGTGGAACAGATAGTGATGACAACGAAGTCGATGTAACACTTGAGATAGGTGATGCTACTACAACTACTGGAGTTGCTGTAACTGGTCAAGGACAACTTAGAGACGACTTATCAACTACGCAGACTATCCCTGTAACTCCACTAGGACCAGTTCTAAATGGAGAGTTCTTTAACGGCTTGCCAGGACCGTGTGCAACATTGCCAGGATTAACCTTGCCTGATGCCAGTGACAGAGCATGTGATGGTGTAGAAAATGCTAATGAATATCTAGCAATAGATAACATGTCGGCACGAAGACGGGGCGAAGATATTATATTAACACCAGACGAAGCCGAATCAGTAGGTATAGACATTGCGTCAGACACAACCTATACTGATAATTTACCTTTTGATAAGTCTGCAGGTACATCTGCAAGTACGTTCGCAGATACATATAACGGAGAATCAAATAACTGGCAGTTTGTTAATGTGAAAGTTGCAGGTTCTAATGCATTTAGAGTATTCTTTGATTTCTTAGAATTCCCTGAGCTAAAATTTGGTAGTGTAGTTATAGTACAACATGACGAACCATATTTCTTAGACCCAGAACACGGAACAGCCGGACTTATTAATGACTGGGTTAGATTAGATAACACTGACCCTGCTGTGCCAAGCAAAGAAAGTAAATGGTGGAATGACGCAAGAGTTATTGAATCCACAATAGTCTCAGGTTCGGCAATAGGAACAATGGGAGACCAGGTAAGCGAGTATGGTAGAGATACAATTTCATCAGGCTCTTCAGCAGGAAACAAAACAGATAATGTTGTTAATAGTACTCTTCTTCGAGCCGATGGCAGTCAGCCTGTTCCTAGTGATGTCGAAGGCGATTTTATTGCAACTAGAAATAATGAAGACATGAGCAGTTATGTTCAAAGAGTAAGCGGGAATCATATACATGCGGCAACCGGTTCTTTTGCTGACATTGAATCTGAAGATGAAACCGCCGGCCAGTATTCCGATGCAGGAAACAATGCTTCACGTTGGTTAGCAAACGATATAGGTGTTAAAGGTATTGGGTGGATAGGAACACAAGTTGATTGTACAAAGGGAGAATATATAACTGTATTCATTAGACCAGATGCAGATATAACAAGAACTCGAACAAAAGAAACACTATTATGGCAAGCAGTAATTCAGTTTACTGGTGAAGTAGTAGATGCAGGAAATCTCGGTGATACAGTTCAAGAATGTTTAGAAGGACATAGTACTCCATACGCCACTGGTGCTGTAATGAGTAAATGGCAAGGCAGTAATAGTTGGGGATATTTTGGCCAGCACAAAAGTAGTAGGGAAAGATTTGACCCTTCCTCTACAGACCAGAGGAAATGTCACCTTGATAATATTTACTACCCTTATCAAGAATTGCCTAATCCATATGATTCAAATGCGTATGATAATATGCCAGATGCTGAATGGGGCAAATGGGCTCATTGTCACAATACTCACAAGTATGCATCATACCACTCAGTAAGCGAGTTAAAAACATCAACAGTTACGCAACTTACTCGACAAGATATGCCTAAATACCACACCGTTGAAATAAAGGGGTACTTTAGAGCACCATATACAGGACGTTACATGGTAGAAGGATATTCCGATGACGGTATATGGGCATGGATATCTAGTGAAACTACCGGTCTTACATTCAAAGGTAAAGATATTCGAAGAGGTGTAGATGACCTTGCAGGACTTTATGGCGATACTAGGCATGAATACTTTAAAGGTGATGGTTTTAGAAAAGCAGACTCATACAACTATCACAGAGATAACACATTAATCAGAACAGGTTGGTTAACTAGTGATGATAATGTTAAATCAAATAAGCCAGGTGATAGATATGTGGACTTAGAAGGCGGCAAATATTACTTTATGAGAGTTATAACTGGTAACAACAAAGGGCCAGGGTATTATGATTTAACTTGGTCATGCACACCACCTAATCAAGCAACTGATTTTACTTTAACAATTGATGATACAGAACAAGAACAAAACTGGACAGCAGGTAGTATAAAAACAGGCAGGTTTACTTTTTCAGGTAGAACTTGTGCTGTTGAAACACCATACGACTCAACAGATACAGGTGACTCAACAGATACAGGTGGCTCAACATCTACTGTTTGGCATAACAAATATGCTTCTTTTGCTACAGACGCACAAGCAAAACTATACGAAGCCAATGCAAGGGCGGCTAACGTATTAGACAACAGGATTGCAAACTTTACTGGGGAACAGATAGCGATATGGCAAGCAGTAGGTGTTGCTTGTCCTCCAGGTACAGAAAATTGCTCAACAGGATCAGTAAGTCAAGATACACCATTAGTTGCATCAGGATATCCTTCAACTAATTCTTTGTATCAACACGTTCTTGGAGAATATGGGTTTTGGGTGGATGGTGAATATGTTTATATAGCAGATCCGGAAGACATTTATATAGGATTGGACCTTACTGGTTTAGGTAACTACAGAACACCAGGGCAAAAACATTTAACAGGATTTAACTTTATGCCATACAGTATGAAGTTACCTACAAAGGCTCCGTTAGCAGACCCAAATAGTTATGCATTTACATCAGGGGAACTTGATAGCACTACTTCAGTAAGCGGACAAGCACAAAGGGTAAGTGGTGGATTAATAATACCTTTTGCTAAAAAATTAACAACAGTCTCTAAAACGCCATATGTATTGAAGTCAGAAGAAACGTCAAGTGAACCGTGGGCAAAGAATTTAGAAAATAAAAATGACATAGGAAAAACTACAAAGTATGTCAAATACAATCCTAAGAAGATTGGTTCCACAGCAACAATAGGTGGAAAAACTATTAACAACATTACATCTTCGGGTGCCGGGAATCAGTGGCAAAGTAATAATGATACTACAGAATATACTGGACCTGCATACTCACAACCAGGTGTTAATACAGCAACAGATAGTGGAACTAGTACTTCAACTGTAGTTGATGAATCGGCAGAGACACCTCTTACAACACAAAGACAAGAACTTGCATTTGCAGATGTTAATAATATAATTTACAATCAGATGCCAGTTATTAACATAACACCTAGAGCAATAGATACTAACGGAAACTATTACAATGGTGGGCCGACAGCAAGTACATATTTAAGAAAGCCAACACCAGAAGTAGATATTGATTTAAACGATCTTATTGGTATTCCAGAAGGTACTGAACTACTCATTAACGGTAGAAGAATTGTTAAAAGAGGACTAAGTGGTATAGATATTAAAACACAAATTAATTGTGGTAACATGGGTGTAAATGCTGAAATAAACGAAGATGATAATACCTTATCACTTATTAGTTGTAACGATTTACCATTTAAGATAGGAAACGGGTGTGGTGGCGGAACATTTAAACAAGTAGGTGACTTCCATATTAACAGAGGATTTGATCAAAGTAAGGTAGTATCTGAAACATTTGTTGCACCGTTTATTTCTCCAGTATCTGAAATGACTAAAACAGGTTCAGGTGATGCGACTGTTGCTATTGGCGGAGGCGGAGGCGGACAAGAATCTGCTAATGTAACTATTAATGATTATAGAAGATTACCAGATGGTCGCACAGAAAAATTTTATTACGCACCTAACCAAACTCCAGACATGTATCAAACGCCAGCAAGAGTACCTATAGTATCTACAAACAAAAGTACAGGCGGTAGTAATTATAGAGTAGGTGACAGATTAAGACTAATTGGTGGTACTCCAGACACAGGTACATTAGGACCATTAAATGCAAATGTATGTATTGATTTTGCAGGTTCAGGTTACACTAACCCAGCAAACTTATCTATAATATTTAATGAAACCATAACTACACCAGGCGTAGGAGGTGCCGCTACAGTAATAGGTCTAGATGAAAACGGAGGCATTGCTAACGTTGTAGTTGTAAACCAAGGTGTAGCATATGATCCAGAGAATCCACCTACACTAACAGTTAAAGATTCAAGTCCTATACCTACTGTAATACAAGTAGATGCAACATGGACTTCTAACATTACTTTAACAGCAGGACAAGTTGCACAAATAAATGAGAAAGTTAATATCTCAGGAACAGATGGACAGAACTCAGGTGATATACTAGAAAAATCTCGTTTTGTTAGAGCAGTTGGTAGTTACCCAATGGGTGCTAAGAAAGAATATACTGTTACATCAGGAAGTGTTTCTAAGGTAGCCGATCAACCAAATACAGTAAGAATTGCATTTACAAAAGGTACTTCCGAGGCTGTACGTCCAGAAAGTTATGTTAAAATAAAACACTTCCCAGGTACATCACTAAATGATTACTATATCGGAGTTAATGGTGCTGTTACAAGTTCAACTACATTTGTTGTAGACTCTGTAAATGATGTAACTAATAAACAATACATTACAGAAGGACAAGTTTGTTCTCACTTAGTAGGTAGTACTATGACAATACTAGGTTATGTAACTAATGTAAATACTAGTACAAAAACAATTACATTAGACACAGCAGTTACTCTAACTAATGATCAAACAGTTTATTTTGTAAGTCCACAAGAAAAATTATATTGGATTCCAAAAGAAGTGTCTTCTGCTATACCAAGTGTAACTAATGCTGAGTTTTATATACAAGATCCGTCATTTATATCAACAGCACTAGTAACTAACTTCTTTGGAGCAGGTGCAACAATTACAGTTACAGGTAGAGAACCATGGTGGGCAAACTATACTAGTACAGGTAATCTTGTAGATACAATAGATCCTAGAATGCCTAAACAAGATGCAAAACTAACTATAACAGTTGGTGATCCTCAAGAAAGAATGTCCGGTGGACCATTAAGAGTTGCTAAATTTATTGTTACTGACGTTACAGATACTGGTGCTATTTCAGGTATCAAAATTATTGACAGAGGATTATATAAAGAATTCCCAACAGATTTAACAATGGGTATTCCTTTAGAATACGACCATGCATTGCAAGGAGCAATGAAAATTAATACAAGTTTATCTGGTGATGAGCAAACTAATCAAGTAAAAGACGATATAAGAAGAACGTTGGGTTATTCAGATCCACTAATAGCAGGCCAAGCAATGTACGGTGAAGAGCACCCAGATTATAAGTACTCACCGTTTAGAGCGACTAAAGACTTAGCAAGTAGATATGCTGACGATTGGTTAGATGAGGATCAAATAAAAGAACTTGATGCCTTAACAGAAAAAGTTAACGATCCAGCCCAGGCGGACGACTGGACAGCAGATGATCAACTCACACTAGATGGCTATTTAAATGACCTAATTGGAAAATTAGGTTATGAACGAGGATTCAAACATCCTGATTTTGAAAACTATCCAGAATTTTATTGGGATGGATTACACTTCCAGCCTTACACAGGAACACCAGGTGCATACGATCCAACAACATGGATTTGTATTGATTTAAGAAGTGCAAACCTTGATGAGTATAAGACTAGCCCTTCGGAATGGGCCAAAAAACAATTTAACTTAGGGAATTTAATTCTAAAAACAAAAATTATAGAAACAGATCCTAAGAAATATAACTTTGGTCAGTATAACCCAGAAGAAATTGCTGGTGGTACAGGTGCTAGAGTATTCTTAACAGCACAAGAAATTCCTAACTGTAGTGAAAGAGGAACAGCAAAAGAATCATTAGGATTACCAGATGAAGTAAATCAAATCAGTGCTCCTAAGTCACTAGCAAGAAATTTAAACAATGCACTAAGAGGTGCAGGTTACTTACCGAATGAGGCTAGTGCAGAATTTACACCTAATGGAGATTTAGGCGAATTAAGATTAACATCTGATGAATTCCCAGGCTTTGACATTGATTCACCTACCCCAGGTACATTAGAACACTTAGGGATACCAATTGGTGATTACAACAACGGTATGCTTTGTATTACAGCGATATTAGGAAAAGACCCTGGTGAAACTTACACTACAGAAGAAGCAATAGCAGACATCCAAGAACTATATGACACTAACGATGAATTAGGTTTACTAACTGCTCAAGAACTAACAGAAAGATTCCCTGATTATACAAACGGTGAACTTGATAATTCTTCAGTGCTTACACTAATATGTGCAGAAGTTATACGACCGTCTGTACCAAGTGAGTATGACGCATATGGCAATGGTGGTAAAGTTAATCCTTATGATGTACTGAGTCCTATAGGACCAGGTGCATATGGTATGAACGATAACAATAGTATATTTGGTGACGGTGCTTATTCAGTATCCAGAGAATTATTCAGTTATGATATTACAGATTTATTTGGCGGTAATGTAAGACTTAACGGTGCGAAAAAACAAAATACACCTATAAACTATTTTGCAAGTAAACGTTTCAATGAAAGAAACGTTATAGATTCACTAAGTGGTATTGTTACAAACACATCGTCTACAAGTGAATTAGTAGACGAAGGTAATGCTTGGGTTGATAGTTATTCAAATACAAGACAAGCAATTATAGACAATGCTTCGGGTGTAACTGATTATACTAATACTGTTTATACAATGCCAGACTATGTTGAAGGTGGTTGGGCATACTTAGAGAATGGTGTACCTAAGAGATGGCAAACACCATTAGTAGATGTAAACTTTATTAGTAATGCAATAGTATATGAACCAGACACAGGCGATAAAATTAATGATTTAGACTTCTGGGATCCTTTTAAAGGTGTACTACCTGGCTTCTTACAAAATGAAATATCATTTATTACAGAACAAGATCCTGTAAGTTATAACAATGCAAGAACGAACTTTGGTAGAACCAATGTTGGTAAAGTTTGGTGGGACACTAGTACAATAAGATATAACTGGTATGAACAAGGACCAGACTCACAAAGAAATAATACATGGGGTAGTGCTTTCCCAGGAAGTCAAATTACAATTTGCGAATGGATAGAAAGCAAAGCGAAACCAGAGAATTGGACTGGTAACGGAATACCACGTTGGTCTAATAAGTTTGTTACAGAAAGAAGGCCTGATCCTAAGACAGGCGAATATGTAATGTATTATTACTATTGGATAATGAACCGAACAATACTCGATAACAAAGTTAAGAGTAAACTTAATCGGAAATTAGATACAAGAACTATAGCAAGATATATTGCTGATCCAGTAGGTTATGGATTAGACATGATAAGTTTTGCTAGTGATAAGAGTTTGTTATTACATAACATATCTGACATTAGGGAAGAAGAATCACATGTACAAATTAATCTAAGTAGAAATTTGAATCCTGAAGGTATTTCACATACTGCATGGAAATTAATGAGGGAAGGAGATTCGAATAGTACAGTACCAGAACATTTAAGTGATAAACTTATAGATAGTCTATGTGGTGAAAATGCTGAAGCATCTCCTGTACCTGATCCTAAACTTAGTGAAGTAGAAAAATATGGTATAAGTTTTAGACCGAGACAAACAATGTTTAAAGACATTAAGTCTGCAAGACGTGTTATGGTTAGTGTAGTAAATAGAATACTAGAAAGTATAAGAGTAAACTCAACATATTCTGGTTGGGATAAAACATTACCAACAGCAAGAGCATATTTACAAACAACAAACTGGTATGCTGTTAATAGAATTAATCCCGTAACTAATGAATCTATTAGATATACTGATTCGTTAAAACCAATATTTAATGTAACAAGTGTTTCAGAACTTACAGGTTTAAAAGATATTACCGATGGTACCGTAGTACAAGTTAAGAGTAATCAAAACGATACTGAACAACTATGGAGATACAATGCTCCAACTAAGACGTTTATATTAGTAAGTGTTCTTAATGACACAGTGACATTACCTACTACTGTTTACACTGATAGCACAAACCCAACATTAAGTAGTGAATTAAGATTAATACTAACTGCTTTAAGAGACAATGTATTTGCAAATACATCTCACTGGAATGAAATATTCTTCGAAATGATGAAACATGCATACATGGAACAAAAACAATTAAGTTGGGCATTCAAAACTTCATACTTGTACATTGAAAAAGAAGAAAACGATTTAACAACACTAAACGGATTTAAAGCAGATAACTTCCAGAAAGTATTAGACTACATGAATGAAGTCAAACCGTTTACTGCAAAAGTAAGAGAATACAAAGATGGTAAAAAGGCTCCTAATGATTTAATTGGACAAAACAATATTAGTGACTACGATAAGCCACCATTTGTTGATTTAGTATCTGGTACTGTTAGAATACTTGACGAAGAGTTAATACAAGACAAGAACATCATGTCTAACTCTAAACAGTACATTGATTACTTTACAGCAACTAAAAACGGTTTACAAACAACTGATCCAATTAGAAGAGGAAATACAACAATTAGTTTTGATAGGACAAACTATCAATTAACAGAAAGTGGATGGGACGTTGCAAACGTTTCATTAGAGACAAGTATTGGTTATAACATTGCAAACTTGTCTATACAAACTAAACAACAAGTATCAGCAAATGCAAGTGTAAGAGCCGCAGATAAATTATTTAAGTTTGACGAAGAAGTACAAGCACAATTTATTGCAGAAGTTAATACATACTACAATGATGTAACAGCGGCTAGAAATACAGAAATTGTAGGTAACGGTACTGTAATGGCAGGACTTGTTACAAGTGGACAACTTAAAAATACTTTAGCATTAATTAAAGAAAAAGTTGGCGGTAACTTTAGAGGAGAAACATTAGACGCAAGTAAATTCTCAAGCATTATTGATCAAGCAGATTATATGAGTGCTATCCAAACAGACTTTGGATTTGATTCGGACTTATTTGATGAAAATACTGATAACGACGATACTGTATTTACAGACAGTAGAGATGTAGCAAACTACGGACCTGTATCAACATATGGTATAGGTGACACTAAGTGGGATAACGCAAAACAAATTGTAAGTTATGAGGGTGTGTTTGATGCAAACGAAACTCCTGTAACACTTAGAAGAAGTGGTGATTCATATGATGGATTTGATGGAATAACTTTCCAAAGAGTTGCATACGGCGAAGAAAGACCTGAAGAACTTGCACTACTTGATCCATTAGAAAGTATTATATTTACAGTAACAACGTCTGAGTACTCGAGAGGTGATCAAGGTAATGTTAGTATCTTTGATGAATTAGATACAGCAAATGCAACATTGTATCACCCAACAACAGCATTACGTGAAGATGCGTCAAATGTTGTAATTACAACTGGTGGTGTAGGATATAAAGCACCAACAGTAACAATTACTGATGCACTAGGAAATGCTCCTACAACAACAGCAGTAGCAACAGCAAGTGTAAATGCCGCAGGTAGTGTACAGTCTATTACAGTTTCAAACGGTGGTGCAGGTTATACAGAAATTAATTTAGCACTAACAGAAACACTAACAGAGACTACAAGTGCAATAGCATATATTAATGCAAACACATTATCACTAGTAAGTGTTGCAAACGTTTTAGTAGGACAAATTGTAACTGTAGCAAATGTTGATATAGGTGAAGTCGAAAGTATTAATAGCACAACTATTACATTGAGTCGTGTACTAAGAAAAGATGTGTCAAGTGGCACTACTGTAAACTTTAGAGGACAAAACTTTGCATACTCATTAAGTAACTTAGTTGTTACAGCATCTGCAGGAGTTGATCCAGACGATGCTGATAATTTCTTTGCATTGGATAGTACAAACGGTTGGGACGCCGCGACTGGTAACTATGGTGAGTGGTTTGGTGATTCGGCTACAGCAGGTTCATTTGATGTTGCATTAAGTGCCTTGCAAGAACACCAGACACCAAAAGTGGCACCAAATGCTAAAGAAATAACATATAGAATGCATCATAGTTTATTTGGTGATGTTGACTACTTGCGTATAAGTGGAACAGCAACTACAAAAATTACTAAGAAAATGACAATTTCTTCAACTAGTATAACAGTTAATGATTCAAGTTTCTTACCTAATCCAACTTCAATAATACCAGGTAGTATTTGGGTTGGCAATGAAAGAATACAATATGGTAGAAGATCAGGTAAAGTGCTAAGTGCATTAACAAGAGGAGCATTCGGAACAACACCACAAGACCATGCAATTGATACTCCGGTGTATAGTGCAGAACAATCAGAGCATTTCAATAACTTGAATCCATCAAGTAATGTATGGCTCGACACAGGTACACGTTATGGTACTCCGCAGGCTTGGGACTCAGATGAATGGGACGAAATAGAATCGGCAAATATTGCTACGAGCGATGTTGGTGTTACAATTAGCGACGTAACTACTACAACAGCAACATTAACAGTAATAGGCACAGGTACTGCTAATATTGCATTAAACGAAGGTGTTAGAGTGTTTGCTAATGCAAATGTAAATTTATTTGAAGTAGTTGAAGTTACAGCAAACACCGCAGGTGTATGGACTATTACAGCAAGTGATCAAGATACATTAGATACTTCGTTGTTTGTTAATAGTGGTACAGCAACATTAAGAAACTTTGTGTATGGTACACAAGATACAGACGATGATTATGATTCTGCAGAAGTAACAGGGCAAGCCGCATTAAGTTTAGCAGATAGAGGAAATGCAGACTTAGCAAACGTAAACAGTATTATGAAGTTTTTACATAAACTTTAAAATTAAAAGGTGCTTTAATAAAGTGATAAATAAAGGTATGAGTAAGGATAATTTAAAAGAAAACGAGAAAAAGCCAGAAACAACAGCAAAGCCTGATGATAATATGGGTCTCAATGTTAGCGGACATATTTTAATCCGCGACAAAGATACTGGTCAAGAATTAGTAAATAAAAGAAATTCTATTCATTATGGTAACATGGCGTACATTGTTGCTCAAGCATTAACAGATCAAGACAATGCATTTATACACTACATGGCATTTGGAAATGGTGCAACAAGTGTTGACACAGCCGGTAAAGTAGTTTATAAAACTCCAAGAGTTACAGAAGGTTATGAATCAGGTGCTAACTTGTATAGCAGAACATTTGCTAAACCAGTAAGTACTGATGCAGAAAATCCAGTAAGCGAACGAACTTCTAACAAAATCGAAGTTATGTCTGGAGTAAGTTATACTGATTTAAAAATTACATGTACGTTAGGGTATAGCGAACCAAGTGATGCAGATGCTTTTGATAGTAGTGTAACTAACGAAGGTAATTATGTATTTGACGAATTAGCATTATTTTCTAACCCAACTGACAAATCTTCAGGTGCCGATTGGAAAGACTGGATCGACACAAGTACGATGCTTACACACGTTATTTTTCACCCGGTGCAAAAAAGTAAGAACAGGGTTATAGAAGTTATCTATACAATTAGAATACAATTGAGTTAAGAGGATAAACTGTGCCATATATTATAGACAACAGAGCAGGTTCCAGTATCATCATTCCAGATGGTGGACTTAATCAAGACTTTTCAGTAGACTTAGTAGGTAGAAATTATACTAACTATGGCGAACCTATTGCAAACTCATTTATAGATTTATTAGACAACTTCGCACACGGTACAGCACCAACAAAGCAAACAAACGGACAATGTTGGTATGACTCAACAGCAAAAGTACTTAGAGTATATGATAGTGTTGGCGGACAATGGATTCCGCTTAAACCATTAGTAAGTGCGGCAGGTGTGCCAAGCGGTGAGAACGCAACATCAACTACTTACTACGATCAAACAAATTCAAAATTTTACATTAACGATGGTTCAGGTTACAAAACTGTAGGACTTCCAGGAGAAACTAACACAGGTTATTCAAGTGAAACAGCAGTTTCATCTCCTGCAAGATATGGAACAAGATTAAGAAATATTTTCTTAGAAGATTCCTCGTCAGTACCTAGAGCTGTTACTGCAATAGTATTAACAAATAGTTCTGGTGCTTCACCAGGATACACCAATGAAGAAAAAATTGTTGCTATTTTTAGCGGACATGCAAATTTTACAGCAGGAAATTTAACAAGTGCTACAGAAAGCGAATCAGCAAACTACTATGCTCAACTCAATGAGTCAGGTGGAATAGGACTTACAATTAGAGCAGGTTTAAACCTTAGAGCAGATAATATATCTATAGTTGAAAACTCTAACAAATCATATCGAAGTGATGCCGCTTACAATATTAACGTAGGCAGTTACGGTTCAGATGGAGCAAATATTTCTGGTGGTGATGTATTCCACGGTGGTGGTGATTCTATACCTACAACAACAAATACATATGATTTAGGTTCGAGTTCAAAAACCTTTGCTGAAGGCCATATAGCAACATTAACAGCAGGAAACATTCTATCTACAGCAGGTACAACAGCAATAGGTAGTTTAGCAACACCATTTACTAATGCGTATGCAACAAATGTTGACGTTGGTGGAGCATTAACATTTTCTAGTAGCGGTAACTTAGGTACAACAGGTACTAGAGCAGGCACAGGTTACTTTACAGGATTAAATACTTCTGCACTTACAATAGGAACACAAGTATATCCAACAGCAGACGGAAGTAGCGGACAGCAGTTATTTACAGATGGTGCAGGTGCATTGTTTTGGAGAGACCCTGTAAGTGATATTGCAAACATTTTTGCAAAAGGTGGTACAGTAAGTGCAAATACAACAACAGTAGTAAATGGTATTACCGAAACAACATTTGCTATTGATATTGGTGCAGGAACTGGTATAACAGTTTTAGACGATACCATTGAAGTAAACCTAGGGGCATTTACAGCAGATGACTTGCCTGCAGGTTCAACAAACAAATATTATACAGATGGCCAAGCCCAATCAGCACTCACATTTACTGATGCTGGAGGCTTAGGTAGTTTAGTAAAAAGCGGCGGTACTGTTACATATACAGGGCCAAGTGCATCAGAAGTTAGAAGTCAGTTTTCAGGTGCAAACGGTGTTGATATTGACGCAGGTGGACAAATTACAACAGACGCATCAGAAATTAATCATGATGGATTAAACAACTTTGTAGCAAACGAACATATTGATCACTCAGGTGTAAATATTACTGCTGGCGACGGTTTAACAGGTGGTGGTGATATTACAGCAAGTAGAACACTTGCTATCTCTGGCGGTACAGGTATTACTGTAAGTGCAGACAGCATAGCAGTAACACCATCAGACATCAGAGGATTATTTAGTGCTGGTGACGGTATTAGTATTAATTCGGAAGGCAAAATTTCTAATTCAGGTGTTCTTAGTGACCCTGATACTTCAGACTTTGTAACTAAAGCAGGTACACAAGAGATCGGTGGTGGAAAAACATTTACAGCGGCATTAGTGCCTTCAGGTGGTATAGCAATGGGAGCCGCTGATATGTCTTACACTGGTGCTTTAGTTTTCTCTGGACCAGCAGGTACAGTTACATTTGGCAACGCAGGTAGTATAGTTGCCGCAGGCGATATTACAGCATTCTCCGATGGAAGACTAAAAGAAAACATAGAGCCTATTCAAGGTGCTCTAGATAAAGTTAATATACTAAGCGGTATAACATTTAACAGTAGAGGTCAAAAGAAACGTCAAGCAGGATTAATTGCACAAGATTTACAAAAAGTTTTACCTGAAGTAGTTCACGAAAATGAAAATGGTATGCTAAGTGTTGCATATGGTAACACAGTTAGTTTACTTGTTGAAGCAATTAAAGAATTACGGTCGGAGGTGGCTGATCTAAGGCAGGAGTCATCTTTAAATGGCAATAAGTAAGACAGGTGGTATTCAACTCGACGCCGAGATTAATAACGAATTAGACGGAGGAAGAAGTCTCGGTGCTTATCGCGGAACGAATTACTTACATGTTCCTTCAAATACTATATTATTTGCCCCAACAGATAAATCAATAAGTTTTAGCCAACTCGATGGGGTGTCATTACTTGGAGAAAACACACCATTAACACCTAACCCAGTATTGTTGACTCAAAGTAATACAAATGTTCAAACAAATGTTAGTTCAACAGATACACAACTTTTATCAGTTATGTGGAGAGCAGACCATAACCTTCTTAGTCAGCCTGTGCTAGTATATAATCCTGTACAGAACAATCCTCTACCAACAACAAAATGGTATGAAAAGATTGGAAGTAATTGGACTTTAATTACTGGAATGAATTATAGTAATGTGACTGGCCCTCAAGATGGTACTAATTGGGATAACATAGAAGTAAATTCTTCTATAGAAGTTCCTTTAAGTACAGCAACAACAAGAATATTTAAAGCAGTAGGATACACATATACAAGTGATGGTACTACAACAAAAGCAACTAACACACAAAATTTAGGTAGCAACTTTTCTGTTGCAACAACAGTAAGCTCTGAACCAACAATAACAGCACAAACTCAAAATGGTGGCACCCAAACTTCGTCGGGAGCGATTATAACTTACACGGATGGTTCACCAACAATAAATCCAATCCTAGGGGTAGCATTTAATTATACATTTGCCGAAAGCACTTCAGCAGGTTGGACAAAAACAAATAGAAGTGAATCACATGTAAGTTATGTGTCATATAATAGCGGAGCATTTGTGGCTTCTTCTGCCAGTGGTGTTGGACCATATGGACCATTCATCCAGAGCCATGATCCTACAAGAAGTCCTAGTGAGTTTGGCTATTGGGTAGGAACTTTTGAATTCACTACACCAGGCGAGTATCGATTCAAGTTAGTATCATCTGTAAGTGTTACGTTTACAAAACCAGACGGAACAACAGGTTATGTTATTACAGCAACAGATGAAAGTATTCACACAGTTACTATTACAGAGGAAGAAATTGACAATATTCTAGAACCAATATTGCTAAGTGCAACAATTAGTGAAGATGAAGTTAACGAAGAAGGAATGTTTACTCTAACAATAGTAACACAAAATGCAATAGGCCACCGTGTAACAATAAGTGCAGATGAAGAACATGTTGTACCACCAGTCTTTGCAACGAAACTAATAGAAGGAAACACACACCAAATAGTCTTTGGTGGTGCTCCTCCGCTTTCTACAATTAGAAAAAGCAATAAGTATGACGATAGAACTTTAACTGTAAGTGTAACTCCTGTCGATGACGGAGTTAACAACTGGAAAGACAGTACCGCAGTAACTGACACTATTTTAATAAAAAATACTGAGTCAACTGAATTGTTTGCAGGTCCAAGAGTTGGACCACTATCAGTAATAAACGAAGGCGATTCATTTACATTTACACTAAAAGGTACCAACTTTAGAACTACAGATTATACATGGGACACAACTTTTCCTAGTGAGGCGGTTACTGCTACAAGCGGTTCATTCAGTACCCCATATGCTGGTAGTCTTTACACTGGTAATTATGAAGGGTCGTTTACAGTCCCAACAACAGACCGCTCTACTCATTACGAAGATGTTACAGGTGGCAAAATAAGTGTTTATGAGAACGGCGTGTTATTAACAGAGACAGCAGAAACATTACAAATTAAAAATACACATGCAAAGCCTGTCACATTACCAACAGCGACAGCAAACCCAATTCATACTGTTTATGCTAATGTAGGTCGGTACGGAACAGCATGGAGTGGGACGTTACATGCTACTGTTACTTTAGGAACAGACGGTACTTATACTACAAGCCAGACTATATATTCTGAAGAAGAGGTACGCGATTATGCAACACCTCAACCATTGGAAGGGGACTGGCTACCCCGTGTAACAGGGGTAGGAGATATTGCAGAATTTATAGAGCGAGAACCTCATTACTATAATGATTATGGAGGGGACCTTGGTTTGATTCACGGCATATATCCAGCAGGTGCCATAAATGCAAGTGCTTCTTTTTCAGGAGCAAGTGCAACATTAAGCCTTGAAGGAATTAAACTAGTTAGTTCTATTGCAGATGCCAATGTCACATTTACTTGGGAGTTTTATAACACAGCAAGTGGAGCAACAAGACCGGGTGGAACTATTGATTGCTACGTTAGTGTTTTTGCTTTACCGAATTCATACATATATCCTGCTATTGATCCTTACGCAGTTGCTAAAGTTAATTGTACAACAGCAGGTGGGACATGGAATTCAGCAAAAAATTCGTGTGATCTTCCTGATCCTTGGGCTAGTGCCAAAACCATTTGCAACATACAAGGTGGGGTATGGAATTCAGTAACAAATAAATGTGATATGTCTGTTATTGATACAACGACAACAACGACAACAACAGTGATGAACACATCAACAACAACAACGACTAATGAAACAGGTACTGATATTGAAGGGAATTTCCCTCCACTAGGACAATTAATAACATCTTACTGTGACGAGACAACTAAAATGGGTGTATATGCTAATGGATATGGCGGAACTTATCAGAGTGTAATCGAATTTAATTCGACATCATGTGGATATGAAGAGATACCAGCCTCAACAGGACAGACAGCAACTACAGGCACTACAAATGCTAATATTGAATTATATGTTGATGCAGACCTGCAGACACTTATTCAAGCACAACTAGATTTTGTAGGTGCACTTGATTTAAGTAACATTCTTGCCGACCTAGATCTAAGAATCGACATTTGATAATTTTTAATATATGCGTATTTAATAAAGATGATAAATAACAGTAATGATAAACAAAAGGTTAACGAGGAAAGACTCTAATGTCATATGATATAACAAATACAGACGGTACGTTAAATTACTCCGTTGCAGATAATCAAGTAAATACGAGCCAGTTTTCACTTGCATTGATCGGTCGTAATACAGCAAACTACGGTCAATACTTTGCTCAAAATGCTATTAGGCACCTCGAAAACTTTGCACATAACTATGCTCCCACCCCAGGTACTATATTAATTGGTCAAATTTGGTTTGACAAGAGTGAAAATCTACTTAGAGTATGGGACGGCACAGACTGGAAACGAACAGGTGTAGTTGTTGCTTCAGCATCATCTACAGGAAGACCTGCAGAAGGTGAAGGCGCAGGCACACAGTTTTTTAACTTAGATACAAATAAATTAGAAGTACATAATGGTACAGCATTTGTAGAAGCAAACTATCCAGGAGATGTTACAACTGCTTATTCAAGCGAAGTAGGCTCCCCCAACGGCGATCCAGCACACTACGGTGCAAGATTAAGAACTTTATTCTTAAAAACAGATGCTGGTACAACATTACCTGTTTTAGCATTAGTATATACTAAATCAGGATCAACAGGAAACGTAGGTACAACAACAGTAAACGGTCAGAAAGAAACAATAATGACGTTGTTCTCAGACCATGCTTCTTTTACAATAGCAAACCCAACAGCAACAGCAGTTGGAACAGAAGTAATTGATTACTATCCAGAACTTACAGGGTCTGGAGGTATTGCTTCAGCAAGAGTAGGTAGAGCCGCAGGTGCTATATTACCAGGTTCTAACCAACGTGCAGAATACGAAGCATCGCAAACATCTAACTTTGCAACACTATATGCAACAGCAATTGGTGATGCATCAAATCCAGTATCAACGCAATACGTTGACAGTTTAACAGTTAATACATTATTAAGTATTCCTGGAGCGGCAACAGTAACTGGCGACTTAACTGTTGGCGGAAGTATTGGACTAACTGGAGATATTACAGGTGCTACAAGCACAGGCACATTTGCAAACATTGTTGTTACAGCAGGTTCTGTATTAAATGGCGATACAACTATAAACGGTAACCTAACACTTAATGGTGTTAACACACAAAGTTTAGGTACTGACGCACAGAAAGTAGAAACTATATTTGGTAACGCAATTGATACACAAAGTTTAACAGTAGATGGCACAGCCACTATTGCAACATTAAACTCAACAGCAATGACTGTTTCTAGTTTAGCAACATTAACTAGTGCAACAATTTCAGGTACAACTACAATGAATGGTGCTGTTAACCTAGGCGACGATAGTGCAGATACTATCACAGTTGCTGGTACAACAACATTCACAGGTGGTACAACATTTAACAGTAATATTGTATTAGGATCAGGAACACACTTAACTATTACTAATGGCTCATTAATATTATCAGGATCAAGCACAATTACTGGTGCGTCTTCAAAAGTATTAATTGACAACCAAGGTTCATTAGGAAATAACAGATACTTAACATTTGTAAATGCTTCTACTGATGATACACAATATGAATTAGAAAGCGATGCAGGTTTAATATATGTTCCAGATACAAATACACTAACAACAACAGCCGTTACAGCATCAGGAACTTTAACTTTTGGTAGTTTATCTGATGGTACAATTACTGCAACAGGATTTGTTGATGAAGATAACATGGTATCTAATAGTGCTACACTTATCCCAACCCAACAATCAGTTAAAGCATACGTCGACGCACAAGTTACAGCATCAGATGATGACTTAACTGTAGCAGGTGACAGTGGATCATTTGTTATAAACTTAGATTCAGGAACATTAGGAATTAAAACAGGCGGTGGATTAACATCAGCCGCGGCAGGTAGTGACGTTACTGTATCACTTGATACAACAATAACAGGTATGACTAGTATCACATCAACAGACTTTGTTGGTGATTTAGATGGTGACGTAACAAGTACAGGTACAAGTTCTTTTAATAATATTACATTAACAGGCTTATTAACAGGTACTTCAAGTAAAGCAAACACAGTTAACTTAACTGATGAGCCTAGTTCAGCAAGTACTCATTATATAACATTTAGTGCAGGCGCAACAGGCTACGAAGCACTTAAAACTGAAACAGGATTGCAGTATCAACCTAGTACTAATACACTAACATCAACAATATTTAGCGGTACAGCATCACAGGCTCAATACGCGGATATGGCTGAGATATATTCCTCTGATGAAGATTATGAGGCAGGCACAGTTGTGAAACTAGGCGGAAGTGCAGAAATTACACAAACAGAAAGTCACGCAGACACAGACGTGTTTGGCGTGATATCAACTAGTCCGGCATACTTGATGAACAAAGATGCAGAAGGATTAGCAGTAGCATTAGCAGGTCGAGTACCAGTTAAAGTAATAGGAAAAATTAAGAAAGGCGAAAGAATTGTATCAAGTGATGTACCAGGTGTTGCTTGGGCATTAGGCGAAGATGATTATGATACAAGAGCAATAGTAGGCAGAGCCTTACAAGATAAAAACGACGGTGACGCAGGCATTATTGAAGTAGTCATCGGCGTAAAATAGGTAAATAGTAATATAATTTAGGAGATACCCACAATGGCATCAGGATCAACATATACAGTATCAGGCGGAACTACAATGACAGGAGTCGATGCAGGTGACACCATTGAAGATGGTGATTTCAATAACGCAAGAGCTAATATAAACACTTTATTGGGCGATGCGGCAGACGTAGAAACAGGAACATTTACTGTAGCAAACACATATGGTTGGGGACAAGGCGGAGCAGGTGTTACAACTGTTGCGGCAGGTGAAACAATCGATGCCACAAGTGCAAATGGTTTTAAAGATTTACAGGATGATATACAGGCAATATGTGCTTTTTTAGGTGTTACTGTTAGAACTAACGTTGGTTCAGATGTAACATCAAGTACAACAATTAACGCAACAACTTGGACTAACTTAATGTTAAACGTACAAGACTGTTGGAATGCTAGATTTAGTCCTAATTCAAGAACTACTTCAACTGATGCAAGTAAAACATATACAAGTTCTTGGACTAATTCACTAACACAAGAAACTACATGGACATTCTCTAGCGAAACAGATTGTAGAGAATTTTTTAACGGCGGTGGAAGACTTGGAGTATCTGGTTCATATACAGGTTCTTCAGGTGATCAGTACACAGCACATGCGGCAAGATTAAGTGGAATGGGTGACTTTTATATGACTCACGAAACAGCAGGTGCAAGTGCCGGTAGTGCAACAGGCGTAGGTTTTTACGAATTAACAACAAGTTATCAAAGTCTTTGGACATATTATGGTGCAAGTTCACCATACTCCGATGACTATATTAAAGTTGAAGGTAAAGTAGACAGTACCACAAACCCAACAGTGGTCACACTAAAAACAACATTAGTTGATGCTACAGATAACGTAATTGATGCCGCGGCAACAGGTACATTAACAATTAATTGTAGAAGGCATCAACCAGACGCAAGTGGCTCTGGATTTAGTTTTGCTACACCAACAGACAGTATGGGTAATATAACAGGTTCATAAGTCGAGAAACTCGAACTAACTAAAGCCAGTTCTAATAACTGGCTTTTTTTATGGCCACTAAATAACAGTATAAATACACGAGATTATATACTATGGCGGCTAAGTTACAAACTGCATTAGAGTTTTCTAATTATAGGCAAACACTAAACAACCAAAAAGAAGTCTTAAAAGCAAAGACTGAGAGTTTATTAAGTTACAGTATTAACGGCGGTACATTTACTATTGACCGGGAACTAATAACTTTTGTCAAAGTTTTAATTGACGATAAACACACCGATGCTGTTTTATTGGATATTTATAATCATCCTATTGCAGTTGATCTACAAAACTTCTATGCTGAAATCTTAAGCAGATATTTCGAAGTTACTAACGACTACTATGTAGAATACGAAAAAATTAAAAAAGCAAGGAAAGTATCTTCTGTATTAGACTTAAATAATCCAGGAAGTGATAGTGGCGAATAATAGTCGTGGGGTAATTATGTTTGCCCACAACAATACAGAAATTGATTACATTAAGTTAGCATACGTTAACAGTTTGCTAATACAAAAATATATGGGTTTAGAGAGAACTCAAATTACAGTTGTAACTGATCCACATAGTTTAGATCACGGCAAAAAAACAATAGGTATTAGAAAATTACAGCAAGGATTTAAAAACATTGTTGTAGTTGAAAAGGACATTAAATTTAAACAAAGTAATGTAAGACTTTATAAGGATACTAGTCATACAGCAAAGCAGTTGCAGTTTTACAATGTTAATCGTTGTGATGCATACGATATATCACCGTATGATGAAACGTTGCTATTAGATGTGGATTACCTTATACAAAGCGATGTATTAAACCAAGTCTGGGGACATAACAATGAACTAATGATGAATTGGGAGTTTCAAGATATACTTAACGAAAGAAAATTTCCTGCACTAGATAGACTAGGCCCGACTGGCGTTACGATGTATTGGGCAACAGTAGTTTACTTTAAAAAATCAGCATACGCAGAAACATTTTTTAACTTTGTTAAGCATGTAAAGAACAACAAAGAATACTACGGAGACTTATACAAGTGGTATGGTAATCTATACAGAAACGATTATAGTTTTAGTATAGCCGCACATATGATTAGTGGTTATCAAGACAAAGGTGTTCCACAACTACCTAACAAACTATATAAAACATTTGATACAGATGATGTTGAAGAAGCATTAGATTCAAATGACTTATTGTTATATTTAGAAAAAATTAGGAGTCCTGGAGACTTTATACTTGCTAGATGGAAAGGTGTTGACTTACATGTAATGAATAAATGGGCAATAAATAGAATAAGTGATCAATTAATTAAACACTTGATTACAGCAAAAAGGCCTGCCAAGAAAGTAGCCAAAGCACAAGAGATAGCATAATGGTAAAACTTGGGAGAAGGAAGAAGCCACCAAAGATAGGTGATAAAATAGAGCATACATGTACTCTCAATGGAAAATTTGAAGGCGAGGTAATACAACTATTATCGGCACAGTTTATATATAAAACAGCAACAGGAAGTGACCGGTTCTGTTTATTTAAAGAAGATTGGAAACTAATAAATGAGTGAAGACACAATACTAACAATAGTATCAATACTTTTAATAGGTGGTGCTTTAGCAATAGGATTCTTTTTTAGAGACACTAGAGGCATGGCTATCTTTGTTAAACTCATGTCACCGCTTACTTGGTTAAAAGATAGAGTTGATCCGAACTACTGGGCTGATAGGATAGGCAATAAGACTGGAGTATATGATAAAGCACACAATAGTAAGTTTGCACAAAAGACACGAGATTTAAAAGGCTGGCGTTGGTGGGCATATCAAATAGTTGGCGGTATCTTATTTGTAGTCGTTATAGAGTTTATTCTTAGACAAATAGGGATGACAATGTTACCATGGTAGAGACAAGTATAAGCAAAGGGTATATTGTGATTGCCCAAAACAACAGCACTACTGATTACTTAAAGCAGGCCTATGCACTTGCATTGAATTTAAAAGCAACACAATCAACTGTAAGCAATCTAACAGTATGTGTTGATGCCGCTACTAGAGATATGGTTAAGCCTAAGCACACTAAAGTATTTGATAATATTGTTGATATACCGTGGGCCGATGATGCTGAAAATGATGAGTGGAAAATAAACAACAAGTGGAAGTATTATTATATGACCCCATACGACGAAACTGTAATACTTGATACTGATATGATTTTTCCTACTGATGTAAGTTATTGGTGGGATATAATGTCACAACGTGATGTGTGGGTAACAACTAAAGTTAGAACTTATAGAGGTGAAGTTGTTAGCAGTGATTATTATAGAAAATATTTTATTAAAAACGACTTGCCTAACTTATATACTGCATTCTTTTATTTTAAACAAAGTGACTTAGCAAGTGAATTGTTTGCAATGACTGAGATTGTTTTTCAACACTGGCAAAGGTTTTTTCATAGATACATGCCTAAAGGCAAACCAGATTGGTTAAGTGGTGATGTAGCATTTGCATTAGCCATGAAACTATTAGGAATAGAAGAACAATGCACTAGAGAAAACATAGAAGCAGTACCAACATTCATTCATATGAAAAGTCATGTACAAGAAGTTAAGGGTGCCGCACTAAGCGAAACATGGACCGATAGTTTACCTACTTACTATAAGGATTGTAAAAACTTTAAAGTAGGAAACTTCCAGCAACAGTTACCTTTTCACTATGTAGAAAAAGATTGGTTAACTGATAAAATGATTAAGCAAATGGAGGACTCATATGCCGGCTAGAAAGAGAAAGTCTAAGAAAGAAGTTATAGCAGAAGCAAAAGAAGGTACTGTTGTTTCAAATGCCGCACTAGAAAGAAAGAAAAGATTTCTTGCTGAAAAAGAAAAAGCAGGCGGTATAGATAAACTAATTGATAAGCAAAAAGAAAAAGACTGGGTAGTGTATTTTAATGAGTCTGGCGACATTGTTTGTTTTACTCAAACAGAAGTTGATGTAAAAGACGATTGGCAAACATACGAGTTTTCACAAGAACAGTTAAAAATCTTAACAGATAATAACGATGAATTAGCAAAATACAGGATCAATGTTGACCCAACAGTAGATAACTTATACAGCATACAGTTAAAAGAAATAAACAGCATTTATACAGAATCAGAAAAAGAATTTTTAAATGAGATTGAGTATGGTAAAAGCACATCCTTTGATGTAAAAGTTGCTGTAAACTCTGCAGAACTTGTAGTAAATTTAAGTAACAAAACAAAAGAAATATACAAAGATATGTATCCTATTAGTGCAACTGTACAAGGACAGAGAATGTTAAAGTTCTTTTTAACAGCAGAGCATGATCCACATATTATGTTTCATTACGAGATTATAAGCCTAGCAGAACTTATTACAGAGAAGAAAGTAGTAAGAGAGTTACCAGGGGACCTACGTCACTGTAGTGTTTATACAGTAAAATTGTTTGACAAGTATCAACGGACTTAATGTGTTTAGCGGTGACGTTAATATTAAGGAGTTTGAGCAATATAACTTAGTTACGATTCCATATAGATGTGTCCGGGGTCGTGGTGCACGTGAACGAGGGTCATCCAAAAGAGAAAGCACTAGTGGACATCAAATTGACTTGCAATCGCAACGAATACTTATGGAACTAAATCATCTGCCAAACAAAGATGTAATAGTTTTGTTAAATGTTGAGGAAGAGTCTGGTATGAATAATGAAGAAAATATGATATACTGGTGCGATTATTTAACGTCACATCTTAATAGTCATCCATCAGTAAACTATATTATACTAACTAATGATACATTTGAACATGCTGATAATTATAGTAGAGTATTCAGTGTAAACTGGTTTCTGCATGAGGCAGTATGTTTGTACTCTCAAACAGAGGTTATTCCGTGGGAGCCTACAAACACTGACATATTGTTTCTTCCAGGAAAGCCTTGGAAGCCATCTAGACTTCCTGCATTGTATTATTTTTTACGTTCTAGTATCCGCCACAATTTAAAATATTCAAGTTTAACTTATGAAGATATGTACAGTTGGCACGGAGAAGCAGGTGCCCAGAGACTAGTGGAAAGTTGGAATTTAGTGTACGGCGAACGCTGGGAAAGCACAAACGAAATTAAAATAATAATGAATAAAATTGCACAGGTTTATGATATCCCGTGGGAGAGTGAGATTGGTAAAAGAGATTTTAATCGCCTGCATCCTAAGATGTACTCTAATATTTGTGCAGAAATAATATCCGAGACTGCACACAATAATGAAAAGTTTATAACAGAAAAAACATATAAACCCATAGTTCTAGGTTATCCTTTTGTTTTTATACATAATAACTTTTTAAAAACAATTCTCGGACAAGGATTTAAAATATTTCAACCAGTACTAGGAAAAGAGTTTGACGGCCTTAACGGAGTAAGAGACTGGGAGAAAGAGTTCGAAACTTGCGTTAAGAACACAGAAAAAGTAGTAAATAATACGCAGGAAGAAATACTGAAGGATACTATTAAATGGAATCAAGAACATGCTATGATCCTGTATCAAGAAACAATAAATAACATAGCAAAAATTATTCCTAACTTTTATAATTATGCTGGAGAGATTTTTTGCAAAACTGTTAAATTACAGGAAGAGAACACATAATGCCTAAACAAGATGTTACAGAACTAGATATATTTTACATAAGTTACGATGAGCCTAACTGCGAAGAACATTGGGCCGACTTATTAAACAAAGTACCTTGGGCTAAACGTGTACATGGAGTTAAAGGCTTTGATGCGGCACATAAAGAGTGTGCTAACCAATCAGAAACAGAACGTTTTATTACAGTAGATGGCGATAACATTGTTATGCCAGACTTCTTTGAACAAGAACTAGACTTTCCAGAAACAGATCACGACGGTAATGATATTGCACAAAGTATTTTTAGTTGGAATGGTAAGAACTTGTTAAACGGATTAGTATATGGTAATGGTGGCTTAAAGTGTTGGCCTACAGCATACACAAAAACAATTAACACACACGAGGCCGCAGAAGACGGTGAAGGTATGGAGTTTTGTTGGAAGTTAAATTACATTCAACTTAATGATACGTTTAGCGAAGTACATCAAACAGGGAGTCCGTTCCAAGCATTTAGAGCAGGATTTAGAGAAGGTGTTAAAATGAGTTTGGACCAAGGCGTAAGGGTTAGGGCAGACGAATTCCAAGAAAAAATTTGGTGGGGTAATTACAACAGACTACAAACATGGTGTAACATAGGTAGTGACGTAGAGAATGGCTTATGGGCTATCTATGGAGCAAGACTAGGCTGTCAGATGACTGTACTAAGTGATTGGAACACAAACTTAATATCAGACTTTGATTGGTTTAAGGGTTTCTTTTATGATGAAGTTGCTATAAACTTTAATGAGAACCCTGATCAAAAATGTAAGTACTCTAAATTAGAATGGGACAAAGATCAATTATACAACGGTGTGTGTTCATTAGGTAAAGACTTAAATAACGATATTAATACAATGATGTTGTTTGATCCAGATCCTAAAATGTGTGAGTTCTTTAAGAAGACATTTGTTAACCCTAAACGGTGGGGTGTTATGATTAGAGAAAAACAAATACAAGACTTGTTAGAGAAGGGACTTATTGGTAGCGGGTAAATGAAGTTGTATGCTAA
>MPLX02024134.1_pt1 | contig 47595 bp, 50 predicted proteins | sample 1617341 | NCBI WGS metagenome assembly MPLX02 (sample SAMN05944804, study PRJNA350692) | marine metagenome | biome: marine; feature: ODZ; material: water; isolation source: 120 m water sample filtered on 0.2 um supor filter | place: Pacific Ocean | collected 2012-04-08 | depth 120m m | reverse complement strand
CAGCAGCCGGTGTTTGCTCAGCAGCCGGTGTTTGCTCAGCAGCCGGTGTTTGCTCAGCAGCCGGTGTTTGCTCAGATGACATTCAGCCTTCTCCCCCTGGCCTGGATCCCCAGAGATGGCACTTCAACGCTGCCTGGAGCGCAGCACTGACACTGTCTTGTGCTTGATCGGCTTCGATGGTCACCCAGGCCCTCTGCCTGGCCAACGCCGAAAAACCCGCGGCCACTCTGACGAGAAAGTCCACACCTTCAGCCTCAATTCGATCCTGGGATCTCAGCTGACGCCGGGCCAGGCTCTCCTCAACGGAAAGCTGGAGCCAAAGGGTTAGATCCGGCGCCAAACCTGCTGTGGCCATCTCTTCAAGCTGAACGATCAGCTGATGATTGAGCTGCCGGCCATAGCCCTGATACGCCAGTGTGCTGCCACTGAAACGATCACTGAGGATCCAATCACCGCGCTCAAGGGCTGGCCGGATGACCTGGGCAACATGCTGGGCCCGATCAGCGGCATAGAGAAGAAGTTCGGCAAGCGGTTGCGGTGATGCCTCTCCGGGTGGGTGCAACAACAATTGGCGCAGAGCCAGACCAAGGGCGGTTCCACCGGGTTCCCGAGTGAGCAGAAGTTCGGCATCAGGCGGCATCAGGCCGCTTGCTGGCAACCAATCAGCCAGATGCTTGAGCTGTGTGCTTTTGCCACAGCCATCAATCCCCTCCAGCACAAGCAAGCGCCCCCTCATGTGGTGCGCAGGGCCAAGGCATTCACAACAACTGTGATCGAACTGATCGCCATCAACAAGGCGGCCAGAGGCGGGGAGAGCAACAGGCCGAAGCCCGGCAGGAGAAGACCAGCTGCAATCGGAAGGGCGATCAGGTTGTAGCCGAAGGCCCAGACCAGGTTCTGCCTCACCTTGGCCATGGTGCGCCTGGCCAGACGCATCGCACCTGGCAGCCCCTCCAGCCGATCACCAAGCAAGACCAGATCGGCTGAATCCTGGGCAATCTGCGTCCCGGTTCCCACTGCGATTCCAAGGTCAGCGGCCGCCAGGGCAGGTGCATCATTAATCCCATCACCAACCATCGCCACGGTGCCGCTCGACTGCAATTGCTCCAGACGCGCAAGCTTGTCGGCCGGCAGGAGCTGCCACCCCAGTTGATGGGACTCAAAACCCAGTTGATGGCCAAGCCGCTCCACGGCCTGACGGCGATCTCCACTGAACATGGAAAGGGCAAATCCCTGCCCTCGCAACTCCTCCAGGGCATCATTCACATCGGCGCGGAGGCGATCGTCAATGGCCACAAGGCCGAGGGCACGTTCCCCCTCCGCAACAGCCACCACCGTCTGCCCCTGCCCGGATGCTCGATCGAGATCCAGCTGCAATGGATCCGTCCATTGAACCCCTTCAGCCTGCAACCATTCGGGAGTGCCAACCCGAACGGTTTCAGCCACACCCTCAAGTTCCCCTGCCAGGCCTGAACCGGGGTATGTCCTGGTCGTCAGAGGCGAAATCAGCTCCAGCTGGTGTCGTTGCGCTTCCTGAAGCACAGCATGGGCAAGGGGATGACGGCTGCTCTGCTCAAGGCTTGCCGCAAGCTTCAGCAGCCGATCGGGCTGATCACTGCCCAGGATTGCCGAAACCAGCGGCCGGCCGAGGGTCAGGGTGCCGGTTTTATCGAACACAACCTGACGCAGCGAAGCGGCCGTCTCAATCACGTCTCCACCACGAAAAAGCCAGCCATGGCGGGCGGCCTGACCGGTGGCGACGGTGATAACGGTGGGAGTCGCCAAGCCAAGGGCGCAGGGGCAGGCGACCACAAGCACGGCAATGGCAAGCTGCAAGGCCAGGCCAAGGGGGGTTTCAGCGCCACTGCCAAGGGTGGCCTGCATCTCATGGCCATGGATCAGGCCCTGCCCGGAAGCATGCAGAACCTGAGGCCAGAGCCGAACCCCCAACTGCCACCAGAACAGAAATGTCAGGATCGCAAGGCTGACAACGCCATAACAGAAGCGTCCGGCGACACGATCCGCCAGGCCCTGGATCGGGGCCTTGCGAGCCTGGGCCTGCTCCACCATTGTGATGATCCTTGCCAGAGCCGTTTCGGCGCCAACGCGAGACACCTCAAGCACAAGTGTCGCCTCGAGGTTGAGGCTCCCCGATGAAAGCTCCGTACCTGGTTTGGCCTCGAGGGGGAGTGGCTCCCCGGTGAGGCTGGACACATCAACAGCGGAACAGCCCTCCAGCACAACCCCATCCACAGGGATGCGATCTCCCGCAAGCAACTGAACCTGCTCACCGGGGCGCAGTGCACCCACTCTCACCTCACGGATCACGCCATCAGCAACAAGCAACCTCGCTGTATCGGGCTGCAAACGCACGAGCTGCTGCAGAGCACGACCGGTGCGAAAACGCGCCCGCTCCTCCAGAAACCTGCCCAGCAAGACAAAGCCGAGCAGCATCACAGGCTCATTGAAGAAACAGGGCCAACCCACCGCTGGCCAGATCAAGGCCACCAGACTGGCGAGATAGGCACTGCTCACACCCAGCCCCACCAGAGTGTCCATGGTTGGAGCAGAGGCCAGAGCCGCCCTTAAGCCGCTGACAAGAATCGGTCGTCCAGGGCCGAGCAGAGCAACCGTGGCCAGGGAAGCGTGGAACGGCAGGGTCCCCAGAATCGGCAGCTGCAGCCTGCCTCCCTCAGCCAGATGGCCGAGAACAGACAGAAGCAGCAAGACCAGGGCCACCATCAACTGGCGCCACTGATTCCACCAATCCCAACCGGCTTGCTTCAGTGTTGAGGGAGCTTGTTCCTCGCTGGCGAGCTGCCGCTCCCGAGCCGGAAAGCCATGGGCAGCGAGTGCCTCGAGAATCGAATCAAGGGGCTGATCCGGATCCTTCAGATCAAGGAAAGCCGTGCGAGTCACGAGATTGACGCTGGCTTTGGCCACTGCTGGATGCTCCTGCAAGGTGCGCTCTACGGAGCGAACGCAGCCGCCGCATTTCATGCCCTCAACATCGAGCAGAACAGTCTTCATGCCACTGGCAGGTGTGAATTGACTCACGCATCAGTGAGATCTCCCCGAAAGCTAGTTGCTAACTGACCATCTGGGCCACAGCCTCACCTGATCAACACTGCTGAGCAGCCGAAGCGGGGAGGACAGGCCAGGATGGAGGCAGGATGTCAATCACCACAGAAGGCCCGCCGTGCCCCGTAGCCAACGCAGCGACAACTTCATTGACAAAAGTTTCACCGTCATGGCCGACATGATTGTGAAAATGATGCCGATCAATGCCAAGTCCAAGGCCGCTTATGTCTATTACCGCGACGGCTTGTCAGCCCAGAACGATGGTGACTATGCCGAGGCACTTGAGAACTACGAGGAAAGCCTCAAGCTGGAGGAAAACCCCATCGATCGGGGCGAGACCCTCAAGAACATGGCCATCATCTACATGAGCAACGGCGAAGAGGATCGCGCTCTTGAGACCTACCAGACGGCACTGGAAGAAAATCCCAAACAACCTTCCTGCCTCAAGAACATGGGGTTGATCTACGAGAAACGTGGTCGCATGGAAGAGGAAGCAGGCAACCAGGACGAAGCTGATCGCTGGTTGAGTCTCACGGCCGAGGTCTGGACCCAGGCGGTGAGACTCAACCCGGGAGGCTATCTGGAGATCGAAAACTGGTTGAAGTCCACGGGCCGCAGCAATGTGGACGTCTATTGATGTTGAGGTTCAGGTCTGATCCCACTGGGTTCAGCAGACTCCAACCAACCAAATGAACTGAACTGAACCATCAACACTGGTCATCCGCCGGGTTCACCCCCAGCGCCATCACCAGAGCTTCAGTGACGCTCACGGCCTCGAGCAACACCAGATCAAGTTCGCCGGCCAAGGGTCCCAGGCCACTTCCCTTTGGCACAACGGCCCGTCTGAATCCCAGCCGAACCGCCTCCTGAAGGCGCAATTCGAGCTGACCAACAGGACGGATCTGACCACCGAGTCCCAGTTCGCCAAGCAGAACCGTGCCCGCAGGCAGGATCAGATCCCGGAAACTGGCCACAATCGCTGCCGCGACGCCGAGATCAGCCGCAGGTTCATCAACCTCGAGCCCCCCAGCCACGGCCAGATAGCAGTCATAACGAGACAGGGGCAATCCCATGTGCTTCTCAATCACAGCAAGGATCTGGTGCAGACGGTTGGTACTGATCCCGGTGGCCGTTCGCCGCGGGCTGGCATAACTGGTGACACTCACCAGCGCCTGAAGGTCCACCAGCAGAGAGCGAGTTCCCTCGCAGGCCACGATGGTTGCCACGCCGGAAGCACTCTCCCCGCTGAGGAACAGCTCACTGGGATTGGCCACCTCAGCCAGACCTCTGCCCTGCATCTCGAACAGCCCCAGCTCGTGGGTGGCGCCAAAGCGATTCTTCACCGCCCGCAGCAAGCGATGGCTGGCAAAACGATCTCCTTCGAAGGTCAGCACAGCATCGACGAGATGCTCCAACACCTTCGGGCCTGCCAGCAGGCCCTCCTTGGTCACATGACCCACCAGCAGCAGCGCCGTGTTCTGACGTTTGGCAAACCGCTGCAATGTGGCTGCGCATTCACGCACCTGAGCCACAGAACCTGGGGCGCTGGAGAGTTCCGTGTCATGCAGAGCCTGAATGCTGTCGATGATCACAACCGCAGGTTGAAAAGCTTCCAGCTCCTCCAGCACAAGCTCAAGATCTGTTTCGGCAAGCAGCTGCAGAGGCGTTTCGCTGCCGGCGAGTCGCTGCCAGCGCAACCTCACCTGCTGCGCAGATTCCTCAGCACTCACATAGAGCACTGAGATCTGATCGGCCATGGCCGCAGCGCTCTGCAACAGCAGTGTGCTCTTGCCAATACCTGGATCACCACCCACCAGCACCAGGGATCCAGGCACCAAACCGCCGCCGAGCACACGGTCAAATTCCGGGTAACCCGTCGGTAAACGTTCCAGGGGCTGATCCCCCAAGGCCATCATTGAGGCGGAGCGACGGGCCACGGCTGGCGCTGCTGGATCCATACCGGCGCGACCACGGCCATCTTTTGAGGCCACTCTTTGCTCGACCAGTGAGTTCCAACTTCCACAACCGGAACAACGACCGAAGAACTGACGCGTCTGAGCCCCGCAGCTCTGGCAGACATAAGTTGAAGCGTTACGAGCCACGTAGATCTGTGAAGAAAGTTGGCTAAGGATGAACAAGTGCCCTCATGGGCCTTTTATCTAGTGCCATGTTGACGCCGACTCCAGGCGATATGACGGCCGCCATCTCCTCAAAGGAAACCATCCTCGTCGTGGATGACGAAGCGAGTATCCGCAGGATCCTCGACACCCGTCTCTCCATGATCGGATATCAGGTGATGACTGCCTGCGATGGCAACGAGGCACTGGAGATCTTCCGTAATACAGAACCTGACCTGGTTGTTCTTGACGTGATGATGCCGAAGCTGGATGGCTACGGCGTCTGCCAGGAACTGCGCAAGGAATCAGATGTTCCAATCGTGATGCTGACAGCTCTCGGTGATGTCGCCGACAGGATCACCGGCTTGGAACTGGGAGCTGACGACTATGTCGTGAAACCCTTCAGCCCCAAGGAACTTGAAGCGAGGATCCGCTGCGTTCTGCGCCGGGTTGAGAAGGAGGCGATTGCCGGGATCCCCAACTCCGGCGTGATCCAGGTCGCTGATCTGAAAATTGACACCAACAAGCGACAGGTCTTCCGCTCTGATGAGCGCATTCGCCTGACTGGCATGGAATTCAGCCTGCTGGAACTCCTGGTCAGCCGCTCAGGAGAGCCCTTCAGTCGCGGAGAAATCCTCAAGGAAGTCTGGGGGTATACACCTGAGCGACATGTGGATACACGGGTCGTTGATGTTCACATTTCCAGGCTGCGCTCCAAACTGGAAGATGATCCGGCCAATCCCGAGCTGATTCTCACAGCAAGGGGAACCGGCTACCTGTTCCAGCGCATTATCGAATCCGTTGCCTCCGAAGGACCCTGAATCCTCCACGTCCCCAGGCCTGAGGGGCAAGACAAGCCGACCCAGGGCCATCAGGCGTCTGGTGATCTGGTACAGGCGCAACGCTGCTGTCACCAGCCTTGTTGACAGCGCCACCAGCTCAGCAACAGCAGCAGGAAACGTGGCCGGGTCTGTTGTCTCAGGAGCAGGCTCGGTGGTCTCCAGTGCGGGCTCGGTGGCGGGCTCGGTTGCAGGAAGCGTGCTGCAACCCCTTGTCTTTGATCCCTTGAGACGGCTCCAGGGCAGTGCAAGCAACAGCGACGATCAGCCCATCGACGATGGCGATCGTCTCTGGGTGGCCGTGGATGGCATGGGTGGAGACAAGGCCCCTGGCGCGATCCTGGATGGCTGTCTGCAGGCCATTGAACGGCTGCCCCTGCGCATCAAGTTTGTGGGTGAGACCGACCGGGTCCTGGATGCGGCCCGGGAACTCGGACTCACAGAAGCCATTGAAGTAGCCAGCGAGGCAGGTCATCTCGAGCTGGTGGCCAGCGGACCTTCCGTGGAAATGCATGAGGAGGCCACCGCTGTTCGCCGCAAACGCGACGCCAGCATCAACAGGGCGATGGACCTGGTCAAACGGGGAGAAGCCCTGGCGATGTATTCAGCTGGAAATTCAGGGGCCGTGATGGCCGCAGCCATCTTCCGCCTTGGTCGACTTTCAGGTATCGACAGGCCAGCGATCGGTGCTCTGTTTCCAACCAAGGATCCAGGTCAGCCCGTCCTGGTTCTCGATGTGGGGGCGAACATGGACAGCAAGCCGGCCTACCTGCACCAGTTCGCCTTGCTGGGGAATATCTATTCCCGTGATGTGCTTCAGGTGGACGTTCCCCGGATCGGGCTGCTCAACATCGGCGAAGAGGCCTCCAAAGGCAATGAACTGGTTCAACAGGCCTATGAGCTGCTGAATCGGGAAAGCCGCATCAACTTCTCAGGCAACTGCGAAGGAAGGGATGTGCTCTCTGGGGAATTCGATGTGGTGGTTTGTGATGGCTTCACGGGCAATGTGCTGCTGAAGTTCCTGGAGTCCGTGGGCAGCGTGCTGCTGGATGTGCTCAGAGCTGAATTGCCTCGCGGCAGACGCGGCAAGGTGGGATCCGCATTCCTGCGAAGCAACCTCAGACGGATCAAGAAGCGGCTCGATCATGCGGAACATGGTGGGGCGCTGTTGCTGGGCATCAATGGGATCTGCGTGATCGGCCATGGCAGCAGCATGGCGCTGTCGGTGGTGAGCGCCTTGCGTCTGGCTCACTCAGCAGCCAGTCATGGCGTGATGGATGATCTGGCTGAGCTGCAACGGCCACCTACAGGGGGTGCCTGACCTGCCAGAAGGCAGCCGAGATGGGGCCTCCTGTGATTGACTGAGGCCACTGTGGGACCGCGTCCCCCTTGGTAGGCACGTCCATCAAACTCAACGGCATCGCTCTGGTTGGCAGTGGCAGCGCGACTCCATCGCAGGAAATCAGCAACGAACACCTAGGAGATCGCGTCGAGACCAGCGATGAGTGGATCCGTACGCGGACCGGCATCGGAACACGCCGGATCAGCGCTCCTCAAGAGAATCTCTCGAATCTCGCCCATCGATCTGCCAGTGAGGCCATCGTCATGGCGGGGTGGGACCCAGCGGATGTTGAGCTGATCCTGCTGGCCACATCCACGCCAGATGATCTCTTTGGATCCGCTCCGCAGGTTCAGGCACTTCTTGGTGCAACGAATGCAGTGGCTTTTGATCTCACGGCCGCTTGCAGTGGTTTTCTTTTTGCGCTGGTCTCAGCAGCCCAATTCCTGCGCACCGGGTCGATGCAACGTGCCCTGGTGATCGGCGCCGATCAACTCAGCCGTTGGGTCGACTGGGACGACCGTGGAACCTGTGTGCTGTTCGGCGATGGTGCAGGTGCAGTTGCCCTTGAGAGCACAGCGCCGGATCAGGATGGATTGCTGGGCTTCAAACTGAAATCCGATGGCCGTCGCGGCGACTCCCTGACCCTGAGGCAAATCGACGAGCATCTGCCCCTCGTCGAAGGAAGCAGCCACCAGCGAGGGGGGTTCTCACCCATCCAGATGAACGGCCAGGAGGTGTTCAAATTCGCAGCGAGGGAGGTGCCGATGATCCTGCAGAACCTCCTCTCGCAAACGGCTACTGACGCCGCAAGCCTGGACTGGTTGCTGCTTCATCAGGCCAACCAGCGCATCCTCGATGCTGTGGCCGATCGTTTCGCCATTCCCCATGAGAAGGTTCTCAGCAACCTGGCCAATTACGGCAACACCTCTGCCGCGACCATTCCCCTGATGCTGGATGAAGCCGTCAGATCAGGGCTGGTTCAACCGGGACACCTGATCGCCAGCAGTGGTTTCGGTGCCGGCTTGAGCTGGGGTGCAGCCTTACTCCGCTGGCAGGGGCCCTCCTAATCTCCGGCAAACCAGAACAAAGGTTGCCAATGTCAATCGCCTGGGTGTTCCCCGGTCAGGGCTCACAGAAGCTCGGTATGGCTGATCCCATCCTCGGTCTCAAGGATGCCGAAGCAAGATTCAACCTTGCCTCCGAACGGATGGGACGGGATCTGCTCTCGATCTGCCGGGGCGAGGCTGATCAGGACCAGGCTCCTGCAGACATCAACGACACCCGCAATACCCAGCCAGGGCTTTTCGTCGTGGAATCATTGCTGGTGGATGAGCTCAAACGGCAGGGCCGGGAAGCCTCCTTGGTGGCAGGACACAGCCTTGGTGAATTGGTGGCCCTCTATGCAGCCGGGGTCTTTGATTTCAGCACCGGTTTGCAGTTGATGCTGCGGAGATCGGAACTGATGGCCGCAGCTGGCGGTGGTTCGATGACAGCCGTGATCGGTTTCGATCGCGAACAGTTGAATGAACTGATTGCCAGCACTAAGGATGTGGTGATTGCCAATGACAACAGCGTTGGTCAGGTGGTGATCTCAGGCAGCCCGGCAGCGGTGAGCAGCGTCAGTAGCGAACTGAAGTGCAAACTTGCCGCACCGCTGCCCGTCTCCGGGGCCTTTCACTCACCGTTCATGGCAGATGCAGCCGCAGCCTTTGCCGACGAGCTGGATCAGGTGATCTTTGAGGACGCCACGATCCCAGTGCTGAGCAATACGGACCCCACCCCGGCCCAGGATGGGACCTTGCTCAAACAGCGTTTAAAAAAACAGATGACAACAGGGGTGCGCTGGCGTGAAGCCATGGATGCAATCGCCCATGCAGGAACCACCAGAGTCATTGAGATCGGCCCTGGCAAGGTGCTCAGCAATCTCGTCAAACGCTCCCTTGAGGGCGTGAGCACAAGTCAGCTCGCCACTTCCGCCGATCTCGGTCACTGATCGCTTCGCCATGAACTCTGATCACGACAGTCCTGGGATCCCTTTGCTGAGCACACCACGACCGAGCATCACCTACAGGCTTGTGAGTGTCTTGCTTGTGTTTCCGATCTTCAGAGGTCTGTTCCGGGGGAGCACCCTCGGCAACGAGAACGTCCCCAGGCAAGGCCCGGTTGTGGTTGTGGCGAACCATGGTTCCCATATTGATCCACCCCTGCTCGGCCATGCTCTCGGCAGGCCCGTGGCCTTCATGGCCAAGGCCGAGCTCTTCCGTGTGCCGATCCTGGGGACAATCATCCGCGCCTGTGGGGCCTACCCGGTGCACAGGGGTGCCAGCGACAGGGAGGCGATTCGTGTGGCGACCGCCAGGCTCCAGGAGGGATGGGCGACAGGGGTTTTCCTGGATGGCACCCGCCAGGACGATGGCCGCATCAATCAGCCGATGCCGGGAGCTGCTCTGCTTGCGGCACGCAGCGGCGCACCGCTGCTCCCCGTGGCGATCATCAACAGCCACAGAGCCCTTGGTTCAGGCCGACTATGGCCGCGTCTGGTGCCGGTTCAACTGCGCATTGGCGAACTGATCCCCCCACCCAGCAGCCGTCGAAAACCTGAGCTGATGCGCACCACATTGGAGCTTCAGCAACGGATCAACTCAATGCTGGATCAGGGATGTCTGCCCCAGAGGAAAGAACTTCAGGAGCAACAGTTCCCGGGGGAACAGCCTCACTAAACGCAGCTTTTCTAGACACAGCTGTTGACTAGAAACAGCTCTTCTCTAGACACAACCACAGTGAAATCATTCTTCCCTGGCTGAGAGGCTCTGGCCATGGCTAGCTCAGCCATTCCTTGACATCCCTGCCTGTGAGAACCCAGAGCATGGCTCGGATCCCATCACCAATGCGCTTGTGAATGGCCTCCTGCTGACAATCAGGCTCACAGGACACGGGCACCCCGGTCAGTCGAATCGACCTGCTGCCGGCAACAACCTGGCCAACCACCATTGCTCGCGGCAGGTGATCACTGCTCGTCACCACGAGAACATGGCTGATCCCACGCCGATGAAGATCGTCCACCAGGGAGGTGAAGTTGCCAAGGGTGTCGCGAGCACGGTAATCGAGCTCAACCTGACTGAGCTGCATCCCTGCTGATTCAATCAACCACTGGGCATATTCCCTGTTGGTGCCACCACTCATCAGCAGGGGCAGCTGCATCTGCCTGGCGAGCTGAACACCGACACGCTCACGATCCGAATCCCCCCCCAGAACCATGATGATCTGAGGCGGAGCACGATTGATGAACACCCGCCAATAGGAGCGCAGCGGTCCGGCAATGACGAGCCAGATCACAAACCCAGCCAGAAGACCAGTGGCCAGTCGCTTGCCTGCCATTCAGACCGGTCCCACGGGTGAGGTGGGATAGAGGGGCAACACGGTTGACCAGGGAGCCAGTCGACCACACCTGTGCGCAGCAGCACAGAGAGACAGAAGCCTGCGAACATCCTCTTCAACAGCTTCCGTAGCCGTGAAAGCGGGAGCGACCTCCCGCTCCCCTTCGAGAAGATGGGGAGCTTCAATCTCCACCACCCCTTGATCAGCCTGATTGGCAGGCGTGGGCTGAAGCCGGTAGCAGCCTGCAACCGTTCCCCGCCTGGGCAATCGCTTCACAATCCAGAACGGCTGATTCACCTGGTCATCGGAAAGTGAGCCCCCGAAGCGAGCGGCCATCAGGGCAAAACTGCTAACGCCAAGCAACGGGCAGCCGAGCTGCTGCGCAAGAGTCCTGGCCATCACAACCGTCAGACGGGTGCCCGTGAAACCGCCGGGACCGGTTGCCACGGCCAGGCCTTGCAGCTGTGACCAAGCCGATGCCGGCAGCAGTTCCTGGACACATCTCAGCAGGCTTTTGGCAAGCCCACGCCCCTCTTCAAAGAGGGCGATTCGCGGAGCCGCGCCAGGATCACTCAAATCCTGAACAGCCACTCCGAGAGTCTGCGAAGAACTATGCAGGGCCATGAGATAGGTGGACCGATCCTGCGGATGGCCTGCCGCCGATCCCAGCGTCATCGGGGAATCTCCAGCCCTGGACGCAGGCGTTGCCAACGGCCCGGATCTGCCCGAAAACTTCCGCAGGCACGCACGTCCCACTCAACACCGGCGCCACCATCGACAAGATCCACCACACTGATGCAGATGGTTGGTTCCTCAGGCTCAAGGTCAGGTGCTGTGGTCAGATGAGCAACGCCATGCTGCCGCTCCACGGCGTGATACGCCTGACAGCGCTCGACCCAGCGGCAGTCAATACAGATGCACATGCCCAGCACTGGTGGTGCAGAGCTCATTCTGAAGGAGAAGCAAGTGCTTCAGGCCAAAAAACTGTGGAGCAAGTTAAAGCCTGAACAATGGCCTCTTGATCTGCATCTGCTTCCCAGGGGTACAGCCCTGGTTGGGGGAGCGGTGCGTGACGGCCTGCTCGACCGCCTCAGCGAACGGCCTGATCTCGACCTGGTGGTTCCAGGCCAGGCCTTGTCTCTCACCCGAAAGCTGGCGGATTCCCTTGGGGGAACCTGTGTTGTGCTGGATGAGGCAAGGGATATGGCCCGGCTGGCTCTCAAGGGTTGGACCCTGGATTTCGCCTGCCAGGAGGGAGCCAACCTTGAGGCGGATCTCCAACGCCGTGATTACCGCATCAATGCCATTGCCCTCACCCTCGAGGCCAACCCCTCCCTGATTGATCCAACTGGCGGACTCGAAGATCTGCGCCTGGGCAGACTGGTTGCCGTTCAGGAGCAGAACCTTCTCGCCGATCCCCTCAGGCTGCTGCGAGGGCTGCGTCTGATGGCGGAGATGGATCTGACAATGGATCCCACAACCCGCACATGGATTGAGAGACATCACCATCTGCTGGCCGATGTCGCTGCAGAACGGATTCAGGCTGAACTGCAACGACTTGTCAACGCACCGATGGCTGATCAGACCTTGCCGTTGCTCAAAACCCTGAAACTGCTGACCAACTGGCGCAATGCTGCTCAGGGACACGTCCCCAGCCGCCCAGGAGCCGCCATGCTGACCAACCGCGAACAGGCGCTGGCGCTTCCCCTGGCGCGCCTGACCCACCTGCTCAGTGATGACGGACTCAGGAGACTCCGCTTCAGTCGCAGACAGCAGCTGCGCTGTGCAAGGTTGCGCCAATGGCAGCAGCGGGATGATGGTGAGGGCTATGCATCCCTTGCAGAGGCCGATCGCGTCCAGCTCCACCTCGACCTGGACACTGACTTGCCTGCGCTGATCCTGCAACTGCCCCCAGCCATTCAGAAGAGCTGGCTAGGGCGTTGGCGAAATCCTCAAGATCCACTCTTTCACCCCTTCCCACCTGTGGATGGACATGTGCTGCAGCACCAGCTTGAGCTGCTCCCAGGTCCAGACATCGGAACCCTGATCAAACATCTATGCGTTGAGCAAGCCTTTCGGCGCGTCCATGATCGTGAAAGCGCGCTCCTGGCCGCGAAACACTGGCTGGGACGAGATCATCAAGCCCGCTGTGATTAACTGCATAGACAGTGACGACGTTGATCGGACTGGCCCGCTTTTTTCTTCTCTCGCCCTGTTCTTCATGAGTGTTCGCCTTTACGTCGGCAACCTGCCGCAGAATTTTGAAAGCAAAGAGCTCGAAGCACAGCTTGCAAGCGTGGGGGATGGGATCCGTTTCAAAGCTGTTCTCGATCGCGAAACCGGCGGATGCAGAGGTTTCGGCTTTGCCAACGTTGAAACCGACAAGGTGGCCGATGCCCTGATCGAACAGTTCAACGGCAAGGATTTCAACGGCAACACCCTTCGCGTTGAACGATCCGAGCGTCGTGAGTCCAATCCAGCCGGCGGTGGCTCCAGACGGGGTGGATCAACAGGAAACACCAATGCCTCGCCAGCAGGAAAGCGCTCCGCCAACAAAGTGGTCCATAGCGATGCTCCAGCGGAAGCAGCTCCTGACCCTCGTTGGGCTGGTGATCTGGCCAAGCTGAAATCCCTTCTGGCAGATCAGAAAACAGCGGTTTGATCAACGATTAAGCAGGCCATTGCCTTTAAGCGGGCGAGTGCCTTTAAGCGGGCCAGTGCATTGATGAATACAGGCCAGGAGCCATTGCAAAGGAGCATTGAGATCTGACTATTGCAAGTCAGTATCTGTCGTCAAAACACAGCCCTGTCTCAGCGAGTCTGGGCAATCAGATAGGAGCGGGGCAGATCCAGCAGCTTCATCCATCTGCTGACATAGGCCCTGTTGTTGAAAACGTCATAATCAAGCTTTTCAATGGCATCGAGGATTCCCCTGTAGAGCCTTAGAGACGTCCAGACCGGCCACCTTGCATCTCCTGACAACCAGCGGACCCCTGCCTCTGAACGGGAGAACCAATCCCGGGCACGGCTGAGCTGGAAGGCCATCAGCTCTCTCCATGCCGTGTTCAATCGTCCTGCCATCAAGTCATCCTCTGAGTATCCGAAATGCTCAAGATCCTCAAGGGGCAGATAAATCCTGCCGCGGCCACGATCCTCGCCCACATCTCTGAGGATGTTGGTCAGCTGATTGGCAATACCAAGAGCAACGGCCGCCTCAGATGTGTCAGGGACGGAACTCCAGGGAGCAGAGGTATAGGCAGGATCAAGCCCCATCACCCCCTGGGTCATCAAGCCCACCGTGCCGGCAACGCGATAGCAGTAAAGCTCCAGCTCCTGGAAGGTGGCGTAGCGATGCTGATTGAGATCCATGCGCTGGCCCTCAATCATGTCGAGATAGGGCTGAATCGACTGAGGGAAGCGGCTGAGCGTGTCTGCCATCACCGCATCGAGCTCGTCATTGATCTGTCCTGCGAACATGGCCCTGGTGCGCTCCTCCCAGGCATCCAGACGATCAGAGAGTTCCGAGACAGGGCGCGCCTGCGCTTCCGCACTGTCCATGAGCTCATCCGTCCGTCGGCACCAGACATAAATCGCCCAGATCGCCCTGCGCTTTGGCGGCGGCAGTAACAAAGTCCCCAGATAAAAAGTTTTGGCCCACTGAGCCGTTTCCTTCCTGCATGCCTCAAAGGCACTATCGAGATCAAGCCCCTGCAAGGAGCTGGTGATCGACGACTTCGAGGCTGCGAGAGTCATTGGCTCAGGCCAGCATCGGTTCTCCAACCGATGGCTGCGACAATCTTCCTTTGCAGCGGTCAACAGCACTGGCACAAAGCTTGCCACTCAGTACTGCCCCTTCCATCGAGGCAAGGTAGCGCTGCTGAGTGTAATCACCAGCAAGGAAGAAATTGTTGATCGGCGTGTCCTGAGTTGGCCTCAGTTGCTGGCACCCAGGGGTGGTCTTATAGACCGATAGAGGTGTCTTGACCACCTTGCTCTTTCTGAGCTTCGCCTGATCATCTCCAGTGAAATGCATGGGGAAAAGCTTCTGCAGCTCAGCCATCGTGGCTGCGATGATGTCTTCATCACTGCGACCGATCCAATCCTTGGCAGGCGCGAAGACCAACTCCAGCATCGAACGATCTGGATCTGCATATTCCCGGCAGGTGAGACTCATATCTGCATAGACACTCAGCAAAGGAGATCGACTGAAAAGAAGATGATCAATATCCGTTAATTTTCGATCGAACCAAAGATGGATATTAATAACAGGAACGCCCTTTAATCCCTCGAGTTTACTAAATATCTCCATTTGCTTCCAGGGCTCTGGCAGAAGCAACTTGAGCGGGTCAACAGGCAGTGCACTCACATAAGCATCAGCCTCAACCTGCATGGCATCAGCCCCCTTAACGCCGCCAATGCAGAAACCAGAAACCGCACCTTCGGCATTCAAACTGATCTGCCGCAGAGGACTATTGAGATGAACCTCTCCACCAAGAGCTCTGACGTGATCAACAATGGGTTGGCAAAGACGCTCCGGTGGCGCCCCATCCAGGAAAGCCATCATTGAACCGCTCTTCTCCTGCAGAAAACGATTCAATGCCGTAAGAACAACGGTGGCTGAGATTTCATCAGGATCGATAAAGTTCAAAGCCTTGCTCATGGCAATGAAGACCTCATCATTGACTCGCTCAGGAATATTGTGAAGCTTCAGCCACTCGGTCCACGAATACTGATCACAAGCTTCTACATAGCTCTGGCCTCGAAGCATTGCCGGCACCAGACCGAGACCAAAGGAGACCTTCTCTGGCCATGTGAGCATATCGTTATTGCCGAGAATCGCTGCCACACCATTGATAGGGGCCGGAAGATCAGGAAAATCAAAGCGGCTGTAAGAACCTGGTTCTTCAGGCTGATTGAAGATCATCGAATGACTTTTCCACTGCAAACGCTCCTCAATACCCAGCTCTGAAAACAGCTGAAGCACGTTCGGATACGCACCGAAGAAAATGTGCAACCCGGTTTCATACCAGTCGCCGTCCTGATCTTTCCAGGCAGCGACCTTGCCACCGAGCACATCACGGCGTTCGTACACCACAGGTGTGTGGCCAGCATCAGCCAGGTACTTGGCGCAGGAGAGGCCTGCAAGACCCGCACCAGCAATGGCTACCCGCATGCTTCTCAACGTCTTTAACCACCAACCCTATAAGGAGGAGCCCTCCGCCTGTAGCTCTCTAAAGTCAGCGCAGTTGCTCCAGCGGTCCTTTAGCCGGACCGATCCATGTCATGGCCGAGACCCTGCTGAAATGCACCACTCGCCACGTCAGACTTTTCACGGCCCGGGTTGAGAATGGCGATCTGATACCCGACCAGGATCAACTCACCCTTGATCTTGATCCTGATAATGAATTCATCTGGACAGATGCGGTGATCAGCAAGGTGCAGCATCAGTTCCGTGATCTCGTCAATGCGCAGGCAGGTGCTGAACTGAGTGACTACAGCTTGCGCAGGATCGGGACTGAGCTGGAGGGGACCATTCGTCAGCTGCTCCAAGCTGGAGAACTGAGCTACAACCCGGATTGCCGGGTGTTGAATTACTCCATGGGGCTACCAAGAACCCCTGAGCTGCTTTGAGTCGACCTCCCTACGGCCGGCGTCCTTCGTCCCGTCCGGGCTATGGCGATGAACCCAGGCGGCCAGGGAGGGGTGACCCTGGGGACGCCCTTGAAGGTGACCGTTACGGTCGCGGAGGACGCCCCTCCCCTCCCCCACCACCGGGAGGAGGAATGCGTATCAATACCGCCACCCTTGCCGTGTTGGCAGGAGTGCTGGTGGTGGGCATCGGCATCGGCAGTGCTGTGACCAGCACCACCCAGGGAGACCAGGGCAACATTGCCAGCAGTCAGCAACTTGACATGGCTGTTCCCGACCCCGAGTTCTGCCGTCAGTGGGGGGCCAGCGCCTTCGTGATGGACATTGAGATGTACACCACCCTCAATCCATCCAGCAGCTTCGTCACGCAGCCCACCCTGCAGCCAGGCTGCGTGATCAGAAGCGAAAACTGGGCGGTTCTCAAAAAACAGGGGGCGATCACCTCAGCCCAGGAACGGGAATGCAAGCAACGCATGAACACCTTTGCCTATATCGGCTCGATCCGGGATAAGCCCATCGTCCGCTGTGTCTACCAGACAGATATCACCCAGAACAAATTCATCATCAAAGGTGTTGCTGACGACTCGGTGGGCATCACCCCGGAAGCGGATCGGTTCTGAGCGTGGGCTGGGAGCTGTTCTCCGAACTGGCGCCTCTCCCCTGACGAAGCGGGCTATCTGCACTGGCGAACACAGGCAGGACATCACAGCGGAAGGCTTCTGCTGCCCTTGAGCAATAACGACCAGGATGGGTGATCAACTTGAGCTGACGGCGCACCTGAAGGTCCGCAACCACCGGCTTATGCACAGTGCCAGCCGTCAATTCCCGCTCAATCGACACCACCGGCAGAAAAGCTGCACCAAGACCAGACTGCACGGCATTTTTGATCGCCTCCAGGGAGCTGAGCTCCATCTCGATGCGCAGACGTTGCACGTCAAGGCCGGAGCGAGCCAGCAACTTGTCCACCATCTTGCGTGTGGTGGACTGGGCATCAAGTGAAACGAAACCCAGTCGATAGAGATCCTCCTTGGTCAGTTCCACCAACCTGGCCAAAGGATGCTTGACCGGCAGGACAAGAGCCAGTTCATCGCTGGCGTAGGGCAGAACCTGCAGGAGTTCATTGAGCTCCGGGGGCAGCTCACCGCCAATGATGGCCAGATCAATCTGACCATTGGCCACGCTCCAGCCGGTGCGTCTGGTGCTGTGCACCTGCAACTGCACGGCCACATCAGGATATTTCTGGCGAAACAGTCCGATCATCCGTGGCATCAGATAGGTGCCGGTGGTCTGACTGGCACCGACAACAAGGGAGCCGCCCTTGAGATTGTGCAGATCCTCCAGAGCGCGACAGGCCTCGTTGCACTGGGTCAGGATCCGATCGCAATAGCTGAGCAGGAGGTGGCCGGCTTCCGTGAGCTGAGCCTTGCGGCCTCCCCGATCAAACAGGGACACCTCAAGCTGCTTCTCAAGATTCTGAATCTGCAGGCTCACCGCCGGCTGGGTCACGTAAAGACTGTCAGCCGCTTTCTTGAAGCTGCCCTCACTGACAATCGCGCGCAGGATGCGCAGCTGATCAAGCGTAAAAGGCAGATCGGCCATGGTGGCCTGCCGATCCGGCAGCAACGACTGAGAAACTGTACGCGCGAAACCCCGGAACGCGAGAATCAGCAGCTTCTGGGATGCGCCCTTGGAACAGCTGGCGTCTGGTGGCGTTCACCACAGCAGTCTGGTGATGCTGGTTCTGCTGCTCAGCTTCGCTGTGATCCACAGCGGTGGGGCAGCCCTGAGAAACCAAGCTGAGACACGCGTCGGAGCCAGAGCCTGGCGGCTGATCTTTGCAGCAGCCAGCATCCCCGCCGCCGTGGTGTTGATCGGCTATTTCCTTGCCCATCGCTATGACGGCATTCGTCTCTGGAATCTCCAGGGTGTGCCCGGGATGGTGCCGACTGTCTGGACCTTGACGGCCATCAGCTTTCTGTTCCTTTACCCCGCCACCTACAACCTCCTAGAAATCCCGGCCCTGCTCAAACCCCAGGTCAGGCTTTACAGCGAAGGCATCATTCGCATCAGTCGACATCCTCAGGCCGTTGGTCAGATCCTGTGGTGTGCCAGCCACGCCCTCTGGATCGGCAGCAGCTTCACCGTTGTCACCTGCATCGGCCTGATCGGGCATCACCTGTTCGCGATCTGGCATGGGGACCGCAGGCTGCACATCCGCTTTGGCGATGCTTTTGAAGATCTGAGAAGCAAAACATCAGTGGTTCCATTCCTGGCGGTGCTCGACGGCCGACAGCAACTGCACTGGCAGGAATTTCTCAGGCCTGCACTCGCTGGAATCCTGCTTGCCATTGGGGTGATCTGGTGGGCCCATCGCTTCATCTGGGGGGCAACCAACACCTTTGTTCATTCCGGACTGGAAAGACTCCTGAACTGACCTGCCTACACTCCCTGCAGCCTGCCTCCGCTGATGCCTTCGGCCGTTGAAATCGCCTGGTTGATCCCGGTGCTTCCCCTCCTAGGAGCAGTGGTCACAGGGATGGGACTGATCAGCTTCAACCGCACCATCAACAACCTCAGAAAGCCTGTTGCAATCGGGCTGATCAGTTGTTTAGGCGCTGCAGCTGTGCTCAGTTACGCCGTCCTGGCTGAACAACTGGCTGGAGGCGAGCCCTACGAGCAACTGTTCGTCTGGGCGAGTGCGGGAGATTTCGTCTTACCGATGGGGTTCATCGTCGATCCCCTTGCTGCAGTGATGCTGGCCCTGGTCACCACCGTTGCCCTGCTGGTGATGATCTATTCCCATGGCTACATGGCCCATGACAGGGGTTATGTGCGCTTTTTCACCTATCTGGCTCTGTTCAGCAGTTCGATGCTCGGGCTGATCATCAGCCCGAACCTGCTGGAGGTCTATGTCTTCTGGGAGCTCGTGGGCATGTGCTCCTACCTGTTGGTGGGCTTCTGGTACGACCGTGATGGCGCAGCCCATGCCGCTCAGAAAGCCTTTGTGGTCAACCGCGTCGGTGACTTTGGCCTGCTGCTGGGCATTCTCGGTCTGTTCTGGGCCACGGGCAGTTTTGATTTCCAGGGCATTGCCGATGGACTCTCAGCGGCGATCAGCGCAGGCACTGTTCCTGGCTGGGCAGCCCTGGCACTCTGCTTGTTCGTGTTCATGGGACCGATGGCGAAGTCCGCCCAGTTCCCACTGCATGTCTGGCTTCCTGACGCGATGGAAGGTCCCACGCCGATCTCAGCCCTGATCCACGCCGCAACCATGGTGGCGGCAGGTGTGTTTCTGGTGGCCCGACTCGAACCGCTCTACAGCCAGTTCCCTGTGGTGGGAGTGGTCATCGCCATTGTTGGAACGATCACCTGTTTCCTTGGCGCATCCATCGCCCTCACCCAGATGGATCTGAAGAAAGGGCTCGCCTACAGCACCGTGTCTCAACTTGGCTACATGATGCTGGCCATGGGGTGCGGAGCACCTGTTGCCGGCATCTTTCACCTGGTCACCCACGCCTGCTTCAAAGCCATGCTCTTCCTTGGCTCAGGGTCTGTGATCCATGCCATGGAAGAGGTGGTTGGTCACGAACCTGTTCTGGCCCAGGACATGCGCCTAATGGGAGGCCTGCGCAAGAAGATGCCGATCACCTCGATCACGTTCCTGATCGGCTGCATTGCGATCAGCGGCATCCCTCCTCTGGCAGGCTTCTGGAGCAAGGATGAAATTCTCGGACAGGCTTTTGGCACCTTCCCCCTGCTTTGGGTGGTTGGCTTCCTGACAGCGGGGATGACGGCCTTCTACATGTTCCGCCTCTACTTCCTCACCTTTGAAGGAGAGTTCCGAGGCCACGACGCGGAACTGCAGCATCAGCTCCTCAACGCGGCAGGCAAAGCACCTGATGAGGAGCACGAACACCATGCAGGCTCAGTGCATGAATCAACCTGGTCCATGACCCTGCCCCTGGCGGTTCTGGCGGTGCCATCAGTCCTGATCGGACTGCTCGGGACCCCTTGGCACAGCCTCTTCGCAGGCTTGCTTGACCCGGAAGAAGCCCTCGAGATGGCAGAACACTTCAGCTGGGGGGAGTTCCTGCCCCTGGCAGGTGCCTCTGTGGCGATCTCACTGACTGGAATCAGCATTGCCGTGCTCGCCTATGCACTGCACAGGATTGATCTGGGTCAACTGGTTGCCGCGCGCTTCCCTGTGATCAATGCCTTCCTCATCAACAAGTGGTATTTGGATGAGATCAACGAAAAGCTTTTCGTGCGCGGCAGCCGCAAACTGGCCCGGGAAGTGCTTGAAGTGGACGCCAAAGTCGTGGATGGGGTTGTCAATCTGACTGGACTGCTGACCCTGGGAAGTGGTGAAGGCCTGAAGTATTTCGAAACCGGACGCGCCCAGTTCTATGCCCTGATCGTGTTTGGCGGGGTCATTGCCCTTGTGGTTCTGTTCGGGAGCTTCGGAAGCACGATCAGCTGACCCAGCTGATTTGTGTGTCAACGCCTATCGAGGCGATGCACGATTGGCCAGGATTTCTACACTCTCATAAGTGGTGAGATCTGTTGTCAGTGCTGGAGTTTGCCGTTAGCGCACCCTTTGACCCCGGGGCGCTGCAGGTTTCCGAACAGGTGAACGCCACATTTCCATGGCTGAGCCTTTCCATCCTCTTCCCGATTGTTGGGGCACTTCTGGTGCCATTCATCCCAGATGCGGGGGATGGCAAACAGATCCGCTGGTATGCCCTGGGGATCGGGCTCACAACCTTTCTGATCACTGTTGCCGCCTACCTGCAGGGGTATGACCCAGGGGTGAGCGGATTGCAGCTCGCAGAACGGGTCAGCTGGTTGCCGGCCCTGGGACTCACCTGGGCTGTGGGTGCTGACGGCCTGTCGATGCCGTTGATCCTGCTGACAAGTTTCATCACCGCCTTGGCAGTGCTGGCAGCCTGGCCGGTGACCTTCAAACCCAGACTCTTCTTCTTCCTGATTCTGGCCATGGATGGTGGCCAGATCGCGGTCTTCGCCGTGCAGGACATGCTCCTGTTCTTTCTGGCCTGGGAGCTTGAACTTCTGCCCGTCTACCTGCTGCTGGCCATCTGGGGAGGCAAGAAGCGCCAATATGCCGCCACAAAATTCATCATCTATACAGCTGGCAGCTCACTGTTCATCCTGCTTGTCGCCCTGGCGATGGGCTTCTTCGGTGGTGGCACACCCTCATTTGAATACTCGGTGCTGGCCCAGAAAGGCTTCGGTACAGGATTTCAACTGCTCAGCTACGCAGGATTACTGATTGCCTTCGGCGTGAAGCTGCCGATCGTGCCCCTGCATACCTGGCTCCCTGATGCCCATGGCGAAGCAACGGCCCCCGTGCACATGCTGCTGGCGGGGATCCTGCTGAAGATGGGCGGCTATGCCCTGATGCGATTCAACGCCGAACTTCTACCGGAGGCCCACGCCCAGTTCGCCCCCCTGCTTGTTGTTCTTGGCGTGGTGAACATCATCTACGCCGCGCTCACCTCCTTTGCCCAGCGAAACCTCAAACGAAAAATTGCCTACAGCTCCATCAGTCACATGGGATTCGTGCTGATCGGCATCGGCAGTTTCAGTGAGCTCGGCACCAGTGGCGCCATGCTGCAGATGATCAGCCATGGCCTGATCGGAGCCAGTCTTTTCTTCCTGGTGGGTGCGACCTATGACCGCACCCACACCCTGCAGCTGGATGAGATGGGTGGGGTTGGCCAGAAGATGAAGATCATGTTTGCCCTCTGGACCGTCTGCTCACTGGCCTCCCTCGCCCTGCCTGGGATGAGTGGTTTCGTCTCCGAGCTGATGGTCTTTGCAGGTTTTGCCACCGATGAGGCCTACACCCTCACCTTCCGGATCGTCATTGACGGGCTGGCGGCGGTCGGCGTGATCCTCACGCCGATCTATCTGCTCTCGATGCTGCGAGAGATCTTCTTCGGCAAGGAGAATGCCCAGCTGACCTCCCACACCAACCTGGTTGATGCAGAGCCCCGGGAGATCTACATCATCGGCTGTCTGCTGGTGCCCATCGTTGGAATCGGTCTTTACCCAAGGTTGATGACAGACAGCTACAGCGCCTCCATCGAGGCTCTGGTACATCGAGATGTTGTGGCGATGGAACGTCTGACACAACCCACAGCACCGCTGATTCGCAACAGCATTCAGATGCCAGCGATGCTGATCAGTCCAAAACTTCCGCCAGCTCAGCTGCTGAACCATTCCTGAGACTGCACCATGGCTGAGACTGGCGTAACGAACTTCGTCTGTTCCAGCCCCGATCGCCTCAGCCCAAGCAAGGGCCCGTAATTTTCAATCTTCACTCTTAACCAGTCATGCGTCAGGTCAATTTCACGCTCATCTTCAGCTTTGGCCTGGCCATGGTGTTCTTCACACTGGAGAACACCACAGCCACCACCGTGAGGGTGATCCCAGGGGTGAAATACACCCTCCCCCTCGCCGCTCTTTTGCTGGTGGTTACAGGCCTTGGGGCGGCCATCGCCTGGCTGTTCGCAGCCTGGAGCGGCATGTTGAAGCAGGTCGACAGCGTCAACAACGAGAATGAAAGCGAGGCCCAGCAAGTGCGTATTCAGGAACTTGAGACGGATCTCAACAGGTACCGCGCCACGGTTCAGACCCAGTTAGGCCTGCTGCCGGCAAGCATCTCCTCCAGCGAGGCCAGTGAAGAGGAGGAGAGCGAAGATCATGATGATGAGGATGGCCATGATGACGACAAGACAGTCAGCATTGATCCTGTCGAGTGAACAACACGACCTATCCCCACTGGCATCTGCCAGCGAGGACCGATAGCTTGGCCTCAGTGAGACAGTCGACTTGGCGGTTGAAACCCTGACCAGGGGAGCCGATGCAGGAGCCCGTCTAGCGATCCGTCTTCTCCAGGATGCGGCTGAACGGGGTGAACTGGATCCCTGGGATGTTGATGTGATTGCAGTTGTTGATGGCTTTCTGGATCAACTCAGGCAGAGAATCGAGGTTCCCAGGCAGGTTGCAGCGGCACTTGAGAGACGAGGCGGCAGCTATGAGCGGGATCTGGCTGAAAGCAGCGAAGCGTTCCTGGCAGCGTCTGTGCTGGTAGGACTGAAAGCTGAAGTTCTCGAAGCTCAGACCTTCCCGGCTGAACCCGAATTCGAAGAGGGATTTGATGCTGAGTTCGCCGATCAAGGTTGGCTGGATCCCAGTTTTGAGCTTCCCCGCCGCCCGGAACGTCACCTGAAGCGCAGACCTGTGGCACCTCCGCCCCTGCGACGTCCCGTCAGCCTGGGAGAACTGATCGAACAGCTGGAAACGATTGCAGAACAGCTTGAATCCGACGAACTTCAACTACGCCGACGTCAGAGACAGAAGAAATACAGCACCCGAGAGGCCATTGCCCAGGTCGCGGCCCTTGCCCATCGGGAAAAACTGCCTGAGACAACTGCTGCCCTTGGCGTTTTTCTGAGCAGATGGGAACAGGCCTGCCATTGGACTGATTTTGAAAGCCTGGTGCTGCATTGGTCGGAAGCAGCTCCTGCAGATCTGGACACGGATCGTGTTGGCGTCTTCTGGGCTCTGCTGTTTCTGTCGTCCCAGGGGAAGGTCGAGCTGCAGCAGGAGGGCTGTCTCTATGCACCGCTGCAACTCAAACGCCTGCTGGAGCCTGGAAGCGTGACCCAGCTTCCACTCAGCAACCTCGAAGTGCCAGCTGAACTGCCGGCCGTGAGTGCGAAGGCAGCCTGAGCATGGGATTATCTTGGACACTCCGTTGAGAGGACAACAACGCCAATGAAGGCGATGATCCTTGCGGCCGGCCGAGGGACCCGGGTTCAACCGATCACCCATGTGATCCCAAAGCCGATGATCCCGATCCTGCAGAAACCAGTGATGGAGTTTCTGCTTGAACTGCTCAAAGAGCATGGCTTCAAAGAAGTGATGGTGAATGTTTCTCACCTTGCTGAAGAGATAGAGAATTACTTTCGTGATGGTCAACGCTTTGGTGTTGAGATTGCCTACAGCTTTGAAGGCCGAATTGAAGATGGAGAGCTGATTGGAGCTGCCCTTGGCTCAGCTGGAGGACTGAAGAAGATTCAGGACTTTCAGTGTTTTTTTGACGATACGTTTGTTGTGCTCTGTGGTGACGGTCTGATCGACCTGGATCTCAGTGAAGCTGTACGCCGCCACCGAGAGAAAGGCTCAGTGGCCAGCATGATCACAAAGCGAGTACCAAAGAATCAGGTCAGCAGCTATGGAGTTGTCGTCACAGACGAGCAAGACCGGGTCAGAGCCTTTCAGGAAAAACCATCTGTCGATACAGCACTAAGCGATACCATCAACACTGGCATCTATCTCTTTGAACCGGAAATATTTGAATACATTCCATCCGACAAACCATTTGACATTGGCTCAGATCTTTTCCCAAAGCTTGTTGAACTAGACGTTCCTTTCTTTGCCCTGCCAATGGATTTTGAGTGGGTTGACATTGGCAAAGTGCCTGACTATTGGCAGGCGATTCGCAGTGTATTGATGGGAGAAGTTCGCCAGGTGGAGATCCCAGGCAAAGAAGTCCGCCCTGGTGTTTACGCTGGATTGAATGTTGCTGCCGACTGGGAAAAGATCAATGTTCAGGGGCCAATTTATGTTGGCGGGATGACAAAGATCGAAGACGGAGCGACTCTGATTGGCCCCTCGATGATAGGCCCAAGTTGTTACATCTGTGAAGGCGCCACAATTGACAATTCAATCATTTTTGACTATTCCCGCATCGGACCAGGCGTGCAACTCGTCGACAAATTGGTGTTTGGCCGCTATTGCGTTGATAAGAATGGAGATCACTTTGATCTCCAGGAAGCTGCCCTTGACTGGTTGATCACTGACGCCAGGCGGCAGGATCTGGTTGAGCCCTCCCCCCAGCAAAAAGCGATGGCCGAATTGCTGGGCACAGACCTCACGGCTGCTGCAAGCTGACCCCTGCTCGCTCAAGGATTTCAGGAATTCTCTGCTCGGCCTTGACGGCCATCAGATGCACACCCTGAGCAATCCCCAGATAGCTGCTCACCTGCTCAGCAGCAATGGCAACCCCCTCCCTGGCAGGGTCAGCAGCCTGATCCAGACGCTCAATGATCGAATCAGGGATGCAGGCTCCTGGCACAACCCTGTTGATGAACAGGGCATTACGGGCTGACTTGAGCAGAAACACCCCAGCCAGGACTGGAAGCTCAAGGGGGCCGGCAAGCTCCCTGCAGAAGCGCTCCAGCACCGCAGCATCCATCACCATCTGGGTCTGCAGGAAACGTGCACCTGCCTTCTGCTTGCGCTCCAGGCGGCTGCGCAAACCTGTCCAACTGCGGCAATGGGGGTCTGCGGCGGCGCCAGGGAAGAGCGCTGTTCCGCCATCAGCAAGGCACTCCTTGGCAGGGTCTTCACCACGATTGAGGGCAGCCACCTGCTGCAGCAATCTCACGGATTCGTATTCGGTCACGGGTTTCGCCTCTGGTTGATCACCGGCCCGAACCGGATCACCCGTGAGACAGAGCACATTGCGAATCCCGAGGGCATGGGCCCCCAGCAGCTCAGCCTGCAGCGCAATTCTGTTGCGATCACGGCATGTCAACTGCAACACAGGCTCAACCCCCGACTCATGCAGCAGACGGCAGAGAGCCAGACCGCTCATGCGCATCATCGCCCGACTGCCATCGGTGACATTGACAGCATGGACGAGATCTTTCAGCAGAGCTGCCATCTCCAGGGAATGGGTTGGATCCCCTCCTCTGGGTGGCATCACCTCAGCGGTGATGGTGACTTTCCCCTCCTCAAGGGCTCGCTGAAGGCCAGATCTCAAACCGAAATTTCTATTGGCGACCCACTATGGGTGATCGGCAAGCGGCGGCCTGCTTAGGATAGACAGAGAAGTTGAGTTGGGAGACCATGGCGACAGGTGAGCAACCCAATTCCCTGGATATTTCCTTGTCGCCAAGGGAAATAGAAATCATTGAGCTTGTGGCCGAAGGGCTCACCAATCAGGAGATTGCCGAAAGGCTCACGATCAGCAAACGCACAGTCGACAATCACGTCAGCAATGTGTTTACAAAAACCGGCTCAAAGAACCGTGTGGCCCTGCTGAACTGGGCCATGGATCACGGCAAGATCTGCCGTGACGGCTTCAACTGCTGTACCTTGCCAAACGCCTCCGCCTCTGATTCCTGAACGGCGAATCAATGGGGATATCTTCCGGCAAGGCCATCACAGAACAACCTGAAAGATTCAGCTCAAAGAGTTCTGCATATCCCATGCATGCCTCCCGATCACCACTGATGAATCTGAGGATTCCGTCAGTGTCATAGAGGCCAAACATGGAGGGCCCCCCACTCAGACTCGATTGCCAGGACAGCGGACCAGAAGCAACTGCCAACAATCTAAAGGAAAACGGAAGAAAAAGCTCAGCCGAGGCCGTAACTCCGCCGCTCTGTCTCTGACCATGCCGTCATCGGCGTGCTGGCAAGCAGCGCATTGCTGAACTGAGGCCGGCCCGTCACCTCCTCTCCACACCATTCGGGCAGCTGCAACGGAGCATCGGAGCAGGGCAATTCCACTTCTGCCAGCACCAGGGGAGCATTGGCCTGCTCAAAACAATCCACCACCCAATCCCCGCCACCCCTCTGCAGGCAAAAACGTGTTTTAACAAGCCGATCAGCCGCCAGTTCCCAAAGGGATTCAGCATCCAGCAGCGGGATTGGATATTCGAATTCATGCCGGGCGATCCCCTCTGCAGGAGCCTTGAGCGTCAACCAGGCCTGCTCTCTGGCTTGAATCCGCACCCGGACGGTGAAACCGAGCTCTCCACTGACCAGATACCCCTGTCGAAAGGGCTGTGGGGGGCCGGCCAGGGCACGCCAGGCCTCGCCAAGCACCAGGAAGCGTCGTTCGATCTCAAGTCCCATGCAGCCTCAACTGACAATGGAAGGCTGACTGGTCAGCACGCTGCCAGCCCAGTGCAGCTTGTGAGCAAGAGTTCTGTAACAGGAAGGACTCTGCTCAAGCACCAACATCAGAGCGTGATGACGGGCCCTCTGGATCACACAGCAGTCACCGGGTTCAACAATGGCCCCACTGGCACCGTCCTTCCAGAGCTTCACCCTCCTGCTGCCTTCCCCTAAAGGACGGATCGAAAGTCGAGACCCTGCAGGCACAACCACAGGGCGGCTGGACAGGCTCATCGGACAGATCGGACTGATGATGATGGCATCAATGGCTGGATGAAGAATCGGCCCACCTGCTGCCATGGAATAACCGGTGGAACCCGTGGGTGTGGAGAGGATCAGGCCATCACCTTTGACCTGATCCACCACTTCACCATCGATCTCAAGTTCCAAGGTGCAGGTTGGCGAGAGATCCTCCTGATGAGGGCGAATGTAGAGATCGTTCAACGCCCAATGGATCTGCTCTGTTCCATCCCTGGGTCTTCGCGCTGCAGAAATTCCTGAGGCTGTCTGTTGCGTAGAGACAGTCTTTTGAGCCGATGCAGAGCCAGACTCGACCCTGGCCTGCAACATCATTCTTCTCTCCAAGGCGAAATGATCGTCCAGCAATCGCTGCCAGAGTTTCTCCGCCTTCAGCAAGCGATGGTCATGGGTCAGGAAGCCAAGATGCCCGCCAACATTGAAGCTGAGGATCGGCACATCATGCAGGGCAAGATGTCTTGCCGTACCGAGAACAGTGCCATCTCCACCGAGCACAATCGCAAGATCAGGGTGGCCGGCTTCAGCGGCAAACAAGTGCGGGAAAGGATTCTCGGAAAACCCAGACACTGCGGTAACAACAGTCGATCCGAGAGCCTCAAGCTCACTGGCACAGCGAATGGCTTCGCCTTGCGCAGCTTGACTTTCCGCCCGATAGATCACCCAGACCCGATCGAGACGCATGTTCGGTACCTACCAGCGCAGAAGGTTGAAACGTTCCATATCAACAGTAACTCTGTTGCGGTAAAGCGAAAGCAGGATCGCAAGCCCTACAGCGGCCTCCGCTGCAGCAACGGTGATCACAAAAACAGCAAAGACCTGACCCCGAATCAGATCACCATCGAGATAAGAGGAAAAGGCCATCAGGTTGATATTTACAGCATTCAGCATCAGCTCAATACTCATCAGCACCCGCACCGCATTGCGGCTATTGATCAGTCCCCATACACCAATGCAGAAAAGAAAAGCTGCAATCAGCAGATAGGCCTGCAACGGAATCGGACCGGTCAGCGTCGGGAGCATTGAAGACATCTAAACGAAGCGATGGAGAAACATCTGTGATCAGGAAGAGGAAGAGCTATCGACCAGCCGCGGTGCAGGCGCCTTTTCAAGCAGTTCCTGATCCACCGCTTCATCGGTGGCAACATCGGTTGCCAGGACATCCCGGCGGGCCAGCACGATCGCTCCGATCATGGCCATCAACAACAGCACGGAAGCCAATTCAAAAGGCAGCAGGTAATCCGTGAACAGGTGCACACCAATGCGTTCCGTGGCACCTTCGCCAATCGCAGCAGGCCCTGGTACAGCCCAGGGTGTTGTGACGACGACACGAACCAGAAGGATCAGCAAGCCGGCACAGACTCCACCGGAAAGAAGCCTTCTCAGATTCAACCCCTTGATGGGACTGAGGTCTTCACGCTTGTTCACGAGCATGATCGCAAAAAGGATCAGCACATTGACTGCGCCCACATAGACAAGGATCTGCGCAGCGGCGACAAAACTTGCATTGAGCAGCAGATACAGACCCGCCACCGCCATGAAGACGCCACCCAACAGAAAGGCTGAGTAGACGATGTTGCTGAGCAGCACCACGCCAAGGCTGCCAACGATCACGACTGTGCCGAGGATCAGGAAACAGATCAGTTCAGTGAAAGAGGCGATGGTCATCCGGGTGTCCTGGTTGCAGCAGAGTCATCACCAGCTGATTCTCCACTATCCGAAGTTGAGGTCACCGACTGAAGGGTTTTGAGAACCTGCTCAGGCCGCTTTCCGGCCCTCGCTTGGTCGGCATCGACGCCATGGGGATCCACAGCCCCAGCGGGCAGATAAGCGAACTCCCGCAGCGGTTGAACCGATGGGTCTGTGGTCACATTCGTCGGCAGGCGACCCAGGGCAACATTGTCGTAGTTGAGACTGTGCCGATCGAAGGCGGCCAGCTCATATTCCTCTGTCATCGACAGACAATTGGTTGGGCAATACTCAACACAATTGCCACAAAAAATACAAACTCCGAAATCGATTGAATAATTCCGCAACTCCTTTTTCTTCGACTCCTTATTCATCACCCAGTCCACCACCGGCAAATTAATCGGGCAGACCCTGACACAGACTTCACAAGCAATGCACTTGTCGAATTCATAATGAATTCGGCCTCGATATCGCTCCGATGGAATCAGCTTCTCATAAGGATATTGAACAGTGATCGGACGCCTTTTCATGTGATCAAAGGTCACCGCAAGGCCCTGGGTCAGGTTGCGAGCCGCATCGACTGCATCCTTTGTGTATTCACCAACCTGTTTAAGGAAACCGAACATGACCTGCGAACTGAGGTTGAGGGGAAAAGTCAGACCAATGAACCATCATGACTGATGATAGGCAGAATTGCCTAATCAACCGCCAAAGGCGATGGGGAAGACGAGCTTGAGAGCTGCAGTCACAAGGAGATTCACCAGAGATAACGGCAGCAGGAATTTCCAACCGAGATCGAGCAGTTGGTCAATACGCACCCGCGGTGTGGTCCAACGCAGGAGGATGGCGAAGAAAACCAGCAGATAGGCTTTCAGAACCGTCATCACGATGCCCAGCGATCCAGTGATCACCTGAACCAAAGGGGCATCAACGGACTGACCAAGCCAACTGGCCAGCCACTCCACCGGAATCGGAAAACCCCAGCCGCCCAGATAGAGGATAGAGACCAGCAGTGCCGACAACACAAGGTTGATGTAGCTGCCCAGATAGAAAAGGGCGAACTTCATCCCGGCATATTCGGTCTGATATCCAGCCACCAACTCCTCTTCAGCCTCAGGCAGGTCAAAGGGAAGCCGTTCGCACTCAGCCAGGGCGCAGATCCAGAAGATCAGGAAGCCCACCGGCTGTCGCCAGATGTTCCAGCTGAGCAAACCCAGGCCGTTCTGCTGATTGACGATGTCAACGGTGCTGAGGGAATTGCTCATCATCACCACCGCCAGCACGGACAGAGCAAGTGGGATCTCGTAACTGATCGACTGCGCAGCAGCCCGAAGACCACCGAGAAGGGAATACTTGTTGTTGGAGGCGTAACCGCTCATCAACAGACCGATCGGCTGAATGCTGCTCAGGGAGATCCACAGGAAAATGCCAATCCCCACATCGCTGATCAACAGGTGCTGCCCGAAAGGCACGATCAGCCAGGAGAGGATCACCGGCACCAAGACCAACACCGGGCCGAGGGTGAACAGGAAACCATCCGCTCTTGCCGGGATGATGTCCTCTTTCACCAGCAGCTTCAAACCATCGGCCATGGGCTGAAGAACACCCAGTGCACCGGCATACTCCGGACCGATCCGCTGCTGAACAGCTGCGGAGATCTTCCTCTCCAACCAGACCGTGACCAGTACGCCGACCACGGCCGCCACCAGCACCAGCAACATCGGCAGGGGCAACCAGACCAGACGCGCAGCCCCTGGGGAAAGCCCCAACCCTTGCAGGGCCTGACTGAAGCTGGATTCGAGATCAAGACCTTGACTCACCAGGCCCGTAGCAGCAGTGGCAAGTGTGGTCAGCATGAAAGTGGATGTGATCAATGCAACTTAAGCTCCCGGTGTGTGCACCCTTTCCTCAGCAGGGATCCATCGCCTGCCGGAGAAACCGGTATAGATCTGTGATGGCCTAAAAATCCGATTGGCACCAAGCTGTTCACGCCAGTGAGCAAGCCAACCGGCCACGCGGGAGATGGCAAAGATCGGCGTGAACAGTTGCCGGGGTATTTGCAGCTTGCGGTAAACAAGTCCGGAATAGAAATCCACATTCGGATAAATACCTTTCGTCCCCAGGCGCTGGGCAGCCGCCCTTTCGACAGCCTGGGCAACCTCGTAGAGGTCATCACGTCCGAATTTGTCGAACATCTCCTCAGCAAGGCCCTGCAGGATCACGGCCCGGGGATCTTTGACGCGATATTCACGATGGCCGAAGCCCATCACCTTGCGCTTGCTGGCCATGGCCTCATCGAGATAGGCGCCGGCGTTCTCGGGAACGCCGATCTCTTCCAGCATGGTCAGCACGTCTTCATTGGCACCACCGTGGAGGGGACCGGCAAGGGTACCCACAGCTGAGGCCACAACGGCATAGGGATCCGTGAGCGTGCTCGCCGTCACCCGGGCACTGAATGTGGACGCATTGAGACTGTGTTCCGCATGGAGAATCAGGCAGCGATCAAAGATCCGTGCTGCCAGGGGATCCGGCTCCCGCTCGGTGAGCATGTAGAGGAAGTTGGCGGAATAAGCCAGGTCATCCCTGGGCTGAATCGGGTCCTGCCCCTTCCTGATCAACTGGAAGGCGGCAACCATTGTTGGAATCTTGGCGATCAGCCTCACCACAGCGTCATAGACGTACTGAGGGTTATCGATGGCCCGGCGCGAATAGAACAGTCCCAGGGATGCCGCACTCGACTGCAGCGCATCCATGGGATGCCCTGTCGCTGGGAAGCACTTCATCATGTCCCTCACCCGGAAACTCACCCGTCGATGCATCTGCACTTCGGCCTCGAAGTCACGCAGCTGCTGGGGGCGGGGCAACTCTCCCCAGATCAGCAGATAAGTGGTTTCAAGGAAGGTGCTGTTGATGGCAAGTTCTTCAAGGGCATAGCCCCGGTAACTGAGATGCCCCTGCATTCCATCGATATCACAGATCGCCGACTGAGTGGCCGGGACCCCTTCCAACCCAGGGCGAAACCCCACGTCAACTGTCTCTTGGAGTCTCTCCCCGGACTGATCCTGGCCCACCGCCTGAATGCTGCTGCAGGGCAACCTAAGCCGGGCTGGGCAACAACAGCCCTGGCCTCAGCAGGGCATGCAGTTCCGCCCGTCCGGCTGGATCCCTGGCCTGAATGCTCCAGCGCAGATGCAGCAGTCCAGCTTTCTTCAGCAGAATTGATCCCCTTGGAGCGCCCAACAGTCGAGCGGCAAGATCTCCGAGGTCAGGCTGATGGCCAACCAGCAGACATCGACCTCTGAGGCTCTGGATCAGAGGCCATGGATCAGCCCCTGGCTGCAGAGCGTCCTGGGGATCCAAGCCCTCGGCCAGACCCGCCTGCACGGCAAGTTCCGCGGTTTGGATGGCGCGCTTGTAGGGGCTGCTCAACAGTCGGTCGACCCTGATGCCGAAAGCCTGCAGTTGCTGAACAACCGCAAGGGTTCTGGTGATGCCATAACCGCTCAGCGCCCGTTCGGGATGATCCAAACCATGCAACCGCTCCGTGGCGATGCCGTGACGGAGCAGAAAAAGGTCAACCGAAACTGAACAGGGCACGCAAACGCAAGGCGGCACTCCTGCCATCCTGATCCACACCGATCGAGGGATCTGGGCCAACGGCGATTGCCAGCCCCTGCACACTGGTCTGCAAGGAGCCTCCTGCCAGCGCCTGAATCAGGGTCCAGGGACGCCAGGTCTGCAGCTGTGCCCGTGCGGGAGCAGCGGATAGAACCAATTGATTGGCCAGGGAGTCGCCCGAGGCATCCGTCAGAGCCCTCAGCCCATCGAGACTGGGCTGCAATGCCTTGATCTCCTGCCGCTGATTCAGGGCAGCAAGATTCTGCCCCCACCAGGCTGTGCCCATGTCCTCAGCCATGGCAAGACCAAGCTGAGCCTCGAGCTTGTCTCCACTGCGACTGTTCCGCTCCAGACGCGTCCAGACTTCAAGATCGTCACCATCGGCAGGCAGTTCAGCTCTGACAAGGCCCTGCTCAACCAGAGCATCATCCACAGCCTCGATGCTCGGATGGCCCTTCTGGGTGCCCAGCAACCAGCCACCGGGCTGCTGCAACCAAAGCAAGGGGCCATCGCCAAGGGAGAAAATCGCTGCCGGGGATGAGGCTGTTTCTGAAAACGCTGTTTCTGAAAACGCTGTTCCTGAGAAGGCTGTTCCTGAAGACTTTGTTTCTGAAGGCTTTGTTCCCGAAGACTTTGCTCCTGAAGAGGCTTTTGCTGCTGCATCTGTTTCAGTGGAAGCCGTTGCCGCTGCAAAGAGTTGTCGGCGCAGCAGCGGACCAAGCCATTGCACAAGTGGATCCTGGTCACTGGCATCCAGCAGGCGAGCCGGCTGACTGAAACTCGCCAGGGCCTCAGCGGGACCTCCTGCCGAATTGAGCAGTGGCAGCCCGGCAGCGGGATCGACCTGGCCTTCCACGAGAGGCTCCTCGAAGCTGAGCACAGCTTCGAGGCCAAGCCCAGACCCCTTGAGCTGAAGCGCAGCCACAAGCCCCTGCAGGCCATCAAGTTCAGTAATGGAAGCGGGCAGACCAAACCATGGCCCAAGTGCTGCTGGAGAGGCCGTGAGCAATGCCACGCCATCACCAAGCCGCCCAACCTCTGCAGCAAGCTGTTGATCCCCCAGCTGATGCTGATCTGAAAGCTGGGACGCATCCAGGGCCTGCTCGAGAACTCCCCGACCGGAAGCAAGCAGAAGTAGATCGTCATCAATCAGGGCTGTGGCCAGGGGCCGAGATTCACTGCCCAGCAGAGCTCCACGTCCACTGATCACGCCCATGCCCCTGTAGCGGCTGATCTGAAGATCGGTGCCCGCAAGGCTGCGGGTCTGCCAGAAGCGCTGCAGAAAACTGCGAGCACTCTGCTGATCCCTACTGGAAAGAGCAAGCACCCAACCTGGAGAGTCCCCAGTCCCCTGGGGATCCAGCAAAGTCACACTGACCTGAGATCCAAGCCAGCCGGCCAGCTCCGTTTCGAAATCCAGGCCGGCGAGAGCAAAGGCCCCATCCCGCAAGCCTTTAACCCCATCACGGGCCTGCTGGCGGCGTCGGGGAGGTGCCACAACCTGCCCATAGTCGGGCAAGCGGGCAGGATCCATCAACCAATGGAGAGAGAGGGCTGCCTGTCGCGGCACGAACTGTGCCGCACGGGGAAGCTCCAGAGGCTGATCAACCAGTCGCATGGGACTCTGGCGGGCCATGGCCCACCACAGGCCCGTGGCCATGAACAGCAAAACCAACACCGTGGCCCCCACGGCAGTCAGAAAAGGGCGGGCCTTCATGGGCCGGCAGCGGATGACTTGATGTCATCTTTATCCATCCTCGGCATCCCGCCCAGTGGGAAATTCAGAATCACGCCATCCATCATCCTGGCCAGCCAGTCGCTGCAGCAGCAAAACTTCGTTTTTGCCGTGACTTTCAGAAGCCTCTGCCATTGGATGAGCAGGCTGCTGAAAATGATGGCAGGAGCCTGGTTCCCGCTCCGCCACTGCCGTGAAACTGTGTTCCACCTGAAAAATCCATCACAGTGAAAATGGGAGTGGCGAAATCACCCGTACGATTTGAGCTACGCCACTGAGGATCTTGGAGCCACTGCCCGAACGACAACAGCAGGTGCTTCAGGCAACGGTGCATCACTACGTCGACACGATTGAGCCTGTCGGCAGCCGCACCCTGGTGCAACGGTTCGGCCTGAAAGCCAGCTCCGCCACGGTTCGTTCCGCCATGGGCGCCCTTGAGCAAAAGGGCCTGCTCACCCAGCCCCACACCTCCGCAGGTCGGATTCCAAGTCCGCAGGGATATCGCCATTACGTTGACTGGCTGCTGCCGCCGCCAGGCTCAGCGGCCCGCCGCTTGGAGGGGGAACTCACCGGTCTCAGCCTGAGGTGGGCCGCCCTTGATGACCTGCTCCTGCAGCTTGGCAAACGACTCACAGACTTCACAGGCCTGATGAGCCTGATCACACGACCGGCAAGAACGATGCCATCGCTGCAGGCGATGCGCCTGGTCCGCAGCGGTGACCGGCTCCTGGTGATGCTGGTGGAAAGTTCCAATCAGGCCAGTCACCTCAATCTTCGTCTCCCCCATGGTGCGGAGAAGGAAATCGAAGCCATGGAGCTGTGGACGAGCAGGCAGCTCTCAGAGACAGGCAATGGCAGCCTCAACTGGGAGAACCTGCCACCCCATCTTCATCTGAGTGGCTCGATCCTGCAGGATGCCATCCGCAGCCACAGTCAAGCTCAATCGGCGGATGAAGGCGACGCGGTGATTCATGGCCTCTCAAGATTGATCGCCGAACCTGAATTCAGCAGCAGTGCCAGCGTTCGGCCACTGCTGGAGCTGATCGACAACACACCAACTGCTGTGGTGCCAACGATTGATGCCCATAAGGGCGGTGTTCTGATCGGGGCAGAGCATCCCAACCAGGCCCTGAAAGCCTGTTCAGTTGTCCAGGCCTCCTATCGCTGCTCGGGGGATGGAATCGGACAGGTCGCGCTGATCGGCCCGATGCGAATGGCTTATGCCACAGCCCGGGCAGCCGTACAAAGAGTGGCCCGGCACCTGGAACGGCTGCTCTGTTGAACAAGGCTGCTCTGGTGAACCAGCCTGCTTTGTTGAACCAGCCAGCTCTGTTGCACCAGCCAGCTCAACTGCGTTTCAAAGCTGATTGCCAAGCTTCTCCGCAACGGTGTTGACATCCTTGTCGCCGCGGCCTGAGCAATTGATCACCAGCTCAGTGCCAGCCGCCAGGGTCGGACACAGCTGCTCCAGCCAGGCGAAGGCATGGGCCGTCTCAAGTGCGGGGATGATGCCCTCCAGTTCACTGACCAGCCGCAGGGCATCCAGGGCCTGCTGATCGGTCACCGCCCCATACTCAGCGCGGCCGATCTCACGCAGATAGCTGTGTTCGGGGCCAACGCCGGGATAATCCAGTCCGGCACTGATCGAATGAGCTTCCTGCACCTGGCCGTCTCCGTCCTGCAGCAGCAGACTCATCGCTCCGTGCAGCACGCCAACCCGACCTTCGGTGATCGTGGCGGCATGGCGGCCTGTGGCAACACCATCACCTGCCGCCTCAACACCGATCAAGCGCACGCCTGTGTCCTGGACAAAGGGATGGAACAGGCCCATGGCATTGGAGCCGCCGCCCACACAGGCAAGCAGCACATCAGGGAGGCCCCCGAAGGCCTCCTGGCACTGCTGCCTGGCCTCCTCACCGATCACGGCATGGAAGTCGCGCACCAGCATCGGGTAGGGGTGGGGACCGGCAACTGAGCCGAGGATGTAGTGGGTTGTCTCCACATTGGTGACCCAATCGCGGATGGCTTCACTGGTCGCATCCTTGAGGGTGGCCGTGCCGGCGGTAACCGATTGCACCGTTGCACCCAGCAACCTCATCCGGAAGACATTGAGGGCCTGGCGACGCATATCCTCAGCGCCCATGTAAACAACACATTCGAGCCCGAACCTTGCGCACACCGTCGCCGTGGCGACACCATGCTGGCCAGCACCGGTCTCAGCAATGATCCGCTTCTTGCCCATGCGCAGGGCAAGCAGAGCCTGACCAAGGGCATTGTTGATCTTGTGAGCACCGGTGTGATTGAGGTCTTCGCGCTTCAGCCAGATCCTCGGGCCACCATCAGCACGGCGGTAGTGGTCCGTCAGCCGTTCCGCTTCATAGAGAGGCGTGGCACGGCCCACATAGGTTTTCAGCAGCCGGTTCAATTCAGCGGTGAAGGCGGGATCCTGCCAGGCCTGAGCAGCGGCCTGTTCCAGCTCCGCGAGAGCCGGCATCAACGTTTCGGGCACATATTGCCCGCCATACCGGCCGAAACGGCCCTGGGCTGAGGGACGCATGCTGACCGCGAGATCAGCAGCGGCTGGCTGGGAAGGAAGGGTGCTGGTCACGATCGGCTGAATGAAGCAGTCGTCAGCAATCACGTTAAACATCAATTAGAGCCCCCTGCCCGGATTGAGCCTCCGATGAGCTACCCCATGCCAGCCAGGAGTGGCGGCAGCTTGTCTGATCTCAGCAGCAGAGACCGAACAGATGAATCGAGGTGAGTCTGCAATGCCAAGGGCTGCGAACTCACCCAACGAACATGGCATCTGTCTTGAATGTCATCGACAAAAAGCGAGCGATGATCCGGAAATTCAGTTCTACAGATAGCTGTGAACCTCGCCAAACAGCTTCGATCAGCATTGCGGTCCATGCGTTGGAAGCGCATTTATGATTTCGGTCCTGTAGAGGACACGTTTCCAGAGGGAACAGCACCGGTCCTGAGCAATCGCCCCAACATTGATCTGGCCGTCATCGCTCTCGACAGCCAGGGAGAGCTGCTGGATGCCGCCAATGTGATCCTGTCCCGTGATCAACCCCGCGGATTGATCAGCGAGCTTGATTCCAACCTCACGACAACCAATATCACCTGGCAGCGGTGGGATCAGCACCGCTGGGATGGCTCCCTTCCCTGGATCAGCTCCAGCAGAGGAGTGAAGGACAAACACCTGCTCGGCTCGCAACAAATGGGTGAGGGAGATGCGATTTTGATGTCTCCCTATCCGGCCTCTCTGTTCAAGCTTCCTCTCGCTTTGTACCTGCTTGAAGAAGTCGCCAAACAACGCATCAACCTCGCAGACATCCGCAAAGACCTGCGGAAGATGCTCACCGTCTCCAGCAATCAGGCCACCAACAACCTGCTCAAAACACTGCATGACAAAGGAAGAATCGGCGCCATGAATCGCCGCTTCAAACGGCTTGGACTCGACACGATCCAGATCAAGGGGACCGATCCGGAGACCGGCGGGAACTGGAGCGTCGGCTCAATCACAATGACGTCGATGGACACAGCCAAACTGCTCTGGCTCATTCAGTCAGATCTGCAGGGCTCCCCACTCTGGTCGCAACCAAACGGCAAACCAGCCCGATCAAAGCTGAACAAAAAGGGGCAGAGACTCCTACTGAAACATTTAGGAAATCAGGCATTCAGCGAAACGCTTTCCACAGCTAATTTTGGGGTTGGTGGCAACAGCAGCAGCACACTAAAAACACCAGCCAACATTGAGCCTGGGATTCCGAGTCGTGTCCCGGAACAATGGATTGACGACATCACCGGTGAGGTGAAATTCGATTATCTGGGCGCAGAAATTGATTACGGAGAAGATGTGCGGCCTTACAACAACACCATTGCCAGCAAAGACTTCCTCCACAAGACAGGCCTGACCTACAACTTCGGCTCCGATGCCGGAATCATTCGGAATTCACAGGATCCCGACACATCCACATACATCATCAGCTTCATCAGCAATCTCGGCTACCGCTACACAGATCCATCGTTCGCCGATCGCGACTCATACCCCTTGTATGACAACCCTGGTCCCATTGCGTACACCCAGGAGATTCCGAGATTGGGCAACAAAGTGGACCAGCTGATGGACGACTTCCTGAGCAGCCACAGCGGCAGCGGCGCTTGAACGAGCGGATGGGCAAGACTGGAGTTCGAGGCAATGCTCCCTTATGGCTCAAGGTGGCTGGCAAGAATTCAGCAACGCCGACAGCCTGCAGCGGCCGAACGGTCCGGCACACGACCCCACACCCAAGTCGCAGCAGGTGGTGCGGATACAGCCCACCCGTGGCGGCAAGGGGGGCAAGACGGTGACGATGATCCGAGGCCTGGAGCTTGATCCAACAGGCTTCAAAGCCTTACTGAAGAAGCTCAAGACCCGCATCGGCAGTGGCGGCACCGCCAAGGACGGAGTGATTGAGCTGCAGGGTGATCAGGTGGAGCTGGCCCTGGAGCTGCTCAGCAAGGAGGGCTATCGACCGAAACGCGCCGGTGGTTAGGTGAGAATGGCCGCCACTTCCGTCCGACGCCATGAGTGCTGCCCCTAGCGAGACTCCCAAAGCCACCAACATCGTCTGGCATGAAGCCTCTGTGAACCGGCAGGCCCATGCCAAGCAGCGGGGTCACAGCAGTGCCATCCTCTGGTTCACAGGTCTGTCCGGCTCAGGCAAAAGCACCCTGGCCAATGCTGTGAATGCAACCCTGTTTGAGCGGGGGCTCGCCACCTACGTCCTCGATGGCGACAACGTCCGCCATGGACTCTGCCAGGACCTTGGCTTCTCGGACGCGGATCGCGAGGAGAACATCCGCCGCATCGGCGAGGTGGCCAAGCTGTTTCTGGATGCAGGTGTGATCGTGCTCACCGCCTTCGTCTCGCCGTTCCGTGCTGACCGCGACAAGGCCCGGGCTCTCGTCGAGGACGGCGATTTCATCGAGATCTTCTGCTCCGCCGAGCTGGGCGTGTGCGAGGAGCGCGATACCAAGGGGCTCTACGCCAAGGCACGGGCAGGTGAGATCAAGGAGTTCACCGGTATTTCCAGTCCCTACGAAGCTCCGGAGGCTCCGGAACTGGCCGTGGACACTGGTGCCGCTGAACTGGACGCCTGCGTGGAGCAGGTGGTGAACGAGCTGATCCGCCGCGAGATCATTCCGCAACAGAAGTGACAGCAGAGTTCGCCTCACGGATGCCCTGGCCCTCCGCCCAGGCATCCGTGAGGGTCTTGAGACAGCTCGCCACTGGCACCGCAAGCAGCAAGCCCAGCAGTTGACCGAGGCCAAACAATGACCCTGCCCTCGCACCGAGGGGCAGAGCGATCAGCAACCAGGCCGGCTGCAGGCCGACGATGCTTCCCATCAAGCGGGGTTGAATCACCTGATCCACAATCTGGCCAACCCCAATCGCCGCAGCAAGGATCTCAAGCCCGGTCTGGGGATCCTGCACAGCGAGCAAGGCGCTCACCAGCACAATGGTCAGCGCACTGGCATAGGGCACCAGGGTTGTGAAGCCGATCAGCACGGCGAATAACACCCCATAGGGGATAGCCAACAAGGTGAACACAAGGATCTGTCCACTGCTGAGGATCACTGCCAGAAGCACCTGACCAGCGAAATAACCACGGAAGGTTCGCGTCACTGTTTCTACCACCGGCTGCCGCCAACGCTCCGGCAACCAGCGGGCTGCGCCTGCGGTGATTGAATCAGCACCAAGCAGCAGAAAGATGGCCAGCACAAGCACGATCACCGTATTGATCGTGATCCCAAGTGTGGCGCCAAGAATCGAGAGCATCTGCTGACTCAACTGACTGGCCACCAGGCTGAGCCTTGTGAGCAGATCACTGCTCAGAACAGCAAATTCGCTTGGCAAGCCGTGCGCTGTCGCCCAATCCTGGAGCTGATTGAGCCAGCCTTGAGCCGCCACAAGCCATCCGGGGAGGGCATTGATCAACTGGGCCAGCTGATCAATCAAGCGCGGCACCAGAACCACACCGGCCAAGGCCAGCAGGCCGATGCTGATCAAGGCCACGATCCCAATCGCCAGCCAGCGCGGCAGGCCTAGACGATTCAACCAGCGGCTTGGAATATCAAGCAGAAAGGCGATCAGCGCCGCCGTGAGGAACAACCCTGGGAAAGGCGCCAGGGGAACAAGGATCTGACGCAGAACGTAGAGATTGAGTGTGACCAGGGGTAAGGCCAGGCCGAGGCGTAGCCATGGGGGCCAGCTCATCGATGCTCACAAATCAAAACCAAGCTCATTCTGAAGACAGTCATTGCTGAACCAGAGCCAAGAGAGCTCTCAACAACAATGATCCGACAGAGCCTCAAAGCAACAGCAAAGAGTCAACACCGCCTATCCCAGGAACCGATCACGTCAAAGCCAGACCTGCCCAGGGCTTTATTGATGCTGGATGTTTCCAGCCAGAACATCACATCTGCTCGAGATAAGCCGCACTGCCAAGCTCCACCAACCTGGCATCCTTGGCGATCACCGCATCATGCAAAGACTGCCGATAGGCCACGACCTGCGCAGCCAGCTTTGGATCAGAGATGGCAAGGATCTGGGCCGCCAACAATCCGGCATTCAGCCCCCCACCGATCGCCACCGTGGCCACAGGGATCCCGCCGGGCATCTGCACGATGGAATGGAGAGAGTCCACCCCTGAAAGTGCTTTGCTCTGAACTGGAACGCCGATGACCGGCAACGCACTCATCGATGCCACCATTCCAGGCAGATGGGCGGCGCCACCAGCACCGGCCACGATGACCTTCAAGCCGCGAGCCTGGGCCTGCTCAGCAAAGGCGCACATCTGTTGCGGTGTTCGATGGGCAGAGAGCACTCGCACCTCCACCACAACACCGAACCCCTCCAGCACCGACACAGCCGGTTGCATTGTCGGCAGATCGGAATCGCTTCCCATCACCACAGCCACCTGAGGTGCGCGGTCAACAGCAGCTGAAGGCAATGGCTGAGACGTCACAGGAAAAACCAGCGAGACTGCCATGGTCCCGCAAAGGCAAAGGCCAGTCACCTCCCATGCGTCGGATCACCCATATCCGCCTGCCCCAGCCTCTTCACAAAGCCCCTGTTGCCGACCTCTGGTGGATCGGCCTGGATGATCAGGCCAGGCTGATCGAGGTGCAGCCGATGCCTGCGGGGATGGCCATGGCAGGCGAAAGCTGGCATGGGGATTGGCTGAGTCCGATGGGAGTGGACCTGCAGATCAATGGTGGGCTAGGCCTTGCCTTCCCTGAACTCACTACTGCCGATCTCCCCCTGCTGCTGAAACTTCTTGACCGCCTCTGGGCCGATGGCGTTGAGGCGATCTCACCCACCTTGGTGACCTGTGGAGTCCCCTCACTGCGACAGGCCCTGGAGGTGCTGCGGCAGGCCAGAGCCAAGCATGCCCCTCAGCGGTGCTCCCTGCTTGGAGCTCATCTAGAAGGTCCGTTCCTGGCGCCGGAGCGTCGCGGAGCCCACCCGCTTGAGCACATCTGTGCCGCGAGCCTCGAGGCACTGGCAGAGCGGATCCAGGGATTTGAACACGAGATCGCCCTGATCACCCTGGCGCCGGAACAACCTGGTGCTGATCTGCTGATTGAAAGGCTGCGCAGCCTTGGCGTGCTCGTGTGTCTCGGCCATTCCGCTGCGGATGCAGCCCAGGCCGGAGAAGCCTTTGACCAGGGCATCAGCATGCTCACCCATACCTTCAACGCCATGGCTGGCCTGCACCATCGCGCACCGGGGCCGGTGGGCGAAGCCTGCCGCCGGGGAGGGATCGCCCTCGGACTGATCGCCGATGGAGTCCATGTCGATCCGAGCATGGCCGTGCTGCTGCAACGGATGGCCCCTGATCAACTGGTACTTGTGAGTGATGCCCTTGCCCCCTATGGACTCGAGGACGGCGAGCATCGCTGGGATGCAAGGTTGCTCAGCGTGAAAGCTGGCACCTGTCGACTTGCAGACGGGACTCTGGCCGGCGTGACCCTGCCCCTACTGGAAGGATGCCGAAAACTGGCCCGATGGAGCGGAGAACCCGGTGCCGCCATCTGGGCCGCGACGATGGCCCCCCGCCTTGCACTGAACAACAACCATCCCTTGGAGCAGTTGCTCCAAGGGCAGAGACTGACAAATCTGCTGCGTTGGAAGGGAGACCTCAATGGTGATGAGCTGAGCTGGCAAAGAGGTGCTTAAGATCCCGCCGATAGAACGCGCCTGCCGATGGCCATGGACCAGCTCAATGACCTCAAGCAAGCCGAAAAGGCCGAAGTCGCCGATTACTTCAACGGAACCGGTTTTGAACGCTGGAACCGCATCTACAGCGAAAGCGATGACGTCAACAAGGTGCAGCGCAACATCCGCATCGGCCACCAGAAAACCGTTGATGAAGTACTCAGCTGGTTGCAGGAGAGCGAGGATCTCACCAACTCAAGTTTCTGTGATGCAGGCTGCGGTGTCGGCAGCCTGACCCTGCCCCTTGCCGCCATGGGGGCTGGCAGCATCGCCGCAAGCGACATCTCAGAAGCCATGGTGAAAGAGGCACGCTCCCGCGCCATGGCTGGCGGTCTGGAGATGAGCCGACTGAACTTCAGCGTTTCTGATCTGGAAAGCCTCGAGGGCAGCTTCACCACAGTGATCTGCCTGGACGTTTTCATCCATTACCCCCAGCCAGCCGCAGAGGAGATGGTGCGACACCTCTGTGGCATGGCAGAACAGCAACTGATTGTGAGTTTTGCGCCCTACACACCACTGCTGGCGCTGCTGAAGCGCATCGGCCAGTTGTTCCCCGGGCCAAGCAAAACAACCCGGGCTTACACCCTGCGTGAAGACAGGATTATTCAGACAGCCAGGGACTGTGGATTTGAACCGGTTCGACGCTGCCTCAAGAAAGCCCCCTTCTATTTCTCCAGCCTGATCGAATTCAAGAAAACATGAATCCAAGGGTTCAGACAGACCCAGCGTCTCTGATTTGCAGAGGTGCTGGGGGCACGGCCTCGAAATCATGGAGACGCCCTTGGTATGGCAACTGCTGCAGGCGATGGGAATGCAGAAGGTAACCACCTTCACCAACGGTGCAAAACGGTGAGATCACGCCACCGACGCCATAGAGGGGATCACCAATCAAAGGGCTTCCCATTGCTGCCAGGTGAATCCGAATCTGATGGGGGCGACCGGTGCTGATCGTCACCTCCAGCAGATCAGCATCAGCGCGTCTTTCAAGCAACTGAACCGTGGAGAACGCTCTGAGTTGCTTGCCTGTCGATGCTGCCGTTCCAGGCGGTTGGGCCAGGCTGGATCCAATCCCCCAGATCCTGCCGTGGAGTGGATGATTGTGCTCTGCAATCGGCAGTTCAACAGCAACCCGCTCGTTCGCTTGCAATCTTGAACTTGACCTGGCCAGGGCGCGGTAGATCTTGATGCCACTGGAGAGCCCCGCTGTCCCCCGTTGAAACATGGCTGCAAGCTCAGCGCGGGTTCGCCGCTCCCGGGCGCAGAGCATCACTCCGGAGGTGAACCTGCCGAGGCGGTGAACAGGGATGGCTGCAGTGACCGACTGGGCGTCTGGCGTTCGTCGTTGGAGCAGACCCATCAGGGTGTGTTCCAGGAAGCCTCCACCGGCGATCACAGGCAAACCCGAGGGTTTGTCGATCACCAAAAGGTCACCGTCATCAAAGAGAACCTGCCAATTGGCTGGCACGGCGGGCTCCCGCCAGGGTGGACGATGCCAGGAGAGGGAATCCCCTGGGCGGAGGCTCTGGTCAACGGCCAGGAACTCACCATTCAGTTGCAGCTCACCCGCCAGCAAACGCTGCTTCCAGATCGCCACAGTCGAGTGGGTGTAACGACTGGCCAGCAGGTCAACAACCCTTCTGCCCGCATCAACCGGAGCCACCCGATGGGTGTAGGTCCACCCCCGGTTGAGAGCGGCTGGGATCCAGTCGCCCCCGGGGGGGATTGAGGAGGACAACTCAGGTCACGAGATGATTCTCGAGGGCATAACGCACCAATTCCGTGCGGCTGGAGGTGCCTGTCTTGATGAACAGGCGACTCACATATTTCTCGACATTGCGAATGGAGGTCTCGAGCTGACGGGCGATCTCCTTGTTCATCAACCCCTCGGCCACCAACTGCAGCACACTGTCCTCCCGCGGAGTGAAGTTGAGGTGCACCAGCTCCTTGGCCGCCGCCCCATCCCCATGGGCAAGCATGGATTTGATCTCCGTGATCTGGCGAGCCATCTGCCCCACATCCGCATCTGCGAAGCGAGCGGCCTCGGCCAGCAATCGATCCTGCCTGCGCACGACATTGCGGACCCGTGCAACCAGCTCATCGGGATCAAAAGGTTTGGAGATGTAATCATCCACACCGGCGAGATATCCCTGGGTTCGGTCCGCGGTCATTCCCTTGGCCGTCAGGAAGATCACAGGTGTTCCACCAAGGCGTTCGTCCCCGCGCATTCTCTGCAGAAGCCCATAGCCATCACAGCGGGGCATCATCACGTCGCTGATCACCACATCCGGCATCATCTGCTGGGCTTTCTGCCAGCCCTCGTCACCATCTGCCGCTGTTGTGACCTCAAAGCCATCATCCTCGAGATAGGCCTGCACGGCAGCCCTCAACCCTGGTTCATCATCGACAAGCAGCAGCCTGGGGGAAGGCGCCGGATCATTGCTGGGACTCTCGGCCGGATCCATGGCCTACAAGCGGACTGAGCGAAATCTAGAAGCTTGCCAACAGCAAAGCTCAGCCAATGTGCTCGGTGAACAGCTCAGGGGGCTATTCACTCAGCGCATTGGGCTGCTGAGAATCTCCTCCGATTCCACCAACAAGGTGGAATAGCCAAGCGACAAGGCCTTCTCCTGGAGACCTGCAGGATCCACCCCAGCCAGCTCAGGAACGCAGGCTGCCCACCAGACCAGGTGATCTTCTCGATTGGCGACTGTCATAGAACCGCCTGGGTTGAGATGACGCACAAACACAACATTTTTCCCACGCGTGACACGAATCGGCTGATCAGGATCACAACTCACCGTTTCGGTCGTGATCTGCAGATCGTCAGGCCATTCCTGCCAGATTTTGTATCGACGCAGGAAGGGATCCAGCTGATCTTTTCTCAGCGCATACATGCCAATCAGATAATCACCGCCCCGTTCAGGTCTTTGCAAAAGAATCTCCAGATTGCCGGGTCGCCTCTCCCGCATCTGCTCGAGAACCTCATGGCGCTCAAAGGCCTGCCCCCCTCCCGCGCCAATCAGGACCAGTCCGATCAAGCTCTGACAGACAGTCCTGATACGTCGACGCATCTGCAAGCCCGTCCAAGAACGTTTCACCATGGTGACAAGTCTGACTTGAGCATCTCTGCCCTGCTCCCCCCTGAATCTTGATTATCAAGCCACCACACCCTGTGCCCAGGAGGTGGTGGCTGCGATGCAGCCCTACTGGCAGGAGCAATGGGGGAATCCCTCCAGCCGACAGCACCGCCTCGGGCTGACAGCCGCAGCAGCGGTGAGTCTGGCGAGGGATCAGTTAGCCGCCTGCCTGGGGATCGAACCAGAGCGAGTGATCTTCACGAGTGGAGCGACGGAAGCAAACAACCTTGCTCTGCTTGGTCATGCCAGAGCCAAGGCTGCAGAGCGTGGGAGTGCCGGCCATCTGATCACGATCTCTACAGAGCACCATGCTGTGCTCGATCCACTGCGCCATCTCCAGAAGGAAGGATTCAGCCTCACGGAGCTGCAACCGGATGGCGATGGCCTCATCCAGCCTGAGCAACTCGAGGCGGCCTTCAGCGCAGACACTCTTTTGGTGAGTGTGATGGCCGCCAACAATGAAATCGGTGTTCTGCAGCCGCTGAACAAGCTCGCGGATCTATGCAGAAGCCGAGGTATTCCCTTGCACTGCGATGGGGCCCAGGCCTTCGGCAACATCCCCTTCGAGCCAGACGCCCTTGGCCTGGATCTGATCAGCATCAGCGGCCACAAGATCTATGGGCCCAAGGGCATCGGCGCCCTTGTCAGGCGTCCAGAGCTGCCAATCCAGCCGCTGCAATGGGGTGGAGGTCAGGAACAGGGACTGCGCTCAGGGACCCTGCCGGTGCCTCTGATTGTTGGCCTGGCCAGAGCCGCGGAGCTGGCCATGGAGGATCTCAATGGTCGCCAGCAGCGATTAGCAGGGTTACGCGATCAGCTCTGGAGAGGGCTGCGGGAACAACTACCGGATCTGATCCTGAATGGCTCTGCAGAACAGCGGCTCCCCCACAACCTCAACATCACCATTCCAGGAGTGAACGGCAGTCGCCTACAGCGTGGCTTGAGATCAGAGCTGACCTGCAGCAGCGGCTCGGCCTGCAGTCGTGGGGCTCCATCCCATGTGTTGCTGGCCCTGGGGCGCACAACCAAGGAAGCAGAAGCCTCTCTGCGCCTGAGCCTGGGGAGATTCAGCTCCGCGGAGCAGATCAACCGTGCCGTGGAGGCCATTTGCAACGTTGTGACCAAGCTCAGGACTGAATAGGACAAGCAGCTTGACAAGCGATTTCGATCCATCGACAAAGCCTGGGCAAACCTGTTAGTGCGGCTAGCTTTTGCTGGTATTGGTGAAATTCACGGTGGCCAGATGACCAACAATCCAAATGGTGCCAGCCTTCAAGTTCTAAAAGCCGTCGAGGACGGTTGGAACGCTTTCTGTAAAGCACCCTGGACTTTTCTACTCTTCCAGATTCTGGTGGGAGTGGTGATGCTGCCCTTTGCGCTGATGAGCGCTGCCGGCGGTGCGCGCATCGCCAACTTCAAAGAGGTTGCGGGGTTACATCCCATCCTCGGCTGGCTGCTGCTGATCGTCGGACTGATCGGTTATGTG
>MPLX02305160.1_pt1 | contig 47851 bp, 44 predicted proteins | sample 1617341 | NCBI WGS metagenome assembly MPLX02 (sample SAMN05944804, study PRJNA350692) | marine metagenome | biome: marine; feature: ODZ; material: water; isolation source: 120 m water sample filtered on 0.2 um supor filter | place: Pacific Ocean | collected 2012-04-08 | depth 120m m | reverse complement strand
CCTCTGCAGGAAACGGGCCACGTTTGCAATTTTCTCACATGCTGGCCAGACCTCATTGCCTGACCTTTTCATTTACTTCCGGAATTCCCCAATGGAAAGCCAGAAGGCTTGCATTCAGTATCGGCACTCCTCCCGAATGCGTGAGCGAAAACCCTCGAAGCGACTGTTTCTGAGTTGGCCGCCAGCTTCTTGCGAAGGGTTTGCGCGAGATTGCCCTCATGACGGCGGTTGACCCATTCAACCAGCGCTTCGCGTGGGCCGCCAAGGGGTTTCGTTCAAGCACAGGGCTTAGTTGCCTGAAACTGAACACTACAGTCATTGAAAATAATCCAGTTTTACCTATAGTGTCAAGAAAAATTTTTAACACTAGGGCTTGTATTTTCAAGGGCTGATGATCCAAAGTATCTTTTTTTTCCAAATGATTCAATAATTTTTTCCCAAGTTGATATTAAGTTTTCTGTATATTAGTGAAGATCCTTTGAACTAAATGGATTATCAAATGACATTGAAGATGAATGTTAATGGTTCGTTAAAGGTTTCCGTAAAACAAAGAACCAGAGCAAGCCGAAGCTTTGCAACGCGGCAAGGCTTCCAAATGCAGCGACGTAGCTTTCTGGATGGTATCCGGTCTCTCCAGAAGGCCAGAGGTTGATGATTTCTCCCAACCCCCATTGAACCAAAAAAGCTCCTAAAAAGACTGTCAGGTTGAGGCTGGTGCTGACCCTTCCACTCAATTCCTTGGGAAAGGTCTGGGAGAGCCCGGCATAGGGAAGGATGCCTGCAGTGGCAAAAAAACTGAAGGAAGTCATCAGCAGCATCGGCTGAGCAGTCCAACCCAACGCCATCAAGAGCTGGAGAACGATGAAAACCCCCATTGCCACCACACCGACCACGACGGGGCTGATGTTTCTGGTACGGGAAAGCCGTTCGCTAAGCAACCCGAGGAAGAAGAACCCGGCCATCATCGCCGCCATCATCCACATCAGCTGCCTGGCGCAGGCAGATTCATCGAGTCCGGCCACATCCCGAAGCCAGGGCTTGGCCCAGAGTCCCTGGATTGCCATCTGGGCGCTCTGGGAAAACATCACCAACGGAGCGATGGCGAGGAACGGACGGCTCGTCAGAACGGTCTTCAGGCCTGCCAACTGATCCTTGAGCGGGACCGGGCCGGTTGTTCCTTCTTTTTCCGGATAAAGCAGCCAGAGCAACCCTGCAGCCGCAACGGTCAACCCACTCAGGATGAGGAACACTCCACGCCAATCGGTGAATTCGAGCGTGATCTGGAGTGGAACGGTGGCACTGATCGCTCCCAGACCTCCGGCAACCATTTGAAGCCCATTGATCAACGGCAGGCGTTCCGGAGGAAACCAGAGCACGTAAGCTTTGAAGGAAGCCATCAGACAAGCGGAAACACCGAAACCGATCAACAGTCTTCCAAGAATCAATCCTCCCAGTGAATCGGCCTGAGAAAAAACCAGAGCCCCCAGTGCCGCAAAGAGCAACAGTGCGGATTCGGTACGGCGCGGCCCGAAACGATCCAATAGCAGTCCAAGCGGAAGCTGGAAGGAAGCAAAGGAAATGAAATAAACGCTGGTCAGCAGCCCCAGGCCGGCGGCGCTAAAACCCAGGTCCCTGACCAGATCCGCCTCGATGATCGCATTGACGTTGCGGAAAAAATAGGAAATGAAATAGCCCAGCGCAAAAGGCAGGAAGACTCGGGCGAAAAGCAGGAGGGACATGGAGGGCGGGTCGAACTGAATGCTACTCAGAACTCGATGCCGATGCGGGCGCGGATGCCCTGGTCGAAGTGATGTTTCACTTTGCGCATTTCGGTGACCAGATCGGCTTTTTCGATCAGTTCCGGTTTGGCATGCCTGCCGGTGAAGACGAGTTCGACATTTTTGGGTCGGTCATCCACGATCGCCAGCGCCTTCTCGAGGCTGATCAATTCACGGTGGATGCAGTAGTTGATTTCATCCGCAATGATGAGGTCGTATTTTCCGGAACGGACCTTTTCATGGAAATCGTCCATTTCCGGTTTCATCTTCTCCTTCATCACCTCCACGTCCTCAGGAATCGTCTTACTCACGCAGAGGGCCCAATAATGAGGAATGTTGCGGAAGGTGAGGTTGGGATGAAAACCCTCGGGGCAGAGCTTCAGCTCTCCGGTCTTCCAGCGTGGTTTGAGCATCCGGATGTAATACACATGCATTCCTGAACCCAATGCCCTGAGCATCAGTCCCAGGGAAGCGGTACTCTTGCCCTTGCCTTCACCGGTATAGATTTGGAAGGCACCCTGCTTGATTTTGGGGCGTTTGGGGATTTCCAGCCCGTCGATGGTTTCCGTTTCCAGGTCGTTGATGGTATCACTCATGGTTCTCCAGGATCATGTTTAGGGATTTGGAATAAATTATCACAATTCGAGGAAAATCTTCCGTTTAAATTCCAAGCATCCGTTCCACTTCACAGTGTTCTTCAAGAAAATCCGCCAATTGGTCCAGTTCCCGTTCCCGTGCTTCTGCAAAAGATTCCGGGATCTCCACTGTTTTTCCAGAAACATGATGAAGCAGCTTGCCCAAAATCTCCGGGCTTTCCAGCAGTCCATGAAGGTAGGTCCCGAAAAGACGCCTCTCCCTATCGATGACCGCCAGGCTTTCTTCCTCCCGGACCAGGGTCTGGGGAAGTTTCCCGGAAAATTCGGAACGGCCCAGATGGATTTCATAGGCAGTGAACTCCAATCCTTCGAACCAGTTCACGCCGTCATAATTTTTTCGCACCAGCCGTTTGTCTCCTCCGAGAACAGTGATCATCGGAAGCATCCCCAACCCTGATTCGGAACCTCCGGATTCCATTCCCTGAGGATCATCGATTCGCTCCCCCAGTATCTGGTAGCCTCCGCAGATGCCCATGATCCAGGTTTTTCCCTGGAGCCTTTGGAGGGTTTCCGCGATTCCGGATTCCTTGAGAAATTGCATGTCATGGAGCGTGTTCTTGCTTCCGGGAAGAATAACAAGGTCCGCTTGCTCCAGATCCGAGGGTTTGGTGGTGAAAAGCAGGGAAAGCCCCTCCACCTGCCGCAGCGGGTCGAAATCGGTGAAGTTCGAAAGATAAGGCAAACGTACAACGGCCACCTGGATCTTCGGATCGGAAACGAGTTTCGATTCCAGATTCTGGGAATCCTCATCCTCGAGCTCGACCTGAATCCAGGGGATCACCCCCAAAACCGGAACCGGAACATGTTCTGCAAACATCTCGATGCCGGGTTGGAGAAGACTGACGTCTCCACGGAATTTGTTGATCAGCATCCCTTTCAACAAAGTGCGATGATGAGGCTGGACCAGGTCGTAGGTCCCTTTGAGCCAGGCAAAGACCCCGCCGCGGTCGATATCACCAATCAGCATCACCCGTGCATCGGCTGCTTCGGCAAGACGCATGTTGACGATGTCGGTCTTTTGCAGGTTGATTTCCGCGGGACTCCCAGCTCCTTCGATCACCAGCCACTCGCATTCCTCACGAAGCGAGTGCATCGCCTGCTTCGCAGCAACAAAATTTTCCTCGGCCAGAGTGTAGTATTCGCGTGCACTGCAGGTCTTTACCACCTTGCCCATCCGGATCAACTGGGAAACTCCGGGACCCTGGGGTTTGAGCAGGATCGGGTTCATCCGTGCGTCCGGGTCGACTCCGCAGGCCCGGGCCTGGACGATCTGGGCTCTTCCGATTTCGAGCCCGTCCGGGGTCACTCCTGAATTGAGGGCCATATTCTGGGCCTTGAAAGGCCTAACCTGGAAACCACGTTTTTTCAGCAGCCTGCAGAAGCCCGCAGCGATCACGCTTTTGCCCACCCCGGATCCGGTACCCTGGAACATGATGGCAGAATTCACGAAAGTCCGTTCCTGTATTGAAGTGATTTTCCCGGGACAGCCCTTATACCCAGAATTGGAGAATCAAATGAGCCAGTCGGGGATAGGCAGGTTTTTGGAACGCAGGAAATCCGGATTGAAAAGCTTCGACTGGTACCGGGTTCCGCTGTCACAAAGGAGGGTGACGATGGTTTTTCCCGGACCCAGCTCCTTTGCCAGACGGATCGCACCGGCGACGTTGATTCCTGAAGAACCTCCCAGGCAAAGGCCTTCTTCCCGCAGGAGCGAAAAACAAACCGGAACCGCCTCTTCATCAGGAATCTGGAAGGGGTGATCGACAACAGCGCCTTCCAGGTTGGCGGTGATCCGTCCCTGGCCAATGCCTTCGGTGATCGAATCCCCCCAGGAACTCAGTTCTCCATTGGCATAATAGGAATACAGCGCCGCGCCCATCGGGTCAGCCAGTCCGATTTGAATCTGTGGATTCTTTTCCTTGAGGAATGCTCCGGTACCGGCAAGAGTTCCTCCGGTGCCGACGGCACAGATGAAGGCATCGACTTTTCCCTCGGTCTGATCCCAGATTTCGGGTCCGGTGGTGTCATAATGCGCCTGCCGGTTGGCGACGTTGTCGAACTGGTTTGCCCAGACCGCTCCTTTCGGGTCGCTTCGATTGAGTTCCTCCGCCAGTCTTCCTGAAATTTTGATGTAGTTTTGCGGATCCCGGTAAGGCACCGCGGGAACTTCCTTCAACTCCGCTCCACTGAGACGAAGCATGTCCTTCTTTTCCTGGCTCTGGGTTTCCGGAATCACGATCAGGGTCCGGTAGCCAAGAACGTTTCCCACCAGGGCCAATCCGATTCCAGTGTTTCCAGCAGTCCCCTCGACAATCAAACCGCCGGCTTGAAGCAGTTTCCTTTTTTCTGCGTCAAGAACGATCGACTTGGCAGCACGATCCTTGACTGAACCACCAGGATTCATGAATTCCGCCTTGCCCAGGATCGTGCAGCCTGTCTCTTCTGAAGCCCGGCGGAGGCGGATCAACGGCGTGTGGCCAATCGTCTCCAGAAGATTTTTGCGGATGCCTGAAGGAATCATGTGTGTCTGGAGATCAGGAAGCAGGATGGGGCTGTTTACTGGAAAGCATAATGCGCTGGTAGAAAAACCCTGAAACACCACCCAGCACCATCCAGAACAGGGCCGCACTGACCAATGATGAAACTGCAAACTGTGCAGAGAGTTCGGCCGGCACCACGCTTTTGCTGACCACTACATGCGGCGCTCCGATCAGATGCGGAAGACAGAGCAGCAACATCGCCACCATCCTCGGCAGGACCGATCTCTTTTCAATGAAAAGACCGAGTCCTATGGCTGTCGCGATCACCGTTCCAAACCACCAGAGCTGGCGGTTTCCCAAAGTCGCAGCCGTCATGCCGGGAAGTTCCGGAGGCAATCCCAAAGCCGGTGCTGCAGAAAACACCACGAAACCTGCTGCACCCCAGAGCAAACCCTGATTGAAATCCACCGGCTTGCCTCGGACAAAATATACTCCCACCAACAAAAGTGCGAAAGCAACACCCGTGACGATGTTCGAACCCGCCGTGTAGAAAGTCCGCTCCATTCCTTCTCCAGGAAACCATTCCCCGGCATCCTCATCCTCAGGATGCTTCCATTCGTGTCCGATGAGAACCCAGGGCTTCTCCTCCGGTGGAAGCTGAAACGCCGAAGCGGCTTGTTCATAAGTTTCTGCCTCAAGGATCAGCGGGACCACCAGCACTGACTGAACTGCGGTGACCGACAATCCTGCAATGAAACCTGAAATGAGCGCAATCGAGAAAGCTCTTTTCAACATCAGAACAACGTATCAGTGACAGGGAAAGGTAAAGGCATGCCGCGTATCATGCGCAGCATTGTGCAGGGTGTTCTCCGGTCCATGAGCAAATCCGACCAAAAACAACAGTCCCAGTCCTGCCAGACCGAGCAGTGCTGCCGAAACAATTCGGTTTTGCAGTGAGATTTCTCCAGATACCCCAGTTTGAATGGCTTGTATATTCATTGAAACTCCTAAATTAAATGACTGCATCTTCTCAGATGCGTTGAAATCTGCCTCCATTTTTCATCCCTTTGAAAATGCAGACAGAGGTGAATAAAGACAAGTTAACATTAACTACCATTATGCGTACCCAACAACATCAACTTTCTGGATGGCCATGGCCTGTTCCAGACCTCAAAATGACGCCTGGTCATGAGCCTTCCAAACCCAACATCGGCGACAGCATCGCTCTGGCCTTTGGAAAATACAGATGGACATAGGATGCATGCAGGTTCCCGTTTTTGAAACCTTCCACCCGCTCTCTTCCATCAGCGTGTCTTTGCACGGTCCAGGCATTGGCCTGTGACTTTTCTTGGTTCCAGGAGGAGTAATGAAATTCATGCCCCCTGAAGGACAAATCGTGATCAAGCCTTGCCTGGCAATATCCGAAATGCTGCAGACGGTCGGTCATTTTCACTGAACCTGGAATCGCTCCAACCATGGGATGCTGAGCACCATCTTGTGTTTGCATGGCTTCCGCAAGCAGCATCAATCCTCCGCATTCTGCATAACAGGGCAGGTCTGATGCGATGGCTTCTTGAAGAGCTTCCCGCATGCCATGGTTGACAGACATTTGTTCCGCGTAAATTTCAGGAAAACCTCCTCCGATCACCAGACCATCCAGATTCGGCGGAAGTGTTTGATCATTCAACGGAGAGAAAGGAATCACTTCCGCTCCGGAAGTTCGCAGCCATTCCAGGTTGGCACGATAATAAAAATGAAAAGCCTCATCTCTCGCTACACCGATTCTTTTTTTCTGCCCGTTCCTTGGTTCTTCCTGATTGACCATGTCCTGTGCTGAATCAGGAAGCTGAAGGAAATTGAGGATTCCGGAAAGATCGAGCCTGTTTTCCGCCAATTCCGCCATCTGCTGCACTTCCGGAAGCCTTCTTTCCTGGCTTGCCTGGAGTCCGAGATGACGTTCAGGCCACATGAGTTCTGGGATTTTAGGCAGCATGCCGAGCACCGGAACCTCGAGTTCGGCACAGGCTTTACGGAGATAGGTCCCATGTCCTTCACTGCCCAAACGGTTGAGGATCAGCCCGGCTATGGTTCCAGGTCCCGCTTCTTCAATGAAACCCCGGATCGCCGCGGCAATGGATCGTCCGGCATGGGAGGCATCGACCACCAACAGCACGGGCCATTCCAGCCAGCGGGCGATTTCCATCGTGCTGCCCTGATCATCATCCGGGTTCGCCCCGTCAAAAAGTCCCATCACACCTTCGGCTATGCCGACCCGGTTGAGGGTGAACTTCCCTGCTGCCTGGCAGACCTCCGACTCGCCCATGATCCAGGAATCCAGATTGATCGAATCCTCTCCGGAATACACACGATGGTATCCTGGATCAATGAAATCCGGACCTACCTTGAAGGGTTGTACGGGAATCCCTCGTTGCTTTATGGCCGCCAGCAGCATTGAAGTCAACGCAGTCTTGCCGCTGCTGCTTTGGGTTCCGGCGATGATGAGACCTTTTGATTTCATTCCAGTCCAATCAAATGGATTTTTGAAGTTTCTGCAAGTTCCGGAATCCAACGTCGCATACCCCGTTTTGGAACAGGATGGAGCCATGCTGAGGAAGGAATCCGCTCAACAAGCCTTTGCAGCAGTATGCGAAAACGCTGCTTTTCGCCTTCCAGCGAACCTCCAGATTCAGGAGTGAAGAGGCCGTCACTGCAAAGCAGCAGTCGGTCTCCTGGAAGGAAACCCACTTTCCGCACAGCCTGATTCATCTTCCACAACGCCTGATGCAGCCGGCTTTTTCCCCCCGCTTCCTGGAGATCCTCAAGGCAGCGCTGCGTTGCTCGGGAAGTTCCGCGTTTTACCTTCCATTCCAGCTTGTCGTCCCGAAGCAGAAGGATTTGGAAGCGTCTCGCCGCCTGACGCAGGCCAAGGCCTTTAAGCGCGTCAAGGGCTGAGCCCAAGAATTTCAAGGCACCAGCAGAACGGCTGGCATCCAGGAAAAGCCAGAAAAGAGGACGTCGCTCGGGTTTTTGATGGCGGATCGTTAGCGGATTCCCGGGTTTCCAACCCAGCTTCTTGGAAGCCGAGAGACTCGCGGTCCAGTTGATACGGCTTCCTGCAGAAGCACGCTGGGTCAATCGGGACGTTCCAGAAAAAAACTCAGGATGTTTCATGAGGCCTCCGGGACGGTTCCACCACTCCAAAAGACTTTTACATGATGAAACTTTGGAAACCTCCAGTCGGACCGATTCCTTCCGGGAGTCACGGGGAGTCGATGCTGTGATGGCAGACGGTGAATGGATCTTTTTTGGATCCTGAATTTGAGCAGGCGGCCTGCCCAAATTCTGAGGAGGCTGGTGTCGGTTTTCTTGTGGATGACGATGAGCGAGACAGAGCATCCAAGCTTCTTCAAGATCCTCCTCTTGAACTACGTCATCACCTCGCCATGCCGCAGCACAGCGAGCCGTTCGGAGCACCCCCAGTTCGGCACGGACTCCTTCGAGTCCCAAAGACGCAGCATGTTCGGAAACGGAGACGCGCTGCTCTTCATGGATTTTTATCGATTTCAGCCGGACCCGCGCATTGCGGATTCTATCTTTTAATTCCTCCAACGCTGCTTCGTGTTCCTTGCGGAAACCCTCGGGATCATCCTCGAAGGCCATTCGAGCTCGCACGATCTCCCGGCGTTCTTCGGATGTGTAGTCATCCCGGATGATGATGCCGTGGGTGAAACGGTCCAGCAGCTGGGGCCGAAGGTCTCCTTCTTCCGGATTCATTGTTCCGACCAGAATGAAGCGTGCCTCCACCTCTCTGGAAAGACCTTCACGTTCCAGACGGTAACGTCCGCTGGCCGCGGCATCGAGGGTCTGGTCCACCAGATGATCCGGAAGAAGATTGACTTCATCCACATAAAGCACCCCGTCGTGGGCCTGTTCCAGAAGGCCCCGGTGTTCCTTCCATTCACCCTGCTCCACGAGTCGTGCTGCATCCACTGAACCGAGCAACCTCTCTTCAGAAGCTCCAAGGGGGACCTCCACAAAAGGTGCCTCTGAAGAGTCATCCTGCCGGAGGATTTCCTGAAAAGCACGGACCATAGTGCTTTTGGCACAGCCACGGTGTCCCATCAACACCGTGCCGCCCAGGGTGCGGTCGATCGCATGATAGATCAACGAATGACGCGCCAGATCCATGCCGACGATGGCAGTGAAAGGGAAAAGAGATGAATTCATGTTTTTGAGTCTGTTTTGTCTTTACTGATGTTATTCTTAATTTTTTTGTTCAAAACATCATTAGCCACTATTCCAACTGCCCCTGGATTTGGATGATCGAGGCTTCCAGGGCGTTGAGGGTTTCTGGGTCCGCATCTTCCCAGAGATCACGTTCGTTGGCTTCAAGCAGCCTCTGCGCTGCATCCCGAAGAGCAAGTGGATTGTGATCCATGAAAAACTGCTGTTGCTGTTCGTCGAGGAGGAGTTTTTGGGCAACCTCCTCGTACTGATAATCGGCAACGATGTCGCAGGTGGCATCGTAGCCGAACAGGTAATCCACCGTTGCCGCCATTTCGAAAGCCCCTTTGTATCCGTGTTCGCGCATGCCGTTGATCCATTTGGGGTTGAGCACACGGCTGCGAAAGACGCGGTTGAATTCTTCCTTGAGGGAACGCACACGCACCTTCTCCGGATTGGACGAGTCTCCGTGATAGGTCGCCGGACTTTGGCGTCGCAGTTCGGTCACGGCGGCATGAAGCCCCCCTTGAAACTGGAAATAATCGTCTGAATCAAGAATATCGTGTTCCCGGTTGTCCTGATTCTGATGCACGATTTCAACACTGCTCAACCTTTGTTTGAACACCTCCAGTTCTTCGGTGCTGCTTCCGTCGCTGCGGTAACCGTGTCCGCCCCATTTAAGGAAGACTTCAGTGAGATCTTTACTGTCTTCCCAGTTTCCGGAATCGATGAGGGGCAACAGTCCAGTTCCGTAACAGCCTGGGCCAGAACTGAACACCCTTAACTCGGCAAGCTGCTCCGCAGTCTCCGGGGGAAGGCCTTCTTGAGAAAGACGCTCGCGGTCCTGTAGTGCAGCAGCACGGATCGGGTTTTGATCCAAGGGTTCCTCAAGGGCTGCAAGCCTTTTCGGAATGGTCGAAAGCAGCCTCATCGCATCTCCAAACGCATCACGGAACATTCCGGAAACACGGACGACGACATCCACCCTGGGCCTTCCAAGCACCGAAAGCGGAAGGATTTCGAAATCCACGACTCGTCCGGAAACCGGCTCCCAAACCGGCTCACAACCCCAAAGCCAAAGGGCCTGGGCGATATCATCTCCACCGGTTCGCATGTTCGAAGTACCCCAGATCACAAGGGCCAGGGTTTTGGGCCAATCCCCGTGATCCTCTCGGTAGCGTTCCAACAATTCGTCTGCCATCTGCCGGCCACACCTCCAGGCGGTCTGGGTGGGGATGACACGGGGATCGACAGAGTAAAAATTCCTCCCCGTCGGCAGAACATCGACCCTTCCACGAGTCGGAGCCCCGGAGGGCCCAGGGGCGAGAAAACGCCCACGCAACCCCTCGAGCAACCGCTGAGGTTCGGACACACAACGATCCAGGCGGGGAATAAGTGTTTCGTGAAGCCAATTCCGCAACTGTTGCAGGCCCTCGTTTTCTGGAAGTCCTTGATCCGATTTGGAATCCATCCCACATTCATGGGCAATCCAGGCACGGGCCTGATTCTCCACCTGCTCCCGTTCTCTTGAAGGCAGCTGATCGAGGTCAAAACCCAAAACCTTGCCGAGCAATGCCTGCAACAGTCCAGGACGTTCTTGAGAAGGCATGCGGAGCAGGCTTAACAGGAAATCGATTCTGCGTTCGTTTTGAGGCACCACACCGAAGATATGAAGACCGGAACGGATCTGGCTCTCCTTGAGTTCGCAAAGGTGGTTGCTCAGGGCATTCAGCCAGTCATCTTCCTCTGGAAGTTCTTTTTTCCAGGGAGCCTCTTCCAGGAGGTGTTCGATCTCGTGTTCGAGCTCATGCGCCCTTTCCGGGTACAGGGTTTCGCTGTGGGCATGTTCTTCCAGCAACCGTTCCATGCGGTCCAAGTCGTCATAGAGTCCCGCGCGTGTCAGGGGAGGGGTGAGGTGATCGACGATGACCGCGGAAGTGCGGCGCTTTGCCTGAGTACCTTCTCCAGGATCATTGACGATGAAGGGATAGAGGTGCGGAAGAGGTCCCAGTACGGCCTGTGGAAAATCATCAGCTCCCAAGGCGACACTTCTTCCCGGAAGCCACTCCAGGTTTCCATGCTTGCCGAAATGAATCACCGCATGGGCAGCAAAGGATTCACGGATCCACGCATAAAAGGCCAAGTAAGCCGGGGGAGGGGTCAAATCAGGATCGTGGTAAATCGCCTGGGTTTGAATCCCAAACCCACGCTGGGGTTGGATGCCGATGAAGATGTTACCCAGTTGCAATCCCGAAACAGGGACTCCCTCATCCTTTGCAACACAGGGAAGATTTTCCTGCCATTGCCTGATTAATTTTTCACGAGCTGTTTCCGGCAGCTCATCCACTCTCTTTTGAAGAGTTTCACCGGAAAACGAATTACGCACAGGTTTTCCATAACTCTGTTCCTCGTCATTGGTCACACCAGCCTGCAGCATTCGGATCAGGTCATCCCCGTCTTCCGGAATCGTGCCCACTTGGTAACCATCCTCTTCCATTTTCCTGAGAAAACGGATGACGCTGGCAGGAGTGTCGAGCCCAACCCCGTTTCCGATGCGGCTGTCGCGGTTTGGATAGTTCGCAAGGATGATGGCGACACGTTTTTCGGAATTCGGGGTGGTTCTCAATGCCGCCCAGTTTTTTGTCAGTTCAGCGACATGGCGAATCTGCATTGAGTCCGGAACCATGGCCTTGGCCTGATACTCGAGTTCCTCATGGATTTGACTGACCTCCTTGAAACCCACCACGGTGGTGAGCACCCTGCCATCAGTTTCCGGAAGAGCAACCGACATCGCCACATTCGAGGGATTGAGCCCCCTGGGATTTGCCATCCATGAATCTCGGCTTTCACTGGAAGCAATCACCTGCAGCACAGGGCAGCCCAGGCTTTCGAGAAAGGAGATCCTTTCGTCCATGCGCCCGATGGAGAAGCTTTGCAGGGTCAGAATCACATCCGGAGCTTCGGTTTCCGCACGTTCCAACAACTCTTGCTGAGCATCGGGTTCGCGCAGCGAATAAGCATAGAAACCGGAAACTTCGAGCCCCAACCGGTTCAGTTCCGATGCCAAATGATCGATGACGTCAAGGTCTCCAGTCTGCTGCCAGGCACGGTAAAAGGTGATCCAGACTCTTCCACACGGAGTATCAGGTTTCTGCTGATCGAGGGGATGGTACCAGCCAAACGTCGGGTTGCGCTCTGCATCAAGAAAAGGTCCGGACCGGTTTTCGAGCAAACCCTCCATGGCCTTTGCCGCATGCTCGTAATTGCTGAGCCCCCCTTCCCGGAAATAGTCGAAGATATTACGTGAAATGGGTTCTGAAAAATCATTGTAGGTTGCGAGTTCAGGATCCCATTCATCCGTTCCCGCAAGCACGAGGGTTCTCACCGATGCTCCATGGGATTTGATGTGGAGCAGTTCGTCGAGCAGTTTTGGAAAATATGCCTTGCCTCCGTGAAGACGGAAGATGGCTATTTTCGCATGAACAAGCACATGATCCGCATAGTGTTCCGCAGCATCAGGATGCTGCAACGAAGAAGCATTCATCAGTCGCAGACGGGTTCCAAATTTTGGTCCCCAGATCCTTGCCAAGGCGGCAAGTTCCGTGTCAGCAGAACTGACAAAGACGATCTCTGCAGGGCTTTGGCGTATGCTTTCCAGCTTGCGTTCCAGGTCCAGCTTGCCGGCTTCGGTAGCAATGCGGTGCATCAGACTTTCCTAGGTGTCATGGCTGATATTTCACTTATTTCCAGCGCCAGTCCGGCAGATCCTTACCCGGCATCCAGAGCACTTCTTCCTCATCAAAAGTGACGGTCACCCAACGTCCGCAGACAAACAGGAAATCGGAAAGTCGATTGATGAAGGTGCGGATTGGAGCACTCACCGGATCTCCCCGATGAAGTCGGAACACGGCACGTTCGGCTCTGCGGCAGACCGTCCGGGCCTGATGCAGAAACGCATTGAGCGGGGTTCCTCCCGGTAGGATAAAGCTTTTCAGCGGATCCAAATCGTCATTCATCAGATCAATCACCTCCTCCATCCAGGCAGTGTCTTCATTAGAAACTTTCACCTGCCCCTCATACTCGTCCCCCGGCAGGGTAGCCAGCTCGGATCCGATATCAAACAGCCGCTGCTGGACTGCCTCCAGGATTAGATCCAGTTTGTCACGGTGTACAGAACCTGCCTTCTGTGAGAGAAAACTACCGCAAAGACCGATCACACTGTTGAGTTCATCGACGGTTCCATAAGCTTCGATACGTAGATGTTCTTTTTTAATCCTTCGTCCGCCGACGAGTCCTGTTTCTCCTTCATCTCCAGTTCGGGTGTATACCTTGTTGATTCTGACCATTGTTCAATAAATTCGTGTTTATTTAGATTGAGTTGATGATTTTAGAATGGTTGGTTCATTCCTTTATTTCATGGTTTCAGCCAATTTATGTTTTGTGGCATCTTCAGAACGTTCCAGATGGGCTTTGAGTGAGTTCCGGTCTGCCAGAGCACGATTCTGTCCGAGTTTGGACTTTCCTTCCCAGTGTTCGACCTGCAGTTCGAATCCGACAATGGTTTTCAGTAGCCGCGAGATTTTTTCGTTGCTCCAGTCGGCTTTCCAGGGTTGATCCGCATCCGATTCATGATCATGAGTGAGCATGTCGAGAAGCTGCATAAATTCCGGCTCATCATCAATACGCCTCAGAATTCCATGGGCATGCACCACCTGGTAATTCCAGGTGGGCACCTGATCTTCGTTGACATACCATCGTGGAGAGATGTAGGCATGAAGTCCTGAGAAAATAGCCAATGCGGGTTTTCCATCTTGAATCATCACAGCATGAGGATTCGCGAGGGCAAGATGCCCCAGAATTCTGTCTTGGGAAGGATTGGCCTGAAGGTGCATGGGCAAATGGGTGACTTCCGGAACCTGTTCTCCGTTGATCAGCAGCATCCCGAAAGGATTTTCATGGACCAACCTATGGATGGCTTCCTCATCCACTTCTTTGAAATGAGAAGGTACGTACATCAGCCCGTCTCCGGAAAAGTTCGTTTTCCAAGAGGATCACGCTGGAGCACCCGTCCTTCGAGGGCTCCAAGCCAGTCAAGGCTCTGACGCAACCTGACCACCTCTCCGAGCACTACCACCGCAGGCGGTTCGATGCCGGCATCGGTGGCCTCTCTGGCACAGCATTCAAGGGTGGTTTCCAGAATTTGCTGCTCAGAGGTGCAGGCTTTGGAGATGACCGCCACCGGTTCATCAGGAGCACGTCCATTTTCCATCAATCTGGATGAAATCGCCTCGATATGCTTAACCACCATGTACATCACAATCACCGGTGACCCTTTAGCAATGCCTTCCCAGTCATGGCGTTCCGGAACCAGCCCATTCGCTCCATGACCTGTGATGAAAGTCACTGCCGAATTGATGTCACGATGAGTGACTGGAATTCCCGCATATGCTGGAGCCGCAGTTCCAGAGGTCACTCCTGGAATGACCCGGAACGGAATCCCTGCTTCCACCAGGTTCAGTGCTTCCTCACCGCCTCTGCCGAAAACAAAGGGGTCTCCCCCTTTGAGTCGCAATACCCGTTTGCCGCTTCGTGCGAATTGAATGATCCGGAAGGAAATGTCCGTCTGCTTCAAAGATGGTTTTCCTCCCCGTTTGCCTGCGTATTTCAACTCGCATTGAGGCTTGGTGAGGGTCAGGATTTTTTCATCCACCAATGCATCGTAAATCACCACATCTGCTTGCCGCAGCCCGTTCAGGGCATGCAGGGTCAGCAATCCTGGATCTCCAGGACCGGCGCCGGTGAGCCAGACCCAGCCCGGTTCGAACTTCGGAAAATCAAATCCACCTGGAAGGATTTCCTCGAAGGCCTGTTCGTTCGCTCCGGCTTTTCCTGGAATGGACTTCATGAGGCACAGTTGATTGAGATTGTTTCCCGATTGCCGCACACTGCTGAAATGATCAACGTCATCAGAACCTTCTCGATTTTCATCAAATGCCCAGACCATCCAATGCGGAACTGAGACGGGGTTGGACCACCGGAGCCTGCGCCACCGCAGCATCCAAGGCCGCCTTCACCGCACTGCTTCAAGGAACCTTTCCTGATCCTGTTCAAATCACCCTTCCTCGCGGCCAGACCCCTTCGTTCTGCCTTGCCCGTGAGGAACTCGGTGAAAGTTTTGCCACTGCGGCAGTAGTCAAAGATGCCGGAGATGATCCGGATGTGACGCACCAGGCACTGATAGAATCCCGTGTCCAAATCGGACCTCCCGGGTGTGGTGTTCGGTTTCAGGCCGGTGAGGGTGTCGGTACGGTCACCAAACCGGGACTGGCGCTCGCCGTTGGAGAACCAGCGATCAATCCCGTTCCACGTCAAATGATCCAAACCCACTTGGAAGAGGTTGCTGAGATTCATTCGACCAAGGCGGATGTGCTGGTCACGATTTCGGTTCCCGGTGGAGAGGAACTGGCATTGAAAACCTGGAATCCACGGCTTGGCATTCGTGGCGGCATCTCGATCCTCGGCACGACCGGGATTGTAGTTCCTTTTTCCTGTTCGGCCTGGATTCATTCGATCCAGCGAGGTATCGACGTTGCTCAAGCCAACGGATTCGAACATGCAGCAGGTTGCACCGGGTCCACGAGTGAAAGTTTTGTGCAGAACCACCATGGTCTTCCGGAAGAAGCGATGCTGGACATGGGTGACTTTGCAGGAGGTCTGCTCAAGTATCTGAGAAAGCATCCCATACCGCGGCTGACCCTTGGAGGAGGATTCGGAAAATTCAGCAAACTCGCCCGAGGGCACCTCGACCTCCATTCGGGACGCAGCCAAGTCGATTTCGAGTGGCTTGCGAAACAGATGCAGGGATTGAATGCGTCGCCGGAAATGATCGGGAAAACACGAGTTGCCAATACTGCCGGTGAGGTACTTGAAATGGCTCAAAAAAATGGAATCCCCCTTGCTGACCAGATTGCCTGCGAAGCAAGAGATAAGGCTTTGATGCTGCTTCAAGAGGCACCTGTTTCGGTAGAAGTGATGATCATCAACCGAGAAGGATCCCTGGTCGGACACGCTCCCTTCCCTGAAAAACGATGAGTTCCAAACCGACACTTCTGATCCTTGGAGGAACCCTCGAGGCTTTTGAGCTTGCTGAGAGACTCGTCGTGGAAGGTTGGGAACAACGCTTCCGGGTCCTGACCTCCCTTCGAGGCTCGACCCGGAATCCCAGAGTTCCCTCTGGAGAACATCGGATCGGAGGATTTGGAGGCATCCCGGGTTTGGAAGCATTTCTCCAAACCGAAAATGTGGCCTTTGTGATCGATGCAACCCATCCCTTTGCCGAACAGATTTCGAATCATGCCTTTCTTGCCTGCAAGGGGTCCGGAATTCCCCTGATTCGTCTCGAACGCCCAGCATGGCAACCGGAGTTGGGAGATGATTGGATCATGCTTGCTGACTTGAAATCTGCGGCAAGCTGGCTGCTTAAGCATCCGCAACGAGTGCTTCTGACCAGTGGACACAAAGGCCTTGATGTTTTCAGGGGATGTCATGATTCGTTTTTCCTGATCCGAACGGTAGAGCCTGCTTTGCTGACAGAAGCATTTCCGCCTGCAGAAAACCTGATCGTAAGAGGGCCTTTTAACGTAGAGGCGGAAATTGAATTGATGCGCTCCCGCAGCATTTCTCTTGTGGTCAGCAAAAACAGCGGGGGATCTTCCTCGCGTCCCAAATTACTTGCTGCCAGGAAGCTTTCAATCTCCGTAATCATGATTGATCGTCCGGAAAAACCAGATGTATCCAAAACCGAAAAGATCGAACAGGTGATGGAATGGTTATCCAACTGATACCTTTCTTGGCTTAGGGCGCAAAACATGTACATGATCGGGGTGATAAAGCGCACTGTCCCGGAACTGATTTTCGCCGAACACCCTTCCCACCAGAATAAGAGCCGTCCTGCTGATCTTGGACTTGCGTACCTTCTCCCGGATGGTTGAGAGGGTTCCATGGATGAATTGTTCGTCAGGCCAGCCCACGCGATAGGCAACGATCACCGGGCAATCCGCCCCGTAAAACGGAGTGAGCGTTTCCTCAATGTGCTTCATGTTCCGGATCGAAAGATGGATGGCCAGGGTTGCTCCACTTTTCCCCAAAGTTTTCAGATCCTCACCTTCCGGCATGGCCGAAGCGTGCATGGTGGTGCGTGTGGCAATCAGGGTCTGGCTGATTTCGGGAAGCGTCAGTTCCTGCTTCAAGGCCGCCGCCGCAGCCGCATAGGCAGGTACTCCGGGTGTGACATCATAGGCAATGCCCAATCCATCAAGCCGCCGCATCTGCTCGGCAATGGCCCCATAGAGTGAAGGATCACCGGAATGCACTCGGGAGACATCCTTGCCTTCTTCATCCGCGTTTTTCATTTCAGTGATGATCTCATCGAGCGTCATAGATGCCGTATCGAGAATCCGTGCGTTTTGTGGAATTTCATCGAGCAATTCTCTTGGTACAAGTGAACCCGCATAGAGGCAGACCATACAAGACGCAATCAGATTGCGCCCTCGAACGGTGATCAGATCGGGCGCACCGGGCCCTGCACCAATGAAATGAACTGTCATGCCGCCTCCTGTTTCCGTCTTTTCCGCTCATAACCACGGGGAGTGTAGACCCTGGGATTTGCATTGTTGTCGTAATAAAACCGGGTCTTGGAGGAGCCAATCAACACCACGGTTAGCATGTCCAGTGTTTCGGTTGTCAGTTCCTCAAGTCTCAATACACTCACCTGTTCCTCGGCCCGTCCCAGGTTTCGAGCCTGGATGACCGGAGTATCAGGAGAGCGGAAGGGCAACAGCCGATCCCTCGCCATTTCCAGCAGTTCCCTGCGCTTGCTCGATACCGGATTGTAAAGGGCAACGACAAAATCGCCTTTAGCCGCTGCATCCAGGCGCTGCAGAATCACTTCACGTTCGGTGAGCAGATCGGAAAGTGAGATCACACAGAAGTCATGTCCCAAGGGTGCTCCAACTCGGGCCGCTGCAGCCTGAAGAGCGGAAATGCCTGGAGACACACGAACCCGGATCCGGTTCCAGGAAGGACGGTTTTCCTGTTCCAGCTGCTCATGCACCAGGGTCGCCATGGCATAAATCCCAGGATCTCCAGATGAAATCAGAGCCACGTTCTTTCCCTGCGAAGCCAGTTCCAGGGCATGACGAACCCTTCCGGTTTCTTCTCCCATCGGGAAAGGATGTAAGTTTTGTCCCTGACGTAAATCTTCGATGAGTTCCAGGTAAAGTTCATATCCAACCCAATCTTCCGCCTGTTCCAACCATTCACAGGTTTGGGAAAGTCTCCATTCCGGACTGCCAGGGCCGGTTCCCACCACAGAAAGCACACCCTGTTTTTTTCCCAGTTCGTGAACCTCCAGCATTCCAGGCGATTCTGCCAGTGCACAGGTGGCACGTTTTGATTTGAGTTTAGGCACCAAAAGCTGGCCTGACTCCCCTGCAGCCCGAAGGGCAGCAGCTTCAGCTACCCCATGACAGCCGACTTCCTGAAACACGGCGGTGGAAGGATTCTGCAGGCGCGGCGTTTCCTTTTCCAGTTCCTCTGATGAAAAGAAACGAACCGGGACGCCATAATGATCGGCAAGTGCATGCACGGCAGGTTCATCGGCCTTCAGGTCCAGCGAAAAAATACCGGCAAGGCTTTGAGGAGCCCACGATGGATGGGTTGCACCTGAAATTTTGAAATCTCCCAAAACCTGCTGGGCAAGTTCTATCAATTCCTCAGCAGAGCATCCCCGTTCACAGCCGACTCCAAGCACCAGTGTTTTGGGGTGATAGACCAGTTCTTTTGAGGAACCGTTGATTTTTTCGCTGGTCAGCCGGACGGTCAATGAGCCATCCGGTGATTCAGGAAGCCTGCTCTGCTCCAACCAGGGATGAACTCCTTCGATCCGGACCGATGCACCTGCCAGCAATTCTGCCATGAACCCAGCAGCATCTTCGGGATTGGCCAGAGTAAGGCCTTCAGGTGGCTGGTCCAGTGCAATACCAAATCTCAGGTCTCCTGCCGTGGTGACCGCTGCAGATGCTCCGATTCCTTTCGCAATTTTCTTTGCCAGATCGTTGGCCCCATGGTGACCTCCAAGGAGGGGAATGACGCAGCTGGCATCTTCGGCCACCGCCAATACAGGTGGATCCGTGTGTTTGTCTGAAAGAAGCGTCACCAGGCTACGGATGAGAATGCCTGAGGAGCAGATTCCGATCAATGGATGCTGGTTGCGAAAACAATGGCGCAGATGATCTGCCGTTTGTTTGAAATCCACCTGAGCTCCGTTCACCCTGCCTTTCAAGCCATGCACTTTGCCTTGGCAAAGTGCAGCGACTTTCTCTGCCAGGGGCAGTGCGTTCGAATGGAGGCAGATGACTGCAGGTTCAGGCATGGCGTCGCACCAAGATCATGGAAAAATAAGGAACGTTTTGTGGGTCCACCTGATGCAGCTTCAACACTCGCTGACTAGGCAGGCTCGCATGTTCCACATAAGAGGCCTCTTGAGCGAGCTGCATCTCCTCCAGCAGGTTTTGAATCTTCTTGAAATGTCGGCCCACTTTCATCAATGCATAAGAGCCTGCCATCTCCAGTTTCTTGCGCAGTACTTCGAGATCCATCGGGCCTGGAAGCACCATGAAAGGTTCATTTTTCGACGCAAGCATCCATCCTGATGCCGAAGCACAGGCCATGGGTGAAGAAACCCCAGGAATCACCTCCGTAACAAAGTTATGACTCAGTCTGGCAAAGAGGTAGCTGAAAGAACCATAAAACATCGGATCCCCCTCGCACAGAACTCCCACCGATTTTCCCGCGGAAAGTCGGGTACTCAACTTTTCTGCCGCTTCATCATAAGCCTGCTGAGCCGGGAAGGGATCGCTGCTGATCGGAAGCCGGAGAGGGAGATGCTCCTGATCGCCTGCCTTGAGATGAGGCTCCACGATTTGATGCGCAAGGCCTTGACCCGATTCCGGAGCAGGCCACGCAAGGACATCACAGGCATTCATCAGTCGCAACGCCTTGAGGGTAAGAAGTTCCGGGTCTCCAGGCCCCACACCGATTCCAAGCAGCGTTCCGTTCATCGTTTGACCATGGAAAACTGGGTCACAGGTATTAGGGGCCTCCAGCCCTGAAAACTTCCAACGCTTTCAGCACGAGAGATTGAGATACGGGTAAGCTCACCACCCTGACGTGCCTGCCAATCCAGCAGAACTCTTTCGCTTTCCAGGGTGACAGCATTGGAAACCAGACGACCCAGAGGTGCCAACGCTTCCCAGCATTTCTCCAGGGTTTCGAAGGAAATTCCTCCTCCAAGGAACACCGCATCCGGCCTTGGAAGCTCAGTGATGATTCCAGGGACCTCTCCCTGGACGGTCTGCAGCATGGGAGTGCCCAGAGCATCTGCATTGTTCCTGATCATGTTTATCCGTTCTGAAGAACGTTCCACGGCAACGGCATGACAATTCGGGTGAGAGCGCATCCATTCTATGGCGATGGATCCGCATCCAGCTCCAATATCCCAAAGAAGATGCTCGGGAAAGGGCATCAGTTTTGACAAAACCGTGGACCGCACCTCCTGCTTGGTCAGCTTGCCGTCATGCTGAAAGGCGGACTCCGGTAGGCCTGCAATTCTGGAGAGCAGATCAGGATTTGGTTCATCAAAGCATTCGATGGCCAGCGTGTTCAGGGAGGAACCCTCAGGGAAATTCCAGGAATGTGCTTCTCCACAATAGATCTTTTCCTTGGCGCCCCCCATATTTTCAAGCACAGTGATACGACTGGAACCAAAGCCTCTTGAATGGAGCAGGCTTGCCGCCTCTGCAGGACTGGAGGCATCCTCACTGAGGCAGAGAATCCTGGCTCCAGGATAAAGATAGGGATGCAGCATGGTTACTGGCCTTCCATGAATGGTCATGGTCTCTACATCCGGAAGCGACCATCCCATCCTGGAACATGCCAAAGAGAATGAATTCAGGACCGGGTGGATTTCGACTTCACCTAGTTCCAGGTGACGCAGAAGCTTAGTGCCGATGCCATAACACATCGGATCTCCGGAAGCGAGAACAACAATATTCTGGCCTCTCCGTTCAAGAATTTTGGGAACGGCCTCCCTCATTCGCTTGGCCCAAATGATCTTTTCTGCTTTTCCATCAGGAACCATCTCCAAATGCCTCTTGCCTCCAAAAAGCACCTCGGCAGATTCAACCAGTTTTTTGGCTGCAGTTGAGATTCCTTCAAGGCCATCTTCACCAATCCCTACCACCTTCAGCCAGCGTTGAGGTTTATTGTCCATCATGCCGCTCCTATGGCGATGGCATTCACAGCTGCGGAAGCCATCGCGCTTCCTCCGCGCCTTCCAAGCACTGTGATGTAAGGAATATTCCTGCGTGAGGCTTCGACTTCCAGCAGTTGCTTGGATTCTGCAGCTCCCACAAAACCGACGGGAAATCCCAGGATCAGAGCAGGTGGCCGAACCCCTTCTTCCAATATTTCCAAAAGACGGAACAAGGCTGTCGGAGCATTGCCGATCGCAACCAGTGAGCCCTCCAATTCCAGGGACCAGCAATCAACTGCTGCCATGGAGCGTGTGATCCCTTCCATTTGGGCACGTTCGGCCACCGAAGTTTCTTCTATCCAGCATTGGACTGGATTTTCAGAAGGAAGATGCCGGGTGATGATTCCCTTGGAGACCATCATGGAGTCACAGAAGACCGTAGCCCCTTGGCTCAAAGCCCGGATTCCCTGCTCCATCGCTTTAGGATGAAACCGGATTTGTTCCTGCAGATCGATCATTCCACATGAATGGAGCAGTCGTGTGACCAACGGACGGAATTCTGAAGGAAACCGTGACAAATCGGCTTCTTCTTTGATCATTTCAAAGGATTGCCGATAGATCTCTTCCGGATCACTGAGGTATTTGGAATTAAGAATGTTCCTCCAAAGTTTTCGGCCCTAGAGGGTGATCCGCATGGGGATAGGGATGATGTCCATGATCGTGATCATGGTCATGGGTGTGACCCTCATGTTCATGATGATGGTGATGACTAGAACCGGTTCCAATTCCCTCAACATGATGGTGATGGCTTTCTTGGGGAAGACCCACTTCTGTCTCAAATCCCAAAACCTGTTCCCGATACTTGCAGAGTTGGCAATTCATCTGATTCCGTCCCTCAAGAATTTCATCCACGCGTTCCGCAAAGGTATCCAGCACGAGCGGATGGTCATTAAGATAGGGGGCTTTGATGAATTCAATCTCCGGATGCCTTTGTGCCACAAGATCTGTGTGTGCATAGATTCTTTTGACCAGTATCCCGGTGAAAAGGAAGTAAGGGAAAACCACAATCCGCTTGAATCCGAGTCTTGCTGCATGCTCCAAACCCGGTTCCACCAAAGGAAAAGTGACTCCAGAATAGCAGGTCTCACCCCAACCAAACCCCAATCCTTCCCAGAGAAGCCGCATCACTTTCACCACGTTCGAGTTTGCATCTGGATCTGATGCGCCTCTTCCAACCACCATGAGCATGGTTTCATGCCTTGGAATATTTTGATCGCATTGTTTCAGTGCTTCCTCGATGCGTGCTCCTGCCGCTCGGACCATTCGGGTGTCGATGCCAAGCTCTCTACCGTATTCGATGCTGAAATCCTTTTGCTGAGCTTGATAAGTATTAAGCACCGAAGGAATGTCGTTTTTTGCGTGTCCCGCCGCAAACAGCATTCCAGGAACTGCGAGGACTCGGTTGACGCCTTTTTTCTGTAGTTCATCCAAACCGTCCCTGATGATAGGGGTTGCAAACTCCAGGAATCCCCACTCCACTGGATATTGAGGGATTCTTTCCCTTAAACCCCGGGCCACGGATTGGAACTCCTCAACGGCATGCTCATCTCGACTTCCATGGCCACAGACCATGATTCCTAGTTGTTCATTCATTAAATTCTCTTTTTCTATTTCACACGCATTGGATGCCCGGCAACGCAGTACCAGATTTCTTCACAACCTGAACCCAGCGTCGCCCCGATTCTTCCTGACCATTCCGCATACTTACGTGCCAGAGGGTTATCCGGAATGATCCCTTGACCTACTTCATTGAGAACAAAGACCAGATCCCTTGGGAGGGCCAATAGCCGATCCAGGATTCCAAGAATTTGATCCTCATCTTTCTGATAATGAAGCCAGTTGTTCAGCCAGAGGGTCATGCATTCAATCAAAGCCGGTTCCTCTGCCAGACCCAGAGCATCTAGAAGATCAAGAGGCTCCTCAATGGTTCTGAAACGATCCTTTCGTTGCCGGCGATGTTTATCAATTTTTGTTTGCATCTCCTCATCATGTCTCTCCGCAGTCGCCAGGTAAACCGGAGTCTGTCCCTTTGCGAGTTCCAGGGTTTTTTTTTCTGCAAAAAACGATTTCCCGCTTTTGATTCCCCCGGTGACCAGGATTTTCATCCAACTTCCCATATGGGTAATCCATGTAGCTGCAGTAAAATCAACCCGCAGACCCCAAACAGAAAGGTTGCCATCACGGTTAATTCTGCTGTGTGACGCATGTCTTTTACCGTTCCTCCTTCACGAAAATGCAGGGGTCCGAGCCAGTCTTGACTGGCCAGTTTGCCTTCACGCCAGATGGGACCACAAAGCCTAGCCCGTAACGCGCCAGCCGCCGTTGCTTCACACCATCCTGCATTTGGGCTCGAGACTCCATGATGATGATTCCAGCCAACGCTGAACGCCTTTCTTCCACAGCATTGAGGATGCAGCACAGCAGCAATGCTTATGAGCATCCAAGTCAGTCTGGCAGGCAGCCAGTTCAGCAGATCATCCAGCCGGGCTGAGGCCCAGCCGAACTGGAGGTATCTTGGATTTCTGTAACCGACCATCGAATCGAGGGTGTTAACCACCTTGTAAACCAGCATTCCAGGAATTCCGAACAGAATGAAATAGAACAGGGGTGCAATCATTCCGTCATTCAGATTTTCGCTCAGACTTTCCACAACCGCGCGTCCACTGGCTGAAAAATCCATGCTGTCCGTATCACGACCGACCATCATCCCAGTCATTTCTCGACATTCTTGCAGATCTTGTTTTTCTACCGCGTTCCAAACCCTGCGTGCGTGCTCAATCAGGTCTCTTCCTGCAAGCAGGCTCCAACCACTGTATAATTCCCAAATTACTGCCAGTGAAAAATGGAAATAACTTAAGGCCGAATGAACTACCTTCCACATCAATGCAGCGCCTAAGACCATCAAAAGACAGAGCAAAACTCCTCCCAAGCGTCCGGAACCATTAAGGCTTCTCAGCAGCTTTTCCAGCTTTTCACAGGCAAGGCCAATCAGCCGAACTGGATGGAGCGAATAAACCGGATCTCCCCAAACGACATCAAGGATCAAAATTCCAAACAGGAGGTATCCTTCCGGAGCAAAACTCATTGCCTGCAGAACCTAACTATTTGTATAAATCTAAAAGACCTCGGGGGGGGGGGAGAACAGGTGGCCTTTGGACCATCCTTGAGGATGCTGATTTTTATCTTTAAAAGGTAAATGACAGGCATGCTCACTTTCCCCAAACGCGAGGTTTCAAGTGTTTAGGATGCTCTGGCTTAACAAGGCCCAAGCCTCGTATCACAGTTGCGCGTCAGCGAGGGAATCTCACCCTCTTCCTCCTTGTCTTTTTCAATCGGGAGGAGCATTTTTTACCTGGCTCCAACTTTGAATGACTCTTTAATTTAAAACCAATCCAAAAATTGACAAGAAAAATCGATCACCCTGACTCCTCATGGCTTCCTCCTAACTTTGAAGGAAGCGATGCGGTTTTTTCCAATTGCCGGAAATACCGTTACGCACTATGGCGGAGGTGGGATCTTGAAGGTCCTTTAATCCTGTTCATTGGATTAAACCCTTCCACAGCAGATGAGGTCAAAAATGACCCAACCATTAGGCGATGTATTGGTTTTGCGAAAGACTGGGGCTTTGGCGGGGTCCTGATTGCCAACCTTTTCGCATTCCGATCCACTTCTCCAACAATAATGAAGGATCAACTGGAACCAATCGGAAAAGAGAATGATCGGTGGATCGGGATGTTGGCAGAAGGCTCAGAAATGGTAATTGCCGCCTGGGGCAACCATGGTGCTTTCCTGAACCGTTTTCAGCAAATCCAGAAAAGGTTACCTGAAATGAAATGCATGGGACTTACGAGCCAGAACCAACCACGTCATCCGCTCTATCTAAGAAGAGACACCTTACCTCAAGATTATCACTGGATTTAAAAACTCAAGATGGCAACCCACGCACTGATAGCATTACGTTCACATTCATCCTTCCATGCCGCCTACCTGCACTTTGACGGCAGTCCCGAAAAGCTGGGGCCAATCCTCAAAGCACACTTCAATACGGTTGGAAAAATTCGGGAACTCATTCAACTTGGTGCAATCAAATCGATTGCACAGGATGGGGAAAAAACCTTGTTGGATGACAATGTGGGGTTGATGGAGGCCGATACGGAAAAAAAACTTTTTTCCAAGGCCAAAGAATTTTGGGCACAGTATGTTTTTGTTTATGAACCGGCACTCAAGAATTGGAAAGTCCATCAGCTTGCAACCCTGGAAGAATATGAACGTTCCGGAACAAAACACCCATACGAAGGATTGGTTTAAGAACGAAATTTTCTCTCCATGAAACTTTATCCTTAGGTTCAATCCTATTGAACTGCCCGATAGAATTTTTGGGTTATGTTAAAACCCCCATTTTCATGACAAGAGGAAAGACGACACTGCGCGTTTTTTCAACTCCTCCCCACAATGCAATCAACTTTTCCTCAATGTTCAATAGCGGATCCTCAAGTTTCTGTTGACGCCATTTACGGGTGGCAGACATGCTTCCAAGAAAACCCATGAAATGTTCCAAACTCCATTCAGTGTTGATTTCAAAACGAGGAGTGACGCTTTCACGAAGGGGAAACTCCAGGGTACGGAAATTCAACTCCAACTTGCGGCGTTTTGAGTCCCAGGATGAATTCAAAAAATTGGTGCAGAAATCCGTGACGCATTCATCAATCTCCGGATCAATGTGAGGAAGTCCATAATTCCAGCATGCCAATACCCCGTATTTTTTTAGCACCCGATTTACTTCCTTGTAGAACACTTCAAGATCAAGGTAATGCGCAGCCTGGGCGACACAGATCAGGTCCAAAGAACGTTTTTTTAGTTCAGGATGGTTTTCAGCTGCTGTTTGATAGTGGATGTTGTCCCGAGCCATTGCATTTTGGAGTTGGGACGGACTGGGATCGGTTGCATAAATCTGACTGAAGTGTTTCGCCAATCCAAATGCCGCTTGTCCATTTCCTGTTGCGACATCCCAGGCCTTTTCCCGTCTTCTGCAGGAACCTGCGAGGTAGCGGAACAGTTTTTCTGGGTAGACAGGTCGGTAATGAAGGTATTCAGCACCTGCCCCCGAATAGCTGTCATGCATTTGGGCCGTTCTAGTTATGCTGATTTGAGTGAACTTGTGCCGCTGCCCTGACAACAATCGAATGACGTTGTGCTATCTCATCATGGTCAGGACTATAACCACCTCCAAGTACAGAAGCGATCGGGACACCTGCTTCGAGAGCCGTTTGGAAAACATAGGAATCACGTTCAAAAAGCCCTTCTGAAGTGAGCTCAAGTTTTCCCAGGGGATCATCTCGATGTGCATCACAACCCGCATTGTAGAAGATCAGATCAGGCTGATGCTTGCGAATCAAGCTGGGCAGGTGATTTTTCAGGATTTGGAGGTATTCAGCATCTTCCATTCCTTGATGAAGTGAAAGGTCCAGGTCGCTTTGCTGTTTTTGGAAAGGGAAATTCTCCCCGCAATGCATGGAAAAGGTATAGAGTTCCGGTTCCTCACGATGGATCCATGCCGTTCCATCCCCCTGATGGACATCCAGGTCTACTATCAAGGCACGCCGGATCCGAGCTTCTGCCCGAAGCTGTCTCAAAGCTACTGAAACATCATTGAAGATGCAAAAGCCTGAACCATAGTCCGGAAACGCGTGATGGGTACCTCCCCCCAGGTTACAGGCCATACCGTGTTTCAAGGCAAGATGTCCTGCCATCAGAGTTCCTCCGGAAGAGGCAAGAGTACGATCGACCAGTCCCTTCGACCAGGGTAGTCCAATACGGCGGATCATACGCTGGTCCAAATTTCCTGACTGGAAATCATCCAAATAGCCCGGGAGGTGGACCCGTTCCAATGCGCTTCTGGGAGCAGGCTTTGCTTGATGAAAATCCTTTGTACCGCAAACTCCATTCTGAATCAGAAGCTGATGAAGGAGCTGATATTTGGGCATTGGAAAGCGGTGATCGGTTTTCCAACCCGTGATATGATAGTTCGGATTGTAAACCAAGGGCAGGGCATACATTCAGTCCTCAGCGACCGACTGCGTAACCCTGCATTCCCCTGGGATTTGCGGCAGCCTTGAATAAACCGTCTTCTTGAGAAACTGCACACATCCTTCCTTCTGACCAGTCCTGTCCCACCTGAATCTGATGCCCGCGTTCTCTGAGATCCCCAATGACTTCTTGACCAAATCGTCCCTCAACAACTAATTTTCCCAGTTCGGCTTTACGTGGAAAGAAGGATTCTGGAAAATGTTCACTGTGAAAACTGGGGGAATCGATCGCTTGCTGAAGATTGAAACCCGCATCGAGGTGACGCAGTAGAAATATCGTCTGCCACTGATCCTGCTGGTCTCCTCCCGGGGTTCCATAAGCAAGGTATCCTTTTCCGCTGCGGAGGGCCAAGCTTGGGGTAAGGGTAGTTCTCGGACGTTTCCCAGGCGCAAGCGACGTAGGAAGCCCCTCCTGAAGCCAAAACATCTGTGCCCTGGAGTTGAGACAAAATCCCAGTTCCGGAATTACAGGAGAACTTTGAAGCCAGCCACCGCTGGGTGTTGCAGAAACCATGTTGCCCCATCGGTCAACCACATCCACGTGGCAAGTGTCTCCTCGGGTTTCTCCTTTCTCCGAAACGGTTGGTTCCCCAACTCCCATTGCACTGAAACGCTCATCTCTTCTTCCACTGGCATCGAATTTCGGCATCCGCCTCTCAAAACCAGAGATTTTTCCTGGTCTTAGCTCCATGGAAGCTTGATCTGAGATTTCTTTTGCCCGTTTCTGGTTGTATTCACGTGATAGAAGCTGCAACAAAGGGACTTCAACAAAATCGGGATCACCATAATAGGCTTCCCGGTCAGCAAAAGAGAGTTTAAGGGCTTCGGTTACACCATGCACAAATTCAGTCCCAACAGGATCCCATTGCCTGGTATCCATCTCTTTGAGAAGGGCAAGGGTCTGAAGATGAACGGGACCTTGGGACCAAGGTCCACATTTTCCAATCTCCAGGCCTCCATATTGATAAATGACTGGATCTTCATAACTAGCATTCCAATTGGCCAGGTCATGACCATTGAGCACCCCACGATGCCTTCTTCCGGAATTATCCAGTACCTCTTCTTTTTGAAAGAAGCGTTCAATGGATTCAGCAACAAATCCCTGATAGAAGGCCTTCCTCGCCGCATCGATTTTTTGTTCACGATTTCCGGGTACCGCTTCACCTTCCTGAATGATGCGTTTCCAGGTTTCTGCCAACACCGGATTGCAAAGCAGTTGATTGATTTTGGGAACTTCATTTCCAGGAAGAAAGATCTCTGCAGAACTTGGCCACTCCTCTCTGAAAAGATTTTGAACATGGGCAATGGTTCCCTGAATCTTATCCAGTACTGGAATTCCGTTTCTGGCATAATGCATTGCAGATTCAAAAACCTCCGAAAGAGACTTTGACCCATGATCACGAAGCATCAGCATCCATGCGTCAAAAGCTCCAGGAATCACCGTCGCCAAAAGTCCCGTTCCTGGTACCAGATCCAGCCCCAAACGGTGGTAATGGGAAAGAGTCGCTCCTTCAGGAGCCGAACCTTGACCGCAGATCACCTCCATCGTTCCGGAACCCGCTCGATGCAATATCAGAGGAAGGTCACCTCCAGGTCCATTGAGATGTGGCTCGGCCACCTGAAGCACCATCCCGGATGCCACAGCAGCATCAAACGCATTGCCTCCCTTTTCCAGCATTGCCATCCCTGCAGAAGATGCGAGCCAATGGGTTGAGGAAACCATACCGAAAGTCCCTACGAGTTCAGGCCGTGTGGTGAACATAATTTTTGAAAATTTTGTATGGATTGGGATTTTCAAGAAAGATCATCAAGAAATCCCTCAAAAATCAAAATGATTTCTACAATCGAAATCAAATAGAACAGAAAAGAGGAATGATAATTTCAGAAAAATAATCCTGTTTCAGGGATTTTGCTGCTGAAGTTCTTCGAGAACAGCACGACCCATCGCAGAATCGGCTAGGGGCCGGGTTAGGTTGCCAAGTGCGTCCAATTCAGCTTTGAGGATTTGGGAATCTTCTGAAGTCATCTTTTGCTTTACGATTTCCATCTGCTTTTGAATACTGAACCGCTGATCTTCGTCAAGAATCTCCTCTGCAATTTTCCAGTTCATTTGAATACCCCGGAAAACCCGTTCTGCGGTTTGTTTAAATTCAATCAGCTGTCTTTGATTGAAATCATCCACGGCATGTTCAAAGGAGGCTTCCATGATGGCATCGATTTCCATTTGGGTCAGACCATGTGAAGGAATCACCTCGATCTGTGCTTCGGTTCCACTTCTTTTTTCATATGCAGAAACGGTAAGCAGCCCATTGGAATCGACCCGAAAGGTCACTTCAACCAGTGGAAATCCTGCTTTCATGGGTGGGATACCGCGTAGTTTGAATCGACCCAGGCTGCGGCAGTCCTGGACCAGTTCACGTTCTCCCTGGAAGATGTTGATTTCAATCGAAGTCTGTTGATCGACATGGGTGGTGAATACTTCACTTTCTTCCGCAGGAAGGGAGGTGTTGGCGGTGATCACCTTGCTGAAGGTCCCCCCAAGGGTTTCAATGCCCAAGGCAAGCGGTACCACATCCAAAAGCAGAAAATCACGTCGCCCTCCAGCAAGCAGATGCCCTTGGATCGCGGCACCAATGGCGACTACTTTATAAGGGTCAATAGCCACATGAGGTGTCCTTCCAAAAAAAGATTCGACTCCCTTTCGGACTGCTGGTACGAGCGTGGACCCACCAACCAGCACCACTTCATCAATGTCTCCGTGTTTGAGGCCTGCATCAGAGAGTGCTTTAGCACAACTGTCAAAGGTACGTTTCAGAAGAGGTTCGATTTGACGGCTCAACTCATCTGCTTTCAACTGTCCTCTGTGTTTAATTCTTTTTTCTGGAAGTTCCAGGATATATTCCACTTCCATGCTTCCTGAAAGGGCAATTTTCACCTCTTCGGCGGTTTTTCTGAGAATCTGCCGACTGGAAGGGTCTTCCAGATCCAGATTGGGATACTGATCCAAAAGGGACTGAGTGAAAAGCGTGACAAGGACGCGGTCGATGTCGTCTCCTCCAAGCCTGGTATCTCCATGGGTGGCAACCACCTTAAATAGCTTTCCCTTGAGCTCAAGGATGGAGATGTCGAAGGTGCCCCCACCTAGATCATAAACCGCCACGTAGCCCTGTTTTTTTTCATCCAAACCGTAAGCGATGGCTGCGGCGGTGGGTTCATTGATGATTCGGACTACGTCCAGGCCTGCAATTTTACCGGCATCGCGTGTTGCTTGACGCTGAGCATCATCAAAATAGGCCGGTACCGTAATGACAGCTTTTTCAATGGTCCGTTCAAGAAGCTTTTCAGCTTTCTCTTTGATCCTGGAGAGGATCACCGACGATAGTTCCTGGGGTGTGAAACTCTCTTCACCAAGTCTGATTTTCACCAGTTTGCGCTGAGCCGCCTCGACCTGGTAGGGAAGTTCCCGGATTTCTTCTTCCAGTTCCTCAAGCCCACGCCCCATCAGACGTTTGACCGAATAGACGCTGTTTGTAGGAGATGAAATCAGTCGAGCCCGTGCTTCCTCACCCACCAGCCATCCATTTCCGGTTCTTGAAAGCAACGAAGGGACCATGCACGCATCCTGTGCGGTACCGATGATTTCCGGGCCTTCCTCAAAAACAGAAGCAGACAGACTGTTGGTGGTGCCAAGATCGATTCCGATGATCGTTTCCGTCACGTAGTCTCCTCGACTTGAATACGGTCCAGCAGACTCTGGAGGTAGCGCTCGGCATTGAGCTTCATTTGCAACTGCTCCAGCACCACTTCCAGTTCTTTCACGCTTTCGAGCATCCTGAACAACGGAATCAGTCCGGACTCCAGACCCCGACGTCGTTTATCCAAGAGATCCTGGAATCGTTTCAAACCGGGCTGGTCCTGTTTTTCCAGCATCGTATCCAGCTCTTCTTGGAGGGAAAACATTTCTTCCAGAAAACCAGGAGGAAGTACTCGTTCGTTCCATTCCAGGCCTTTTCCTTTGAGGCGCATCAGGTAAGTTGCACGTTTGAAAGAATCCTTCAGATTGTCGTAGGCTTGGTTAAGAAGTGTGGAAGCCCGACCACTGAGTTTTTTCTCTGCAGAGGAACTGTTCATATAGAAATCCGGATGGAGTTCGCCTGCGATCTGACGGAACTGTTCTTCCAGCAGGGTTAGATCCAGTTCAAACCCGTCAGGAATTCCTAATGCGTAAAAGTAATTGGTCGATGGAGAAAGAGGCTGCAGACTGGAGCAGTCGAAACAAAAAAGGCACGAAACCAGTTCGGTTCCGCACCTTTCACAGCATCTCGAATGGGATGGTTCTTCGGACAAAGGATGAGCCTACTGATCAGCCTTCCGAAGTTTCGGAATTTTTTCGGTTTTTATAATCACTGATCGCGGCTTTGATTGCATCTTCAGCAAGCACCGAACAATGGATCTTGACTGGAGGAAGAGAAAGTTCCTCAACGATTTCCGTATTCTGAATCGACATTGCCTCGTCGATGCTTTTCCCCTTGACCCATTCGGTGGCAAGACTTGAGCTGGCAATCGCCGAACCGCAGCCGAAGGTCTTGAATTTGGCGTCTACGATCTGGTCTTTTTCGACCTTGATCTGGAGTTTCATGACGTCACCACATTCCGGTGCTCCCACCAGACCGGTTCCGACTCCTTCGTCGTTTTTTTCAAAACTCCCGACATTACGGGGTTCGTTGTAATGATCTATGACTTTTTCGCTATAGGCCATTTGATTCCTGCTTTTGAATGATTATTTAGATCAATTAATGTGAGGTCCAGCTGACTTTTGATAGGTCGACTCCCTCCTGCACCATTTCATAAAGAGGCGACATTTCCCGAAGTCTTTTGACAGCATCGATGATTTTGTCCGCAGCGTAGTTCACTTCTTCCATGGTGGTGTAACGTCCAAACCCGAAACGTACCGAGGAATGGGCCAGTTCATCACTCACCCCCATCGAGCGAAGCACATAAGAGGGCTCAAGGCTCGAAGAGGTACAGGCGGATCCGGAAGAAACTGCAATCTCACTAATACCCATCATCAGACTTTCCCCTTCCACATAACCAAAACTTAGATTCAGATTATTAGGAAGCCTTTCGGTGGGATGTCCATTGAGAAAAACGTAGTCGAGTTCATCGGTCATACGCTTGTAGAGATGCTGTCTCATACCAATCTGTCTTTCCGCTTCGGATGACATTTCCTCCATTGCCAGTTCTATTGCTTTTCCGAATCCTACGATTCCAGGAACATTCAAGGTCCCGGAACGAAATCCACGTTCGTGGCCACCGCCGAACATGATGGGTGAGATACGGACACGAGGTTTCTTGCGTCTTACGTACAATGCGCCGATTCCTTTAGGTCCATATATCTTGTGGGCGCTCATGGAAAGCAAATCGATGTTCATCCGTTCCACATCAATAGGAATCTTACCAACACCCTGAGTGGCATCACAGTGAAAGAGCACTCCCCTGTCACGGGTGATTTGACCAATCTCACCAAGCGGATTCAAGGTTCCGATTTCGTTGTTTCCCGCCATGAGTGAAACCAGGATCGTATCTTCACGGATTGTGGATTCCAGTTGTTTCAGATCAATCCTGCCATGTTCATCCACATCCAAAAATGTGATCTCATAGCCTTTCTGTTCAAGTGCCTGGCAGGGGTCCACCACCGCCTTATGCTCAATCGGACTGCTGATGATGTGCTTACCCTTTTCTCGATAGAATTCTGCCATACCAAGAACAGCCATGTTATCTGATTCCGTGGCACCACTGGTAAAAACGATATCCTTGCCGGTGGCACCTATCGCTTCACCAATGATGTTTCTTGCCTGGGAAACTCCTTCTTCGGCTGACCAGCCAAAGGAATGGTTTCGGCTAGCGGCGTTTCCATAAATTTCGGTGAAGAATGGCAACATTGACTCCAACACCCTTGGATCTGTAGGAGTGGTAGCGTTGTAATCAAGATAAATGGGTAATTTCATGATGGGTTTTCTGAACTTCCGGGTTTTCAAAGTAAGATTCGCTGATGATCATGCTCAGAGTCATTTCTTCCATGAAACGTTGAATGCTGCGGTGCAGGGCCACCAGAGGCTTCCTGGTTGGACAGCATTGAACCTTACAAAGTTCCTCTTCATGAGCACATTCCACCAAATTGAAAGGATTGTCGGTGACACTGATGATGTCGGAGAGGGTAATCGCATCCGCAGGTCTTGCCAGCACGTAACCTCCATGCTGACCGCGAACCGACTGGATCAAACCCGCCGCTCCAAGTTGTTTCAGAATATTCGCTACCATCGGTTGAGGCAGTTGATAGTTCCCTGCAATTTCCTGTGCACTGACAGGGGATTCTACATCTCCCAAATGGCAAAGAAGGATGATCGCGTAATCGGTTTTTTTTGAAAGCTTCAGCATCAAAATGGTACAGGCATATTTTCAAAGGAATTTAATTCCTTATAATATAGTACTATTTTGGTGCTATATCCAAATATTTTTTAACAAGGCAGGGTTGGATTTTTTTTGGTAAGGAAGATTTAAAGTTTTTTAAAGGGCGAGAAAAGCGGTTTGGTGCAGAACACTCTGCTTCAATCCGAGTTCCTGAATCCGGACATCGACTCGTAATTTTTCTCTTCCCAGGGGGACACGAAACATCATGGGCACCCGCACCCGGACCGTTTGTCGAGCCGGGACCCGAATCCAGCTTTTTGCTGGAGGAGCCTCCGGCTTTCCAATCCAAAAATCAAAATACGGCTGAACCAGCAGGGCTTGTTTGGAAGGATTTTGCAGTTGAAACTCAATCGATGCTGCAGAACGCTGAAATCCGTTCTCCAATTCCGTATTTCGTGTTTTTTTCAGATTCAGATTTTTTATTTTAAGTCCCTTATCTGGAGGCATTCTGTATTTCCAGTAGAGCCGCTCCAGCGCTCCCTCCCAAACTTCAGAGCGTTGCAGTTCCTGATTATTTTTAAGGATCCTCAAAATCCTGGGAATGTCTTTTTCCTCACCGAGCATGCCCAGAAGCATCACCGCACGCCAGGGCTCTATCCCAATGCCTCCCTCATCGAGGCTTTTTCTGATCAGGGGCAGTCCCCATTCAGGGAAGGCTAAAAAAGACTGAACCGCAAGCAGACGTTCCGAAGCTGAAGGGCTGTCCAGAAGCGGCAGCCAGCGCTCCTCAAAAGCAAGACGGGCTTCATCTGCAAACCAGGCTTTGGCTGATGAAGGAGGCCAAAAAAGTAATACCGCAGCATAGATCGATAAGAATGATTTTAGGAATAAACTCCTTCTCATAAATCAGAAAAAAGCTGAAGAAAAATGGAAAATGGTCGATGGTACACTGGTTAAATTATCTTTGAACCCCTGAATCTGCAACGAAGAAACCCCATAGATTGTTTTTTAAGGCTTTGCATTCAAGTTATCCAACCAAGCAGGAAGCTGCCCTATATGTTCCATTTCATGAAAAAACTTGGACTCGCTTGGCTTTGAAGCCTTTTCATGGTCCCAGCCTATTTCATAGGGGACATAGACAGTTGTTCCACCTATTTTCAGAACTGGAAGGACGTCCGAGCGAAGGGAGTTGCCTACCATCAAAAAATGGTTGGGCTTGATTTGATATTTTTCCAAAACTTTCAAATACGTCTCCTCATCCTTTTCTGTAAGAATTTCAATCGCATCAAAATATTCACTCAATCCGGAACGCGCGATTTTGGTCTCCTGATCGATGAGATCACCTTTGGTGATTAGAAAAAGTGGATGCTTCTTTTTGAGTTGCTGAAGGACGCTTTCGACATTTTCCAGCAATTGAATCGGCGCGCCGAGCATTTCCCTACCAAAATCCATAATTTGCTCGATTTCTTTTCCAGTAATATCTCCATTGGTAAGCTGAATCGAGGTCTCGATCATCGATAGGACAAAACCTTTGATGCCATAACCGAACATCTGAAGGTTCTTCCTCTCAGTTACATAGAGAGTACGGTCCACAAGATCTGATGCATGCTCCTTGAGGATGCCCCGGAACTTTTCCTGGGTCATCGAAAACAGACGTTCATTATGCCAAAGGGTGTCGTCGGCATCAAAACCGATGGCATCAAACAAGGAAACCGATTAGAAAAAATGTGAGAAGGAAGGTTTAAAAACTTCTAGGGAAGAGTGGTGTGAGAAAGGGACGATGATGGATCGTCCCTTTTTATCTTTCAGATTTAGGCACCACTTTCTTCCAGAAGCAACTCATTGTATGAGTCTCGCATGACATTGATCACAATCAGATCCATGCAATTGTTTGCAGTGTTTTCAAGCATGTCAAAAGCCTTGTTCAGAGGAATTTCTTTTCTACAGAGCCGGTCTAATTCCTTCGCAAATTGTTTGACTGATGTTTTCATCGCACCTCCTGATTTTGATATTTCCCGGATGCAGCATCCTATTCACAGAGGACGTCTCATCTTCAATCCAGGCATGCAATGAAATGATGCACTTAGCATACCATTAAATTTTCCCCAAAAGGGACGCCATTTCAATGGCTGTCAGGGTAGCGTTGCGGCCTTGGTTGCCTGATTTGGTCCCAGAGCGTTCGATGGCCTGCTCTATCGTGTCAGTGGTGAGGATGCCAAAGCTTATGGGAATTCCACTTTCCAAAGAGACTGTTGAAATCCCACTCGCAGCATTGGCTGCTACATAGTCAAAATGAGGAGTCTCCCCACGAATGACTGCTCCGAGACAAATAACCGCATCATAGAGGCCTTTACCAGCAATTTTTTTTGCGGCCAAAGGAATTTCGTAGGCACCTGGAACTCGGATCACAACAACATCATCAGGATTTCCTCCATGACGCTGAAAGGTATCCAATGCCCCTTCCAAAAGACGTTCTCCAATCAATTCATTAAAGCGTGCCACAACAAAGGCGAATTTGAGCCCTTGGGCAATAAGATCTCCAGAAATTTCTTTCATTTTTTTCTCGATTAAGAAGCTTCAGCCTTTTTCACGCAATAGTTTGAAATTGTACAAACCCGTGTCATGACCATCGCTCCAATGAATCCGGATGGCATAATTGCCCACGTATTCACAGCTTTGAGCATGAATATCCTTGGCGATACTGCTGCTGTCCAGGGTTTTTTGCCCCGTAATTTCATCCACACAACTGGCACAGGGGCATGTATCTCGCAAAGCGAAAAAATCGTAACGGCTTTCATGACCATCTCGCCAGAGGATATAAAGATCATCAGCAAGCAGGATTTTTTCAACTCTGGTTTTTTTTTTGATCTGAACCATGATTTGATTGTTTCATAAAGAGAGGTAGAGATTGGAATTGAGTATCAAATCCAGCTTGAATAGGCTTTCAATTTACAGTAAATCCTTATATTTCTCAAGCACTGCTCAGCAAGAGCCGTTACAGCAAATGGACGAAATCAAATACCATAACGGAGACCAGCATGGCTGAAGAAGAGACCGAAACAGCAGCTTCTGAAGAAAATACTGAAAGTTCGGGTGAAGAAGCATCAGCAGATGCAGAAGTGGTAGAAGGAAAATTCGGGAAGGCCGAAATCGTCATTCCGGATACGGTTCAAAAAGCTCCGGATGATTCCCAAAAACATTATCATTCTATTGCAAACAAAGGGGAAACGCTGAAGGTCGCTAGTGAAAAAGTGCTCGGTTCGAGCAGTAAGGAGGAACTCAAAGAACATCTTCCAGCCGCCATTGTTGTTAAGAAAAATCTTAGAAAAGACGTGGACACTTTATTCAACAGTTACAAGGAGTTTAAGAATTCGAGTGATAATCCGGATGATGTTGAACAGTTCAAAGAAGCTTGCAATGACGTGATCAAAAACGCTCAAAAAGCACACGGAGAAATCAAGGATAAAATCAATAACGTCTACGGCAAAAGCTGAGCCCCTTATTCTGTCTTCTTACACTACATCAGCTAAATATCCTTTCTCCCGAAATTACTTTGAACTGAATGATGAATCCTGGTAAATTCATCACATTCGAAGGGATTGACGGGTGTGGAAAATCCACTCAAATCCAGCTTGCTCAAGCCTATCTGGTACAACAGGGATTTCAGGTTCTTACCACCCTGGAGCCAGGTGGCACCGGGATTGGTCTTCAGATCCGCGAAATTCTACTGAATCGAAAAAATCATCGTCTCGTCCAGGAATCTGAAATGCTCCTCTACCTTGCTGACCGAATCCAGCACCTCAAGGAAATCATCCTTCCTGCGCTGGAGCAGGGAGTGCTGGTGCTCTGTGATCGATTTCATGATTCAACGGTAGCGTACCAAGGTTTTGGAAGAGGACTGGATCTCAACCTGATCCGCTCTATCGAGGAAAAAGCAATCAAACCGTATGCTCCTTTTATCACTTTTCTGTTGAACATCGATCCTCAGCTTGCGGTGGAACGTACTGAAAAGAAATATCCTGAAAGAAACCAGAAGGATCGCCTGGAAAAAGAATCCATAGATTTTTTTCAAAGGATCAACCAAGGATACTTAAAACTTGCAGGAGAGTCCCCTGAACGCTTTGTTTGCCTGGATGGAAGTGGTTCACGAGAAAACATTCATCAGAAAATCATTGAAAACCTAACAATACACTTAAGTAACATACCCATGGAAAGGAAATCCGTTTAGATGAGAAGCGTTTTTTTTCAAAACCCTCTTGAATACCAAATTCAGACTGAAAACGAAGAATGGAATCAAGGGGATTCGATTCAGGGACGGCTTCGAGTTCGAAATATCAGTGCAGAGCAAGTCTCTCCGGTTGTCTCTAAGGTTGTAGTCGCTTACGCCGTTAGGAAGGAATTGAAATCGGGAGACGCACAAACCTGGAAGGTGCTACTCGAGAAACAACCTATTTCTGCAGAAAGTCTTCTGCCACAAGCAGAAATCAATTCAGAATGGGAACTCAAACTCTCAAACGATTGTCCCATCACTGACAAATCCGCCAGCCCTTTTCTTCTGTTTGGAGGAGAAAATGTAATGGAGGAAGGCGGACGTATCGATCTTAGAGTTGAATTACATCCCCTTCTGCAAAGTTTCCTGCAAACCTTTACCACTCAGTATAAGTTTCTTGAAAAATACAGGAAAAGCCGGGAAGACTATACTGAAGTCAAACTCGTTCCTCCGGATTCAAAGGAATTTCCAAATCTGGAACAAATCCTCTGTCTGCTTCGAATCCATGACGAACAGCTCGAATCGATCTTTCGTTTCAGGATGAAGGGATTTAGCAGGGACGGTGAGAGCATGAAGGTGGTCAAAAAGAAACGGGAATTTGAGATTCAAATGAACCCGGATGAATATCTGCTTCCCGGAGGCTTTCCCAACCGCAACCTGTTCCGGGAAAAAATCAGCGAGGCTCTTGATGTAGCGAGGCAAAGAGTGTTTTAATAGGCAAATTTAACAAAATGTGTTGACCCGTTGAAACATGGAAATCAGAGTCCTCAGCGCCAAGGAAATGTCCCGTGCCTTGGACATGGGAGAACTGATCGAGGAAATGAAACTTGCGTTTCAGCAACTTTCAGCAGACCGAGCCATGATGCCCCTTCGGAAACGCATCAACCTTCCTGAACAAAAGGCCGTCTTCCTGGCCATGCCTGCTGCCCTTCCAGACCAAAAAAAACTTGCTGTGAAAATGGTTTCCGTATTCGGAAAAAATCCTGAAATTGGACTCCCTTTGATTCATGCTCTGGTGACCGTCTTTGATGCAGAAACCGGAACTCCAGCAGCACTGATGGATGGGGAGGTCCTGACAGCCAAGCGAACCGGTGCTGGGAGTGGCGCAGCCACAGACCTGCTTGCCCGTAGAGACTCATCTGAAGCGGCCATCCTGGTTAGCGGAACCCAGGCCAAAACACAACTCGAGGCGATCTGTTGTGACAGAGACATCAAAAAGGCCAGGGTTTTCAGCCTTCATTATGAACATGCTCAAAGGTTTGTTGATGAAATGAAAGAAGGGGACAGGATTCCTGAATCCCTGGAAGCCGTAAAAACTCCTGAAACTGCTGTTTCAGGAGCAGATATCATCTGTACAGCAACAACCTCCACCAAACCGGTTTTCCAATTCAGGGATCTCAAACCTGGAGTCCATGTCAACCGGGTTGATTCCTTCCAGCCCTCGATGCAGGAAATTGATTCCGAAACCGTTAAAAATGCTCTCGTCTACGTCGACTCCAGGGAATCCGCACTTTCTGAAACGGGTGACCTGGGCATGCCAATCCAAGAAGGAATCATAAATGCAGATCACATCCGAGCGGAATTAGGCGAAGTGGTGGAAAATCCCACATTGGGCAGGACCACTCCGGAGGAGATAATTTTTTTTAAGTCCTGCGGGGTCGCGGTCCAGGATGTGATTGCTGCAGGAATGGCACTCGAAAAAGCAAAGCAACATAAATTGGGCCAAATCATCGAACTTTGATGTTTTCGTTCTTCATCCGAGGTTTAGGATTTGTCAGAAAATCTACCAACAACTGCAGAAATCGTCATTCTGGGTGGAGGCGTGATGGGTGCAAGTACGGCCTACCACCTTTGCAAAGCAGGCTTCAAAAAAGTGGTTCTGCTTGAGCGGGAAAGCTTTTTTGGAACCGGGGCAACAGGCCGCTGTGCAGGTGGAATTCGGCATCAGTTCAACACTGAAATCAACATACGTCTGTCTCAGCTAAGCCTGCGGATGCTTGATACTCTAGAAGAGGAAACCGGAACCGCGGCTCAGGTCAGGAAATGCGGTTATCTGTTTGTACTGACCCGAGAAGCAGATGTCGTCTCTTTCCAAAAAACCGTGAGCCTTCAAAACCGTCTTGGGGTTGAAACCGAGTGGCTTAACAGAGAAGAAGTCAGAACTCTTGCGCATCCTTGTGTTTTCGAAGATGCCATTGCCGGAAGTTTTAATGCAGAGGACGGATTGGCCGATCCCCACAGTGTCGTCAGTGCCTACATCGATGCTTCTCGACATCTAGGCGCTTGCTGCTTGACGGGATGTAATGCAACTGGCATCAAGACTCGAGGTAATAAAATTGTAAATGTTCAAACCAATCGGGGAGTTATTGAAACTGAAAAGGTGGTCAACGCTTGTGGACCATGGAGCCAGGTTCCAGCAAAGTGGCTAGGACTGGATCTTCCCGTCCAACCATTACGTCGGCAATGGTTGATGACGAATGAGATTCCTCAATTTCCAAAATCCTTCCCCTTTGTGATAGATTTTGCTGCAAGCCTCTACTTTCATCGTGAAGGTCCCGGCATTCTGACGGGCATGTCAAATCCTCATCAACCCTTTGGAGAGGACCAAAACATCGATACTGAATGGGAAAACAACCACGTCGAAAAGGCTGTCCAAAGGATGCCCTTGCTTGCAGAAGCAGGCATTCAAGCAAGACAGGCTGGACTGTATGAAATGACCCCAGACTCTCACCCAATCATCGGACAAACTCCAGTTGATGGATTTTTTCTTTTGACGGGTTTCTCAGGACATGGGTTCATGCAGGGGCCATTCTGTGGAAAACTCCTCAGTGAATTGATCACTGAAGGTATGACAAAAAGTCTCGACATTTCTAGCCTTGCCTTCGACCGTTTCGAAAAAGATCAACTGATACAAGAATACAATGTAGTGTGAATAGTATGAAACAGTTGCAAATAGTCATCTCAGTGAGATCATTAAGGTCTAGAATAAAATTCTGGACCTTAAAAATATACTTCTAGCGATAACAGGTTATTCATTGAAGGAAATCATAATGATTTTGAAAAAACAAATATACTTTTTAGTCCTTCTAATAACGATTATTGGGTGCTCGAGTAACGTTCCGATCTACAAAGGTGAGAAAAAAGATGGGAACAAACATGGTCAAGGAAAGATAACTTATCCTGATGGCTCTGAATATATAGGGGAATTCAAAGATGATTACAAAGATGGCTTTGGAATATATTCTTTTCCTAATGGGAACATTTATAAAGGAGCATTTAAAGAGGACCTTCCAAATGGTAAAGGAGTTTATACATATAAAGATGGCTCTAAGTATGATGGGAATTATCTAAACGGAAAAAGAGAAGGATTGGGACATTTTATAGAAAAGGATGGAACACAATATACAGGAAACTATCAAAATAATAAGAGACATGGAAATGGATTGTTTATCTATCCAAATGGAGAGAAATATGAGGGTAATTTTTTAGAAGATCTCCCAAATGGTTTTGGAAAAATAGAATACAAAGATGGGTCTAGCTTTGAAGGAAATTTTTTAAATGGAATGAAAGAAGGTGAAGGTACTTATTTTTATAAAAACGGTGAAAAATTTAAGGGTCAGTTTAAAAATAATAAAAAACATGGCTTCGGAACGGTTATTTATAATGATGGAACTGAATTTTCAGGGATTTTCAGAGATGATATTTTAAATGGTAAAGGAGTCCATAAATTAAAAGACGGAAAGAAAATCGTCAAAAAATATCAGGAAGGTAAATCAAATAATGAAGGTTCAATCATTTTACCCAATGGTACAACATTTACTGGTGATTTGAGGGATAACATCAGTAATAAGTCAGGGACTATTCACTTTCCTCAAGGTCAAAAATATATTGGAGATTTGAAAAAAGGACTGCCAGATGGAAAAGGAAGGTTGGAGTTTCCAGATGGAGGAATTTATGAAGGCAACTTCTTAAATGGTTTACCCCATGGTAAAGGTAAAGTAGAATTTGATGATAATAGTCAATTTGTAGGCAATTTTAAAAATGGAGAAAGAATTGGTAATGGAGTGTATCATTTTAATGATGGAACTGTAGTTAGTGCATTCTACGATACAAATGAAATAAACGGAACAGGCAAATACATCTACAAAGATGGTAGTATTTTTTATGGAGATTATAAATCAAGTAAAAGGCATGGAGCAGGAAAAATTCAAATTATTGATGGAACAAAGATTGTTACAAACTATCGCAAAGGATTAGCAAATGGATCTGTAAGAATGTCTTTAGCAAATGGGGCAACCTTTGAGGGAATGTATGAACAAGGTTATCTTAAAGGAAAAGGAAACTACACCTACCCTGATGGAAATCGATTTGACGGAATTTTTTCAAAAAATTTGAGGTCTGGAATGGGTACTAATTATTTCAATGATGGGTCAGACTTAACAATAAATTATATTGATGGAAAAAAATATGGAAAGGGTATCCTTAAAACTTCAAATGGGATTAATTGGTCTGTAAATTTTAAAGACGACCAAGCGATTGGAAAAGGAATAATTGTTTTTCCTGATGGAACAAAATTTGAGGGAACATACAAAAATGACAGGAAAAATGGTAAGGGGAGATATGTTTATAAAGATGGATCATTCTTTAGTGGGAATTTTATAGCAAATGAAAGAGACGAATCTGGAATTTTCCTCTTTTCAAATCGCTCAGGAGTGAATGGATCATATAAAAATGATTTGTTGGATGGTGAAGTCAAAATGTTATATCCAGATGAAACCATTTTTGCAGGCAACTATGAAATAGGAAAGAGATTAGGTCGGGGAACTTTCATCAATGAAAATAATACGAAATATGAAGGTGATTTCAAAGGTACTCAACCCGATGGTAAAGGTAATCTATATTTCGAAAATGGTACCGTGTTTCATGGATATTTCAATAACGGGAAAAAACATGGAGAAGCACATATCAATTTCAATAATGGTTTTAAATTTATCGGTTTTTTTGAACAAGAATATGCCAATGGGAATGGAACATTAATTTACAATGATGGTGCAAAATTTGTCGGAAGCTACAAAAACAACTCAAGAGAAGGTTTAGGGACCTTAACTAGTATAAATGGAGATAGACTTTCAGTATCATTTGCAAATAACTTAGCCAATGGAATAGGTACCATCGAATACCAAACAGGAAATTATTATAAGGGTACTTTTAAAGATGGTTATAGATATGGAAAAGGAATTTACCTCTATAAGGATGGAACCCAAGCAACATTAGATTTTCTTAATGACCTGCCTAATGGTAAAGGAATAATTAAATTTAATGACGGTGAAACCTATGAAGGTTTTTTTGCAAATGGGCTCAGGAATGGTAAGGGCACAATTCAATTCTCAGACGGTAAGAAATTTATAGGGAATTTTCGTGATGATAGCCCAAATGGAAAAGGAACACTTATCTACTCGGACCAAACGGAATTTAATGGCGACTATGTTGACGGGCAAAGAGAAGGAAAAGGATTGATCTTTAATGAAAGATTAAAATTTGCTATCGATTACGCAAATGACACATTCAATGGTACTGGAATTTTAGAATACAACAACAATTTACTTAAAGGTAATTATGTAGATGGTTTAAGAAATGGCATCAGCAGTCATCAATATTCAGACAATTCAGCTTTTTCTGGTCATTATAATAATGGATCAAAAAATGGTGGTGGCGTTTATGTCTACCCTGATGGATCTGAATTCAAGGGAAATTACAATAATGGAAACAGAAACGGATTTGGAATATACTATTTCTCAAATGGGATGCAATATTCTGGTTTATTCCATGACAATCATCCCCATGGAGATGGAACCATTATATTTAATGATTCTATAAATTTTTCTGGTAATTTTTTAAACGGAGAAAAACATGGAAAGGGTAAATTTAACTTTAAAGAACAAAAAATACTGAATGCTAATTTTAGTAATAATATTTTAAACGGATATGGGCAATGGGAATTTGAAGATGGAACTCAATATTATGGGAATTATATCAATGGTAAACTCGAAGGAAATTTAAAATTAATCAATACTGAAAAGTCTGTTTTCCATCTTAATTATATCAAAGGTAAAAAAGAAGGAACCTGTACACTTGAACATTTTGATGGATCCGTCTACTCAGTCAGATTCAAGGATGATTTAGCAAATGGTAACATTAAAATTGAATTTAATGATGGCATAAAATTAGAGGGAAAATATATTTCAGGAAACATCGATGGTCTTCTTAGCATAACCATTCCTGAGAAACTTAGTTATAATGTGGAATTCAAACAGAATTCTCAAAATGGATTTGGCAAGCTTATTCTAACTAACGGGATAACATACACTGGTCTATTCAAGGATGGATACCGAAATGGAAAAAGCACCGATGTCTATCCGGATCAATCAGAATTTGTGGGATTGTATTCGATGGGCAAAAGGAACGGTGACGGTAAATATATTTATACCAATGGCACTATTTTTCAGGGAAATTTCAAGGACAGTATTAAACAGGGTTCAGGCCAATATATTTTTGATGATTCTTCAAGATTCTCTGGAGAGTTTTACAATGATCTGCCAAATGGAGAAGGAAAACATCATTTAGCAGACGGTTCCTCCTATAAGGAAATTTTTTAGACGGTGTACGTCAAGGGTCAGGTGAGTTTTTATTTAATAACGGTAACAACTATAAAGGTGAATTTGATAAAGGCATACCCAATGGGATGGGCACCTTTGCCTACATCGATGGTGGAAATTATACAGGTGAATATGAAAATGGAAAAAGAAACGGACTAGGTGTCTACACGTATCATGATGGAACTACCTATACAGGCGAGTTTGAAAACGATGTCAGACACGGCAAAGGAGAATTGTTGTTTCCAAAAAAAGGCACATATGAAGGACAATTCGAAAACGGTAAACCTGTTGGAGAAGGTATACTGACATTTCCGGACGGAAGAGAATTCGTCGGAAAACTCCAAATGGATCAACAAATCAATCATCCAACCCCATCTTTTCCTCCATCTTTAGAGGTATACCAAGAGAATGATGATGGGAGTCAGTTCATACAATTAGCAAATAGTTACATTGAACGTGCTCAATATGCTATAGAGTTTGAAACCTTCCTATCCATCATTGATGGTGAACCAAACTTTCCTGAGGACCCTGTATTTTTGAAAGAAAATGAAGACGGAAGCATTCTTCATGAAAAACTTAAACGCTATTCAAAAGAAGCAGAAATTGTTCTTAACTATAGTAATGATTTGAAAAAAGGAAATAAAATTTCATCCCTAGGCTTGGGTTCGGATTTAAGTGGAGCAGTTGATAATGATAGTTTAAGCAGTTCAACAATATCAAAGTATCTGAATTTAGGTAAAATTATCACAGCTTTTAACAGTGATCTTTCAAAGGGTAATTCAAACATCACCTATGATGATGGCATGACCTTTCAAGCAGAATACAAAAACAGAATACCAGATGGTCAAGGAGTTTATTTTTTCCCAGACGGTACAAGCTTTCGTGTTGATTTCAAAAAGGGTGAAATGAATGGAAATGGAGTATATAAATTTTTTGATGGGTCTAAATTTTCAGGAATTTTTCAAAGAAACATGTTGAATGGCGAAGGGGTTTATGAATATCCGGACACAACACGATTTACAGGTAATTTTGAAATGGGACTACCTAAAAATCAAGGTTCTATGCTCTATCCTGACAAGACAGAATTCAAAGGTAACTATACCAATGGTTTGAGGGAGGGTAAAGGAAGCATTCTCTATGCTGACGGAAGAGAATTTGAAGGACATTTTAAGAATGATACTCCTAACGGTGAAGGTTCTTTCAGTTTTTCTGATGGAACAAAACTTAATGGAAATTTTGCTAAAGGTCAGAAAGAAGGATTCATAACTTTAACAACTTCCATGAACGAAACCATTTCTGGAGATTTTCAAAACAATGTTCCAAATGGAACAATCTTCATCAAATATTTAGATTCTTCAGAATTTGAAGGTGAATATCGTCAAGGAATAAAGCAGGGAATAGGATCCTTTCAATATTACGATGGATCACAATTCAGAGGAGAATTCAAAAATAACTTAAAGAATGGTAAAGGAATCTATACATACTCCAATGGAAATCAATTCGAAGGTAAATATATTGATGGTATAAGAAACGGCCACGGACTCTATAAATTTTCTAATGGTTCCACTTTTACAGGACTATTCCATAACGGATTTCCTAATGGAGAAGGAATTTATAGGGATAAAACAGGTTCGGAAATTTCTGTCAATTACGAAAATGGTAAGAGAAATGGTAATGGTAAATACATCTTTGATCATGGTGGGATTTTTACAGGAAATTTTGTAAGTGGATTACCATTCGGAGAAGGTATTTACAGAGATAAAACAGGTTCAGAAATTTCTGTCAATTATGAAAATGGTAAGAGAAATGGTCAGGGAATCCTCAAATTTCACGAGGGTGGAATTTTCGAGGGTGAGTTCAAAAAAGATTACCCCAATGGATATGCAAAATTCATCTATCCTGACGGAACACGCTATACAGGCTTTTACAATGAGGGGAAAAAATCTGACAATGGGACCATCGAATATCAGGATGGAGTTCTTTTTCAGGGCCGATTCAATTTGGGGGAAAAAGATGGTGAAGGTATTTATGTTTTTTCTGATGGTTCAAAATTTTCTAGTAGCTTTAGTGAAGATTTACCCGATGGGAAGGGAATATTTCTTTATTCAGATGGGACTTCTTTCTTAGGAGAGTACTTAGATGGGATAAGATCAGGATTTGGAAGAGTTTCATTCCAAGACCAGACTACTTTTGAAGGTTCTTTTCTAAACGATTTACCTGAAGGACAGTGGACTTTTCATTATTTCAACGACGATAAATTTACCGCAACCTACTCAAAAGGTTTGAAAAACGGTATAGGCACATTAACAACCTTTGATGGACGGAATTATCAATGGACATTCGAAAATGATCAGATCAATGGAACTGGAACTCTCAATGAACCTGATGGAACAAAATTCAATGGGATCATAAAAAACGGACTGAAAGAAGGTTATGGAACCTACAGTTATTTTGATAATTCATCATTTGAAGGATTCTTCCGTTTAGATATGAAAAATGGAGAGGGTACATACACATTCTTAAACGGTGCACAATACCTTGGTCAGTATAAAAATGGAGAACGAAATGGAAGTGGTAAATACATCTTTGATCACGATGGGATTTTTAAGGGGAATTTTGTAAATGGATTACCATCCGGACCAGGTATTTATAGGGATAAAAAGGGATCTGAAATTTCTGTCAATTATGAAAATGGTAAGAGAAATGGTCAGGGAGTCGTCAAATTTCACGATGGGAAACAATTCATGGGTACTTTTGTCTCAGGAGTCCCTCAGGGAGAAGGAAAACTCACCTTTCCTGACGGAACTCATTACAATGGCGAATTCTTGAATGGAAAACGCCATGGTACTGGAAAAGTCGTTTATCCTGATAAGAAAAAGTTTGAAGGTGAATTTATTGATGACAAACGTCATGGAAT
>MPLX02019319.1_pt1 | contig 48037 bp, 47 predicted proteins | sample 1617341 | NCBI WGS metagenome assembly MPLX02 (sample SAMN05944804, study PRJNA350692) | marine metagenome | biome: marine; feature: ODZ; material: water; isolation source: 120 m water sample filtered on 0.2 um supor filter | place: Pacific Ocean | collected 2012-04-08 | depth 120m m | reverse complement strand
CCACCGGATCGGGCCATCACCTGGAATACTTCCCACATGTAGCCAAAATCAACCATTCGTCCGCGCCGGCTCGGAGTGATGTCGGTGGTGAATATCTTGATTGTCGGATAGCCGGCCTGGATGACTTCCGGTATAGCATCGATCAATTCCAGTGGCATACCGCCACGCAGCATCAGGTGATAGGCATAATCGCAATGGCAGCGCCCCCGCCAATCCTCGTCGCGACGGCTTATGGTCTGCTCAAAGGTCTCTTCCTCTTCCCACGCTGCAAAGTCAATCATGGTGGTGGTGCCACCGTACAGCGCCGCTCGGCTGACCTGTGCCGGAGGTGCAGTCAGCTGCGCAGGAACCCCTTCGATAGCCGGGATGTGCCATGAACAGTGGACGTGGGGATCGATGCCTCCAGGCATGACGATCTTGCCATCAGCATCAATGATGCGGGCGTTTTCATCGGCCCTGAGCGCACCGGCCTTATCCACGGCCACGATCTTCTCTCCGGAAATTCCGACGTCATAAACGCCGCATCCCTGCGGTGTGACGACTTCTCCACCCCGAATCAGAATATCAAGCATGGCTTCTCACTCCTCGTGATTTAATGACCAGCAGCCGCGTCAGCCGGCTGTGAACTGCCGAGCTGCCGGACTTCGGCATCTAGTGTTTCGATCAGTGCATTTACCCATCTCGGCTGAATGGAGCTTGCAATGAAAACCAGGCGGCTGCGCCGATCGCTGCCCGGCCAGCAGTCAAGCCAGGTAGGTGGATGAAACACATGCTGCACACCGTGAATCACCATCGGACGTTCGGGATCTTCCTCGATCTGTACGATTCCCTTGAGGCGTAAAAGGCCGGCACCACAGTGTTCGGTGAGCACCTGCAGCAGCAACGTCAATGTCACCGCACAAAAGGGTCTCTCACGGACGATGCTGAAGGTCTCGATGGTGCTGTCATGTGGGCCTGCCTCACCGAGGTTGCCGTTTTGTTGCCCCGATTTTGGTTCGACGCTATCGGACACACTGTACCCCAGCCACCGGAGAGGGTCGGCCTGCTCTTGAGCAGACCCCAGCAGGAGAGAAGGCCTGATATTCCCATGGATGGCCGAGTGCTGTGGCGCCAATGGGTTCAACTGGCGCACCTTTGACCGCAGTTGTTGGGCCTCATCACCGGCAAGATCAACCTTGGTGAACACCAGCTGATCCGCTACTGCGACCTGCCGAAGCGACTCTGAAAAACGCGATAGTGTCGAAAGACCCAGCAACGCATCCACGGTAGTCACTACGTTTGCCAGCTTGGTTGTCTCGGCCAACACCGGGTCCGAGGCCAGGGTCTGCAGGACCGGCAGTGGGTCAGCCAGACCGGTGGTTTCGATCAGGATCTGCTCAAATACCGGTACATCCCCACGCTGTCGCCGGGTGAGCAGATCGCGAATCGTCAGCACAAGGTCATCGCGAAGCCGACAACACAGACAACCAGTCGTCAATTCAACGAAATCTTCCTCGCTGGTCTCAACCAGCTCGTGATCCAAGCCTATCTCGCCGAATTCATTGATGATGACCGCTGTTCTACCCATCTCCGGATGGGGCAACAGGTGCGACAACAGCGTGGTCTTGCCACTGCCAAGAAACCCTGTGAGTACCGTTATCGGGATCATCGCACCAGGACCCGGCTACAGACTGACCGCTGACGGGGTGATCACCAGACCAAAGGCCGGTTGGTCCGGTGCCAGTTCGGCGCGCAAGCCACGCAGCATCGTCAACGCTGACGGGTAGAACCGGCGCCAAGGCTGTTCAGTCTGCGGATCTCGACAGGATAGAGCCCACTGCCAGTCTCCGGTGGACCTCTGCCGGTACGTTACCAGCACAGCGATTCCGTCGGCAACAACGACTAGCGCTTCGGCTTGATCTTTCCTGACCGTGACGTCTGCAACGACATCCCATGCCGTGACCGCCCCTTCAAGCAGGTCAGCCAGGTGATGCTTGACGCTGTTGAGATGGGTTTCTGAATGTGTCATGGTGCAGGACTCCCACTGGGCTGGAAGAGATCGGCGGTGAGCGCCGATCACACTGCTGGAGCGCTAGAATAACGCGAAACCACACGGAATAAACCTCCGGCACGGAATGATTCGAAGGTCCGTCTGACCTGATCTCAAGGCTGGACCTGCGAGCTGACTTTTCTTCTCCGGGATTATGAGGTGAACTGACATGAAACTTGAAAATAAAACAGCCATCGTCACCGGCGCCGCCAAAGGCATGGGCGCGGCGATCACAACAACCCTGGCACGCGAGGGTGCCGATATCGTCCTGACTGCACGGGATCCAGCGGCACTGGAGAAAGTGGCAGCTGAGGTTCGATTGCTCGACCGGGAAGCACACGTCGTCACCTGTGATGTGACAGACGAGGCGCAGGTCCGGGACATGGTCGCCCATGCCCTGCGGGTTTTTGACGGTCAGATCGATATCCTGGTCAACGTCGCAGGCGTGACCGGCCCCATAGAGACCCCGGTGCAGGATATTCCTGTTGAGGAATTCACCGACGTGATTATGGCTAACGAAAGAGGTACTTTCCTGCCGATCAAACATGTTGTACCGACCATGATCGCACAGAACAGCGGGAAGATCGTTAATATCGGTGGCACTTCCGGGCTACGTGGTTATCCGATGCGGACCTCATACAGTGCTTCCAAGTGGGCGGTGCGTGGTATCACCCGCACCGTTGCGCTGGAACTCGGTAAACACAACATCAACGTCAACGCGGTCTGCCCGGGCATTGTCGAAACTCCGCGCATGTCAAAACTGTGCGAAGCAAAGGCAAAAGTACGTGGCTGGACCGTTGAGCAGGTCTACGACGAGTATGTTCAGGAAATGGCCCTGAAACGGGTTACGACTCCACAGGATGTCGCCAACGCGGTGTTGTTCATGGCCTCGGATGACGCACGCAACATCACTGGCCAGGAACTTGCGGTTGACGGCGGCTGGGACGTCTAGAATAAAACGACCCTGGGCGCTTTGCTGTTATTCCACCGTGAAAGGCGGCGCTTTACTGATCAGGCCCTTTGCCTTCAAGCGGCTGGCGATGAGACCAAAGATTCCCGATCGGAAAAACTTCATCGCAATGATAACCATCGTTGCGAACAGCAGCATGTGAGCATAAGGGCTCACGTCACGCATGATTTCCCACATGACGACCAGCAGGACTGCACCGATGATCGGGCCCGTTAGCGTGCCCAGACCGCCGACAATCGTCATCGCGAGAATCAGGCCCATTTCGATCAGTAGAAGATTCTGAGGTGCAAGCACCTGTACGAACAGGTGAGCGTAGATCGCACCGGCAAGACCGGCAAATAGGCTGGAGATCACGAACGCGTTGACTTTCCATTTTACGAGTTCGATCCCCATTGCCGAGGCGACATCCTCGTCCTCACGGATGGCCTTCAGATAAAGCCCTTTTTCCGAATTCACGAGCAGATAGAGCACGCCAATTGTGATAATGGCCAGGGCCAGCATCACTAAATATCCAAGCAGGTGATTGGGTAGACCCTCGCCAAATAGATAGGGGATCTGCAGACCCAGTGATCCGCGGGTGAAATCGTGTTCGATCTGCAGGATCAGCCGAACCGATTCCGAGAAACCAAGGGTCATCAACGCCAGGTAGGGTCCGCGGGTTCGAAGGCACATGCGCCCTAAACACCAGCCGATACCCGCTGCTGCTGCACCACCGATGAAGATGCCGAACCCCGGATGCACACCATAGTGATAGCTGAGCAATCCGGAGGTATACGCACCGATTCCGGCAAAAGCCGCATGGGCAAAGGACAGCTGTCCGGCGTAGCCAAGCAGCAGATTCCATGACGACGCGAGAATAATGTAGTAGAGCGCCATTGCGGCGACACGGATCATGTAGCTGTCGAGCAGAAAGGGGATCACAAGGCCACCGGCCAGAGCCAATCCTATGGCGGCTCTCTGGAAACGGGTCACGCGCGACGTTCCTGCTGTCCAAAAAGACCGTGGGGTCGAAAAAGCAGCACCCCGATCAGCACCAGAAAGGCGAACACGTCACGGTAAGCGACCGAAACGTACACCGAGCCCAGGCTTTCGACCAATCCCAGGATAAGCGCTGCAACGACAGCCCCGGGAATCGATCCCATTCCACCCAGCACGATGATCACAAAAGCTTTGATCACAGGAATCTGGCCGACATCAGGGTAGACGAGAAAAACGGGTGCGAGCAATGCGCCCGCGCCTCCAGCCAGAAGGCCGGCAAGCACCATGGCTGTGATGTTCATCCTGACCGTGTTAATACCGACAATTGTCGAGCCGACCCGGTTCTGTGCCGTAGCCATCAGAGCACGCCCGGTCCAGGTGCCGTAGATGAAGTACAAAGTGGCCCCGATCAGCACTGCGGAGATACCGGCGGCAAACAACCGGTCGCCGGCGAGATAAAGATCGCCAATAACGTGCTTGGACCCTTCCCAGAACGCACCGGGCGTCATCTCGTAAGGACCGACGGCCGTTAGGGCCCCGTACTGTAGAAAGAGCGACAAACCGAACGTCAGGATGATGGCATATTCTTCCGGCCGGTCCATACGCGCCGTGTAGACTGGGCGCAGGAGTCCACGTTCCACCAACATTCCAAAGACCGCAACGCCAACCATGGCCAGCGGCAGCCCGAGGATCGTTGGAATAGACAGCGGTATACCGAACACGGTGACCACCCCTGCCGTCAGCGCATACAGCGCGTATCCCCCCAACATATAGAACTCTCCATGGGAGAAGTTCACGACCCGCATAATACTGAACACCACGGTCAGACCGAGTGCAATCAACGCATAGATGAACCCGAAAATCAGCCCGTTGACGATCTGGGAAAGGACGTAATAGTCCATGAACTGGATCCAGTGAGAGGTGAAAACTGTGACCGGGAGCGGGCCTGGACCCACCCCCGGCCAACAGTCAAATTATGGCCGTGCAATCCCTGCGGTAGCGAACTGCTTGGGGAAAAGCACTGCTGCATCCCCGGCCGACTGTCCCACCTCGGTGTACTGAAAGATAAAGGTTGGTACAGCTTTCCACTGGTGATGCCAGACACCGTCTTCCTGTGAGAATTCAATGTCTCCCCGCGAACCCGGGATCTTGAGCGCCTGCAGGGCCTTGATGATGGCCTTGCTGTCGGTCGAACCGGCGTTCTTGATTGCGGTGAGCAGAGAAATCATTGCGTCGTATCCTTGCAGTGGCAGGTAGTTCGGCTGACGATCAAACTTGTCGATGTAGCGTTGTTTGATTTTCTCGCCGAGTTCGGTCAACTTGACACTGGGGCTGTAAGGGCAAGACATCAGTACATAGTTGCCAGCGTCTTTGACCGCTTCCCAGAAGACCTTGTCATTCTGCGCAGTGCAGGTACCGTCAAGATAAAGAGTTTCTTTGCTCGGTGCGAAGCGAATCTCGTGGGCCTGCTTGAGGATCAGAAATCCACCCGGCTGGGTCACGGCAACAATCAACACCTCCGGCTTCACCTGGGTTTTGTATTTAAGCAGGATCGGCACAAAGTCCTTCGAGGTTTTCTCAACCACTTCGTATTGGAAATCGATATCAACATTCAACTTCTTAATCGCATTTTCGATGTTTTTTGCGATACCGATCCCGTAGTCGGTGTCCTCGACCAGGCTCGCTGCTTTCTTTATACCGTTTGCCGCCATCACGGCCACCATGTTCTCGGCCAGCTTCGACGAGTAGACGCTGGTACGGAAAATCTCGTCATACCCTGCTGCAGTCAGCGAATCCGACCAGCATGATCCGATCACAAAAGGAATACCGTGCTGATGGAAAACCTCGATCTCGGCTTTGCACACCGAAGAGTGATACTCACCAGCCGCAGCAACCACCTTGTCCTTGGTGATGAGCTTCTCGACTACAGTCGCGCCAGTCGGGGGACGCCCTTGGGTATCCTCCACAATCAACTCGACCTGCTTGCCTAGAACACCACCAGTCGCATTGATATCAGCTACTGCCCATTCGAGCCCCAGGACCAATTCCGGACCCTGCTGGTAACTGCCGGGTGAAGACAGCGGCGCCATGCCGCCGATCTTTATCGTGTCACCGGCCTCTATGGCGCTGACGGAGAATGAAACCGCTGCGGCCAGTGCAAACTGCGACAACAACTTCTTGTGACGTCTATTAACCATCGTCTTGTCCTCCTGTTGGATTGTTGAACATCGTTAATGAATCTTCACCGGTTGTCGTAAGCCAGACTGTTCGGTGAAATCATCATTCAGATCTGCAACCAGTCCTTGATCATGTCATGCAGATTCGTTTCGAATTCGGACCGGGTCCCATTGACCTTGTTCTGCCCGACCTCGAGCACGTAAACATAGTCACCAATTCGAATAGCCTCACGAACATTCTGGTCGACGAGAAGAATGGTCAGGCCATCCGCCTTAAGACGCTCAATGGTATCGTACACTTCTTTGGCAATAATTGGGGCCAGCCCAACCGTCGGTTCATCACAGATCAGAATTTCAGGCCTGATCATCATGCCGCGGGCGACTTCGAGAATCTTCTGCATTCCGCCGGACAGGTCGCCGGCCTTTGACTTGCGCCGCTCACGCATGAGCGGGAATAGATCATAGACCCTTGCGAGTTCGTCTCGGATACGCGCCTTATCCCGGCGAAATGTCCAACTGCCAAGATGAATGTTCTGTTCTACTGTCAGGTGGGGATAAACGGTGCGCTCCTGTGGTAGGTAACAGATCCCCAGACCGGCCATGGTGTGACTTGGGCGTCCTGTCAGGTCTTTATCATCCCACATGACCTGCCCTGACTTTGGCTTGAGAAAGCCACAGATCACCCGCATCAGTGTCGATTTTCCCGAACCGTTGGGTCCGATCACCGAAGTGATCTGTTGTTTGTGCACATCGACGGAGACATTCTGAAGAATGTTGATTTCGTCAACATAGCCGGCAACGATATTCTGCGCGCTGAGCATCGTCAGACTCCCAGATAGGCCTCGATCACACCCGGATCCTCCCGCACGATCTCTGGAGTACCGTCTGCGATCACTTTGCCATTAGCAAGCACCACGATCCGCGAAGCCAGCCCCATGATAGTCGGCAGGTCGTGACTGACGACGATGAAGTCAATGCCCTGATCGCGAAGATCTCGTATGCGCTCCAGAATACGCTCAACCAGAAGAGGATGAATACCCCCAAATGGTTCATCGAGGAGCATCAGGCGGGGTTTTAGCATCAGCGCCCTGGCAAATTGAAGCAGCATGCGCTGGCCACCGGAAAGATCGGCCGCCTGTTCATCGGCAAAATCGGCGATATCCAGAAAATCGAGATATTCTTTTGCACGCCGAATCAGGCTAACGCGGTTTTCTGTTTCCTTATCACGGACCGTGAAACCTGGTGCCAACATGTTCTCAACAGCGGTCATGTGCGGGAAGATTCGTGCAATCTGAAACGTGCGGGCAACACCGGCCCGGGCGATCCGGTGCGGTGATTCTTTCTCTATCCTGTTTCCCTCAAAGCTGATCGCTCCGGAGTTAAGGGGATAGATACCACTGGTCGCGTTGAGCAACGTGGTTTTTCCAGAACCGTTGGGACCGATCAGACCGATCAACTGCCCCTTCACCATCGAAAAGGAAACCGAGTCGAGCGCCTGATTACCACCGAAGGCAATGCTGCCCTCTGAGATCTCGAAAACCGACTTGTGCTCGGACACTATTTAATCGACCGCGCCGCACATGGATCGTATTCCTCCCTCGGCCAACGCAGTGACTCCCCCGGGAATATACGTTGGGCATTTGCTCTTTGAATCTGACAGCCGGTTGCGTCCCCTTGCAGCCGAATTGCGAGTGCAAGCATAACCTACTCTCGTCGGCCGTACCACGCTGGTCAGCCTATACAAAGACACTTTCCCGACCCGACCGCGCCCACTGAGCCAGACGAGCTGCGGCTCGTTCGAGACCCACGCCCGCGGTCAGGCGGGTGGTTTGTATGCTTTCATAACCGCACCGGCCTTGCCCATGCTTGCCACAGCCTGGTCCATGGTCAGAAGTTTCGTTGTCCGCCCGCCGACTATGGCCCCTGTGGACGAAATCGCCAATGCGGCTCCGGCCATCGACTCATCATCTGGCATGTCCGCGATGACAATAATATCGTCCTCACCAAAGGCCATCCAACAGCCCGTCATCGTCCCGCCATTTGCCTCGATTACGGCACGGGCAGCCGCGCTTCGATCTTCAGGATTGGTGACCAAAGCCCTGAGGGCGTCCGAAGAGTAAGATCCTTGATACAGGTATGCAGGCATTGTTCTCCTCCAATGATCTCGGGAATTCCGGGGATCGGATTCCTGTCTGATCACGTTATCAAAAGCCCCCACGGCCCGCAATGGGGGAATTTCAACCGCCGCTTCTTGAAGCAGCCACTGATCCAGATCGGCTCGGAACAAAGGTGCCAGCCAATCGAAGCGCAAGGCAAGAGCGGATGTCGAACATTCCGGGTTCAAGTGATACAGGAGTGTCGATAAATCCCGTTTCATGTCATTATTCAACCGATGGCGACAAACCGAAAAACCCAGGAAACCACTGTCCAATCTTCCTCGAACGCGGATCGACAGGTCCGCTACCTCAAGGAGACTATCTCTGCGTTGCGTGATCGGCTCGAGACGTATCAGTTTGAAAAAAACAAGGCCGTTCAGGCGGCAGTCGCAGCCTCCAGCGGTGAGATCGAGCAACTCAAAACCACCACCCAGGCACTGCGTGATACGTTAGAGGAGCTGAATTTTCAGAGAAACAAAGACGTTCAGCAGACACGGGCGGATTCTCAGGATGAAATAGAACAACTTCGAAAGACCATACAGGCTATGCGGGACGAAACTGAAAGTGTTCGATTCGAAGGCGACAAGAAAACCCAGAAAGCGGTCGCGACTGCCAGTGACGAGATCCGCCAACTACGCGAAACCGTGCAGTCTCTGCGGGATGAAATGGAAAGCGAGCGATTTGAGGGCCAGCAGAAGGTCCAAAAAACATTTGCCGATTCCAGCAATGAGATCAAGCTCCTGAAAGACTCTGTCAGCGCACTGCGAGACCAGCTTGATGTGCTGCGGACCGGTCATGAAGATAAACTTTCAGGTTAAGCATAGGCCCATTGCTGCGTGGGCTCTTTGTTTCACTCACCAGGGCTCGAGCACAGGGAAAACCAAGCGGGTAACATGTTGACAGCATCAACCACAACGCAGATTCGAAGATGACAGCAGCGAGAAACTCTAAACGGAAATCTGCGACCATGCGTCTTCGTGAGGCAGAACTTTTGCTCAAAGTCTCAACACTTTGTGCTTCTCTGGACTCATTGGATGAAGTGCTTGCAACACTGGTGGACATCACCTCGCAAGAAATCAGCTGCCAACGAGCGACGCTTTTTCTCAACGACCCGCAGACCGGGGAACTCTACTCACGTGTCGCTCAGGGCTCTTTGCAACGGGAAATCCGAATTCTCAACTCTGTGGGTATAGCCGGACATGTCTTCACCGAAGGTGAAGGCTTGATCGTTAGCGACGCCTACGCTGATCCCCGTTTCAACAAGGAAATCGATCAACAGACTGGTTTCAAGACAGAAAATATTCTCTGTGCACCGGTCCGGACAGCGAAGGGGCGAATCATCGGAGCAATGCAGTCCCTCAACAAGATCGAAGGTCAGTTCACCGAAGATGATCTGCACCTGTTGGAACAGATTACGCTGCAAGCATCCATCGCCCTGGAGAGTAATATCTTCTCAGAGCGAATGGCCGAGAAAAGGCAACAGGAAATGGAGTTTCTTGGCCTGGTCGCTGATGTTACTGCTGAACTGGATCTTGGAACTTTGCTGCAACGGGTGATGTCTGAAGCGACACGCATGTTAAATGCGGAGCGGTCTACATTGTTTTTGAATGACGACAAGACCAGTGAGCTGTTCTCCAGAATCGCTCAGGGTGATTCTGTTGGTGAGATCCGCCTGCCCAATCACCTGGGCATTGCTGGCACCGTTTTTACCTCCGGTCAGAGCGTCAATATTCCTCACGCGTATGCCGACCTTCGTTTCAACCCGTCGTTTGACAAACAGACCGGATTTTTCACCCGTTCCATTCTCTGTGTGCCGATCCATAACAAAGACGGAAAAGTCATCGGTGTCACACAGACCTTGAACAAACACGGTGGGCCTTTTACCGACGAAGATGAATCTCGCTTAAAAGCATTCACTGCCCAAGTTGCCATCGCCCTCGAGAACGCAAAGCTGTTTGATGATGTACAGCAGATGAAAGATTACAACGATGCGGTCCTCGAGAGCATGACAAACGGAGTGCTTACAGTCGATGATGAAGGCTATATCGTGACCTGTAACAAGGCTGGGTTGCAGATACTGCGTACTGAAGCTTCCAGCATTGTCGGTGCAAAAACCGAAGAGTTTTTTTCTGGTGAAAACAAACTGGTCAGTGAGCGCTTCGATTTTGTTCGGGAAACGCAACAAACCGATATATTGATGGATGCCGCTTTGCTACTCGGTGAAGAGTCGGTCTCCGCGAATCTCACTGTGATGCCATTGCTCGGCTCTGGGGATGATGGTGAGAAACTGGGATTGATGCTGGTGATAGAAGACATCAGCGGTGAGAAACGCATGAAGTCAACAATGTCCCGGTACATGGACCCTGCTATTGCCGACCAGCTTCTGACTGGTGGTGGCGAAGATATTCTGGGGGGCACGAGCGCGATCGCCACGGTTCTTTTCTCTGATGTGCGGGACTTTACAACCTTGACTGAGGAACTGGGTCCACAGGGAACTGTCTCCTTCCTGAACGACTATTTTACGGTCATGGTTGATTGCATTACCCATGAAGAGGGGATGCTCGACAAATTTATCGGCGATGCGATCATGGCTGCATTTGGCCTTCCAATTCCGCATGACGATGATGAGGATCGTGCGGTCCGGACTGCTATTTCAATGATCCGTGAGTTACAGATCTGGAATGAAGAACGTAAGGCCAAGGGCCTGCGCGCCGCTGACATGGGGATAGGTCTTAACACAGACCAGGTGGTATCCGGCAATATCGGGTCACCAAAGCGCATGGATTACACGCTGATCGGCGATGGTGTAAATCTGGCTGCCCGCCTGGAAAGCGCCTGCAAAACCTACTCAGCGCGAATACTGATCAGCGAACATACATTCAGAAAACTACGCGGCACATACCGGGTCCGTGATGTGGATCTGGTCTTAGTCAAAGGAAAAACCAAGCCAGTCGGTATATATGAAGTCCTTGACTATCATGACAATTCTTCTTTCCCAGATCTGATGGAAGCGGTCGGCCACTTCAACGAGGGAATAGCGAATTATCGAGATGCAAACTGGGACAAAGCCACGGCACAATTTACTGAGACCTTGCGGTTCAACCCTCAGGATCGCCTGTCGCAGACCTACATTGATCGATGCACACATTTCAAAGCGCAACCCCCGGGAGACGCTTGGAACGGTGTCTGGGTAATGACCTCTAAATAGCCAGGCAGTAGCGAACCCCCCCGCTCTAAAGCGAGGCAGTGTCCGCTAGTGCCAGGTCCCGGAATCTCTCAAGAAAGTGCTGATCATGTTTCCAGCTTGTCCACCATCTGGGTGACCTTCTTCTCAAAATAGGTGAGCGCCGGCTCGTTGCGACCATATGTCATATGCGACTGGGCACCGGAACCGAAACCGAACTGGATACCTTCGCCTGTCGGAAAGTCCTCTTCTTCGACGACCCGCAGGACCAGTGCCAGGTTGCGGGCCCAATGATCCCGCGCACTGTCACAGGTCGCAGGTTGGGGGATAAAGAAGTCGAGGAATATCGTCGACCGATCCGCACAGTTGCCCTCTGGGTAGATTCGCCAAATCTCCAGGTGGTCGGCCTGTACCACAAACACCGTGTTGGGAAACAGCACGTAGACCAAGGCAGAATGCTCAACAAAATCCCAGCGTTCTTCGGGCAGGTCGCGGAGCGACTCAATAGTACGACGCGGATACGCCACTCGCAGATGCGACCCGAACGGCGCAAACAGGCAAAGGTTGCTGAAGAAGATCGGTGAAATCGAGTCCTGATGCAGCACACCAAAGTGGTACGACTCCAGGAAAGTGTCGATGACCAGCTTCCAGTTCATCGCTACGGAAAGTTCCTTCGACGTATAGTGGTGATAACCAGAAACACCGTAGGACGCCAACTCAGGACCTAACCCTGCCAGATAGCCATCGATGTCGATCTCCTGCGACACCGTCTGGTTCTCGGTTGCAGACGCACTGGCCCAGATCATGCCGTGCGACTCGACCGCGGGCAACTGAACAAGCCTCTGGGCTGCCGGGTCCAGGTCAGGGAAATTCCGCTTGTCCGGGATACCGAGCAACCTGCCGGCACAGTCGTAGGTCCAGCCGTGATAAGGGCACTTGAAACGTTGCTGCCCCTGGCCTTGGCCCTCCGCAATGCGCGCCCCGCGGTGCCAACAGACATTCATGAACGCCCGGACCACTCCGTCTTCACCGCGCACGATCAACTGCGGGACCCCGGTATGATCGCAAGTCAGATAATCTCCTGGGTTTGCAATCTGGCAACTCAGTCCAACCAGCAGTGGCAGTCGCTCGAACAACGCCAGACGTTCTCGCACAAGGCGTTGTTGATCGGTGTAGTTCGTCACCGGGTTGCGATACGTGGCCGTCGCAAGGTCGGTCGTACCGGCATCCAGATGGCGGAATACCTCGTGAACCAGTGTGACCTGAAGCGATTTATCCATGATGTTTAGCGGCTTTTCGGACGCTGTGGCAGGCATTTCCCCTCATTTTCCGTCAGCCGGACCCTGTACGCCAAGTGTGGCGATCTCAAGAGCTGCGTTCACAACCCGCCCCAGCATTTCAGCTGCCAGTGGACCAGCGTGTCAACCTGTGGCCGCCACGGCTGACCGCCGTATGCAGCAGGATAGTAAGCGCCGCCAGAACGAACAGCGCTGCGAACATCAGATCGATCTTGACCCGGCCATTTGCCAGAAGCATCAGGTAGCCCAGGCCCCGGGAAGCGCCGACCCACTCACCGATTACGGCACCAATAGGTGCATAAACTGCTGCAAGTTTCAGACCTGACGCCAGTGCCGGAAGTGCCGCCGGCACCCTGATCTGGAACAAAGTGCGCAGCGGAGTGGCATTCATGGTCGCAGCCAGATCAAGAAAACCGTCCGGTGTGTTGCGCAGACCATCATAGAATGTCGAGGCGACCGGAAAATAGATGATCAGCAAGGTCATGGCGATCTTTGAGCCGATCCCGTAACCCAGCCACAGCGTCAACAACGGTGCCAGGGCAAATACCGGTACAGTCTGGCTGAATACCATCAACGGTAAGAGCAGGCGGCGTGCTGTGGGAGAGACCATCAGATACAGCGACGTTCCAGCGCCCAGTATTGCTCCAAGCACCAGGCCCGCAAGGACCTCCGCCAACGTCACGAGTGCATGTTCCCCGATCAGCCCGGCATGATTGATCGTCGCGCCGGCGACCCGAAACGGTCCCGGCAAAATGAACGGCGGTACTCCGCTGAGCCGGACCAGAAGCTCCCACACCGCCGTGACCACAATTACGATGAGTACAAGGTCGCGCAACCGTCTCATCGCTGTCGCAACCTTGCAAACAGCTGAGACTGGATTCTGAGCGTCTCTGGATCATCGAACTCACGTAGGGGTATCTGCTCACCGGTCGGCGCACACTCAAGACCGGCCTCAGTCAGCAGGTAGACCTGGTGACCAACCCGGGCGGCCTCAGCCGGATCGTGGGTCACCAGCAGGACCGTACAACCGGCCAGCATCTCGAAGGCAAGTTCCTGCATCTCGCTGCGCGTTCTGGCATCCAGCGCCGAGAACGGCTCGTCCAGCAGTAACAGTGGCCTGTCTTCCATCAGGGTCCGAGCCAGAGCAGCGCGCTGGCGCATACCACCGGAAAGCTCGTGCGGGCGCTTGCCAGCATGCCGCGAGAGTTCAACCCGCTCGATGAGTTGGTCGGCACGATCGAGAGCCTGATCCTGGCCTCGCAGGGAAGTGCCAAGCATCACGTTCCCGCGCACATCCAGCCAGGGCAGCAGCAGGTCAGACTGTGCCATGTACGCGAACCGGCCCGGTAACGCTACGCCGTTGTCGCTGCTGATCGAACCGTCGAACACACCACCGGTATCCAGGCCCGCAATCAGTCTCAGTATGGTCGACTTACCAACGCCTGAAGGGCCCAGCAGACATGTCCACTGGCCACCTTCAAGCGACAGATCCAGCTCATCAAAGAGCGGCTGTTCCCCGTGGCTGAAACTGCCGCGGATCCGTATTCCGCCACTGGCCTGCGACTGAGTCACCTTATGATCAACACCATCGATCAGGTGCCACAGCGTCAGTCAGCGGTCACGTCGATGGCGAGCGCGTCGACGGCCTTGACTCCTTCGACCAAACCGGCCTCACTGAGAAACCTCTCCATGCGGCGATAGCGGCCGGCATCCAGTGCAGCCGGACGCAATGCAAAGCGCGGTAGCGTGTCGGCCCAGGCCTTACGATTCAACTCATCCTGCAGTTCCTTCGCGGTCGAGGAGAAGATCTTCCAACTCTGCTCGGGATGATTGACGATATACTGGGTGGCCTTCTCGGTGGCAGCCAGAAAACGTGCAATCGCCTCTTTGTCGTGGTCCACACTATTGGCCACATAAATCAGTTCATCGTAAGCCGGCAACCCTTCTTCCTCGAGATAGAAACAGCGACCCTTGATGCCCTCAATTTCCATCTGGTTGAGTTCAAAGTTGCGATAGGCACCGATCACCGCGGCAACCTGACCTGACATCAACGACGGTGAGAGTGACCAGCCCACATTAACCAGCTCGACATCGGATAGGGCCAGGCCATGGCGCCCCAGGATAGCGGTGAGCAGCGCTTCCTCAACACCCGCGACCGAATAGGCGATCTTGCGACCCTTGAGATCAGCGATGCGTTTGACCGGGCCGTCTTCCACTACCAGCAGGCAGTTCAGTGGCGTAGCCACCAGGGTACCAACTCGCACCAGCGGCAATCCCTCGTGTACCTGCAGGTGCAGCTGCGGCTGGTAGGAAATGGCCAGATCCATCTTGCCGGCGGCAACCAGCTTCGGTGGGTCTGCGGCGTCTGCCGGGGCAATGACATCTACCTCCAGCCCTTGTTCTGCGAAGTAGCCATTCTCGCGGGCGATGATGATGGGGCCGTGATTCGGGTTCACGAACCAGTCGAGGATGACAGAGAATTTGTCTGCGGCAGCCAATGGCTGAGCGAAGACCAGTAAAGTGAAAAGAATGAATTTCTTCATGGCGATTGATAGACCTCATAACGCGAATGGTTTGTAACGAGTACATCGGTAGGGTGGAGGCTGGTTCGGCACACGGAAAACACCTGGTCGCGTTCTACAGGCGGCACAGCCGACAGACTCCGAACCACCGTCTTGTCCACGGCGTGTGCTATTTCTTGATTCGGTATGCACGCGCACATCTCAGACCTCCGACCCGGCTTGGAAATCCGAGACCGCGCTTGAACTGAAGGCGGGTGTCCGTTTCCTTCGCCGGCATTATCCGGTTCAGGTTCGATGGGTCAGCTCCTGCTTCTCAGCCTTACGGCACCCCAACGGAAAGCCCCAGTAGGATAACAGCAGCGCCACCCCAGGACAAGAAACCCGACCGCCGGGACTTCTACAGACAGTTTTATATAATGAGGCAGACAACACTCTAATACAGATCGCCAATAAACAAGCCCGGTCCTCTCCCGGCCGGACGGAAACCGGCCAATGGGTCGGATTCTGAAGTGATGCCGCCTGGCGCCCCTAACCTCGGAGATCTTCGATGTCGGAACAACACACCAGCGAAGGCCAGTTTGCCGACGGTGGCAAGACAGTCTACGGCGCCAGTGTCGGCATCCTGATGCTGGATACCGTGTTCCCGCGGATCCCAGGCGATGTCGGCAATGCCGGCACTTGGCCGTTCCCGGTGTTCTACCGCGTGGTTCAGGGTGCCTCACCGCAGCGCGTGGTGTGTGATCGGGCGGAGGGACTGCTGGATGCGTTTGTCGAGGCGGGCCGTCAACTGGTCGCCGATGGTGCCGACGGGCTGACCACCACCTGCGGCTTCCTGGCTTTATTTCAGGAACCGCTCAGCCGTGCAGTCAATGTGCCCGTGGCAAGTTCCTCTCTCATGCAGGTGCCACTGGTACAAAAGCTCCTGCCCGCAGGCCGACGGGTGGGGGTCATGACGGTCTCAAGCCAGGATCTCAGTGCTGATCACCTGCTCGCCGCCGGCGCTCCAGAAGACACGCCGGTGATCGGCACCGAGAACGGCCGAGAGTTCTCCAGTTGTATTCTGGAGAACCGGACCCGGATGGATATCACAGCCTGCCGTCTCGACCTTCTGGAGAGCGGTCGTCAGCTGATCGCTGAACACCCCGACGTAGGTGCAGTGGTCCTGGAATGCACCAACATGGGACCCTACGCTGCCGACCTGCGCCGTGAACTCGAGATACCGGTCTTCAGTGCAGTCTCCTTTATCAACTGGTTTCAGTCAGGCCTGCTGCCCCGCGTGTACACCGGAACCACCGCCGATCCCAGGTTGTCCACAACCTGACACACGACGCAGGTGATGAACCCGGCCTGCTGCTAGTCGACTTTCACAAAACAGGTCGATTATCCTTACCCTTGCCGAATCCCGTGCTGTGCCTGCCACACACGGAATCGACCCTGACCCAACATAAAGGAGTGACGAACATGATTCCCGAGAGTGCTGCCGATCTGATGTCCTGGGAGAAGAAGGCTTTTGCCCACCTCGCACTGGTCCTTGCCGATGGCACGCCCCAGTGCACACCACTTTGGTTTGACTATGACGGCACGCACATCGTCATCAACAGCACTGCCGGCAGGGTCAAGGACAAGGCCATGCGGCGCTTGCCGCAGGTGGCGCTGGCGATCTCAGATCCCGATAACCCCTACCGCTATATCCAGATCCGGGGCAAGGTCGTCGAGATCACCGAAGAGGGTGCGCACGAGATGATCGATCATCTCTCCGACAAGTACCGGGGAAAACCCTTCGACCACACCGAGGGGGATATCCGGGTCACTTACCGGATACTGCCGGAGTCTGTTCAGCCCAAAGACTGATCAGGCCCTTACAAGATCCGTAATCTTCTGCTGGCTACCGATCCCTTTTCGGCCGTTGCGCAAACAACGTCAGCGTTCCTGCATAACCGCACAAGCGCTGGTGTGAGGTCTCGCCGCTGGGAAGAATCCCACCAGTGGCAGATTCCCGAATTCCGCCACGATAAGACCCGGTTTTTCCGATAGCGTTAGAATGACAGTCACGATACGTCGGCAAGCATAATGCAGAACTGACAACATAAAACCACAACGAGAGAAATACCATGGCCCGGGTTCGCGACATTCACATCAATGAAGTGCCAGAGGACGTCCGCCCTGTCTACGAGCGGTACTCGAATGAGTACGGACCTTTTCTCAACCAGGTCAAGGTCTTTGCACACCGTCCGCCGGCCCTTAAACACATCATGGGCCTGCTGCTCGACCTGGCTGACGAAAGCCTGCTGTCGAAGCGTTACCTGGAGATTGCCTTAGTTGCCGTTTCCAGGCTAAACGAGTGCACTTACTGTGTCGCTCACCATGCCCCGCGGCTGGTCGATCAGGGTCTGTCACCCGAGACGGTCGCCGGCATCCTCGAACCGGACTGCGAAGGGCTCGACGAGGTAGATCGCCTGGTTCGCGATTTTGCAGTTGAGGTCACGACCAATTCTCAGATGATGCGTGACGAGATCTTCGACCGACTGAAGCAGCACTTCAGTGAAGAACAGATCGTCGAACTGACTCTGCGTACCGCTTTATGCGGGTTCTTCAACCGTTTCAACGATGCCCTGCAGATCGGCATGGAAAGCGGGGTGCTCGAGGACATGCTGTCCCGGGGCTCGACCCTGGACACACTACCACACCCCGAATCGCTGGACGCAGAACATGAGGGGGCGACTCGGACAACTGCCCCACACTGATATTTTTCAATCTGGTTACCTTTGCTTTCACGCTTTTCATCGCGGCAATGCAATCAGGCTCAGGTCAGCTGATGCAGGCTCTCCAGTACATTTCACTGCCAAGCTTATAAGAGATCCTTGTCATGCAGACACCACTGGTTCCACGTCAACCTGTTCCCGATCTGACTGTATCGCTTGCCGGTGGCGGGACCTGGTCACTGGCGGACCAGACACCAGATCACTTTACCTTGATCGTCGTTTATCGCGGCCTGCACTGTCCGATCTGCTCCCATTACCTCGCTGACCTTAGCGAAAAGATTGACTCTTTCGCTAACCTCGGTGTCAACGTGTTGGTGCTTTCAGGTGATGATCAGACAAGAGCAGAACAGGCCAAGGCCGACTGGAAGCTCGACAAACTGGACATCGGTTTTGGCTTGACCCCCGACAAGGCCCGGGAGTGGGGGCTCTATGTCTCCTCCAGCCGTGGTAAGTCTTCCGCCGGTATGAACGAACCGGAGCGCTTTCCCGAGCCCGGCCTGTTTCTCGTTCGGCCCGACCATACGCTGTACTTCGCTTCCGTTCAGACCATGCCATTTGCGCGGCCTGTTTTCAAAGACATCCTGCAGGCTATCGCCTTCGTCATCGAGAAAGACTATCCGGCCCGCGGCGAGGTTAGCCACTGACAGGTCGAGGAGCCTCCTCATGACTAGGCACTCGGGCCTGCCCTGTTTACAATTTACCAACAGCCACCGATTTAGGCTCGCCATCGCTACCATGAACCGACAGCTGCCGTTTTCAATTACAGCTGAACAAAAACAGCAGTTCAGCAAAGACGGTGTCGTCTGCCTGCACGGACTGTTTGACGACGAGTGGATATCACTGCTGACCGCCGGCATTGAGCAAAATCTATCAGATCCGGGAAGGCGCTCGCGGATATGGGACCGTACCGATGACAACCGCACCGTTTTCTATGATTCGGACAACTGGCGACGAATCTCGGAATACGAACAGTTCGTGTACCACAGCCCCTGTGTCGATGTCGCAACAACGCTTCTTAACACCGATAGTGTGAACTTCTTCTTCGACGCCATATTTGTCCGCTCGACAGGTGTCACATTCCCGACACCCTGGCATCAGGACGAACCGTACTGGTCCGCTGGAGGATTGGATACCATAAGTATCTGGATGCCACTGGTGCCTGTTTCCAGCGAGAGTGCGCTGGCTTTTGTGCCGGGCTCTCATCTGTGGCCGAACCACTATCGGCAACAAAACTTCGGTGAACTGAACCCCGATAAAGAGCCGAACGTCGATGGAGTCAGTTATTCCGGTGATTGGGAACCGTTCCCCGACATCGATTCAGATCGGAATCGATTCAGGGTGATCAGCTGGGAAATGGCGCCTGGCGATTGTGTTGCTTTCAATGGCCGGATCATTCATGGCGGTTCCGGCGCACTGGCACCGGATCGTGCACTCAAAGTATTCAACACGCAGTGGCTGGGAGATGATGTGCGGGTAAATTTTCGATCTTATGGCATGGATCCCGATCATTCTGAAAAGATGCGTGCCGCAGGCTTGAGCCACGGTGATCGCCTCGATGACGGGATATACCCAAGACTGCCCCAGATTCAGCCTTCGGCACCGTTTTAGGCCTGCGCCAAACTGATCCAAATCACACACGACCCTGCTCAGAGCCCAGCCGCTTAATGCTCTGGAAAAACTTCAGGCGCGGGGCGTTTTTCTGGTCATTCGTACTGCTCTCGGCTTACCTTGTTTATGTCTACCCGATACAACGGCTGACGCAGTGGCTGGGTCAGCCTGTTCTCCTTAACCTGTCCTCCATCGTGTGTCTGTGGTTGTTCGTGACAGCAGTCCTGTGGTTGTCGTTTCGACGTAGCAGTCGGCTACTCGAGCTCGCTCTTTTCAACTGGATGGGTGTCGGCTTTGTTTTTTTCACCTTGTGTTTTGTCTACGATCTCGCTCGGCTCGGGTTTGCGCTGAACGATTACGCGGCCGCTATCGTCATCATCCTGATCGGCACCTCACTGGTGGCCTACGCCTTTACCACGGCGCAGGGCATCTCGCGCAAGTATCTGAAAATCCACGCCGGCAAACTGCCCAAAGACTATCGCCTCGTCCAGATCAGCGATGTGCACGTCGGTTCGCGCAGTGGCGCATTCCTGAAGAAGATCGTCGACGGTATCAATGCACTGCACCCGGATATCGTGCTGATCACCGGGGATTTTTTGGACTCTAGCCGGGCCGGGCCTGACGACATCGTCGCCCTTAAAGACCTGCAGGCACCCGTGTATTTTTCAATCGGCAATCATGAGCGTTACGCCGGTCTGGAACGGGTAGTCCCACTGCTCGAAGGTGCGGAAGTTATCGTGCTTCGTAACCGCAGTGTCAATAAAGACGGGCTGCAGCTGATTGGCATCGATGATGCCGAAGACAAAGATCAAGTCCAGCATAAACTCGGCAGCATCGACCTGGAACCGGATTGTTTCAAAGTGCTGCTCTATCACAGACCACTAGGCTGGCAAGCTGCCGTCGATGCCGGAGTCGATCTGATGCTCTGTGGTCACACGCACAATGGCCAGATCTTTCCTTTCAACTGGCTGGTCCGCCAGCAGTTCCGAATCATTCATGGGATACACCGTCGTGGAAACTGCCACCTGTACGTGTCTCCGGGAACCGGCACCTGGGGCCCTGCGATGCGACTGGGCTCGCGCAACGAGATCACCTGCATCGATCTGATTGCGACCAGATCCTGAATCCGGTCGCCAGGGTATTGAAGTGCAGAGTCCGCCGAAAGTCCAAGCTGGCGAGCACCGCTCGTCTAACCGAATCGAAACCCGGCAACCTGCGCACCCATCACCACGTCGCTGAACACTCGCTTTCCGGAATTGCCGGAAGCCGCACCCGCCGCGACCATCAGAGGGAGCAGGTGTTCTTCGCGGGGGTGGCAGGCCCTTGCGAAGGGCGCTGCCTCCCAGGCCAAAAGCTGCTGTTGACGCAATTCGTCCTTTTGTTCGCAACTCGCCTTTAGCCAGTCATCGAAGGCCTCAGACTCAGGAATGGCCAGTTTTCCACTTTGCACCCTGAAACCGGACATGTTGTGGTAACTCATGCCGCTGCCGATGATCAGAACATTTTCTTCGCGCAACGGTGAGAGTGCCAAGCCTGCGGCCAAGTGTCGTTCCGGATCGAGATCGTTTTGCAGTGACAGACACACGACCGGAATCGAAGCTTCCGGAAAGATCAGCTTCAAGGGAATGAACACACCGTGATCCAGGCCGCGAACAGGATTCTTTACACAGGGGATGTGGCTGGCCACGAGCAGCGCCTGGACGCGGTCAGCGAGTTCAGGTGCGCCGGCCGCGGGATAGCTGATCGAGTAAGTGTGCTCCGGAAAACCGTAGTAGTCGTAGATCAGCGACGGCTGACCGGTACAGCTTACCGAAAACTCGTTTTCTTCCCAGTGACCGGAGATGACGAGGATCGCTTTCGGAGCACCGGGTAGATCGGCGGCGAGACTACGCAGCCAATCGGCCATGGGATTCCAGGTGTCCGGCGGACCCGTCGTCCAGTCCATGAAGAAGCAGGGTCCCCCTCCGTGCGGGATAAAGAGAGTGGGCTGAATCACACCGCGTCGCTCTGGGGTCAAGCCGGGATGACATCGAATGCCATGCTGATCCGCCGCTGCTCAGCGCCGTAGGGGACCGTTCGATGGTAAATATAGGATGGAAACAGCAACAGCAACCCTTCTTTGGGCTCGAAGCACCGTACCGCGGGATCGGACCGGGCGTGGAAATGTTGCGACCGGCTGCCGAACTCTATCCAGCCGGCATGGTCGTCGCTGCCAGACACGATCTCCGGCACCTCTACGTAATACACACCACTCAGCCAGGCCGATGGATGAATGTGTGGCACCTGGTGACCCTGGGCGTTCAGTACGACCGCCCAGAGCGACAACCAATAATCGCTGGGTCGACGAATCGCAAAGGGATGATCGGCCGCCACCGGCAATTCGGCACAGAATGCCTCGATCGCACCACGCAGCAACGGTTCAAGTTCAGCAATGGGGCCCGGGTCGCCAGTCAGCAACTCGCCGGTATGCTTGCCCTTCCGGGTCGTATGGCTTGTCGGAGCAACTGCGAGAGACGGATGCGCACAGATGTGGTCGGCGAGAATACTGTTCAGGTTCCTGAGCGCTGTAGCACCCACCTGATCTTCCAGCGACACCGGCTGAACCATACTGGTGTAATCCACAAGCTTCCGCATGGCGTCCCCATTGCCCAATTCATCGAGGACAATGCTCTTGAACGCCAGCAGCGCGGAATCTCCCGGGTGAGCGTCGAGATACCGGTCGCACAACGCTCCTGCCGACCCCAGATCTTCCTGGTCGAGATAAAGGTCCCCGAGGTTAACGTGAGCCTGGGCGTGATCTGGTGCCAGCTTGATGGCATTTTCATAAGCCACCTGGGCTTCATCGATCTTTCCTGTCTGGTGCAGCGCATAACCCAGGTTGACATGGACTTCGACGTACCCAGGGCGCGCCTCCAGTGCCTGCCGGTAATACCGAATGGCCTCATCGAACCGGCCCATCTCCTGCAGGGCGACACCCGAGTTGTAGGCGGCATCTGCGTGGCCGGGCTGCAGCGACAGGGCCTCACTATAGGCCTTGAGCGCAGCATCAAGGCTGGACATCTCAAACAGGACAGTGCCGCGGTTGTTGTGCCCATCGACATGACCCGGTGCAAGCGCCAGCAGCTGATTGTGGACCGCCAGCGACTCGTCAAGCCGCCCCAGGATCTTCAGGACATTGCCAAGACCCAGGTAGGCCGGCACGAATCCGGGTTGGATGTTGAGCACTGTCCGGTACGCCTCTTCAGCCTCGGCGAGGCGGCCACCGATCTCGATCACCATTGCAAGGTTGAAATGAGCATCCGCGTGATGGTGGTCGATCTCGATCGCCTGCCGGTACTGTTGTTCGGCTTCTGCCAGTCGCCCGAGTGCCTTGAACACGTTGCCAAGATTGTTGAAAGCATCCGTGAATTCGGGGTCTTCCACGAGTGCAGCTTCGAGCATCTGGATGCCCCGGGAACCCTCGCCACACTGAAAACAGGCCACACCACCGAGATTGAGAATCCCGGCATGACGGGGATAGCGCTGCAGAAACGCCTCACAAATCCGACGAGCCTCGCCCGGTAACCCGGCTTCCAGGTAGGTCACCGCCTGCCGATGGACTGTGCTGACCTTCTCGGCGCGGCGTTTGAGTAACGACGACACCGGCCGGGGCTGACTTTTTGATTTACGGCCAGGCTTTTGTTCTTTACGAACCATCTTTGCATTGTACTCTTCGGTTCCGTGCCCGCACCGGTGGTTGCCCAGACCGCGAAGGTACAGTACTTTCACGCCGGGGCTTCCACTGGAAACCGCCAGTGTCCGATACACGGAGACAATAAAATGCGCTACGGCTTTTACCTGCCCACCCGGGGCCCGACCTCGGATCCTGACTCACTTGTGGCAATGGTCGCCGAAGCTGAACGCCTGGCGTTCGACTCTACGGTGATCGCCGATCACATCGTCTTTCCCGTAGCAGTCGAATCCAGTTACCCCTACACGGTCGGGGGAGAATTCCCTGGGGAGGCCGAAGCACTCGAGCAACTCTCACTCATGGCCTTTATCGCCGGCCGGACATCCAGCCTGCGACTGATAACCAGTGTCATGATCGTACCCCACCGGAACCCGGTCCTCGCGGCGAAGATGCTGGCGACTATTGACGTACTCTCAAAAGGCCGGGTCACCGTTGGGATCGGCGTGGGCTGGATGCGCGAGGAGATCGAGGCGCTGGGCTGCCGTGAATTCGCCCAGCGCGGCGCATTGACCGACGAGTATCTGCAGATCTTCAAGGCTCTCTGGACGGAGGAACCCGCCCGTTTTGAAGGCGCGTTTTACCGTTTTGATGCTCTTCATTCCCTGCCTAAGCCGGTACAGAACCCACATCCACCGATCTGGGTGGGCGGACACAGCCGTCCTGCCCTTCGGCGTGTCGCCCGCCTGGCCGACGGCTGGCACCCCGTCGGCGCGAACCCGGCCGTGCCGCTACGACCGGCAGAGTTCTCCGGTGCCTGTGAGGAGTTGCGGCGACTGACCGAGGCCCAAGGGCGGGACTACGCCGACCTGACAATCTGCTTCAAGGCACCCCTATACGACAAGGGAAGTCATGCAGAAGCAGCGCAGGATCGGCGACCGTTCTCGGGCAGCCGTTCCCAGATCGTTGACGACATCGGTACCTATGCCGAGCTCGGCGTACACGAGCTGATCTTTGACTTTCGTTCCGCAACCTTGGCCGAGACACTGGACAGAATGCGGCAGTTCAATGCCGATATCCGGTCACAGGCCGCATAGATCGCTCAGGAATTTCGTAGAATATTATGGCAGTAATCCTGACACTGGTTAACTCGATTGATATCGTATCCAGATACCAATTCCGGTTTACCGATGAGCAACAGTGATGAACAAAAGGTGGTTCTGGATGACTGAATTTCCGTTTGATTCAACACCAAGGAACATTGAGACATGGGGTTGAACCGGGAACTCGAAGGCCTGCTCGTCGTCTCGATGGATCAGGCGGTCGCCGCACCATACTGCGCCCTAATGCTGGCCGATGCCGGTGCTCGAGTCATCAAGGTGGAACGTACCGAGGGCGATTTTGCCCGCGGCTACGACAACGGCGCCGATGGCAAAAGCGCATTTTTTGCCTGGCTCAACCGAGGTAAGGAGTCTGTCAGCGTAGACCTCAACAAGACTGAAGACGCGATGCTTCTGCACAACATGGTCATGCAGGCCGACGTCTTCCTGCACAACCTCGCACCGGGTGCGTTGGCGAGGCGAGGCTTCGATGGCAAGGCTCTGCGCGCAGAAAACCCCGCGCTCATCACCTGCGAAATCACAGGTTATGGGTCAACGGGCCAGGCGGCGAAGAAAAAAGCCTACGACTTTCTGGTGCAGGCCGAAAGCGGTATCTGTGCTGTGAGCGGCACCGAGGCCGATCCTGCACGGGTCGGCATATCCATCTGTGATATCTCGTCGGGCCTGACTGCTTTTTCAACCATTCTGCGCGCGCTGATCCAACGTGGCCGCACAGGCAGGGGTATCGATATATCCATATCCATGTTCGATGTGATGGCGGACTTCATGAATTTCCCGCTGCTCGCTCACCGGTACCTGGGTGGAGCCCCTGCACGCATGGGCCTGACGCATGCCCTGATCGCGCCCTATGGGGCTTACCGGACTGCGGACGGAAACCAGGTGCTGATCGCAATTCAGAGCGATCGCGAGTGGCAGATCTTCTGCGAGATCGTTCTGGAACAACCGGACCTGGCTAACGATGACCGATTCATCAACAACACCGCGCGAGTCAGTCATCGCTTTGAGATGGATGAATCTATCAATTCGGTCTTCGGGCAGATGAGCCTGGAGGCCCTGATGGAACTGCTGGACAGCGCGCGAATCGCCAACGGCCGATTGAGCAGCGTCGAAGACTTGTCCAACCATGAATTTTTGAAAAAACAGATCGTCAATTACGGCGGTACGGCAATCGAACTGGCTGCCCTGCCAGTTCCGATCGATGGTGATCGCCCGCTGGAGGTCCCCACTCTCAATCAACACGGCGATCGGATCAGGCAAGAATTTCAGAGTTAACCACGGGCTAGAAAAGGAGAGCACAGTGCACAGTTATCAGAACTATATCAACGGTACATTCACGGCACCGTCTTCGGGAAAAACCTTTGACACCGTTAATCCCTACACTGGCGAGGTGTGGGCTAGCATTGCCCATAGTGACGCGTCGGACGTCGACAGTGCTGTTGATGCGGCCCGAAACGCCTTCGATTCCGGCTGGGCAGAGATGAAGCCTACCGAAAGAGGGCGACTGCTGTACAAACTGGCAGATCTTATCGAACGCGATGCGACTCACCTGGCGGAGATCGAGGTGCGCGATAACGGCAAGCTGATCGCAGAGATGTCTGCCCAGACGCACTACATGCCCCAATGGTACCGGTACTACGGCGGCCTGGCTGACAAAGTCGAAGGTGCAGTGATTCCTACCGACAAGGATGGCATCTTCAACTTCACGCGTTACGAACCCTTAGGTGTTATCGGCATGATCACCGCCTGGAATTCACCACTGTTGCTGATGACCTGGAAACTGGCTGTTGCCTTAGCCGCCGGCAACACCGCGATCGTCAAACCTTCGGAATTCACATCCGCGTCAACGCTGGAATTCATGAACCTGATCGAAGAGGCCGGGTTTCCACCTGGCGTAGTCAACACCGTGACCGGCTTTGGCAAGGATGCCGGGGCTGCACTGGTGGCCCATCCCGGGGTTGCCAAGATCGCTTTTACCGGCTCAGACCTCTCTGGCCAGAAAATCTATGAGTCGGCAGCCAAAACATTCAAGCACGTCACGCTGGAACTGGGTGGCAAGTCTCCCAACATTGTATTCGAGGATGCAGACCTGGAATCAGCAGTCATGGGTGCCATCTCCGGGATTTTTGCCGCGACAGGGCAAACCTGCATCGCGGGGTCGCGCCTGTTGCTGCAACGCTCAATCCACGATCAATTTGTTGAACGGCTGATCGAAGTCGCCAAAACAGCACACATCGGGGACCCGATGTCGCCTGATACCCACGTTGGGCCGGTCACGACACCGCCGCAGTATCAGAAGATCATGGATTACATCGATATTGCCCGGCAAGACGGTGCCAAGTGCGTGCTCGGCGGCAAGGCCTATACCGGTCCTGAAGCTAAAGGCGGGCAGTTCGTTGAGCCCACGATCTTCACCGGCGTCGACAACAAAATGCGGATCGCCCAGGAAGAGGTTTTCGGGCCACTGCTTTCGGTCATTCCTTTCGATACTGAAGAAGAAGCCATCTCGATTGGCAACGATGTGGACTTCGGCCTTGCCGCTGGGGTCTGGACAAAGGACATCGGCCGCGCAATCCGGATGTCGGAAAAACTGCGGGTGGGCACAGTCTGGGTCAATACCTACCGGGCAGTCAGCTTCACGTCACCGTTTGGCGGCTACAAGAGAAGCGGTATCGGCCGGGAAAGCGGGCTTGAGGCAATCAAGGGCTACATGCAGGTCAAGTCCGTGTGGATCGCCCAGCAGTCGAACCCGGCCAACCCTTTCGTGATGCGTTAGACAATCAACCGAAATGGCCGGGTCCCGGCCACCCGCCCATAGGTCCTGCCCGGCGCCCTCAGTGTCGCGGGACGCCCTGGGACGGGGGTCGTTTGATCATGTCCCAGATGCTCGGCACCTCCCCGATAGGCACTACGATCAACTGAGGTGAATCGGCCTGAAGCGCCCGTGTCAGTGCCTCCCCGAACGCATCTGGGGAATCAACACGGCACGAGTCGATTCCAAAGGATCTGCCCAGCGCTACGAAATCAGGGTTGGTCAGGTCGACTGCGATGTGCCGCCCACCGTAACTGTTGGCCTGTATGGTCTTGACGTTGCCGAAACTTGCGTTGTCCAGGACCACCGCCACGACCGGAATCCGGTGATGAACGGCGGTGGCGAGTTCCTGCACCGTGAACATGAACCCGCCGTCACCACAGACTGCAACCACGGGCCGTCCTGGCTCAGCGGTCTTGACACCCAGTGCGGCCGGCAGCGCATAGCCCAGGGTCGCCTGAAAACCAGGACCCATGATCGTCCGTGGTGCATAAGCCGGCATCGCGTAACGTACAAATGAACCCAGCTGCGTCACGTCGGCGACAACGACGCCGTCTGCCGGCAGCGTTGAACGCAGGGTGCTGGAAAGTTCGGGCAATGACCCCAGGGTGGCAAGCTGTTCCTGCACTGATCGGTCGGCCTCGGCACAGAACGCGAGGTAAGCTCCCCGGTCAACGGAACCCGGCTCGAGAGTGTCGAGCAGCGCCAGCAGACCTTTGTCGGCTGAGGTCACGATCTCCACAGCCGCGGAAACCGGCCGGCTGACGGCCTCCTGGTCTATGTCGATTCGGATCACATCCACCTCGTCCTGGCGGCCCCAGGCCAGTGCCGGTGCCGTAAACCGCGTGCCGATCACCAGCGCCACATCGACGCGCTCCCAGATGTGCTGGCCGGCCAGTATCGTGTATGACAATGGGTGATCGTCGGGCAGTACACCCCGGGCACTGATTGTCGAGATCACGGGTGCCTGTAGTTGCTCGGCCAGTCGCTTTACCGGCCCTGTCACCGATAGTGTGCCCCCACCAATCAGGATGGCAGGGCAGCGGGCGTTCTTCAGCCGGGCTGCGGCCTGGTTGATCAACTCCTGATCCGGGCTCGGTGCCCGCTCAGCGGCTGGCGACTCACGTACTGCGACTTCTTCTGACAGTGCCAGGCGATCCGGTGCCATTTCTAGAATCGCCGGGCCCGGCCTGCCGCTCAGCATCGCGCGGAACGCGTCCTCCATCAGTGCCGGCACCTGATGCGGGTGATCAGCCCGCTCCGCCCACTCGACAACGCCGCGCGCCGCTGCCAGTTGATCCCGCAACTCGTGAGCCATACCCAAGCCTTGACCAATCTGATAAGACGGGATCTGCCCGGTCAGACCCAGAACCGGCAGTCCTCCGGCTACGGCTGTCGATACCGCCGCCATCGCGTTGAGCAGCCCGGGCCCCGGCACGGCCGCAAAGACGCCGGTTCTTCCACTGACCTGGGCATACCCCATGGCCATAAAAGCAGCGCCCTGTTCGTGACGGGTGTGCAGGGTCCGAATCTGCCCCTGGCGCGCGTGAAGCGCATCAAAAAGCGGATCCAGCTGGATACCGGGAATACCGAACACGGTATCTACACCGTGTGCGAGCAACCCTTCAACGATCGCTTCAGCGCCATTGAGCTTCGGCATGTCTCTCCCCTTGATTAAAAGCAGTATCGCACTGATGCAACGCGCAGGTTAGCATTGCTCGTTCCCGGATTCGAAACGATCTACCCATGGTGTGTATCAGGCATCGATTCCGGCGTGAATGATACTGAATTTTGGAGGAACTCAGGGGAACCCTGGATGCTGCTGCTCGAACACGACGCCAAAACGCTGCTCGGCCATTACGGCCTGCCGGCCCCATCGGGTATCTACCTCAAGGCCGGCCAGAATTATTCGAAGCGCACACTGCCGCCCGGACCCTGGATGGTCAAAGCCCAGACGGCGACCGGCGGTCGGGGCAACGCGGGCGGCATTCGGACCTGCGAACAGACGGAAACTCTCGACCCGGTTCGACGCGACCTTGAGGGCCTTACTATCGGCAACCTGCCGGTACACGGCTGCAGGGTGGAATCCAGGGTTGAATTCGAGCACGAAGGTTACGTCAGCCTTTCTCTGAACACTGTCACGGGGCTTGTCGACATCCTGGTCTCGCCCGTTGGCGGGGTGCAGATCGAATCCGCCGTCGCCGACGGTGCACCGCTGCACCGGGCATCGGCGCTGCCCGAACGCGCTGCAATAATCGCCGCCGGCACACCGTTAATCGACACCCTGGAGGGGGATCCACAGGCACTGCATAAAGTCCTTGAAGACCTGGCCGCTGCCTTTCTCGACCTGGAAGCGATACTGCTCGAAATCAATCCACTGTTCATACTGCCTGACGGCGGCTGCCTGCTTGGTGATGCCAAATTGGTGCTCGACGGCAACGCGTTCAGCCGGCAACCACAGATCGAGTCGCTGATCGAAGATCGTTCAGTGGACTACCCGGAGGCCCATCTGAAACAACACCACGGGTTCGATTTCATCGTCACCGATCCAAACGGAGCGGTGGGACTGCTGACCACTGGCGCAGGACTCAGCATGATGCTCTGTGATGAACTGAAAACACGAGGCCTACAGCCTTACAACTTCTGCGACATTCGCACCGGCGGTCTGCGTGATGATCCGCAACGGCTGGTGGATGTGCTGAATTGGCTTTGTTGCGGATCCCACACCCGGGTCATCCTGGTCAACATCTTCGCCGGGATCACCGACCTGGCTGTGTTTGCAGCACTGCTAGTGCGGGCCTTGGATGAGCTGTCGGCACCGGTATTACCCGTGATCGCCCGGCTGACTGGGCCCAACGCGGCCCGAGCAACCAGGATTCTGGATAGTTCGCAGTTCGATATCACAGTCTATCCCGACCTTGGACCGGCGCTGGATGCGGTCGATCAGCTACTCGCAACGAGCAGCCTATGAACCTCTCTGAGCTGCTCTGTGCCGATACACCGGTCATGGTCCAGGGTGCGACCGGGCACGCAGCCCGGCGCCATATGGCCCTGATGCGGCGACACGGCACCAATATTGTGGCTGGCGTGTCGCCCGGTCGTGCCGGTGAGGCGGTCGACGGAATCGACATTCATTCCACGTGCGCAGCCGCAAGAGCCGCAAGTGCAGCAGTAATCGCCATCCAGTTTGTGCCCGCCCGGCAGGTTGCGGAAGCGGCGCGTGAGGCACTTGAATCCGGAATCAAACTCCTTGTGACCGTGACCGAAGGTGTGCCGGTTCACGACAGCGCCCGCATCATGCGATTTGCCAGGGAGCGGGGTGCAATATGGATCGGTCCGTCCACACCGGGCGTTACGATTCCGGGTGTGATCAAGCTCGGCTTCATGCCCGACGTCTCGCTCAACCCCGGGCCTATCGGAGTCATGTCCAAGAGCGGCACCCTGGCTTACGAGGTCTGTCACCGACTGGTCCGTGCAGGTCTGGGGCAAAGCACGTGGATCGGCGTCGGTGGCGACCCAGTCAAGGGGACCCGGTTTTCGGAACTGCTAGACTACTTCGGCGCTGATCCGCGCACCAAATCAGTTGTGGCGATCGGCGAGATTGGCGGCATGGAAGAAGAGGAACTCGCCCAAGCGATCGAAGACAAACGGTTCGGCAAGCCTTGCCACTGCCTGGTCGCGGGCGCCAGTGCACCTGCAGGAAAGACACTGGGGCATGCCGGCGCGCTGGTGCACGGCCATCACGGCAGTTTTGATGCCAAGGTCGATGCACTCAGTCAGGCTGGTGTGAGTGTCCAGCACACTGTCGACGAGTTGATTGCTGACATCCAGACTTCACTGGCCACAGCCTGAAAGACCACCCTGGTGTATGGGGACACATTGATGACTGACGACACGATTTCTTTTGAGCTGAGCGCCACCCAGCGTGAGATGGTGATGTCCGTTCGTCGCCTGGCACAGGAACGCTTCCGGGACCGCTGGCGTCAGTGGCAGGATGGTGCTTTTCCGTGGGAGAACATGCACGACCTGGCCGAGATCGGCGTACTGAGCATGTCCGTACCGCAGGCTTACGGGGGGCTGGCAATGTCGGTGCTGGACGCTGCCCTGGTATTGGAGGAACTGGCCAAGGTCTGCTATGTCACGGCGATGGCCGTGCTGGGCGAGGTCGGTACCCAGACCCGAATGATTGCCCACTTTGCCCCCGAGGACATCAAGCAGGATATCCTGCCCCGGGTCGCCTCCGGTGACGCAGTACTTTCGATCTGCATGACCGAACCCGACGCCGGCACCGACCTTGGCCGGATCCGCACTAAAGCTATTCGCAGTGCCGATGAGTTGATTCTTTCGGGTACCAAAACACTGATCAGCCGAGCCGACGTCGCCGAGGGGTTCGTGGTATTCGCCAGAATCGGTGACATACCGGGCATCGACGGCCTGGGTGGGGTTTACGTCAAACGGGACACACCCGGCATGACCGTGAACACGGCCTACCACACGATCGGAGGTGAATACCTCTCCGAGGTGGTATTCGACGGGTGCAGAATTCCCGAATCGCACCTGCTCGTGGACAGCGGTGGCTTTCGCGACCTGATTTCCGCCTTCAATATTCAGCGCTGCATGAATGCCAGTATTTCTCTCGGCCTTGGGGTGGGCGCGCTGGAGGAATCGATCCGTTACATGCGCAACCGCAAGGCGTACGAGAAGCGAATCGGCGATTTCCAGGGCATGCGCTGGAAGGTGGCCGAGATGTACCGCGACATAGAGTCGTCGCGGAGTCTGCTGTACCGCGCCTGCGCCAGTGCCGATCCCTTCCCGGATCCCATCCTCGCTGCTCTGGCCAAGATGACCTGCAACCAGATGTCGCTTCGGGTCACCAGCGAGGCGGTGCAGATCCACGGCGGCTATGGTTTCGTCGAAGAGTTTCTGGTGGCTCGACAGTACTGTTGTGCCCGCTATGGATCACTTGGTGGCGGCACCACGGAGACACTCTCAAATCTCGTCGGGCGAGCGCTGGTAGAGAAACTGGATGAGGTCGATGGCCTGCTGGGGTTTCACAACTACTGAGTCTGAACTGATCGCGACCCCCATCACCGAGGCTGGATGTTGCGTTGCTCGTGGCTGATCCCGGTGCGCAATGGCGCACCGTGGGTAGCCGATGCTGTCGCATCGGCGCTCGGTGAGTGTCGCGACCAGGACGAAGTCGTCGTGGTGGACGACGGCAGCAGCGACGGTGGCGTAAAGGCACTGCCACCTCATCCACGGCTGCGGTCTTTGAGGCAGGATGCACAGGGTCTGGTAGCGGCACTGGAACTGGGCCGCTCACGCTGCAGGGGCCGTTTCGTCGCTCGGCTCGATGCTGACGACCTTGCCCAGCCTGGCCGGCTCGACTGTCAGGTCGGCGTACTTGAGGCCGATCCTGGACTCGCCGTCGTCGGTGGCCGGGCCACGTTGTTCGTCGATACTGGCTCTATACCCATGGGTATGCAGCATTACATCGCCTGGATCAACGGTCTGGGTGATCTGCACCGGGAACTGCTGGTAGAAAGCCCCTTGCTGCACCCCGCAGTGACCTTTCGGGCGGCATCCGTGAGCGCGGTTGGTGGATACCGAGAAGGCAACATGCCGGAGGACTACGACCTTTGGCTGAGACTGGTCGCTGATGGCTACCGGATTGCCAGTGTCGAACGGAAGGTGGTCGCCATTCGTGACCACGCGGGTCGTTTGACCCGTACCGACGCCCGCTATCAGCGCGCCGGTTTCGATCGCTGCCGACGGGATTTTCTGAAATCGACCGTACTTCGAAAGCCCAAAAGAGTAGTCCTATGGGCTGGCCTGCGCGGCGGCAGACCGTGGTTGCGCTGGTTGAAAACCTGTGGACACACGGTCGTCGCCGTGGTCGACATCACTGGTGCAACAACCCGAAACGGCACCCCGGTTTATCCGCCGGGCACCCTGGCTGAGCTGGACTTCGATCTGCTGCTGGTGGCGGTAGGCACGCGCGGTGTGCGCCAGAAGATTCGCCGGGAGCTCGCCGGACTGCGACCGGACCTTACAGAGGGCCGGGACTGGTGGGCTCTGTTATGATGTGGCTCTACCTGCCCGAGATAACCACCCATAGAGACCACGACTGACTGAGTATTTACGTCAAAACAGAAGGGGATCGCCATGCCTGACGGAATCGTTTTTATCGATAATGAGTTTGTTTCACCAGAGCATGCCAAGATGTCGATCTTTGATGTCGGCTTCGTCTGGGGCGACACTGCTTACGATGTGACCTCGACCTGGAAGAACTGGTTCTTCATGCTCGAAGAACACCTTGACCGGTTTCAACGCTCCTGCGACCGCTTCCAGCTGAAAAGCCCCTACAGCCGTGATGAGATCCGTCAGATCTGTGCCGAGTGTGTCCAGCGGTCAGGGTTCGACGACAGTTACGTCAAGCTGCAGATGTCACGCGGTGTAATGTCAAGCCGTACCGTCGATCCCCGCCTGTCCGACAGTGCGTTCGTCGCCTATGCCATACCTTACGTCTGGATCTGGGGAGAGGAGAAGTGCCGAAACGGTGCCAACCTCTACCTCAGTAGTTTCGAGCGCGTGTCCTCCAGGGCCGTCGACCAAAGGATCAAGAACTACAACCGTGCCGATCTCGTTCAGGCCCGCTTCCAGGCGCTCGATGAAGGCTGCGATGACTCGATCCTTTGCGGCCCGGATGGATACCTGACCGAAGGTTCAGGATACAACCTGCTGGTGGTCAAGAACGGACGGGTTGCCAGTCCTGACTACAACGTGCTGGAAGGCGTCACACGCGGCGCATTGTCCGAGCTGTGTAAGCTTGAAAATATTCCATTTGAACTGCGCAAAATTCACCCCGATGAGCTGGCCGAGGCGGACGAGGTGTTCGCGAGCACAACGGCGGGCGGTGTGATGCCGGTGACCCGGATTAGCAACCAGCCCGTGGCCAACGGCGAACCGGGTCCTGTCACCCGTCGACTGCAGGCCAGCTACTGGGGAAAACGCGAGCAGGGCTGGCGCGGCACCCGGGTAGACGAGATCCTGGCAACCCCGATGCAATCAACTGGAACTCATTAGCGCGGCCCTCTGCACAACTGCAGTGGAGCGCCCCGCTTCCTGCTGAATGACTTCTCGCTGCTTTCCTTGCCTGGAAAGGATCGCCGTACCGTCAGCATGACAAAGCTGAGAAGTGTCCTGTGATCAGGGCGTTGAAAGAAGGCTTCTTACCCTCGATGATACGCTCAATGAACTGCCCTACCCATGCCAGAACAAACACCACTAAATAGAATATGACCAGCATCTTTCGGGAAAACAGTGTAAAGCTCCAGCCCATGGCCCCTACCAGAGGCAGCATCGTTGACGCCATCCTGACCGACAGCGTCAAGTAGAAAACCAGCGCCACCAGAAAAATTCCAGCAGGGCATAAAGGCTCAGTGCCCACAACAAGCCTAACAATGTGTAGGTAATTACAGGCACACAGACCCAGTGAATCGATTTGTTGGTGGGGTTGCAGCGGCTCTCAGCATATTCTTCAAACCACTCATCAATGGATTTCATAGCCAGCTTCACGATCTATTCCCACGCAAGCCGGACACGCAGTCAGTCGCACCAACTGCTGGGCTCGGTCTTGTCGACGGCCAGACCCTTGTACATTAACTCCTGCCCGACGCTGAAGCCGTCTGCGTAGACAACAGCCAGGGTTCTGCCGTCTGGATCGGTCGCCGTAATATCCAGCGCCAGTTTCTCAGCTGATTGCAGCAGGCGCTCGGTCAGGGCTTTGGCTTTGATCGCCTTCTCGCCTTCTCCGGAGCACCACGCTTCACCGGACTCACCGGGCCTGAGGGCCGGCACATCGGTCAAGGCAAAATGGACCTCGGTCCGGACACCCTCGACGAAAAACCATGCCGTATTGCCGTCCACAACCCGATCCAGGGTAACCGGGGTATAGGTACATGGGCAGACCGCACCCGCAACGTCGTGTACAAACAACAAGATCCCCGTCAAAATGACTTTTAGCAGCGCTGCGCTGGGTAAGCTGAGGGATCGGTAGTTCAAGGCTTTCCTGAAAGACCCTGGTGTGATGAACCTGGCATCAGCCGCCACGCTCCGAACCCGTCCCTGGCGCACCACCGATAGTATCGACGACCGAAAGACAGCGGGCCAGCAGTGGGCCCACGCCGAGGGCCACCATCAAAGTGGCAATACCGATCACCCCGCCCAACAGCCAACCGGCAGTCAGCACCGTTACCTCAAGGCCGGTCCTGACCCAGCCGATGGGTAACTTTGTCAGTCTCTGCAGGCCGGTCATCAATCCGTCCCGCGGACCGGGACCCAGATTGGCGGTCAGATAGAAGGCGCTTCCGACTGCCAGCAGGATCACTCCGATGGCACTCTGCAGCAGGCCAAAAACCTGGCTATCAGGTACCGGCAGATGGGGGACCGTCGTGTCTATGGCGACAGCCACAAGAACGACGTTCAGTATCGTGCCCAGACCTGGCCATTCGCGCATGGGGATCCAGGCGACCAGCACCAGCACACCTATCGCCAGAACGGAAAACCCAATCGTCCAGCCGGTCTGTGCCGCAACGCCCTGGGCCAGGGTGGTCCACGGACTGACACCCAGCCCAGCTGCGATCAGAACGGCGTGGCCCGTACCAAAGATCCATAATCCTGCAAGAAGGAACATCAGACTCAACAGCGGAGGCCTGAAGGTCATCGGATGCTCCGCGCTCCAGGTCGTCACCGGCACCGCTCTGGCGGGCCGAAAGAACGCACGCAGCAGATTCATGTTGTCCCCGGGAGGTCTAGATGCAGCCACACGATTTGCTGACGCTAGACAGACCCGATCGGATCACCTTCAATCGGCCGCGATGGCGTTCCGTCAACCGCCCTTGGGATCTCGCCGAGCAGAGTGACACGGTAGAACTGCCGGTCAAAATCAGTCTGGTAAATATCAGTTGGAGCCAGATGAGCCGTAGCGCGATTGTCCCAGAACGCAACACTTCCCGGCTCCCACCTGAAACGCACGGTGAATTCGGGGCGCAGTGCTTGTTCCCAAAGCAGTTCAAGGAACTGCTGGCTCTCACGGTCAGTCATACCTGAGATCGACTTGACATAACTCGGGCTGACGAAGAGCACGCGTTCACCGGTCTCGGGGTGCATGGTGACGATCGGGTGCTCACTCACCATGGGTCGGTTGTTTACAGACCTTTCGAATTCTTTTGCGCTTTTTCCTGTACCAGCTGCTGAAAAACGGTGGACACCCCACAGCTTGACTACGATGGCCTGCAGCGCTGGAGAGAGGCTCTGGTAGGCCGCGACCAGATTGGTCCATTGAGTGTCTCCGCCATAGGGTGGCACGACGTCGCCGCGCAGTACCGCGGCCGCAGGCGGATTGATTGCGGCCGTGACGTCGGTGTGCCAGCCGGACCACAGTCGGGTAACGGGTGGAGCCTGGTTCTGGTTGGCAGGACGGAACTTGGCGATGGAATAGATCTCCGGGTAGGTGTCGTCATGACCAAACACCACGTGCCCGGGGGTCAGTGCGCCGAACTGGCGGGCAAACTGTACATGCTGGGCATGGTCAAGATTCTGGCCGCGAAAGAAAAGGACTTTCCACTTCAGAAGAGCCTGCCTGATCGCATCGATTGTCTTTGGCTGCAAGGGCCGGGTAAGGTCAACACCGTCGATCAGCGCACCGGTGTGCACCGACAGCGGCTGTACGCCGATCGGTTCCAGCACTGCACCGGAATCCGGTCGAGTTGGTCTTTTTTCAGTCAGAGCCTCGCTCACCGTCGATCAACCTCAGTATTGCGCCACGGAAGGGTTTTCAGTCGAGTGGCCGGACGAGCTTGTGGTAGTTTTCGGTCGTGAAAGACATCGACTCACCGGTCTCGCTATCGAACAACTCCCTTTCGATCGTGCTCAACGATCCAAGATAGACATGCAGGCCAAGGCTGGGCGCGTCGCCTTCAGCATAGACCGCGTGTATCCCCTCGCCACCAAGTGACAGAGTATCGCCGGGCAGCAGGCGCTTTTGTTTGATTTCTTCCAATGACCCGGTTCTTGCCCGTCGGTACAGCCGATTGATCTCCACACCCTGATAAACCCCCAGAAATGCCGGCATTTTGTGGTTGTGTGGCGGCACCAGTTCGTGTGGGGCGAAACTAACCCAGTAGACGGAGACCTGCTCATCCTCGTACAACGTTTCATCCCCAGTTCCGAAGGGCCTGACCGCTGCAGCGATCGCATCCGGGTCGGCAAACGTCTGTACCATCAGATTGTTGACCGCAGCAACAGGGTGTTCCTCCGCAGCAGCCGATCGCGCTTCGAGAACAAACTCTTTGAGACTGAATGCCACTTCATTTTCTCCTGTCGGCATGGGACTGCCAGGCGACCAGGGGCAGAAACTGACCGTGAAACCAAAACGCCTTTAATCGATTCCTGAAACCAGCTTAACTAACTGAATGATACGCCATATTCACCTCCTGGTAACCATAGGCCCAGACACCTTCATCATACGGAATCGGCCAAGACCGAGCCGTCAGTATCTTTTCCGATTACACTTTACAGATTCCCCATGGTTGCCGGACTGGCTATTATTGAAGCCCGGCGCGTAGTGCCAGCCTGACATGAGATGCCTACTACCGAAAGAATGTCTGAGTCCTTCAAAACGGAACGATACCAGTGAATAGTTCCCAGCAAGCACCACTGGCCGTTACCATTCCGACGGAAGTGTTCGACCTCCCGGTTCACGAGATCCGGCGCGGATACCGAAGTGACGTCTACTTCTGGCGGGCCAAACGGGCGCTGGAGGCAAGTAATCGGCACCGCACTGCCACCATGCAGGTGTTCCAAAAGCAACATGCCGTGGTCTGCGGCATCGAGGAAGCCCTGGCAATATTAACTGTGGGGGTCGGGCACTACCAAGACGCCAGCCGAGCCTTTGCCCTCTTCGACCGGCACATCGAGCAGAAAAGAAGAATTCGGGCCCTGTACCGGGGCGACCCGGAGCAACTCAGGCAGGCTCTCGATGAAAGAAAGCGCATCGAGACAGCGCTCGATGATGAGTGGGTCAGTGAGCTCGATTGTGTTCGGGTGTACTCACTACGCGACGGCGATATGGCCGACCCTCGGGAGACGGTTCTACTGATCGAAGGACCGCTATCGGAATTCGTCCACCTGGAGACTCTTTATCTTGGCGTTCTGGCCCGACGCACTCGAATCGCCACCAACGTCGCGGAAGTTGCTCGGGCAGCCGACGGCAAGCCAGTATTCTTTTTCCCGGCCCGGTTTGACCACTGGGCGGTACAGGGCGGTGACGGTTACGCTGCGTCAATCGGCGGGGCCACGGCGGTCTCAACCGACGCGCAGGGAGAATGGTGGGGTATGAAAGGCGGCGGCACCATTCCTCACTGCCTGATCGCGGCCTGTGACGGCAACACCGTCGAGGCGACACGTGCATTTGCCGACGCTTTTCCAGACACCCCGCTGGTAGCCCTGGTCGACTTCGAAAACGACTGTGTCCAAACCTCGCTGGAGGTTGCAGAAGCCATGGGTGACCGGCTCTGGGGTGTACGGCTCGATACTTCTGAGACGATGATCGACGCGTCGCTGGTCCATGCGCCTGACGCCGACCGACAGACCGGTGTCACCCCAGCACTGGTCCGGAACGTACGACAGGCACTGGATAAGGCTGGGTTCACGAGCGTTCACATCGTGGTCTCCGGTGGGTTCGATTCCAAGAAAATCGCGCGCTTCGAATCCGAACAAGTCCCAACCGATGCTTATGGGGTAGGCTCAGCTTTCATGAAGGGCAGTTGTGACTTCACCGCCGACGTAGTGAAGGTGGACGGCAGGCCGATGTCCAAGACCGGGCGGGCCTTTCGCCACAATGATCGCCTGGTAGAACGAGTGCTGTAGCCGCCAGAGCATCCCTGACTCATCCAGGCTGCAAAGCCTATCGAATCTCTCCGAGCCGGTCATCGGCCGGCGGACGTTATCCAGATCCTACTACTCGACCCTGACTGACTGCCGCGGTGATCCCGCCAGGATGACGGCAATCCCCGATCAGTGTGACCTCAAAAGGCAGCCCGGGCCCGGCGTCACCGAGCGGGTTGTATGGCACAAGACCCAGTGCGAGCACCACGGCATCGGCCCGCATCGTGTGCTCAACCTCTTCCCGATCTCGATATATGGCACTGTGGCCATCTAACCTGACTAACCGGGTCTGTTCCACAATCCGGACACCACGGGCCTTTAAAGATTTCAGCCGCATCCTGCGCACGTTCCACTCGAGCTCATCAGCAACGTGTCGGCCGGCCTCGAAAACCGTTACCCGGTCGGCATTTGGTGACAAGAACTCCGCTGTGTCCAGACCCAGCAGACCACCGCCCACAATAATAATGTCGCCACCCAAAGGTGTGCGTTTCTCAAGGATCTCGAGTGCCTGACAGATACGGGGATGTGTCGCAGGCTCAACCAGAGCCAGTGGCCTCGGGATAGCTCCGGTTGCTACGACCAACCGATCCACCTCGAAGCCCTCAAGGAGTCGAACATCGGCTTCGGTATTCAGGATCACCTCGACCGGCGACCGTGCCAGGCTGGCCTGGTAGTATTTCAGCAGCCTGCCGAACTCGGGCTTCGATGGAAAGTCCGCCGCCAGTCTGAGCTGCCCCCCGAGCGCCATGGAACGTTCGATCAGTGTCACCTGGTGACCCCTGTTCGTCGCTGCCCGTGCAGCCTCCATCCCGGCGGGACCACCACCGACAACCAAGATCCGTGCCGCAGCCGGCAAAGCCCTGCCCTGCTCGGCCTCGTGTCCCATCTCCGGGTTGACTGCACAACGGGTCGGACCATGCCCCACAGCCTGAATACAGACATTGCAGGCGAGGCATGGCCGGATGCTGTCCTGTCTCCCAGCTACGGTCTTATGCGGTAGATCAGGGTCGGCGATAAGTGCCCGACCCATCGACACAAGGTCGGCACTGCCATCGCGCAGGATCGCTTCCGCGATGTTCGGATCGCTGATACGCCCGACCGCGATCACGGGTAGATTCGTCTCTTTGCGGACTGCAGCAGCCAACTCTGCCAGGCAGCCTGGGGTCTGGAGGTAAGGCTGCACGATCCACTCCATGCTGGGGTAGCAACCCGCAGAGACGTGCAGCGCAGAGTACCCGGCTTTCTCAAATAACGGGACCAGGCGCCGTGTTTCTGCCAGGGTCAGCCCACCGGCGATTTTTTCGTCGGCCGAGAAGCGAAGCAACAATGGGAAATCATCACCCAGTTGCTCGCGTATAGCACTGCCGATCTCAACAGCGAAACGGGCCCTGCGCGCGGTATCGCCGCCATAAGCGTCGCTGCGCTGATTGGCCAGAGGAGACAGAAACTGTCCCACCAGGTAGCCGTGGGCCGCATGGATTTCAACCGCGTCGAAACCGGCCGCGCGCGCGCGAACTGCGCCCTGAACAAAGTGTTCGATGAGCCGCTGGATATCGTCAACATCCAGCGGCCGGGGAACAGCCCGCATAACCGGGCAGGGTATAGCCGATGGTGCGACCGGCACGTTTCCCGTGTACTTAGGATGCATCTGCCGGCCGGGATGAAAAAGCTGTATCGCTGCCGCGGCACCTGCTGCCTTTATTCCACGAGCCAACCGAGCAAAACCAGGTTCCGAGGCGGGATCGTGTATCTCGAGGGTATTCGGGTAATTGATCGCACCCGGAGAGGGTGCGGTATTTTCAACAACCACCAAGCCTACGCCCCCGCGGGCCCTGCGAAGGTAGTACTCATAGAGCCTCGGAGAGACCGTTCCGTCCGCGGACCCGTACAGGGTCGCCATAGGTGGCATCACGATCCGGTTACGGAGTTTCAGCGAGCCTATCGTGATGGGCTCCAGAAGTTTCATGGGCCGACGCAGCGGCTGGCGTTACCCAACGAAATCATTCGGGGGCAGACCCCAATGGGCCCACTTGCAGAGCGGCCCGGGTGATTTTTCCTGAAGCGGTCTTGGGCAGCTCGGACAGAAAGACCACGTCCTTCGGACACTTGAAGCCCGGCAGCGCTGATGCGCAATAAGCCAGAATCTCCTCTGCCGAGAGGGATGAACCGGGTCGCAGCGCAACATAAGCCCGGGGCACCTCCCCCCAGTCCGGGTGCGGCACGCCGCAGACGGCCGCCTCCAGCACCGCGGGATGCCCAAACAGCAATTCCTCGATCTCCTGTGGGTAGATCTTCTCCCCGCCACTCTTGATCATGTCGTTTCGGCGGCCGGCGATGTAGATATACCGGTTTTGATCCATGTATCCCATGTCACCAGAATGCAGCCAGCCCGAGCGGATAGCCTTGCAGGTGTTATCTGGATCCTTCCAGTATCCTTCCATGACGCTCTCGCTGCGTACACAGATCTCACCGATCTCACCGGGGGGCAGTTCGTTTCCGAGGTCATCCAGAACACGCAACTCGTGCCCGGAATGGCCACGGCCACAGGATTGCAGGCGGGTCAATCTGTCACCGGAGGCAGTCAGATCGTGGTCTTCGGGGCTTAAGATGACAATGTTGGCCGTGCTTTCAGTGAGCCCATATCCCTGAAACAGAGTCATCCCAAAAAGATCGATTGCTTTTTTCAGACGATCGATCGGCATAGGCGCAGCACCATAGCCGACCCGCTTGAGACTGGAAAGATCGTGGCACCCAGCATCTTTCAATTCCAGGATCCGGAATATCATGGTCGGGACGAAGAAGGTATAGGTGATACGCTCGCGCGCGATCGCCTCCAGCACGGCGACCGGATCGAAACTCTCAAGAGTCACGCTTTTCCCACCCAGGTAGAATGTTGTCAGAGTTTGAAAAACACTCGCGGCAACGTGATAGAGCGGACAGACATTAAGGTTGATAGTCGAGATGGTCAGTCCGACACCGCTAGCCGAATCGGCAACGTTAGTACAGATGTTACGGTGACTCAGCATTACACCTTTAGGCCGGCCGGTGGTCCCACTGGTGTAGACCAGCAGCCACAAGTCGGATTCGTGGACACGGACCTTCGGATCCTCATCCGAGGATGTAGTCAGCAGATCTTCGTATCCCTTTGCAAACTCTGTGACACCATCCAGGTCGATACAGTGCTCAAGTGCGGGACAATCTGACGCGATCAATTCCACAACTGCCGAGAACTCCGACTGAAAAAGGATCACCCTCGCGTCCGAGTGGCGGAGGATGTAGGACAACCCAACCGGGTCCAGCATGAAATTCAGCGTTGTCAGCACAAAACCGCCCTTGGCCGCGCCGAGCAGAGTCTCGATGTAGATGTGGCTGTTTCGTGAAAGAACAGCGATGCGGTCGCCCGGTACCAATCCAAGCCGCTGCAGTGCGTTGACCAGGCGGTTGAGGCGCAGGTCCAGGGCTCCGTAGGTGACCCTGCGATCGCGAAAGATCGATGCGGTCTTATCAGGATATCGGCTGGCGTTCTGCCGGATAACCCGGTCAAAAGTGTAGATGGGGGGCCTGCTTTTTGCTGTCATCAGGTCGACGGAACCGGGCCCGGCGAGTCAGACCGGTCACTGAATATTCCAGGCAGAGTGAACACTGTGACAATCCCAGGCATGACCGTCTCATTCTATCGTCACAGCACGCAGGGCGGTAAGGCCGGTTCGCGACTGGCTCTCGTATCCTGACAAAGTAAGGGCCCCATCTGAGCGGGGCCCTGAATCCCTGCCTTCGTTACGAAGTACCGGGAGAACTGTCCGGTCACGGATCTAGATGGTCATGTAGACACTCGAGCTCACCAGCGTGCCTAACTCACTGGCTTTGTTGACGATCTGCTGAAATGCGTCCGACATCCCGACCTTGTCCAGCTGTACGCCATAGTCGGCTATGGATGTGAACTGATAAGTCGCAAGAATAAGCGTCATGTCTTCACTCACGACCGGGGCCACTCCGGCCACTTCGACTTCATCGGTCAGCTGGTCGACTTCTCCCAGAATCTCCACAGCGGCCGGCACGTTCTTTCTCGGCATCTGGTAAGCGCGCATCTGTGATACCGGATGGGTATCCCAGGCAATGTCACCATAGATCGTGCGAAACAGGAACGGGCCAATCATCTCAGCCGCCGGTTCTGATTCGCGTTCTTGCATCAAATCAGCAAAAGACGAGTCGTTGATGACTCCATCGGCAACTGACATTGAGGTCGTAAAATCCGACGCAGCCGATTGCAGCGCCATGTTTCCGGCATACGCGCCCATCAGAAACCGTACAATGCGCACTTTACCACCATGCTTTTCGTATATTTTTGCAGCTCGGCGCATTCGATCTTGTGCAAGCTGTGATTTGCCAGTGATGGGTTTAACCATGTTAGTCGTTACTACGGTCATGTTCGCTCTCCTACTTCAGGTCATTTTTGGAAAGAACAACATACTGGAAAAGCATTGCAACCACAAATTCATTTTCTTGAAGAAGAAATTTCAGCCACCTTCGCACCCGCTTTTACCTGTACGCCCCTGTGCTTGTTTTCGAACGATGAACCGGATAACTTGAAACCACGATGAACGACGGAAACCCGGAAAGTAAACTGACCTATGAGCAGGAACGACAGATTGCCCAGAAGAACAATACCTATCTGCCCAAACGTAAACTCAATCGATGGATGATCATGGGCGTGCTTCTGATGGAACTCAGTGCCGCCGCGGGTCTGTTATACATCGTCTATAGGATTTATACCTGACTGGAATACTCTTTTCCTGACACCGCTCCTGCCATCTGCCGTTTCCTCTGGTCTTAAGGTATTTGGGGTCGTATTCTGGACCAGGCTAATACCACCGCTTGACCCTACCTCCCCTGATGTTTAGGCTGCCCGGCCTCTACCTCACCTACAACCAAGTTGTGCAGCTAGCGTGTGATCCTGCGTGTTCAGTATGAGTGCCCCTATGTTCGGCCACACTTGAGAATTATGAAACGGCACACCCATCTGAAACTAGAATCTTTGGTCTCCCGACTGAGTTAGACTTTTTATGACAATCACAGTCAACATTGGAGAGGGAATATATGCATATCCAGGTCATTAATTTCAACCTAGAGGGTATTAGTCGAGCTGAGTATGAAGCAGTATGTAACGAACTTGCTGAAGCTTTCGCAGTACTGCCGGGACTCATTTCGAAACACTGGCTTGCCGATGACGAGAACAATACCTATGGCGGTGTCTATATCTGGGAATCAAAGGATGCCTATGAAGGGTATTTGAAGTCCGATCTCTTTGCTGGAGTTGGAGCCAATCCAGCTTTGGCAAATATTGTGTCCAAGGATTTCGATATCATTGAAGGCCCTACGCGAGTTACTCGGGGACTGTAGAGCTATACCCACATTAAACCAGAATCTTTTCTGGCTAGACTGGGTTGAGTGCGTACCGGTGGGCTCGAGGCACAACAAGAGAACTTTGTGTCTGTTGTTGGAAACCACAGGAAACAGGAACAGATTTTCATATTTTGGAAAACTTAAAGGCCACTTTTGTAGATAATACGTAGAAGTAAACAAAGACGCAGATAAGAAATATCGATGGAGCGAGAGTTCCCACATACCCTAGAAGACTTTAACCGCTATGGTGAAGGATTCCTGTTTGAACACCTTGGAATGGTGTTTACTCGAGTCGAAGCGACAGAGGTCGTCGCGCACATCGAACTTCAACAACACCATTCAGGATGGCATGATTATCTTCACGCTGGAACATTGTTTGCTCTGGCCGACTCATGTGCCGGTTATGGCTGTGTTAAGTCGTTGCCTGATGGCGCATCTGGCTTTACGACGGTTGAGTCAAAGATAAACCATCTGGCCACAGTTCGTTCTGGTTTGATTGAATGTATCGCCCGACCCCAGCACAAAGGGCGTAGTACGCAGGTATGGGATGCCGAGATTGTAGCTAAGTCGAGCGGTAAAGCGCTGTGTTTATATCGTTGCACCCAAATCATCTTAGGGTCTTCGTCTACTTGAACACACGCAAACTGGAATCTTCGCTGGCTAGATTGAATTAGGAATGTGCGGGGCAGGCAGATGTATACCCCGTTTACTCTGGGTTTCCTCATCATTTAACAGATTGAGGGTCGAATCCCAGACCCGATACCCAGCGTCTCGGGAATACTGACCTCGAACAATGAAACAAAACCGAAACAGCCTGTCATTATCGGCTGACCAGCCACCATTACCCCGCAGGCGGCACGGATGCAGGTATAAACTGAACGGTACACCTTTATGTCTTCAAGCACTCCCAATATTCTTTTTATCATGGCGGACCAGCTGGCGCCCCAGTTTCTGCCTTGCTATGGTCATCCGGTAGTCAAAGCACCGCAGCTGCAACGCCTCGCCGATGAAGGCGTGGTGTTCGACGCCGCATATACCAATTCGCCCCTTTGTGCCCCATCGCGGTTCGTGATGATGAGCGGGCGCCTGCCCAGCGCTATTGCTGCCTGGGATAACGCCGTGGAATTCTCCGCCGAAGTCCCGACCTTTGCCCATTACCTTGAAAACCTAGGATACCGCACCTGTTTGTCGGGCAAGATGCACTTCGTTGGGCCTGATCAGTTACATGGATTCGGTGAACGGTTGACTACCGATGTATACCCGGCAGATTTCACCTGGCACCCTGAGTGGGACCGACCCAATGATCGCCTGGACTGGTTCCACAACATGGAGGTCGTGACCCAGGCAGGGCCTTGCGTACGCTCGATGTATCTTGATTACGATGACGAAGCGGTATTCAAGGCCAAACGATACTTGTTTGAACAGGCTCGCGGTGGCAATCCCCAGCCTTTCATGCTGACGGTATCGCTGATACAGCCACATGACCCCTATCTTTGCCGCCAGAGCGAATGGGATCTGTACCAAGATTGCGAAATCGACCTGCCGCGGGTCGCTGCCGGTGATGTAACAGACCCTCACAGTGAGCGCCTGCGATACAGTTATGGCGCATCGGATATCGACCTTGATGACGCCACTATCCGTAATGCGCGGCGGGCCTACTACGGCTCGGTGAGTGATATCGACAATAAAGTCGGCGACCTGCTTAACGCGTTAGAGGAGGCCGGCTTTAAAGACAACACCATCGTGGTGTTTACCGCCGATCACGGCGATATGTTGGGCGAACGCGGCATGTGGTTCAAGATGTCTTTTCTTGAACACTCCGCCCGTGTACCCTTGATTGTGCACGCGCCCTCGCGCTACGCGACCCGGCGGGTGTGTGAGGCTGTCTCTCTGGTAGATCTGATGCCCACCCTGATCGATATGGCCACGGACGGTAGCAGCACAGACTATGCCACACCGCTGGAGGGGCGCTCGCTGATGCCACATCTTTCGGGTAACCAAGGCCACGACGAGGCGATAGGCGAATACTTTGCCGAAGGCACCGATACGCCCATCTTCATGATCCGCCGAGGCAGCATCAAGGCGATCTACTCAGACAAGGATCCCTTGCAGCTTTTCGATGTCATCCAAGACCCGAATGAGATCGAAAATCTTACCAGCAGCGCCAGTTACGCCACAACCACGCAATCGATGATCGATGAGATCAAAAGTCGATACGACACTGCGGCTTTGAGGGAACGGGTACTTGAAAGCCAGCGCCGGCGCGCCTTGTTAAAAGAGGTGATGCTCAAACAGTCTCTCGCCTGGGATCACGAACCCGCAAGCGACGCAACAAACAGCTATATTCGCAATAACATGCCAGCTTATGAGTTTGAAAAACGCGCGAGATTCCCCCCCGTTTGATCCGCTATGATGGTGGAGATGAGAGATATTCAATATTTCAGCATTTTATAGCCCTGTTCGATCCCAATCCCAGCCATAGCCACCATCTAATCAAATACTTAGTTGCCCCGTGAAGATGCCGACTCGTCAGGGGACAGATTAGGGTGCATCACAATCGTGTAACATCTTAATACCTAGGCTATGAGCCTGGGATCAAGAAATGGACTCAACCACTATAAGGAGGATGCAACTATGTCGGATGCTAATTATTTTGTAATTACGGTCGCAAAGACCGAACCTGACTATTTCAATACCGCTGTAGAACAGGCCAGCAGCGTTATAGATGATCTCAAGTCCAAGGCCGGTGCCATCACTGTAACTCTTGGCAGAATAGCTACTGGGGAACAGGCAGGTTCAGTCGCCCTATTCCAGTCCTATGAGAGTTTGAGTGGGTTTGAAAAAGCCATGGACGTGTATGCTGCCTCTTCCGACTATCAGGCCATGATGGCAAGCGGAAAAGTTCAGGTAGTCATGAGAAACATCCTTAAACTGCATTCGGTTCCTTTTGAGCAAAACACCAGTGACACAATGAAATTTGCAGTCTTGACGCGTGCATCGGCACCTGCCTCGTCTGTTGCAACCATCACTCAGCTCGCTCCCGTTTTTGCGGTTAACGGCGCAATGACCCTTCGGTTCGGCACGATAGTTACAGGTAGTAATGCTGGTAACCAGTTACTTGGCGTTACCTACCCGTCAATGGACGCAATTGAAAAAACCTACGATGCTTTAGGTGCCAATGCGGATTACCAAGCTGCACTCGGTAGTTTCAACATCAATCTACGCGTGATTATTCGAATTCTCAGTATTCACTGAAACAAGATTCGAGTTCCAGGGTCGAACCGGAGCCATGGCGGTGTAACCAGCACTTGGTTGCACCGCTTTTCTTTCTCAATAAAAACATACCCAGATCGCTTTACCGGACAGTCACCTATAGACAATGCCAATTGCCCCTGGTGCTGTGG
>MPLX02349006.1_pt1 | contig 48237 bp, 39 predicted proteins | sample 1617341 | NCBI WGS metagenome assembly MPLX02 (sample SAMN05944804, study PRJNA350692) | marine metagenome | biome: marine; feature: ODZ; material: water; isolation source: 120 m water sample filtered on 0.2 um supor filter | place: Pacific Ocean | collected 2012-04-08 | depth 120m m | reverse complement strand
TGCCGGGACAGCGCCGCACCGCCGAGCAGCACCGGCACGTCGATTCGGAGTGCGTTCAACTCTGCGAGGTTCTCTTCCATCACCATGACGCTCTTTACGAGCAGACCGGACATCCCGATCGCGTCGGCACCGATCCGCCGCCACGCCTGCACGATCTCGTCAATCGTTCGCTTGATACCGATGTTCTCGACGGCCCAGCCGTTGTTGGTCAAAATGATGTCAACGAGGTTCTTGCCGATGTCGTGAACGTCACCCTTGACGGTCGCGAGCACGAGATGTCCCTTGGCGACTCCCTCCTGTCGATCCATCTTGGTCTTGAGATGCCCGACAGCCTGCTTCATCACCTCAGCAGATTGCAGCACGAAGGGCAACTGCATCTGGCCGGAGCCGAAGAGTTCACCCACAGTCTTCATCCCGGCGAGCAGATGGTCATTGATGATTTCAAGTGGTGTGTAGGTTGCGAGCGCCGCCTCGAGATGCGACACCAGATCTCTTGTTTCACCATCAACGATGTGCGACTGGAGATGCTCCTCAAGCGATCGTTCGACCACCTCGGCTTCAGTCGCCAGATCCTCATCAGAAAACAGATCGATGAAACACTGCAAAGGATCGTGCGACTCGTCGGTCACATCGGCGGGCAGACCTGTACCGCCGTGCGTAAGGGCCCGGCGATCGTGGATGACATCCAGCGCGGCCTGCTTCTTCCGCGGGTCAATGCGGTTCATCGGCTGGATCTTCGAAGCGTGCATGATGGCGCTGGTCAGTCCGGCGTCCATGAGTTCCCAGAGCAGCACGGAATTCAACACCTGCCGGGCGGCAGGCTTCAGTCCAAATGAACAGTTCGAAAGGCCGCAGGTAATCTGCACCTCCGGCCACGCCTCGCTGATGCGACGCACACCCTTGATGAGTTCAAGTGAACTACGGCGATCCTCGTCCATGCCCGTTGAAACCGGCAGAACGAGCGGATCGATGAAGATGTCTTCTATTGCAAGGCCGTGCACTTCAATCGCGCGGGCAATACCTCTGCGAGCGATCTCGAACTTCCGGTCGGCAGTACGAGCCATCGCTTCTTCGGGGTCTTCGTCGATCGTGCCGATGACCAGAGCCGCCGAATAGGTTCGGGCAAGCGTGCACAAACGGTCGAACTTCTCCTCACCCTCTTCGAAGTTGGCCGAGTTGATGACGCACTTGCCGCCAGCGTGCTGCAATCCGGCCTCGAGAATGGAACACTGCGTGGAATCGACCATGATCGGCGCATCGACCTGCCGAACCGTCTCTGATACAACGCGAGCCATGTCGGTAACACCGTCACGCCCCGCATAATCGACGTTGATATCCAAACAATTGGCGCCCTCTCGCACCTGCTGCCGCGCGAGCGAGATCATCTCATCGAAGTCTTCGCCTTCAAGCAACCGCTTGAACCTGCGGCTGCCAGATGCATTCATCCGCTCGCCGACGATGAAGAAGGAACGTTCCTGTCGATAGGGCATTGGCGTGTAGAGGCTGGCACACGCGGCGAGAGGCCGTTTGAACGAGCGGACGGGGCGTTCAGTCTCGCGAGCCACCTTGGCGAGCCGCTCGATGTGATCCGGCCCGGTGCCGCAGCAACCGCCAATGATGTCCACTCCGAGACGGCCGACAAGGTCGGCCACGGCGTCGGCAAGTGGATCGGGGCCAAGCGGGAATTCCGTGCGCCCATCCACCAGCACCGGCAGGCCAGCATTGGGTACGCACGAGATCAACCGATCCCAGTGCTTGCCGAGATACTCGATGTGCGGCAGCATCTCACGCGGGCCAGTCGCGCAGTTCAAGCCGAGCCCGGCAATCGGATACCCCTTCAGGACCGTCGCGGCCGCGGCGATGTCGGTGCCCACGAGCATGGTCCCGGTGGACTCGATCGTGAGGCTCACGAAGATCGGTGTCTCTCGCGGCGAACGACCAACTTCTTCCAGTGCCAGCAAACAACTGTTGATGGCGCACTTGACCTGCAGCAGATCTTGCGCGGTCTCAATGAGGAAGGCATCGACGCCGCCAGCGAGCAAGCCGCGGGCTTGATCGGCGTAGGAGGCAAGCATGGTGGGCCAGTCGATCTGACCGAGCGAGATAAGACGCGTACCGGGCCCCATGGAACCGAACACGAATCGCGGATGTTCTGCCGATGCATGCGCGTCGCAGGCGGCTCTGGCAATCTCGGCCGCCTCCCGGTTCAAATCAATCGTCCACCGGGCTATCTCCGGATCGAACTCCGAGAGTACCAGCGGATTGGCGCCGAAAGTGTCCGTCTCGACCGCATCACAGCCGACCGCGAGGTACGACTCGTGGATGGACTGGATGAGATCAGGCCGAGAGCGGACCAGCAGATCCACGCAATTCTCATGCCCGAGGTAGTCCTGCTCGGTATCCAGATCGATGCCTTGGAGCGTCGAACCCATGGCGCCGTCGAGAACCAGTGGCCGCTTCACGGCGATATCAAGAATGGATGCACCCATACGATGGCCAGCATAGCGCCAACAGACGCCGCATTCAACCGCATATCCGGATGAGCGGATCAAGCATGCCCCATGCCCCAGCACCCCTATGATGCCCCTCCTTGCTCCTCCATGACTCGCTTCCGCTCCATCCCATTGCTGCTCACCGCCTGCTTGCTGCTCGCTGCGGCTCCGGGTACTGAGCAGCCCGATCCTTTGCCCCGCGGCCCCGTGCTTCTGCAACGCTTTATTCGAGCCGTCGGAGGCGAGGCCGCCATTCGCAGCGTGCAGTCCATGTCCGCTCAAGGCCAAATCCATCTTCCTGGAGCGAGCGAAACCGGCCGATTCGAATGGGCCGTCGCCGACGGCGGGCGGTGTGTCTTCGACATGGCTTTCCCCAACCTCGGGCGAAGCCGCTTTGGAAGCGATGGCACGGTTGGCTGGGAATCGCTGCAGTTGGGCGAGGACACGACCGTTCAACTGCTCGACGCTTCCGTCGTTGAACAGCGACGTCGCAGGGCGAACTGGTTTGAACTGGCGCTCACGCTTCCGGCACGAGCCAAGAAATTCGAGACGATTGGCCAATCCACGTTCGACGGCACGAAGGCCTACGAAGTGCGGATGGTCGATGAGACGTCGCAGATCCATCACCTGTTCTTCGCTGCCGGTACGGACCTGCTGCTCGGCGTACGCCTCATCGAGCGCGGTCCGCTCGGACCAGCCGATGTGACGATTCGCTTCGGTGACTGGAAACCCGTCGGACCGCTCAAACTGTTCCGCACGGTGTCCATCGACCATGCAGATGTTCACATGAAGTTGGCATTCGAGCAGATATCACTGGAGCCTGTCCCCCCTGAGACATTCGCTCCGCCTGAGTCGCTGCCCCCCCTCCCCGAACCGCCAGGCGAATCTCCAGATGCCTGATCCTGCAGCGACCATTTCCATCCAAGGCGTCACGAAACGCTTCGGCGAAATCACCGCGGTGCGGGACCTCGACCTCACCGTTCCGCAGGGATCTCTGATCGGATTCCTCGGCCCCAATGGCGCCGGCAAAAGCACGACCATCCGCATGATCATGTCGATCATCTATGCCGACGAAGGTCGCATCGAAGTCCTCGATCGGTCGGCCCTCGATGCAAAGGACCGCATCGGCTACCTGCCCGAAGAACGAGGTCTCTATCGGCGTATGCGGGTGCGGGCATTCCTTCGTTACATCGGCAGGCTCAAAGGCATGAGCCGCGCCGCGGCCGACGCTTCGGCGGCCAGTTGGCTTGAACGACTGGAACTGCCCGAAGCACTCCCCCGTCGATGCGAGGAACTCTCGAAGGGGCAGCAGCAGAAGGTCCAGTTCGTCGCCGCCGTGCTGCACGAACCGGACCTCATCGTGCTCGATGAGCCCTTTTCGGGACTCGATCCGGTGAATGCCGCCCTGCTCTCGCGGGTGATCCGCGAATTGCACGACGAGGGACGCACCATCGTCTTCTCAACGCACATACTCCATCAGGCCGAACAGTTGTGTGACCGCATCTTCCTGATCGATCGCGGCGTCAAACTGCTCGATGACGACATCGACGACATTCGCGCACGATTCCGGGAACGAATCATCAATGTCGAACTGGCCGCAGACGCGACGCTCCCCCCTATCCCCGGCACGCGCGTCGGTGAGCCGAAGGAAAACGGCGATCCACTGGAACTGCACGTGGACGATGGCGTCGATGAACAGTCCGTCATGCGAAGCGTCATCGAGGCCGCCCCCGTTCGTTCCGTCTCGCTCCGTGAACCCTCCCTCGACGACATTTTCACCCGCCTGGTCACGGGAGGGCACGCCCCATGAGCCGCCTGCTGACCGTGGCCGGGCGAGAGTTCCGGCACACCGTGCTGACCAAGGCCTTCTTCATCGGTTCGGTGGTCGTTCCCGTCGTGATCGTCCTCGTGTCGATTGGGGCGGAAATGTTTCTCAAGCCCAACATTCCACCGATGAAGGGGCCGCTTGCTGTCATCGATGGCGGACCATCCCTCATGGTGGCATTGGAGGAGAATCTGTCTCCGCCATCACCGAAGACCACACCAGCCAGCTCTTCGCAGCGACCTGAGGAAGCCCTCGAAGCCGCCGTGGTGGAAGCAAGCAAACAGGCCGAAGCCGAAAAGCGACCGGACACATCGCAGCTCACGCTGGAGACACGTCCCGCGAGCGAACTCGATGCCATCAAGGAAGGCATCCGCGATGGATCGTGGGTCGGTGCCATCGAAGTCGCCGGCGGAAGTCTCGACCCCGAAGCGCCGCAGGGTGGCTCCGCCATCATCTGGCTGGCACCGGAGGCAGCAACCAGCCATGTCGATCTGCTCACCAAGAGCACACGCCAGGCCGTTGTGGACGCTCGCCTGCGGGGCATGGGAATGTCGCCCGAGATGATCCGCGCAGCGGTCGATCGCCCCTCGATCGAGACAATCCGCATCGGCAGCGAAGGCGGCGAACAGAGTGAGTCGAAACTCACGCGATACCTGGTTCCCATCGCCTTCATGGGCCTCATGTGGATTGTGGTGGTAACCGGCGGCAACTACCTGCTGATGTCCACGATCGAAGAGAAGTCCACGCGGGTCATCGAGGTGCTGCTGAGCGCCACAAGTCCCACCGGCCTGCTCGCGGGCAAGATTCTCGGCTTTGCCGGCGTCTCGGTAGTGATGCTTGCGATGTACCTCATCGTCGCAGTGGTGATGATGGTGCTCTTTGCGGCGCTCGACATCGTGTCAATCGGCGACGTAGTCCTTGGCGGCTCGTTCTTCATAATCGCCTACCTCATGATGGCTGCAATCATGGCTGGCATCGGCAGCGCGGTGAGTGACATCACGGAAGCCCAGTCGCTGATGGGACCGGCGATGCTCGTTCTCATGCTGCCGCTGCTGCTCATTCCGGTAGTCACAGAAGACCCGAATGGAACCGTCGCGGTCGTGGCGAGTTTCATCCCCCCACTCTCGCCCTATGTCATGGTGCTGCGAATTGCCGCGGCACCAGAGCCACTGCCACTTCTAGAAGTGCTGCTTGCCTTGGCGTGGGCAATTGTGTGTGCAGGTGGCATGATCTGGGCTGCCGGTCGCATCTTCCGCGTCGGTGTGCTGATGCAGGGCAAGCCACCCTCGCCACTGGAATTGCTGCGGTGGGTGCGGTACCGGTAGCGAGGACACGCATGGACTACCGACGACCCGCTCCGGCCACGGCGGGCACATTCACCAGCAAGTACACCGTCGCGAACATCAGCAGGACCGCTTGGTACTGCCCGACGCCCGGTCCTCCGGTCAGCATCACGCCCGCCCCCACGATGCCGACGAAGTAGCCCAGTGATCCCATCGCATGCACGCCACCCATGTCCACGGGACCGCCACCGGCGCGGCCCGCCATGATCAGCGTCGTGGGATACAGGCCGGCCCCGGCGACTCCAAGCACCACCAAGACCAGCAGCACGGCGGTCGTGTTCATCCACGGCGCTGCGGCCAGGGCGGCAAACGCACCTGCGTATCCCACAACCGACACGACACGAACGGGAATCGCCCCGATGCGATCGGCCAGCAAGCCGGCAGGCCAGGCGCCCAGTGCCAGGATGGCCAGCGACACACCGACGGCCCAGCCAACGAATGCGCTCGAGCGGTTCAACTCGTCCACGAGATACAGCGTCGCCGTCACCGACACCACCGCGCCGAGTGCCCGATCGCCGAACGCGAATGTGAGCGCCGGCCACAACGGCGAACGCCGCCCGGATCTCGCCATGGCTTCAGCAACCCGCATCTGCCGAGCGGCGATGCGGCCAAGCGGGGCGGACCACCCCGCGGCGGCCACGGCCAGCAGCAGGCACATGGCAGCACCGATCAGGAATACACCGCTTCCGATCGAAGGTGCCGTGGTGCCGCCGACCACCGCCCCCATGGCCAGACCGAGCATGAGCGCGAGCCCCGCCGGGCCGAAACGTCGCCCCGCCCGGTGCTGACTTCCCGCCTCAAGCAATCCCAGCAGGACGGCGAGGGAGAGCAGGTCCGCCACACCCTCGAACACCCGAATTCCCAGCGCGGTTCCGAACCCGACCGGGCTCCACAGAGCCACCAGCGCCACACCATTGATCAGGGCCGCCCCCGCCACCAATTGTCCCGGCCCGAACCTTGCTTGAAGTCGGCGCAGCATCGGAACCGCAAGGAAGGCCCCCACCAGTGAGGCCGCCACAAACCAGTGCGCCGCCGATGGCGAGACTCCCCACCGATCCATCACCCCTGCCTTGAGCGCCAGCGGGACCATCGCGTCGGGCAATGCGGCCAGCGCAACGAGTAGGCAGACCATGAGCACTGACCCACGGCCTCCCTGCAACTCGGCGGACGATTCGCTCATTCCCACCTTCCGATTCGCACGCTATCCTGCAAGCCGCTCGTAAGCACCGGCATGGTGTTGAATCCTCGGGTCGCTGGGCCCCATTGAGACACGAAAACGTGATCGTACCATGACACGGAAGGTCTACTCGACACCGGCTGAAGCACTGGACGGGTTGACCCGCGATGACATGACCATCGCCGTTGGCGGCTTCGGGCCGTGCGGCGTTCCCGAGCAGTTGATCATCGCCCTGCGGGATTCGGGTGTCACGGAGCTGACCACGGTTTCCACCGATGCCGGTGTTGATGACTGGGGGCTCGGCCTGCTGCTTCAGTCGCGGCAGATTCGACACATGATCAGTTCCTACGTGGGCGAGAACGCCGAGTTTGAGCGGCAGTACCTCGCGGGCGAACTCAAATTGGAATTCACCCCGCAAGGCACGCTGGCCGAGCGGATGCGAGCCGGCGGGGCCGGAATTCCTGGTTTTTACACCCGAACCGGGGTCGGCACGGTTGTCGCGGAAGGCAAGGAGCACCGGGCATTTGGCGAACACACCCATATTCTGGAGGCTGGAATCAAGGCCGATCTCTCGCTGGTCAAGGCCTGGAAGGCTGATGAAGTGGGAAATCTGGTCTACCGCAAGACCACTCGGAACTTCAATCCAGCTGTCGCCATGTGCGGCGCTGTCACGGTCGCTGAAGTCGAAGAAATCGTCCCAACAGGCTCCATTGACCCTGATCAGGTCCACACGCCGGGGATCTATGTGGACAGGATTGTCCAAACCGTGTCCGAGAAACGCATCGAACAACGAACCATCACATCGGCCTTGAGCGGCGGTGAGACCATCGCGTCGGAAGCGCGACGAGTAGGCAGACCATGAGCACCGACCCGCGGCCGCCATGCATCTCGGCGGATGGCTGACTCACGCCCACCTCCCGCACCCTGTTCGCACGCTATCCTGCAAGCCGCTTGTGAGCACCGGCATGGTGCTGGACCCTCGGGCCACTGAGCCCCATTGAGATACAAAAACGCGGTCGTACCATGGCGAAGAAGATCTACTCGACACCGGCTGAAGCACTGGACGGACTGACCCGCGATGACATGACCGTCGCCGTTGGTGGCTTCGGACTGTGCGGCATTCCCGAGCAGTTGATCATCGCCCTGCGAGATTCGGGCGTCACGGGGCTGACCGCAGTTTCCAATAATGCTGGCGTTGACGACTGGGGGCTCGGCCTGCTGCTCCAGTCGCGGCAGATCCGACGCATGATCAGTTCCTACGTGGGCGAGAACGCCGAGTTTGAGCGGCAGTACCTCGCGGGCGAACTTGAATTGGAATTCACCCCGCAAGGCACGCTGGCCGAGCGGATGCGAGCCGGCGGGGCCGGAATTCCTGGTTTTTACACCCGAACCGGGGTCGGCACGGTTGTCGCAGAAGGCAAGGAGCACCGGGCATTTGGCGAGCACACCCATATTCTGGAGGCTGGAATCAAGGCTGATCTCTCGCTGGTCAAGGCTTGGAAGGCTGATGAAGTGGGAAATCTGGTCTACCGCAAGACCGCCCGGAACTTCAATCCAGCTGTCGCCATGTGCGGCGCTGTCACGGTCGCTGAAGTCGAAGAAATCGTCCCAGCAGGCTCCATTGACCCTGATCAGGTCCACACACCGGGGATCTACGTGGACAGGATCGTCCAAACCGTGTCCGAGAAACGCATCGAACAACGGACCATCACGCCCGGGAAAGGCTGAAACCTCCGCCTCGGGGAGTACAATCGCCACCGGCTTCTTATCTTCACTGCCATAAATGGGCCAATCCATCGTTGATGTGGTCTTGACCCCGATCATGAGCCCGAGATCCTTGGAGAGAACCCCCATGACCCCCACCCACCTCCTGCATGCCAGCCTCTCGCTTCTCGCCGCCCTTTCGATTGGGATCGCCGCCACCGCTCAAGGTCTCGGCAGCCTCCCTGCGATCATGAAGCCCGAGTATTTCAGCCGCGATCTGCTGCTCTTCATCGAGGGATTGAACCTCACCGAGGAGCAACAACTCATCGCGGAGATGATCTTCGATGACTATGAACGGGAATTTCAAGAAGGCCTCGACGGCATGGAAAACCAAGTGACCGACGTCGCCAACAACGTCGGCGAACTGGGCGATGACAAGGATGCGATCGTCAAAGCCGTTCTCGCACCTATCCAAGGTTGGGCAGGCCAGCGGGATGTGCTCGGGCTCCAACTCGTCGAGAACATCCGCATCATCCTCGACCCGCAACAACAGTCCGCTTGGACGGCCTTCAACCGTCGACTCGATCGCGAGAAACGGCTCCCGGAGGGACGACTCTCGGGCGAGAACACGAACATTGACCATGTATTACGTGATCTCGATCTCCAGCCCGCCGCTGGTACGTCTCTGGCAGAAGCAAAACTGCAATGGGAGTTGGCCCTGCACGAGGCACTTGTCGAACGGGCCGAGGCGACAAGACAGAACTTCAATCTGCTCGAACAGATCAACAACGGCACTACCGATGAAGGGGATGTGCAGAAACGAAGGCAGGAACTCGCTACCCGCATCCGAGTTCGAGACATCACCGACGCCGCCATCGAAGAAATCGCTGGCCTGCTCGGCGCCCACGGCGATGCCTTCCGCCGCGAGGCGCTCAAACGAGGCTATGCCCGGGCCTATCGCCAGACACCCGCAGAGCGAATCTTCAAGGCGGCCATGCAGAACGAGACCGTCCGCGCCGACGCGGACTTGCTCGCAGCCGTGGAGAACCTCTTCGCTGAGTACCGGGCGGAACTCGATGCGATCAATACGGCGATCTTGGACTTGACCCGAAAGTGGGAACCCGAGTTGGAGGAGGCAAAGATTCAGAACCGACTCCGCAGACTCCGGGGCGAAACGCTTGATCGCCCAACGGACCCGACTCGCGAACTTTATCAACAGCGACGTGAACTCGGCACCCGATATGTTGAACTGCTCCGAGATCTGCTCGGCTTGGAACTCTTCTCCGAACTGGACGGTGCCTCTCGCTACATGCCACGCCCCAAGCCGGGTGATCCAAATGCAATCAAAGGCGGCCCGGGTGGCATTCGCGCAGCTGGCAAGCCAAGCAATGCCAAGGAACGAGGCGAAACCGCCAGCGGCAAGTTGACCGGACCCGACAAGACATTCGGAAACGAACGCCCGGCCGCGCCCATCGGCGGCGGCAAGGGCCGCGACGACTGAACATGGACCGAGATCCCACGCAGTTCGATCATGACACCGGCGAGGCGGCCGAAGAAACCCTGACCGCCAACCGCACCATCGACGAGGAAGCGGCCGCCATTCGCTCCAGGGCGGACCTTCTGGGGCTCGCTTGGCATGAGCGACCGGTCGAAGCCGACTCCGCAGCCATTGAATTAGTGGAACCCGAAGTCGCGGTGCGACTTCGCATCGTCCCGATCATGCGGCGGGGTCACTCGCTGGTGCTGGCGATGTTCGATCCACTCGACACCGAAGCCGCCGATGAAATCGCCGTGCTCACCGGACTTCCCGTCGAGCGTGAGGGCATGGACCCCGGCATCTTCGCCGAACTACTTCGGAAGCACTACGGCACGACGGCCTCCAAGATGGCCGATCTGCTCGGTGGACAGACCGAAGCGGACGGCGATGACCTTGAGCACAACCTCGACGCCTTCGAAACCGACGACATCCACCGGATGGCCGAAGAGCCGACGCTGGTCAATCTGGTCAACCTCATTCTCATCGAGGCCATTCAGTCCCGCACCAGCGACGTGCACGTCGAGCCCTTCGAGAATGAACTGACGGTCCGCTACCGCATCGACGGCGTGCTGCACATGCAGCCCCCGCCACCGAAGCACTTGCAACCGGCGCTCATCGGCCGCATCAAGATTATGGCGGGCATGAACATCGCCGAGCGGTATGTGCCGCAGGACGGCAAGATCTCGCTGAGATACGAAGGACGAAAGATCGACATTCGTGTTTCCACCGTCCCGACGCTCTACGGCGAATCGGTCGTGATGCGTATTCTCGACAAGAGCCAATTGCGGCTTGACTTCGACACGCTCGGAATACGACCAGAACTACAATCGGCAATGGACAGCCTGCTCGCCAAGCCGCACGGCATCCTGCTCAACACAGGACCGACTGGCTCGGGCAAGACGACCACCCTCTATGCCTCGCTCACCCGTATCTTCGACCCGACCAAGAAGATCATCACGATCGAAGACCCCGTCGAATATGAACTCCCCGGCATCAACCAGATGCCCGTCAACGCCAAACGCGGGCTCACCTTCGCCTCGGGGCTGCGGTCTATTCTGCGTCAGGACCCCGATGTCGTACTCGTGGGCGAGATTCGCGATGGAGAAACAGCCGACATCGCCATTCGCTCGGCCCTGACCGGCCACCTCATTCTCTCGACGCTGCATACCAATGACGCTATCAGTTCGATCGGGCGACTCGTCGACATGGGCGCCGAACCGTATCTGGTGGCGTCGGTCCTTGAGGGGCTGCTCGCGCAGCGGCTCGGTCGCCGAATCTGTGAGCACTGCCGCACACAGGTCCCCATGCCGGAAGACATCGCCGCTCGCCTTCCCGACACCGAGGCCAAGACCTTTGGCGGCAAGGTCTGGATCGGTGCCGGCTGCGACAAGTGCAGCGGCAGCGGCTACCGCGGACGCGTGGGCTTCTTCGAACTGATCCGGATCACAGGCGACCTGCGGCGGGCCATCGCTGGCGGTGCCGTGAACACAGGCATCGCAGAATGCCTCCCAAAGAGTTTCCGAACCATGCGGGAGGACGGCATGGACCGCGCCCGTGAAGGTGTGACGACTGTCCCGGAAGTACTCCGCGCCACTCAGGACGCAGAGGAAATTTTCGAGTAGCCCATGCCGACATTCGAGTACGAAGCCATCACGACAACCGGCAGAGCCCGCCGTGGCTCCATCTCGGCCGCGAGCCGGGCCGATGCCACGCGGCAACTGTTGCAGCGCGGCGAGACCGCCACCTCGCTGGTTGCAGCCGCGTCCGCTCGTGCGAGCATTTCCCATACGACGGGCCAGTCCACAAGCCGCCGCACACGCCGACCGAACATGAAAAAGACGGAAGTGGCCTCGCTCATGCGAGAACTCGCCACGGCCCTCGAAGCAGGGCTCCCACTCATGCAGGCCCTTCGCACGATTCGCAGGCAGGCCTCGGGCCACGCCGCACCAGTTGTGCTCGACCACATGATCGAACGAGTGGAGGCTGGCGAGTCCCTGCACAAGGCCGCAGTGTCCTATGGCCCACCATTCGATGACCTGATTGGTGGCATGCTTCGAGCCGCGGACGCCTCCGGCGACAGCAGCATCGTGCTGCATCAACTCGCTGACCTGCTCGAGCGAAGTATCGAACTGCGACGCGAGATCCTCGGTGCCGTCTTCTATCCGTTGATGGTGGCGGTGCTCATTCTCTGCAGCGCCATCATTCTGGTGACCGTCCTGATTCCCCGCCTGATGGAGCCACTCATGGCCGCTGGCATGAAGCAATTGCCGCTGCCAACACAGATCCTGCTGGATCTCGCCGGTTTCATCGCCGCATGGTGGATCCTGTGTATCGCGGGCATCGTCGGAGGTGTGCTGTTCTGGAAATTCTGGATCGCGGCCCCCGAAAACCGCCTGCGGTGGGACACATGGAAACTCAAGATTCCGGTCCTCGGGCAATTGCTACGAGATGTAGCGGTCGCCCGATTCACCCGGACCATGGGCACGCTCGCCGCTGCGGGGCTACCGCTGCTGGATTGTCTGAACATCACACGCGATACGCTCGTCAATACCGCCATGATGCGCGCGATCGATGATGTGCATGGACAGGTAACCGAAGGGCGGCCGCTGGCCGAACCGCTTGAGCGGTCCGGGTTGTTCCCGCCGCTGCTGGTGCAAGTCGTCAATCTCGGTGAACGATCCGGGCAACTCGAAAAAATGCTCAGCCACGCCGCGACGGCCTTCGATCGGCAGGTCAACGTGTCCATCAAGATTTTCACGAAAGCATTCCCTCCCATTCTCATCATCATCATGGCATCACTGGGCGCATTCGTCCTAGCCGCCATTCTGCTTCCCCTCCTTGAACTTCAGAACATCGCCGGTTGACCACACCCCCTGGAGACCTCCACATGAACCGCACCCTCACCCGCCGCCGAACACTCGCCCGCCGAGGCTTCACGCTCGTTGAGGTCATCGTTATTGTGACGGTGCTCGCCTTGCTCATGACAGTTGTCGCAGGACGAGTGATGGGTGTCTTCGGCCGCGGGCAGGCGGAAATCGCCAAGACGCAGGCCGCAAAGATCAGCCAGGCCCTCACGCTCTACCTGATCGACATCGGCCAGCCCCAGCCGGAAGACGGGTTCGATCTGACCATCCTCACGCTTCGCCCAGAGGAGGGCGGTGGCCCGAACGGCCCCTATCTTCCCAAGGTCACCGATGTCACCGACCCGTGGGGATTGGATTTCATCGTGCGCGTTCCCGGTGACGTGAACGCCGACTACGACATCATGTCATTCGGTGCCGACAAGGCACCCGGCGGTGATCAAATCAATGCGGACATCACGCAATAGGCCAAGGCACACCGGCTTCACGCTGATCGAAGTCATTGTCGTCACCGTGCTGATGGCGATGCTCGCGGTCGTACTGGTGAGCCGGCTCACTGGCGGCCGCAGTCGCGAATTCGATCTCGCCACCGAGCAAGTCAGTGATCTCATGCTGATGTACGCCATCCGCAGCGAGTTCGCCGACGAGCCGGTCGGCATCAGTATGGACCCTGAACGCAACAGCCTGCAACTGGTCATCCGCCGTGGCGAACGGGACGAATTCAACGACGGGTGGCAACCCGACCGCTCCGTGCGGGAGGTGCGTCTTCCCGAATTCCTAGCCGTGCAAGCGATGGAGTTTCTCGTCGATGGCGATTGGGTCGATCCCTCCGACAAACCCATCACCAATCTGCCGGGGCAGCCTCGTCCGAGCCTTGAGGTGACGCTCCAGAGCGACGACCCCCGCAACCCACGGTCGGTCCGGCTCACCCTGAACTCGTGCTCGCTCAGACCGCTGAAGCAGGACTCGATGCGAAACGAACCGAACAGCAGCGTTCCTCGTACCGCCATCGATCTGGATACCTCTGGACGCTGGCAGGAGGACTGGTGATGCCACGAGAACGCATACGCACCGGCGTAGTGCTGCTCGATGTACTGATTGCCGCGCTCCTGTTGGGCGTTGGCCTTGCGGTCACCCTTTCGATGGCCAGTCAGGCCCTGCGAGCCGAACAGACCGGCGAATGGCGTTTGACCGCGTCGTGGCTCGCCGACGAGGCGCTTGCGATGGTGGTGGCGGTCGGGCCGGCTGTCTATCAGCAATCCGAACCGATGGAGGGTCGTTTCGAACCGCCATTTGAACGGTTCGACTGGATATTGGAATTGTCTCGACCAGGCGATTGGGAAGCTTGGGAGGCCCGAGCCACCGTGTCTTGGCAGGATCGAGGCGGCCCCATGTCAGTCTCCATCGACACCCTGATCGCCCCGCGACAGGGCGACGAGGATGACCCGGTCAACTGGAAGCCGGAGGAACCGCTCGACCGCGAGGGGCGGACGTGGGACGAGGAAGAAGCGCAGCCGCTTGGAGATGGCGGCTGATGAATCGACACCGACACAGATCGACCCGACGCGGCTTCACAATGCTCGAGTTCCTGCTCGCCGGCGTGCTGCTTGCCGGTGTACTGCTGGCGATGGGTGTGGCGATTCAGCAGGTTTCCAAATCACGCAACACAACCCGTGCTCGTATCGATGCGCACCTCCGCGTCGACGCCGCCATGCGAATGGTCAGGCGCGACCTCGTGTCGCTTCTTCGGCGGGACGATCTCTTCTTCACTCGCGTCCTGCTTGCAGACAACACCATGACGCTTGATGGAATGGAACTAAATCGAGACGAGATCATCGTCTTCAACAACCGCTTGCAAGCCACCCGCGACATCCGCTACAACGGTGATGGGCTTGAGTTTGAAACACACTATCGCATCGAAGATGACGATCTGGGTCCGGTACTTTGGCAGAGACGCGATGCCATGCCAGATGCCTATCCACGCGGCGGCGGCATCATCACACCGGTTGTCGAGGGCATTCTTGAGTTGCAGATCGAAGCATGGAATGGCGTCAACTGGTTTGAACAGTGGGACAGCGACGAAGAAGGTCTGCCATGGGCCTTTCGGCTGACCATCACCGCCAGCGGGGCTGCGCCCGGCGAGTCCCCCGCCGATCACCCGCTCGCCATGCTGCGAACGGTGGTTCCCATCGATCGCAGCCAAATGCCGGTTGAAATGGCCGATGTCCTGCTCACCGAAGAAATCATCGAACGCTTTGGGCTCGACATGGATCTGTACGACGATGTCCTCGATGCGGTCGCCACCGCGACAGCGCCCCCGATTCCGCGTAGCGGCGCTCCCCTGCCCGATGGCCAAGCAATCGATACCGGAACGGGTGGAACTGGAACCGGCGGTGTCCCCTCGGGCGGCACATCCATCGAGACACCAGCGGGCACAGTCATCATCGGTCCCGGTGGGGGCAGCGCCACGCTTCAGGGCGGCGGGAGCAGCGGGCCCGGCGCTGGCAGCCGCCCCGGAGGTGGTCCATGAACCAAATACGACGCGGAAGCGCCATGGTGGCCGTCATCTGGGGCCTCACCATCGCCGCGATGCTCGTCGCCGCGTTGCAAGTTGGCACCAATCGCATGGCCATGCTCGGCCGCGACACGATGGAGCACATCCGAGCACGTTGGGCTGCACGGGCCGGGGCCGAAGCAACGATTGCCACACTCGCCTTCCACACGCGGTATCCCGTCCAGAATGATGCCTACGCGATGGTGACCGACCTTGAACGCGTACACACAGGCGAACTCACAGGTGGTTCGTGGCTCATTCAGCATGCCAGCGGCGACACGGTGACACCCTTTGCGGGGCCACTCGACGAACACGCCAAACTCAATGTCAATGGTGAACAGCGAGGCTACATCGACATGATGTTCGCCCCGCTGGCCTGGGGCGTGTACGCGGCCATCGAGGATTGGATCGACGAAGACGACGACCCCTCCGAGTTCGGTGTCGAACGCGACTACTACCTCTCTCTCGACGCGCGGTACGAACCCCGCAACGCCCCACTGCAAAGCGTGGCCGAACTTGAACTCGTCGCGGGTATTGAGCCGAATGACATCCGTGGCGAAGATTGGAACCTCAACGCCATGCTCGATCCGGAAGAGGACGACGGCGAAGAAACGCTTCCATGGGACGATGAATCGGGTGTCCTCAACGGTGGCTGGGCACGTATGTTGACGGTCCGCTCAGTCGCGGACGGAGCAACCGCGAGCGGACTGCCCCGGATCTGGTTGCTGGCAACCGACGCGGACGAACTCATCGAGCGAATGGATCTGCTGAATCTGGAATTTCCACCCGAAAAAGCCGATGCCATCATCTCCTCGGCCGTCAGCGGCGAGTTCAGCGCTACCGAACTGATCGCGGCATTGGGGCGAGAAACGGCATCATCGACCGACGAGAATGCCGAGGAAGGGGAAACTGAGTCCTCCGAAATCGTCTACACCCGGGATGAGGTTGCCGCCATTCTCTCTGAAACCTCCCTGACGCCATCCCACCGCCGCGACTGGGGTCGAATCAACATCAATACGGTCCCCCCCGAGACGCTCTACGCGATGTTTGGGGGCGGCGAGCGATTGGTAGATGGCCTGCTGAGCCTCAGAACCCGCCGAGCTAGCGGGCTGACCAGTCCAGTGGACTTCTGGGATCTCCAGGGCATCGACGAACAGGCCCTCACGCAGCTCATCCCCATGTTCGACACCAACAGCAACGTCTTCGCCATCTGCTCGCGAGGCCGAAGTGCCGCAACCGACGAGGTTGCGGAAATCAACATGGTGGTCGATCGTTCCACGCTTCCCGTGCGAATTCTCGAATATCGCGAAGACTGAGCCGGGGCACCCCTGCTCACCCCGAGGACGGTCCCCGGGGGGGTCGCGGTGGAACCCATTCGGATATCCTCCCCCCAATGAGCAGACTTGGTTCCGATACCTCGTCTTGGACCTCGATGACCCTCCTGCACTGGGTGGATGGCGGCTGGTCCGCCCTCCGGTATATGCCCACGAGCGAGGGAATTCGCGTGCTAGACACAGCCCGGCTCGGCGAAACTGAGGTTTCCCGGTGGTGCGGCGACGAAGAGGGAACAACCCGTGTTGTCATCCCGGCGCGAGCGATGCTCTGTCGATCCATCCGACTCGGAAGCGGCGACGAAGCCACCCTGGACCACCAACTACACGAGGCGGCGGCGGAGCGGCTCGGCGATTCGGCGCCGCCACACCGGATCGCGGCCACCGTGCTGCCGAGCGAATCCGCCGACGATGTTCGGTTCGGTGTCGCCGTAGCGTGGCCCGAGCGGCATCCCATTCGGCTGCCCGCCGGGATTGAGAACGTCATTGGCGTGCCGGACGTTGTCGGGCTGCTCTCGCTGATGGGCGAAACCAGAGCGGACTTGCCGCTGATCTGGCACGACCCCGCCGACGGCAGCACCGCACTGGCGCTGGCGGGGCTGGGACGTCTGGCGGTTCGTTCCACCCACATCGCCGAGTTCTCGGGGCCCGATGCGGCCAGCCGGCTGGTCACCGAGTCCGCCGTGCAGGCAAACTGGCCGCTGGAGGAAGCCCGCTCGCTCGCTGCTCATGTTGAATCATCGGCAGCCGATCAGCCATTTCTCTCGCTGCCCGAGTCAGCCAGATCGGCGATCAAATCGCGGTGCAGTGACATGGCTCTGGAAGACACCGCCCTCTTCGGCATTGCGATTGCGTGCGCCTTGGCGACCACCGATGACCTCGCCCCACTCACCGTACTCCGTCCCTCCCTTCCCGAACACGAACCAACCTTCGGCGAGCGTGCCTATGACACCTTGTCCAAGCCCTCTGTCGCCGCGCGACTGGCTGTCCTGTTCATACTGGTTCTGCTCTTCGGGCCGATGGTCGCAAACGGCATCCGATACGGACTGCTGCGGCTCGCCCACGGCAGCCTCGACGATGCCGTCACCACTGCGGCCATGGTCGAGCAGCGGAACAAGATGTACGCCCAACTCGGCAGCGGATCCATCCCCGTCACCAAACTGCTCGCTGACATCGCCGCATCCACTCCTCTGGGCATCAAACTCGACCGCGTCAAGATGAGTGCAGGCGAGCCGGTGCGAATCCGTGGCGAAGCAACGGCCTTCGAGGGGCAGTCCGCGGCCGAACTGATCGGCACCATGAAGTCGCAGATGCAGGCGTCACGCGTTTTCAAGGACGTCACAGTCGACTGGGACGCGCAGAGCAACCTCGGCATGCGGTCCTTCACGTTGGACGCCACGATTGGATCCGCCGCCATTCGCCCAAACTACGCCGAAGAACAAGATTTCGCCGCTTGGACACACCAGCAGCGACGGTACAAACTGCCCACCACCGTCGAGGGTGGCCCCGCCCCGAGACGCAGCCTCGCAGCGATCTGGAAACCAGGCGAAGCAACCGCCGGGGATACGTCCACGCCATCATCAACCCCTCACGCAAGCGGCTCCGGAAGTGTCGCTTCGGTGCCGCCTGATGGACGTGTCGATCGAACCCCCTCGGGCGATGGAAGCGTACCGCCTCCCTCCTCGCTGAACGGCAACACGCCCGATGTGCCCCGCAGAACCGACTCGACCGGCGGCTCCAACCGACCCGACCGCGGCGGTCGTGACGTGTCGGCTGGCGACACAGGTTCACGCAGCATTGCTGGCGAAGGGGCTCGCAGCGGCGACCTCTCCGCGGAGGATCTCGGGGCGATCCCGGAGATTCTCAGCGATGAACAGATCGCTACCCTCGGCCGCGCGGAGACGCTTGCCAAGGTCAATGAAGTCTCCGCCGCCCGAAAGCGGGTAACCGATCCGGATCTTGACAAACAACTGCACGATTATTGGAAACGGCTCTTCGCCCACCTCCGTGAAATCCCAAGGGAGGACGGATCGTGAGTACCAGCAGCCAGTTTGCCCAACGCGCCCGTCAGGAATACGAGCGAATGTCCCGCAGTGGGCGGATGATTGCGCTGCTCGGAGTCGGGCTGCTCGTGGTGTTGTTCTGGTCTGAGTTGATTGCCCCGATTTCCGCGAGTTGGGGCGGCGCCGCCGATGAGATTAGCAATCAGGTCGACCGAGTCGATCGAGCTGCCACGCAGGCTGCTGCCCAGCGAGCCAATGTCGTCGCATACGGGCCGATGGTGTCACCCTCGCAGCGGGCCAACGAGTCGCAGGCCATGCTCGATGCGGTCAATGCCATCATGGATGAGTTCGATATTCGCGCCTACGAATTCGACGAGTCATCGAGCACCGTCAAGGTCGGAGGCAGCATGCTGACGGGCATCGACTGCATCAAGGCCACGCTCAAGTTCGAGGCGCCGGAGGAAAAGGCCATCGAGATTCTCGGCGCTCTCGAAGACAGCCCGGAACTCGAGAGCATCAACAGCGCCCGCGTGCAGCAGGGAAAAACTGGTGGGCTGAATCTCGAGGTGGAATTGACCATCGAAGCATGGATCCGCGGAGGGACCCGTCGATGATCGATCGATCGCAGTTCCAAGGTCCACTTGGCATCAGCATGGCCTGCGTTGCGGGGCTCTTCATCGCAGGGCTTTGGCTCGTCATCCCGGTACTGGCCGCCATTGGGTCGCTCGGAGGAGGCGATATGCTCGATGATGGAACCTACGAGCAGCTCATCGCCACCCACGACGAGACCCACCGCACCGACCTCAATCGCGTCCACGGACGCTCGTTCTTCTTCGAGCCCGACTCGCCACCCAAACCCAAACCGCCGGAGCCCATCGGCGCCTGCTGCGTTGACGAGGAATGCACGATCATGCGCCGCGACGCCTGTCGGGAACGAGGTGGCCGGTTCAAGGGGAAGGATACGACCTGCGGCCCCGATACATGCAAGCCGGAACCCCCCAAGGTCACCGAACAGCCGAAGGTCGACAACCGCCCCAAGAGGTACGCTGGCCCCGACATCATTGCGATCTATGGAAGCGATGTCTTCTTTCGTGTCGGCTCGGGCGACGGTCTGATGGTCATTCCCGTGGGCCGCAGCATGGACAACATCGAAGTCGTGTCGGTCGACGCCCCGCGAAGTGTTGAACTGATGTGGAAAGACGGCGGGCCGTTCACGGTGCCTGTCTTTGAACGTCCGGACGAACTGCTGGACAATAACACGCTGTCGGGCGTGCTGGAACTCCCGACATCTTCACCAACTCGGACCGTGGACGAGAGCCGACCTGCAAGGATGCACCCCGAATGAAGACACGTGTTTCAATGGAATACACCCGATCCTGCCGCGTTGGTTCGAACCGATCCCAGAGAGGACCTCTTGTGGCCACACCATCGATCGTGACAACACTGTGCGTGAGCCTGCTTGCCGGGTTGGCATGCGTTCCGGCCGCCGCTCAAGGCGATCGCCCAACGCCAGCGCCGCCACCGGCTCCGGAGCCGGTCGTGGAGCCGGTCACGGAGCCCCCCACCGAGGAAGAAGAGGCGATCGAAATCAACGAGGAAATTGCAGAGATCGAGGAAGAGATCGCTGAAGAGGAAATTGCAGCCGAACTCGGATCCGAGGATGACGAACTGATCGCCACAGAAGAAGTCCCCGAGGCCGAAGAGGAGACCGCGGAACCCGTCACTTGGACCACCGAGAGCATTCGCAGCGACCGCCGCCCGGTGAAGAACGAGTCGGTCGTACTGGCCTTCAAGGAAGTCAAACTCGAGGAACTCGTCGAGTTCATCGCGTTGGAAACCGGCAAGGTCGTCATGCCGGTCGGCATAAAGACTTCCTCCAGAAGTTCAAGTACCACCGATAAGTTCAACATCGTCGCGGACAAGCCGATGCCTCGCCTCGAGGCGCTCGATTTCATTTTCACCTATCTGCGGATGAATGACATCGGCATCATCGAGCGAGCCAACGTCATCTTCATCGGCAAGCTCGACAAGATGATCGGTCAGTTGGGAGAAATGGAAGTCGTACCCGCCGGCGTGTCGCTCGCGGATCGAGGGGACCGCGGAACGTTGATCTTCAAGATCTTCCAGGTCGAAAATACGGACGCAGGTCAGATCAAGGATGACATCTCATCGTTCTTCCCAGAAGACTGGGCTCGCATTCAGGAAGACGACCTCTCCAACCAAATCATGGTGCTCGGCGATGTCGGGCTGTGCCAGCAGATGGAAACGATCATCCGCGACCTTGATCGCAAATGGTTGCAGCCGGTCATCCGGACGTTCCGGCTCCAGTACGCCGACGCGACCGAAATCGAGACGAACATTCTCCAGTTGTTCGAGCAGGGCGGAAGTTCTGGAAGCAGCCGATCAAGCACCACCACGCGGGGCAATCGCAATGCGCAAAACCGCGGAGGCGCCAGAACCGCGGCGACGACGACTTCCTCCGAGGGTGTGCCGGAGGCGGAACTTCGGTTGACGGTCAACCAGCAGCAAAACACCGTGACGCTGCAGGGCGAGCCTCGCACGATCGACCAGATCACGGAACTCGTCGAAAATGTGTGGGACCTCCCCAGACCGGACGGCACCTCGCGGATGTTCATCTTGGAGCACACCGATCCCATCAAGGTCAAGGATCTGCTGACGACTGTACTTGGCGGCGGTTCGTCGACTTCCTCGGCGAGCCGCGGCCGAACCGGCGGGCAAGCTCAAGGCAACCGGGCTGATGCGACGGTCGGCGTCGCGGGTGTCTACCAGTTCGAGGCCTTCCCTGATCGGAACGCATTGCTTGTGCTAGCGAAGACGGTCGAGAGTTTTACGTTTATCGAGAACATGATCAACAAGATTGATCAACCCACAGACGCAGGGCTCCCAGATGTCATCACACTCAAATATGCCGATGCAGTCTCGCTTGCGGAAGAGCTCAACATCCTCCTCGCCAAATCTGGCGGTCGCGTCTCCTTGCCAAGACCCGACACGGGATTAAGTGCGGAAGGCTTCTCGGCAAGTGACGGCATCAACATCACCGGACCGGACACATCCGAAGGGGGCAGTGACTTGCAGTTCCCGTGGGGCAATGCCAGCAACGCGGACGAGCAATCCCCGGAATCGGCCCTCATTGGCAAAGTTCGCATCATGCCGATCATCCGCCAAAATGCGATTGCGATCCTCTCGCCACCATCCTATCGGGAACCGATGCGGAAATTGATTGAAGAGTTCGATCAGCCTCGTCGGCAAGTGATGCTTGCCGCCACCATCGTGGAGGTTGATCTCGGCGATGCCTTGAATCTCGGAATGAAATTGGGGCACAACCAACAACCTAACACGGGCGCGCTCGTAGTCGGAACAGCAGGGATTACGATGTCACCCATCGAATGGATCACTAATCTGCTCGGTAAGAGTCAGACCAATACGCTGACACTCGGAGCCCACCCAATCAGCGTGGTCATCGAAGCGCTCAACTCGATCACGAACACTCGGATTATCCAGGAGCCGCGGGTCTTTACTGCTGACAATCAGGAGGCCGTGTTCTTCTCGGGCAAGGAATACCCCATTGCAACCGGAACCGTCGAAACTGGAGTTTCCGGGAGCCCGCAAACCTCGACAACCATCGAGTACAAGAACATCGGCGTCTTCCTGAACGTCCGGCCGCGGATCACCGAGGAGGGCGCCGTTGACCTCTCGATCAGCGTCGAACTTTCCGATGTCCTCGGCACCGTCCACGTAGGAAATACCCATACTCAGCAATTCGGTCGCAAGCAGGTGACCACTAATGCAATCCTGCTTCACGGCCAAACGATTGTGATCGGCGGGCTACTCAAAGAGCAGGAGACCATCCTCCGTCAGCGTATCCCACTGCTTGCGGATATTCCGTTCATCGGCCAACTGTTTGAATACAACGAGGAAGATTTGACCCGCACGGAACTGATTGCATTTATTACGCCAACCGTCGTACAACGACCAACTGACAACTACACCAACTTCAACCTCGCAGATCTGCAACGACTTGAATCCGTGTCCCGTCCGCTCGCCGAGCAACTCGAAGAGGCCCAGAAGATCATTGATCTCAATGTCCATGAGCGGCTTCGAAATTCGCACGGGTCATACTCCGGAAGCGGTGCCATCCCGCCTGGCCAATCCAACACTCAGAGTGAAATCGATGCTTTTCAGCCCAAGTTGATCGAGTTGATCCCACATGACGAGCACGAGCAATGACCGCTCATCTCGCTATCAGTGTTGCCACGTGCTCTCTTCTGGTCTTGGGGACTGGATGTCATAAATCGAAGTGGCCCAAGCGAACCCCGCTCACTGCGGAAACCGCTGCGGCACTCAATCAACTCGCCGAGCAGAATTTGATTGCCAACGAACTCGCCTCATCATCCTTTCAAGGCGACTCATGGGGCATTGGAGCCATCCCCTGGAACTCGACAACCCTCCCCCTGCTCAGTCCGAACGGCCAATGGATCGCCACCAGCACTGGCGACATCCCAAGCAATGCCATGCGGCTGGCATTGCCCGGCGCCTCGGTTCCAGAGGATGCCAAGATTGAGATTTGGGAAGTGCTCCCCAGCCGCAGTGGCATCCGCCTCCAGAACACGATCAGCGGATCCGTTCTCCTCACTGATTCTGCCGATGATGAAGGCTTCTTGGTGGAATCTCCCCGTGCTGACGGGAGTCGCTGGATCGGCGAGATCGACTGGCGAACCGGTAACTTGCAGTGGCTTGTGCAGGACGAACATGTCAACACCATGCCCAGCCTCGGCCCACGCGGGCGTCTTGCTTGGTGTGTTCGAACCCAACAGGAAATCGAGTTCTCCCTTGCCATCCGATTTCAGGATGAGCGTGAGTTTGTCTTACCTGTAAATGATGGCGAATGGCTACTTCCCATGTGGAGCGACCGCAGCAGCCGGCTCTCCGCTTGGCGGCTCGGTGAGGATGGCACACTCTCGATCGTGTCGATCGATGGCGAATCGCCAGACACGCTCGAATCTTCGATCAAGCAGGCATTGATCATGGCTGGCGCCAATCGATGGGATGCTCTTCGGGCAACCGCCAACCGCTCGATCGTGCAGGGCTTGCGGCCTTCCCAATTCGAGGAAGTCATCTTCTATCACCCGATCCGCCAACGCATTGCTGTCTGGAGGCCAATGGCGGCGAACTCAGATCGCGTCATTTCTCTCGCTGAGGGCTCCATCGATGCCGTCCACGATCACGAGGGCAACTTCCTGCTGACCATGCCAGACGGCTTGCACTGGCAGGATCTCTCCAATCTCAGCCGCATCTGCCGGGTCGATCATGTGCCGCTCTATGCCCGCCGGACCACCGATCCAATGCTGCCGTATGTCCTGCTTGATCCAGAAACCAACGTGGTTCGGGTGCGTGGCATGCGTGGGGCTTCGCCGCCCACCCAGACGAATCAACCGAGAGCGGAAGCAGTCGAACAGTAGCGAGGGATCACTCGGCCTCTTCCTGGAGGTAGGTCTGTGGTCTGTAGAGGCATCCGACCGGAACGAATACGATCGCGGTACCGAGCATCAGCCACGTGAAGAACCAGAAGTAGGAAGCGCCGGTCATGGTTGTCGCGCCGCCGACATCCCAGCGGATGTTGGTCGTGAAGGTACCCGGCGGAGTCTCGTCCGGGTCGGTGCTCGCGTCGTCGCTCTGGCTGCGGGCCGCCTCATCGGCATCGAGTTCCGCCTGCCGGCGTTCCAGCCACGTCTGCTCCGGATGCGACCACGCGAGCCAGTCACCGCCTTCGCTCGCTGCATCGGCCTTGTCCTGCTCAACCCGGGTGAGCGAGGTGACATCGACTTCCGCCCGAATGTCGTACTGGCTCTGCCAGATCTTGTCGGGGCCGTCACTGGTGACGATGAACAACTTGTCGCTCTTCAACTGATACCGCAAAGATTGCCCCCATGGATCCTTCAACTGCTCAACAAGTTCGGTTCCCTGATCGACGGTCGGCAACCGATGATTGGTCTCCCAGTACGCTCCGATGCGGTCGATCCCCTGCTTGATCGCGTTAGCCTCGTCCTGAACGAAGCCGGACATGTCGCCTTCGGGGGCGAACCCGAGTCTGATGTCGTCTTCGGAACCGAGTACGCCGTCGACGCCAGCCAATTTCAGAGCAAAGCCACCGTCCGGAAGCTCCTCGTAGTTCATCTTCGCATTCGCTGCGTCACCAGCGCGGTCGCGGTCGGCATGCTCGCCGCTCACATGGTCCTTTCCGAAAGATGCGGCGAGTTGCTTCGCCGGCGATGCGTTGGAATCGACCTGAATCACGTGATTCACCACGGCAGTAAACACGTTGCCGAGCGAAACGCTCACGAGGAAGATTGCCATAATGATCGACTTCATCGTCCGCGGCGCCTGCGTGTACGAGAACTCAAGACAGGTGATCGATACCATGACCTCGGAGGCAGTCAGAATCGCATAGGCAGCAATCTGCCAGCCGATGCTCGGCCGCAGACCACTGTCGATCGATTCTTGGAGCAAGGCGACCATGCTGAATCCGATCACCATGATGAAGAGGCCGATCGAAATCTTCCGAATCGGTGTCAACTTGAACACACGGTTGACGGCCGGATAGATCAAGAACGAGAAGAGCGGGATCAGAATCAAGATCATGATCGGATTCACGGCCTGAATTTGCGAGGAGAGCCACTCGACTCCGAGCCAGTTGCGATCGAGATTCTCTGCTTGGAGGACCCACGATGAGCCGGTCTGGTCGAACAACGCCCAGAAGACGGCTACGAAGATGTAAATGACGCTGAGTTTCAAAATGGCGCTAATGCCCCTCCAACTGAAGGTTTCCTTGAACCACTTCAGACCACCCGGAGGCACATGAATGAACACCTTCCGCCCCATCCAGAACACGATCGTGGCGATCACCATGAGTACACCCGGAATACCGAATGCCAGATGCGGCCCGTACCACTCCAGGAACCACGGTGTCATCAAAGTCGACAGGAAGGCCCCTGTGTTGATGGCGAAGTAGAACCATCCAAACACCTTCGATACCAAGTGCCCATTCGTCGCCCCAAACTGATCGCCCACGTGGGCCGACACGCATGGCTTGATACCACCCGACCCAATCGAAATCAGTCCCAATCCGAGAAAGAGCATCAATCCCGGATTGACTCCATCGTTCACGCCCATCAATGCCAATACACCGTGACCAGCGCAGTAGACGATGCTCAGGCTGATGATGGTCAGATACTTGCCAAGCAGAATGTCGGCGATCAACGCGCCGAAAATGGGCGTGAAGTAGACCGCCGTCGTGAAGAAGTGGTAGTTCTCGATTGCCTTCGATTCGGGCATCGGCTCGTTACCGATGGCTCCCGGCAGCATGAAGAGGTAACTCGTCATGAAAATGACGAGAATGCCCTTCATCCCGTAGAACGAGAACCGCTCGGCGGCCTCGTTTCCGATGATGTACGGAATGCCTCGCGGCATCTTCGTACTCGGAACCGGGGCAGTACGGTACTTGTGGCGGAGCCGCTGTGAGAGGGAACTCGTGGAATCGCTCATCTGGGACATGCAGTCTTACTCGCTCTGAAAAGAAGATGAATACACGAATCGAAGACGCTCTGGATCCTTCCGGACTCCGGGCAATCGCAGCACACGATTGTGCATGCACACATACACGCCGGGATCAAGTATCTGAACGGCCAGAAGTGATTCGGTCAGATTCTGCGGCGCGTCACTGTTTCGCATGATCCAAGGTCGCATGGCCCCGGTCAACACGATCGGAACCTGCAAAGAATCGTCTGTTGTCTCAACGATGGCATCGCCGGTGCAGGTGAGTCGATCGGTGCCGTGGACGATCACCACCCCATCTCGCCGCCCAGCCTCTTCCTTGGCCACCGCAGCGATCTGGCGATGATCCTCCGTATCCATGTCGAGGCTGTCCTTGTTCAGGACTTCGACACGATGGAGCGACACGCCTTCCAATTCCATGCCTTCGAGCATCACATCGAGCACGCTGACGTCATTGCGAAGCACGCCGCGAAGCGGATCGTACGTCTTGTCGATCGTGCCACCGGTCGTCAGCAAGGCGATGTCCAGCAAACGGCGCTCTCTAGGGGCTCGCATCAGAAATCGCCCCCGTCCACCAGTTCAACTACGTAAGTCTGCGTTTCGGGGCGAAGGCAGATCTTGTCATCACAAGCCTGCCAACTGACCGAGAGCTCCAGCGTGGGTTCGGCGGCATTCGATCGCATGACGGTGACTGGAATTCTCGCCGTACCCTCGAGTACCTGCATCGATCCCATCTGATCCTGATAGGTCTTCCCCTGAGGCCATCGCGGCGTGACTTCAATCCCGGGTGTCGCTGACGCAATTCGGACCGGCATCACATCCTTGGTTCCCGGCAGCGCGACATGCCATGGGGACTTCAGTTGCATCACAACCGTGATCTCGCCCCGACCGTTGGTATCCAGTCGCACTTGCTTGGAATCAACGCCTACCTCGACAGGCCCCTTCGCTGCTTTCGGAACCGCTGCATTGAACCGACCCGGATCGGCGGTACGCAGATGATGCAGCGCCGCAATCGCCTGCCCGGAGCCGCGGGGGCTCCGATTGAGGGTGGCCGCGATGGGCTTGAGTGTGTCCGCCGCTTCGCCAAGCCACGCAGCATCTGCGGTCAACTCGTGCAGACGACGTTGATTGTCGAGCATGACCGACGTCCCGCTCGGCACTGCGCCGTCGTACAACGATCGCCCTCGGACAAACAGGTTCGAGTCGCCATCAGGCGCATCAAGCCAGCCCTGCTCGGTGTCGAAAAATCGACTGCGAGCCTGCTTCATGAGCGTGGTCGCCCACGCAAGATCATCCTGGTTACCGGTGGCCTCGTACAGTCGGAGCAGTCCCCGCACCAGAAAGGCGTAGTCCTCCAAAAAACCCGTGATGTCACTGACTTGCCCGGCCCGAGCCGTTCGCTTCAGTCCACCCTCATCACTCCACATGGACCCCTTGATCCAATCTGCAGCGGAGCGAGCAGCGTCGATGTATCGAGGTGCCTCAAGAATGCGACCCGCATCGGCCATGCCACCGATCATCAGGCCATTCCATCCGACGAGAATCTTGTCATCCGTGCTCGGCTGATCACGGCGATCCCGCCGCGCCAGCATGGCGGTATTGATCTTTTCGATCCGGTCCTGCAACGCGGCAGTGGTCATACCGAAACCACCCGCCAAGGCATCCGGCCGACCAGAAAGAAACAGCACGTTCGAGGCGGGCTCGCCGGGGTGATGTGGATCGCGGAAGTTCGTGCCACGATCGAGTCCGTACAGCGTGATGGCGAAGTTCGCCCACTCGGGCGGTAATCCGCCCTCGTCGATGGCGGCGTGGATCTCGTCGGGCGTCCAGAGGTAGGACTGCCCTTCGCGGGCATTCGACTCTGCGTCCTGCGCTGACCAGAAGGCGCCGGTCTCGTCAATCATTTCCCGCAGCACGTAGTCAAGCGTCTCGGTCACAATCTCCGCGTAGTAGGCATCGCCGGTTCGATCAAACGTCTCTGCATACACGGAGGCGAGCATGCCGTTGTCGTAGAGCATCTTCTCAAAGTGCGGCACGAGCCACTGCCCGTCAGTGCTGTACCTGTGAAAGCCTCCGCCCACATGGTCGTACATGCCGCCCATCGCCATTCGATCGAGCGTATGCGTCAGTGACGCCTGCACATCGGGTCGATCCCAAGCCGTCTCGATCAACATATCGAGATGGACCGGCATCGGAAACTTCGGAGCACCGCCGTAGCCGGCATTCGCAGCGTCATAGGTTGACATCAACTGCGATACTGCAGCCTCAACCACACCGGGATCTGGAAGTTCGGGTTCGGGCACCGCCGCGAGCCGATTGGTGACGGCGTCGGCCACCTTGTCCGCTTGGACGCGAAGTTCCGGCTGCTGCTCCAACCACGCCTGATGGATTCCGTGCAACAGTTGCATGAACCCCGGACGCTGGCCCTGCCCCTCTACCGGAAAGTAGGTGCCACCAAAAAACGGTTTCAGCGTGTCCGGTTCGAGCCACAACGAGAGCGGCCAACCGCCGCGGCGGGTCATCACTTGCACCGCGGTCATGTAGATGTCATCAACATCGGGCCGTTCCTCGCGGTCGACCTTAATCGGGATGTAGTACTCGTTGAGCACCGCCGCCACCTCGGGGTTCTCAAACGACTCTCGCTCCATCACGTGGCACCAGTAGCAGGTGGAATACCCGATGCTCAGGAAGATCGGCTTGTTCTCCCGGCGGGCGGCCTCGAAAGCCTCTTCCCCCCACGGATACCAGTGCACCGGGTTGTAGGCATGCTGGAGCAGGTAGGGACTGGTCTCATCGACCAGCCGATTCGCCGGGAAGGCGTGCCCTGCGTGGTCCTGCTCATCTGCCACAGCAGCCATCCCTCCCAGCGCCACAGCGAGTGCTGCCGCAGCAGCTTGGAACACGCATTGATTCTTCCTCATCGGCGAATACTACCAACCAGAGTTCTCCCCACCTCCCATCGACTCCCCTGAGCCGGCACACTCCTACGGATCCGTTTGACAGAGGACGAAACCTCCAATCCTCCACTCCCAATCAGTGGGTGTCCGATAGATCATCTCATGTACTACTTCGCCACCATCACTGAAACCGCCACCACGGGCACTCTTCCGTGGATACTGGCGGCCTTGGCGGTGGGAATCGTGCTGTGGGCAACCGGGGGCTGGGTGCTTCGCTCGGCGGTCGGGGCGATGGGACTCGGCTTGGGGGGACTCGGGGGCATGATGATCTGGGAACAGACGCATATCGGGCCGCAGTGGGTGGCACCGGTGGTTGGCGCCATCGTGATCGCCTGCGTGGCCCTGCTCGCCTACAAACTGCTGGCCGGCGCCCTGCTGGCGATCACACTGACGATTCTTGGCGGATCGGTGGCCTGGACGGTGCTGCATCTCACCGAAAACAACGTGCCACCACCACCGGTGGCGGGTCTGTTTGGACTGCCGGTCGACGAACTTGCTGGCGAACCACCGGATGCAACACCCTTGGAACAGGCGACGACCCACCGATCGATCCTCCCCGTGTCATTCCCCCCCAACATCACGCAGCACACCATGGAACTGGCACGCCACGAGAAACTCGTACCCTTCCGCGACGCGTGGGAAACACTCCCTCCCGATCCGCGGCTGGTCGTCTTGGCAACAGCCGGTATTGCCGCGCTGGCAGGCTTGATTCTCTCGACCTTCTTCACCACCGCCGCGGCAGTCCTGCTGACCGCGACCGCCGGCGCTGGATTGGTGCTGACGGCGCTGCCGCGACTTCTGGACATGTGGAACATGACACCAGACTGGCTCGGCGGCGCCGCGGGAGGGTCCACGATCGTGCTCGCTTGGCTTGCGGCAACGGCCCTCGGCTTGGTTCTTCAGGGGCTGACCCGACCGAGACTGACCAAGGCCCCCGCCGCGGCAACGTCCTCGCCTGCCTGATGCGGCACCTCACGACCGGCCACACCAACCCCCTCTTCGGCCTCACCGATGATGTCACCGAGGAAAAGCGGCAACACGATCACGGCGGCGCAGGCCGTGACAGCAGCGATGCGTGGACCGTTCCAATCGCCCCGCTCGACGCTGCGGCTTGAAGCGGTGGGTGAACCGGTCAGCGGCAACGCCACCAATCGCAGGTAGTACCAACCGCTGATCGCGCTGTTGATGGCGGCGATGATGACGAGCACAATGTGGCCCGTGGCAATACCGGCGATGAATAGCAGCAACTTGCCCCAGAAACCAAGCAGCGGCGGGAAGCCGAGCAGCGAGCCGGCGGAGATTGCCATGGCCCACGCCATCGATGGATGCCGCTCTCGCAATCCGGTCAGATCGTCGAGGGTCTCGACCTCGCCGCCACCCCGTTTCAAACTTGCCAGCACCGCAAAGGTCGCCGTGTTGCTGAGTCCGTAGGCGAGCAGATACACCAGCACCGCGACGAATCCGTCGCCAGGCCCTGCGATGATGCCGATCAGAATGTAGCCACTGTGCGATATCGAACTGTAGGCGAGCATTCGCTTCACGCGGGTCTGCAGGAGCGCTCCGATATTGCCCAGCGTCATCGTCAGAACGGCCACAATCCAGAGCGTGATGAGTACCGCTTCCGGCAGTGATCCGCCCTCTTCCATCCAGCCGGTGACCGACAGAATGAGCATGAGCGCCACGACGCCGCCCGCCTTCGGAACGAATCCGAGGAACGCGGTCACCGGCGCAGCCGCACCTTCATACACATCGGCGGCGTACATGTGCAGAGGCGCCGCAGCGAGTTTGAAGGCGATGCCGAAGATCGAGAGCAGCAGCCCGAGCGTGGCGAGTGTGCCGATGGAACCGGTCTCGGCCAACCTTGCTGTGAGTACATCCTTCATGCCGACAAGACTCATCGTTCCGGTCGCGCCGTAGAGCATGGCAAAGCCGAACAGGAAGATGGCCGCGGCCATGGCGCCGAGGAAGAAGTACTTCATCGCCGCTTCCTGGGCCCGCCGGTCGATTCGACCGATCGCCACCATGATGTAGGTCGGCAGTGAGGTGAGTTCAAGGGCGAGGAACAGCCAGATCAGATCGGGCGCGACACTCGTGAGCATCAGGCCGCACAGGCTGAGCAGGAAGAACACGTAGTACTCACCGCGAGATGTACGCAGCGGATCAAATGTACTGCGGCCCGCTGCAACGGCATCCTCATAGGAGTGATCGACAAATCCGGCCTGCACGAGCACGAGAACCAGACCAACGACCACAGAAACACCAATGAGACTCTTGCCCAGCCACGGCATGGGAACAGCCCAGTCGCCACTGCCAAGGCTTGCTACGCCGTCCTGATACACGATCCAAGTCGCCACAAGCGCAACGATCAGTGTCACGAAGGCCACGATCGGAAGGCTCCGCCGGACTGCCACACTGCGGGAGATACCGATGATCGCGCATGAAACGGCACCGGCGAGCACGATCAATTCCGGAATCAGCATCCACAGCCGCTCGGTCATGGCATCGCTCCTGCAACCGTCTCGCGGACCGGCGACACGAGGTCCGGATACACCGCCAGCGTGTGCTCGATCGCGCCGCTCATCGAATCCATGATGATGTCGGGCTGCACGCCGATCCAGATGCACGCAGCGGCAAGCGGCACAAGCACGATGATCTCCCGAACCGTGAGGTCGGCGGGAAGCGGACCATGATCACCAGCCGGTTCTCGAAGTGGTCCGAATACGACCTTGCCAACCATGATGAGCAGATACATCGCTGTGAAGATCATGCCAAGCGCCGCGAAAGCCGCGAACCATGGGCCAAGGACGCCGGGGTACGCCCCCACGTCGCCGGCTGCGAACGTACCGATCAGGCACAGAAATTCGCTGACGAACCCGTTGAGGCCCGGAAGTCCAACCGAGGCGAGTACGAAGAAGACCATGAAGAAGGACCACACCGGCATCTTCGCCGCAAGTCCGCCAACAACACCCATGTCGCGGGTGTGATACCGCTCATACATCATGCCGATCATGAAGAAGAGCGCACCGGTCGAGAGGCCGTGGTTGATCATGTAGAGCACCGATCCCTGCAAACCAAGCGGGTTCAATGCAAACAAGCCGAGTACGCAGAAACCAAGATGACTCACCGAGGAGTACGCGACCAATTTCTTGACATCGGTCTGGACCCAACAGATCAGGGCGGCATAGAGAATACCGACAATCGCCAGAATACCGATGAGAGGCGCCCAGTCCACCACGGCGGAGGGCGTCATGGGCAGCACAAACCGGTACAGCCCGTAGGTACCGAGTTTCAGCAGCACAGCCGCGAGCAGCACCGAACCCGCCGTGGGCGCTTCGGTATGGGCCAGCGGCAGCCACGTGTGCACCGGGAAGAGCGGAATCTTGACGGCAAACCCGGCCATGAGTGCCAGCAGCACCCACGCCTGCTCGGTGCTGGTCATCCCGGTGGACGCAAAGTGAGCAAGGTCTGGAATGGAAAAAGACCACACGCCCCCGTGCTCGGCATTGGCCCAAGCCACATAGAGGAAGCCGGTAAACGCAAACAGCGAACCAAGGAAGGTGTAGAGGAAGAACTTCACACTCGCCCACGCGCGGTTTGTGCTGCCGTAGATGGCGATCAGGAAGAACATCGGTACGAGCGTGAACTCGAAGCACACGTAGAACACAAGCAGATCACGCGCCAGGAAGACGCCGATCATGGCCGTCGAGAGCACCAGCAGCCACGCGTAGTACTCCCTGAGCCGCTCGGTCACGGCCGTCCATGACCCGATCACCGCCAGGGGCATCAGCAGCACCGTCAGCAGAACGAGCAGCATCGATACCGAATCGGCGCCGAACGTGAGCGAAATACCGAGCGAGGGCAGCAGGTCGCGATGGAACTCAAGTCCCCATCCCCCGCTCCCCCACCCGTTGAAATCTATGGCGGCAAGGATGGCAAGACCAAGCCCAACGAGCGTGCCGATCAGCGCCACGCCACGGGCGGCGCGGGCGGGCGCGAACATGATGATGACCGCAGCCACCAGCGGAACCAACATGAGCAGCACACCCAACATCAGAGCGTTCCTCCCAGCCACCCGAACTGCATGAACAGCGCCATGAGCAGAATGATGATGCCAGCGCCCCCGGCCATCACGACCGCGTGTGACTGCACGGCCCCGCTCTGCAGCGGCTGCAACCAGCGGGCGACCCCACGCGGAATGCGGGAGATGCCATCGACGAAGACCGCATCGATGATGAACCGATCAAAGGCGTAGCACAGGTGCCCGAGGATCCAAAGCGGCGCTCGAAGCAGAGCGTGATAGAACTCGTCGACATACCACTTCCGCTCCATTGCTCGTGGCAGCCAGGCGATCAGCGCGTGACTTCGCAGCCAACCACGAAGCGCATCGGCATCTGCTCGCCTCCACAGGTGCAGCCAGACTGCAAAGAACAGGCCGATCAAGCCCACCGTGCCGGAGATCCAGTACATCGCGTAATGCGGGTCCATGCCCAGGAGCGTCGAATGACCATGCCCCGCATCCGCTGTGTAGCCGTGATCGGTAGCGGCAGCGAATCCCGGCAGGCCCTCACGGGCAGTCGAGTCGTGCACCATGTCGGCCACCCAGCCACCTGTGAGATTGGCATCGGCATGATTGCTCAGGAAGTACGGCACCGCTGTCGCCAACGATCCGATGGCGATGATGATGAGCACCGAGTTGATGGCAAACCGCGGAGCGTGGGGATGGAAGTCGCCTCCATGATCATCGCCATGTGCTTCCTCACCCGGCTCGTACTTGACTGGCCCGGCGCACACACGGAACCACACGCGGAAGGTGTAGTAGGCGGTCAGGCCGGCGGTGAAAATAGCCATCCATCCCAGAATCTCAAAGCCCGGACCTTGCGTCACAAAGGCCTCAGCGAGAATCGCGTCCTTCGAGAAGTAGCCCGACGTGAACGGGAAGCCCGCCAGTGCCAGCGATCCGATGAACATCGTCCACGCCGTGATCCGCCAGCCCTTGATGTGCCGAAGGCCCGAGAGTTTGCGAAGATCGAGTTGTCCGGCGAAGCCATGCATGATGGCGCCGCAGGTCAGGAACAGGACGGCCTTGAAAAAAGCGTGGGTAAACACGTGATAGGCGGCACCATAGGTTGTGAGTACGCCAAGTCCGAGGAACATGAAACCAAGCTGCGACACCGTCGAGTAGGCCATGATGCGTTTGATGTCGTACTGCGCCATGCCGATTGTCGCGGCAAGCAGTGCCGTCAAGCCGCCCACCCATGCCACGACATGCAGCGATACCGGCTCCATCATGAACAGCGGATACGTCCTCGTTATGAGGTAGATACCCGCCGTCACCATCGTCGCAGCATGAATCAGCGCCGAAACCGGTGTCGGACCTTCCATCGCGTCGGGCAGCCATACATAGAGCGGCAACTGGGCCGACTTGCCAAAAGCAGCGAGCATCAACAGAAACGGGATGGCCGATGTCGTCCACGTGTCGTAGACATGCTTCCATGTGCCATCGTGCAGCACCGTCATCAATTCGTCGTACTGCACCGTCCCGAAAGTGGTCCAGATGAGATAGACGGCAAGCGCCAAACCAAGATCGCCGATGCGGTTGACGATGAAAGCCTTCTTCGCCGCGGCTACCGCGGCGGGCCGCTGGTAGTAGTAGCCGATCAACCAATAGGAGGCAAAGCCGACGCCCTCCCAGCCGAGGTAGAGCATCAGCAGATTGTCTGAGAGCACCAGGGCCGACATGGCGAAGAGGAAGACGCTCACGCCGGCGAAGAAGCGGCTGTAGCCCTTGCCCAGATCCGGCTCCATGTACTCGCTCGCGTAGAACGTGATGAGCGTGCCGAGCCCCGTCACGAACATGATCCACAGCAGCGAGAGCGAATCGATGTAGAGCGAGAAGTTCGCCGAGAACGACTCAAACTGCCCGCTGCCCCAACTCAGGTTGATCCAGTCCAGCAGCGGCACAACTTCGCCAGGCGGCGTGTAGTTCAGATAGAGAAAAACAGAAGTCACGAACGAGGCTGCAAGGCACGCCGTCGTAATCACCGCGGGCAACTTGGTTTTGACACGGAAGGCCGCGCACAGTCCGCACAGCACCAGCGAGAGCAACGGAAGCAGCAGGATGAAACCGGCCCACGAAAGATCGGAGGTCACCACGACCTCGCTTACGGGAACGGCGGGGGTACCCGGAGACATCAGCGGGATGTGCAACGCCATCGGGCTCATTCGCGAAGCTCCGTCCAAGACTCCGCATCAAGGGTCGACCGTCGCCGATACAGCAGGACGACCAATGCCAGCGCTAGTGCCGCCTCGGCAGCGGCCACGGTCAGGATGAAGATCACAAAGACCTGCCCGGAGAAATCCCAATACCACCGACCGAACGCAACCATGGCGACAATCGCCGCCTGGAACATCAGTTCGGTACACAGGAACATGACGATCAGGTTGCGGCGAGACAAGAAACCAGCCAAGCCGATGGCCATCAGCACACCGGCGAGCAGCAACATGTGAGCAAGTGAAACGCTTGAGAACTCGGCAGCGAGGATGCTCACGGCGTGTCCTCCCTGGAGTCGACATACTCGTCGCGATCACCCCCGGTGGCGGCCGCAAGTTCCGCTTCGGCGTGCTCGACTTCACGGCGGGCCAGCACGACCGCGCCGAACATCGCCATCAGCAGGATCACGCCGGCCAGTTCAAGGCTCGCCGGGAAGGAGGCAACGAGACTCCAGCCCACGTGCGATGTGTTGCCCGGTGGCGTCAGCGGAACTGACACGCCTCCCTCATTCTCAAACAGGATTTTGCCATCACGGGCAACGACGACGTTATCGAGTGACTCGGGCAATGTGCCTTCGAACTCCGCGGCCTCGATTTCACGGCGAACCTGCCCCGGCAAAGATCTGAGCAACGCGACGTCGGCGTCAAGTCGGTCCTGCTCGCCAGCTGCGGGCGCCAAATCAGAGAGTCCGGAGAACGTCGCTGCGACCACGATGCCCATGAAGATCGCCGCAACAACAGCTGCAGATACCGGATCGCGAGGTACGCGATCGTATGAAGGAATCTCGCCCTCGTGCTCGGTATCGGAGGCCTGCCGTGCCAGCATCAGCACAAACATGTATGTAATCAGGATGGCGCCTGCGTAGACAATGACGAGCGCAAAGGCCACGAAGAAAGCCTCAAGCATGACCAGCACGCCGCACACACTCAGCACCACCAGCACAAAGAAGAGGGCCGAGTAGACCGGTCGCTGCTGCACGATCATCTGTACTGCGGCGGCCACCGCGATCAGCGAGAAGATCAGCACGAAGACCTCAGCCGCCACATCCTCGACACCCCCTGGAAGCGAGCCAGCCAGAATCCACAGCCATGCCAGCCCGGCGAGGCCGAGCAAGCCGCCACCCAGTCTCGCCGGTCGCTGCCGCGCGGCAAGCACGGTCAGCAAGCCCAAAGCTGCAACGGTGGTTGCGATATAGGGAAGGATGGCGCCCATCCGTGGCCTTCTGTTGCGGCGAGGAGTCGCCTGTGTCCACCCACCCAGAGGCCCCGAGGGGACCGCGGCGGGAGACGGGGTAGGGTAAGTTCGCCGGTGGATCGCGGCAAGGCGGCTCCGCCGCCAGAACAGTCCAACGGACGAGCAACTGAGAGGGCCAGCCCGGGCAGAACGGGTAGGATTCCGGCACCAGCCAATGGCCTCCTACCGGCATATCCCGAATCTGCTGACGATGGCTCGCGGTGTGATGGCCGTCATGTTCTTCGTGGCGATCAGCCTGTACCGGTATCCGGATGAGGGGGAGGGATGGCTCTGGGTGGCGATCGGGCTCTTCATCGTCGCGGCAGCCACCGATTACCTCGATGGATACCTCGCGCGAAAATGGCAGGTTGTCACCGCCTTCGGCCGGGTCATGGACCCCTTCTGTGACAAGTTGCTGATACTCGGAGCCTTGGTCTGCCTCGCGGGTCCGCGGTTCCTTGTTCCGCAGTGGGTTGAAGAAGGCCGCCTGTTGACGATGGCCTCGGGCCTCGCGCCATGGATGGTTGTCGTCATGTTCGCCCGCGAGATCTTCGTCACCAGTATTCGCGGCGTCGCTGAATCGAGCGGGCTGGCCTTTGGAGCCAAGTGGAGCGGCAAGGCCAAGATGGTGTTTCAATCGATTGCCATTCCCATTGTGATGGTGCTGATCGCCATCGCTCCACCCGGCCTGCACGCTTGGTCGGCCTGGACCATTCAGATCCTGATGTGGACCACCGTTGCCGTCACGGCGTGGTCTGGGCTGCCCTACCTTGCGGCGCTGCCATCCCTCATGCAACAGTCCAAGTCGACACCATGAGCCGGCTGCTGTTCGTGACCGCTGGCGGATTGGGCCTGCTGCGACCAGCCCCGGGAACATGGGGTTCGCTGCCCCCGGCTATCGCGGCGGCGGTGCTGGGAACCCTCGGCGGCGAAGGCGTGGCAATCACAATGGCCGCCCTGCTGGTGGCGGGCATCTTGGTCAGCCTGCTGCTGGCTCCTTGGTACGAGCAGCACTTTGGACGGCACGACCCACCGCAGGTCGTGTGCGACGAAATCGCGGGCATGTCTCTCTGCCTGCTGCTGCTGCCATGGCCGCCGCTGGCTGGACAGAGTCCGTGGTGGTCGGTCGCCTTGGCCTGTATCGCCTTCGTCCTCTTCCGGGGGTTCGACATCGCCAAGCCGCCGCCGATCGAGCAGAGCCAGCGGCTCCCCGGCGGGTGGGGGGTACTCGTCGATGATCTGCTGGCCGGTCTCGCCGCCGCAGCCGTGTGCTGGGGGTTGATCCTGCTGGCCCGCTGAGCCGCAGGGTTCTCTACCATTGCTCGCTTCCACACAGGAGATCCAAATGCGCCACAAGTTCTGCCTCATTCTGGCACTCGCCATGGCTCCTCCACTACTTGCTGATGACGATATCGGGAGTGGCATCGTGATTCCCAACGAGCATGGCATCAACGGCTTTGCGCCGGACTGGGACGCAGATGACTTCGACCTCGCTGCATATCTGAACGGACTCCATCCGGATGCCAACCTGTGGTATCAACATGTCCAAACGCTGAGCAACCCGTGGATGGGTGGCCGCCAACCCGGCACACCGGGCGATGAACTCGCCGCCCAGTACATCTCGTGGTACTTCGATCGGGCCGGACTGGAGCCTGCATTCGAGGACGGGTGGCGACAGCCTTTCGAGTTCACGCTCGGACGTGCACTGCCTGACGTGCGGGCTGCTGCCATATCCATTGATGCCGCCAACGTGCGGGCTGCTGCCATGTTCATTGATGCCGCCAAGTTTGCTCGCGGCGAAGATTTCGGCGTCCTCGCGAATTGCGGCACCGCATCTGCGAGTCTGCCGCTGAGTTTCGCCGGATACGGCATCGATGCCGGGCCCGAGGGCTATACCTCCTTCGCCGAAGACGATGACCTCAGCGGACGCGCTGTGTTGCTGCTTCGATACGAGCCACTGGATGAAGACGGCCAAAGCCAATGGTCAGAGAGTGACTTTTCCCCTCACAGCGGCATTCGAGAGAAGTTCCGGGCCCTGCTCGACCGCGGCGCTGCAGCGATTCTGCTGGTCAACCCCGTTGATGCCGTGGACGGTCGCAGTGGTTTGGAAACCATCGCCTCAACGGCCGGATTCCGCCCGGACCTGAATATCCCTGCGCTGCACCTCTCGCAAGAGACGGCAAGTCACCTGCTGGCGCACGCGTCAAATGGCACGGCTTCACTGGAGGACCTTCAGCAGGATGCCAATGAGGGCATCGCCGGTGTACGACACTTTGATGACGCCGCTGCGATCACCATCGAAACCGACGTCGCTGCGCCCAGTTTCAACACCCAGAACATCGCGGGCCTGCTGCCGGGAACGGGCGAGCTCGCGGACGAGTGGGTCGTAGTCGGCGGCCACTACGACCACATTGGCCACGGCTACACCGGATCGCGGGCGCCTGGTGATGATCGAGTGCATCCAGGCGCCGATGACAACGCCTCGGGCGTCGGCACGATCCTGATTCTGGCGGACCGGCTCGCTCAATCGGCGGCCTCGGACGAGCGTCCACGGCGATCGGTGATGTTCATCACCTTCAGCGGTGAGGAGGCGGGGCTGCACGGATCCCGCCACTTCATCGACAATCCGACCATCGATCTGGACAAAACCAACTTCATGCTCAACCTCGACATGATGGGCCGCCTCCGAGGCGACACCGTCGCGCTCACCGGAACCGGTACGGCCAAGGAGTTCGATGAGATGCTCCCCCGGCTCGTTGAGCCGACCGATCTCACCGTCTCGACAACGGCGAGCGGGCTGGGGCCCTCGGACCATTCCAATTTCTACCGGCAGGACATCCCAGTACTCTTCTTCTTCACCGGCATCCATGACGACTACCACACACCGGAAGATGTGTCTTGGCGGGTGAACCCTGAAGGAACGCTCAAAATCATCGACCTGTGCGAAGTGATCCTCGACGAAGCAACACACAAACCCGAGCCATTCACTTTCACGAGTTCCACTGCGGGAACCGCCGCGAGGGAAACCGGCAGCAAGGTCCGCCTCGGCATCATGCCGTCCTATACGGCGGGCGATGTGTCAGGCGTCCTGATCGACGGCGTCACCGAAGGCACGAGCGCCCACGAGGCTGGCATTCTGGAAGGTGACATCATCACCGCCTGGAATGGCGAGCACATCGAAGGCGGCTCGGACCTGATGAAACACCTGCGGGCCCATAAGCCCGGCGACGAGGTCACGATCACCGTCACGCGTGGCGATGAGTCTCTGGACCTCGCGGTGACACTCAAGGGCCGCAAGTAGACAGACAACAGGGCGGGCCGAAACCCGCCCTGCTGCGCGTCTGTGAACATAAGCCGGATCCTGTTCCCTGCCTTGCGGTCCTTGACGGCTTGGCTGGGCGGCGACCATTCATCTGGGACGCTCGTTGCCGAGCGCCTCAAGCACGCGACCCGTTCTCATCCCGTGGACACGGGCCAGATCACCGAGGCGATCTGCGAGAACTGCTTGCGCTTGCACGCGGTGGGGTTTGCCGTGCCCCAACTGTCACCAGTCGGGCGGTGCGCTCTTACCGCACCTTTTCACCCTTACCCGCCGAGGCGGGCGGTTTGTTTTCTGTGGCACTTTCCCTGACTCAACGCGAGCCGGTGGGCGTTACCCACCACCGTGTCCTGTCGTGTCCGGACTTTCCTCCATCGCAAGAAGACCAAGGCCTTCAGGCGACAGCGGCCGCCTGTTCACAGGCGGAATTGTAGGCAGCGGCTTCGCCGCAGGGGGGCATGGGCGTGTTCTCCGCCTTCGTCTACTGCTCAACTGCTCTTGGCGGCATTGCCGCCATGCTACGCTGCCACCATGCCACGACTGGCCATATGGGCCCACCCAAATCAGACTCACCTGCTGGAGCGAGCACTGGCCGAAGGGCCGAAAGGCGATCGGCTGGAGGCTGTTCTGGTGGGATGCGCCGACGAGCACGGGGCTGCGGCCCTTGGGGCGGCGCTGGATGCGGCGTCATGCACCGATCTGCGGGAGGTGCTTCACGCTGAGGTCGATGTGGTGTGGCTGGCCGCGCCTCGAACACTCGATGCCGATGCGCGTGGGCTCGTTCGGGCCGCCGCCATGCCAGTCGCAACTTCCGCTCCCCCGCCTGCGGCATTGTCGGATTTGCTCCGCGAACCAGATGGCGGCATGCCAGCCATCTTCATTCCGCTGCTTCGAGGCGGCGCCGCATTTCAAGCGGCCGCAGCGGCGCTTGAGAACTTCGGAACCGTGCACTGCGTGCACGTATCGTCCACTGCGGGCGACCATCAAACTTCACGGGCTTCTCTGGCGCTCGACGCCTTTGACTTGGTCACGCATCTACTCGGTGAGCCCGATGAAATCTGGGCCGCGCACGCCGGTCCCCTTCCGATCACGCCCGACCCAACCGTCGAGCGGTCTGGACATCTGACTGCAGCCATGCGGTTCGGAACCGAGCGAGCGGCCTCGATTACCGTCAGCGATGGCGGCGGCGCGTGGGTCCGCCGCGCGGTCATTCTCGGTGAGGGTGGCCGGCTGATCGTGACGGATGAGGGTGTGTCATGGACCGATCCCGGCGGCGTCAGCCAAGAAGCACCCCCAACCGAGGGACAAGCCAATGCCGGCGAACTGGCTGGATGGCATTTGCGGAGACTTGCCGCAGGACGCGAAATATCCCGCATCTCACTGGAAGCCGCAGTCGTCCTGGAAAGCGCCCGCCTCAGTTGCCTGACGCGACAGGTGGAAGATCCCCAGCACATCCGAAACATGATCGGCCGCAGATAGCAAACAGCGACCGGGTACCGACCGATTACCCACTCACAATCCTCGCATGCAGCGGCATCAGGATGCTCGGAATGATGCGGTCCTCGACCATCCGCTCAGCATGGCCGGCGAGCATGGCCAGAACATCGGGAAGTTCCTTCAGATCGCGAAATGGACCATTGCGGCGGACGGTGAGATAGACACTCAGCGGATCTCGCAACTCACCGCCGGGCCCCTCGCGAGAACCGCCGCGGGTCTTGACCTCCACACTCGCCTGCGTCCGCTCGCCCTCATCCAGCGACATCACGAGAAAGGGCTGCACGTCGGAGAGATGTTCACGGTCTTGCTCGACGACCTCGGCAAGCGGTGAGCCTGCGAGCAATGCGTCAAAGACGATCTCGTTGCGATTGCCCGACACATCCAGATCGAACCCGAAGATGAGTTCAATCGACTCGACATCAAGCGGTGTGATCGACAGGAAGTAGGGTGCGTTCTCCAGCAGCATCCGGTGCAGTCGGTACGGGGCCACCAGTTCGTCCGGATTGACCCAGCCACTTCGTACGCTGGTCCGCTGCAGCGCTACCCAAGCGTAGCGCCCTCCGATCTCGGGCGATTCCAAGGCCAACTCCCCGCTGTAGCGGCGGAACCGATCCAGTTCGGGCATCTCCTTACGAAGTCGGCCGAAGAGGTCCAGCACCGATTCGCGGTGCGACGGCAAATCAAGCGTCAAGCCCATGCGGTGATTGACGTAGAAATCGGTGCACAAGGCACCCAGGCTGGTCGAAACGGTGCTCACGCCGAAGAGTGTAGCGAGGAGCGGCTCAGGGGCTGCACCTGCCAATACGTGAGCGAACGCCACAGCCACTCCATCGGGCCAAAGCGGAATACGCTCAGCCACAGCGGCGACCAGATCAACTGTGCCGCCCAGATGCCCATGACGATCACAAGCTGCTCGGCGTAGCCGAAGTGTCCGTAGTACCCAAGCCCCCACCCGTAGAAGATCACGCCGCACAGCACGCTCTGCGCGAGATAGTTGCTCAGCGCCATGCGGCCGACCGCGGCCAGAGACGATCGAATCACCGCAGCGAGGTTGATCCGGCACAGCAGCATGACCACACCGATCCAGCCCGCTGCAACTCCAATGCTTCCCCAGTAGTTCCAGAGCGTGTTGGCAAAGGCCACATCGATGCCGCTCCACCCACACGACTCCTGCACCGAGAGGCCGTGCCACACAAGTGGTATGCCGAATGCAAACCCCACAGCGGCCATCAGCACGTGGAACAGAGGACGTCGCTTCGTATCAAAGACCCCCCACTTGAAGCAGGCCATGCCGATGAGCATCAGCCCGCCCGCCCGCCACACCACCCATGCGAGCAAGATAAAGGTCTCCAACGTTGTGGCCAGACCAATGCGCATCGGTGCCTGATCCAGCCATCCACCGGCCCAAGCTGCCTGCTCCTCGGCGAGCCCCTCCGCAGTCGGCGCTGACAACGCCTTTACTTCCGCAACCACTTCCGGACCGCCCATTGCCACCGCCGAGCCCATACCCAGCCAGATCATCGCACCGACGATCAGCAGGGCCGCTCCAATGGTCGCCTGCGCCCATGGCCGCAGATGCCGCAGCGGATACACCGCCATGCCACAGACTGCGTAGCCGACGAGGATGTCCCCCCACCAGAGCAGCCAAGCATGGCAGAGGCCGATGAGCAGCAGCCAGCCCATCCGTCGATAGTGCAGGCCGACGCTCTGCCCGGTTCTGGTTTCAGCGCGACTCGTGAAGATGACCAGCCCCGCACCGAACAGCAGCGAGAAGATCGCCATGAACTTCTGATCTGCCAGGAGTTGCACAGTCGTGAAGGCAAAAATATCCGCGGGTGTTTCGCCGCCAGCCACTACGGGCGAAGAATAGGCGGCCGAAGGCAACGCAAAGGTTCGCACATTGAGCAGCAGAATGCCGAGCAGCGCCACGCCACGCAGCACATCGATGGAGGCGATTCGCTCGCCGAGGCGGACAGGGGCCGCTTCAGGTGGCGATGTGTGAATCTCCATCGAAGCCGAGGGCTGCGGCATGCTCAAGCGACAGCCGCGCACACCTGCTTGGCCGCGTCCCCGAGATCGATCGCAGTCCGCATGGTGGGCAGGCGTTCCTGCGCTTCCTCCAGCACCACTCTCGCCGCATCGACGTTTGTCCCCTCGAGTCTGACGATCAATGGCACCTCGAAGCCCACTTCCTCGGCCGCCGCGACGATGGCCCTCGCAATGCGGTCGCACTGCATGATGCCACCGAAGATGTTGACAAGTACACCCTTCACCGATTTCTCAGAAAGGATGATTCGAAAGGCCTCGGTCACGGCTTCCTGCGTTGCATCGCCACCGACATCGAGGAAATTGGCCGGCTCGCCGCCATGGAGTTTGATGATGTCCATCGTGCTCATCGCAAGACCTGCACCGTTGACGAGGCACCCGATGTTGCCTTCGAGCGCAACGAAGTTGAGTCCCACCTCTCTGGCCCGCAGTTCGTCTGGATCCTCTTCGGTCGGATCGAAAAGTTCTGCAATAGCCCGCTGTCTGTACAAGGCGTTGTCATCAAAGTTGAACTTGGCGTCAATCGCGATGACCTGGCCGTCGGGGTGCTCATCACTTGAGGGCGTAACGACCAGCGGATTGATCTCCGCCAGCGACGCGTCCGTCTCGATGAACAACTGCGCGAGATTCATCGCAAGGCTCACGAACTGTCTGACCTGCTTGCCCTTCAAGCCAAGACGAAATGCGAGATCGCGTGCTTGGAACGGGCTGAGGCCGTCAAGCGGATCCATCGGCACTTTCAGAATGGCATCGGGCCGCTCCTCTGCAACCTGTTCAATCTCAACACCACCCTCTGCTGAGGCGATCAGCGTGTTCGTTCGCCTCGCGCGGTCAGTCGTGATGGCGAGGTAGATCTCCCGCTCGATGTCGACGCCCTCGGCGATGAGGAGCCGATCCACTTCGAGCCCCTCCGGAGGCGTCTGCGGTGACACCATGCGATTACCGAGCATGAAGGTGGCGGCGTCCTTGACTTCCTCGGCGGTGTGGACCACCTTGACGAAGCCCGCCTTTCCCCGTCCACCAGCGTGGACCTGCGCCTTGACGACAATGACTGGAGGTGATCCTGCAAGCAACCGGTCTGCGGCCAGCACCGCATCCTCGACCGTCGTGACCATCTCTCCATCAGGAACCGGGACATCCGCTCCGGCCAGCAACGCTCTTGCCTGATACTCATGGATTTTCATTGCTGTGATACCGCTCCAAGTAAAAACAATGCTTTGCAGTGCTCAGAAACGAGAAGTGTAACAATAGTGCTCTCAGAATCTCCTCGATGTGGTAGAGTGCATGAACTGACGGGGCATATACCGGGGTCGTGTATTGTGCTGACCTCAGGAATAAACACCCTTATGGCTCGAACTCCATCCACCATGGTGCCGCTCGGCACACCTCTGCCCGCCTTTGAATTGGCGGATGCAGCGGGTGTCATGCATACATCAACCACGCTGATGAGCAAACATGGCCTGCTGGTGATCTTTATGTGCAACCACTGCCCCTACGTCGTACATCTGGCTGACGAACTCGGGCTGCTCGGTGTCTACATGGACCGCGGGCTCGGAATCGTGGGCATCAACAGCAACGATGTCGAGCACTACCCCGACGACGGCCCCGAGCACATGCCTGCCTTCTCTGCTCGGCACGGCATCACTTTTCCCTATCTGTCCGATCCCATGCAGTCGGTCGCTCGCTCGTTCGACGCGGCGTGTACGCCCGACTTCTTCCTCTATGACAAGACAGGAACGCTCGTCTACCGAGGTCAGTTCGACGACACCAGGCCCGGTGACGTGTCCCCGGTCACGGGAACAGATCTCCGGCGAGCGATGGACGCAGTCTGCCAAGGCATGCCGGTTGACGGGAAGCAGATCCCTTCGGTCGGCTGCAACATCAAATGGAAAGCAGCACCCTGCTGCGGAGGATAACCATGGGCACCGAAACCACCCGAGTCATTCAACGCATGCCAACTGCGAACGGCAGGAACAATGCATCCAAACTCTGGCACGACGAATCTGTCCTTCGGAAACTCTATGAGCAGGACGGCCTCACCCAGAAGCAGATCGCCAAAGAAGTCGGATGCTCGCTGCTGACGATCAACAAGGCATTCAAGAAGTTCGGAATCGCCGCAAAGCGGGGCCGCCGACCGAAAAAGAAGGCAGCCGTTCGCCGAGTCGCCGCACCGCCACCCTATGTCCGCATCGCCGCCTGCGGGCTGGCTCCCTCCGAGGTGCGAGCCAGATTCATCGAACTTACCGAAGTCATGGAGAAACTCGGCACCCACGCCCGCGAGGCGGTAAAGAAAGACCTTCACGAACTCGTGGATCGGCTGTAGGGGCTGGGCGGCTACGCCGCCAGAAGCAAGTGGGCGCCGAATAAGAGGACAGTGTCATACGGCTCGATCCCGGCCTCACCGCAACAAGGCCGTGTATTCACCCCTCCGCAACGAACGTCACGACTACCCTCCGCCGATGCTCGCCGCGGCGATGCTCGCAGAGGTAAATGCCCTGCCAACTCCCGAGTGCGAGTCGGCCATCGATCATGGGAATCGACAGAGACACATCGGTCACCATCGCTCGCACATGTGCGGGCATGTCGTCCGGCCCTTCGGCCGTGTGTGTCCAGCAGGGATCATCTTCGCGAATGGTTCGTCCAAGCCACGATTCGAGGTCACATCGCGCCGAAGGATCCGCGTTTTCTTGAATGGTCAAACTTGCCGAGGTGTGCTGCACGAACAGGACACACAGGCCGTCTCGGACATCGGATCCGGCCGCAACCCCCGCAACATCGCCGGTAATCTCGTGCAGCCCCTGCCCGGGGGTCTCGATCATCAACACGACGCCCACTCAACGACTGCTCATGCCGAGTTCTCGATGTCGCTCACGCACATCTTGTCTGGCGTTCTTGAGAAGTTCCTGCGTTTCTGCAGCCTCTCTTGCCCGAGCGGCGCGGTTTTGACGCACCGACTCACTTTCCTCCGGTCCGCAGCCGGTCAAACCGAGGCCAGCCAGAATCAGGATGAACAGCACTACCCGCATGACACCGATCATCCCCTCACTGCCGAGCAGGGTCAAGTGGCGGGTTTGCCGGGAAGCTCGGCGACAGTCGACGGCACCTGCCCGTCGGGGCCGAGAGCGCCGGCGTTGATCCAATCGACGATCGTCTGGATCTGCACCTCGCTCAACGGCTCGCCCTTCTCTGCCGGTGGCATGATGTCCTCATCATCCGCGGGCTTGGTGATGAGCGTGTGCAGCGTGCTCGCCGCCGCATCGCCGGGCCGGACCACCCAATCCGCCGGATCGCACTCAAACATCTTCCTCCACGGCACCAACCGGAGATCTCCCTTCTGACGCTTGCCGCCGTGGCACTTCTGGCAGTGCGTACTCAGAATCGGCTCGACAGATGACCAACCTCGATCGGACGCCCGAAGCGGGGCGAAGACCCAGTCCGATCCCCACGCCATTTCACCTCCAAAGTGGGCTGAGATGACAACCAGTACCGCCGCAACCACCGTAAACGCCAGATGCGGCGCCGCCCAATCACGTCCCCGCCACCGCCGAAGCAGCCAGCCGATCGCCGCCAACCCCGTCACCCCCACCGCCGCCACGGCGGTCCAGCGATGCAGCGTGAGCAAACGCCCCACCTCGCCACCGCTCTGGGCCAGCATCCACCCCGCCCACAGAGCCACTCCCCCGCCCAAGAGACCGAACCACAAGCACACACCCGCCGTTGGGGAGGCTTGATCCCGCCTGCCCATCACGTACCAGAAGACTTCCAGGCCCGCAGCAAGCAGGATCAGCGCGATGGGAAAATGCACCAGCAGTGGGTGGAAACGGCCACATACCTGCCAGAACGCCTCAATTGTGGCCACACACGGCATGGATAGATGAACCCCTTCGACAACCACTCGGCACCATATCAGGGCCCCTGATATGAGGAGTTTTATGTCCGAAATATAAGCAATACACCGCCAAAAGACGCTTCGTTTGTCTCGCCTCCTATGCTAGGTTGGCTGGGAAGAAAGTGGGGTGGACAACCCATCCTGAGAGGAGATACCCGATATGTTCAACCGGACCACGTACGCTGCTGCTGCAGCGGCGATCTTGGCGGTCTCAACCAGCGTGGCGCTGGCTGATACCGATGCATCAACATTGGACTGGCCCGTGGGCAACCACGCATGGATCGGTCTGAATACCGGCAATCTCGACAATGACATCAAGGAGCAGCACGTGCTCTTCGATGACATCGTTGCGATCGACAATGCTGCGTGGATCAGGTTGCACTTCGGGGCAACCAAACTGGACCGCGACTCCTTCATCCGCGTCACCAGCCTTCGCGATGGCGAGGTTCAGGAACTCGACGCGAGCACCCTGTCTCTCTGGAAGAGCTCCTCCGCCTACTTCAACGGCAATGCCGTCCGGGTCGAGTTGATCGCCGGCGGACTGACCAACAACACCATGTCCATCGAAACCGCCACATGGGAATTGATGGACTCTGATCGAGGCGACGGCTGCGGAATCTGTTCCG
>MPLX02123827.1_pt1 | contig 48577 bp, 61 predicted proteins | sample 1617341 | NCBI WGS metagenome assembly MPLX02 (sample SAMN05944804, study PRJNA350692) | marine metagenome | biome: marine; feature: ODZ; material: water; isolation source: 120 m water sample filtered on 0.2 um supor filter | place: Pacific Ocean | collected 2012-04-08 | depth 120m m | reverse complement strand
ATAGAGATTAGAGACCAGCTTGCGATAGCTGGATTTATCAACCACACCCTTGAGGAAGCAGGTCACGAAACCGGTGTTCTCCGCCATCGTGTGAGCTTTCTTGGTGCCTTCCTTGAGCTGGGCAGCAAGATCGATCGACATATGGACTAAGTAAAGAGCTCAACAGAAACCCTACGGGTGTGCTGACAGGGGAGCCTTGATTTTGTGGGCAACAATGCAAAAAGACATGGACGCATGCATTGCGTGTGGGGAGCCAGAATTCCCTGTGCTGCTTATGACTGCGCCTCCCGCTGAGAGACCAGTTGGCTGAGCATGCCTTCAATCTTTTGCAGCTCGGGATTCTCAGACAGGTTGACTTCGATTTGTTTTTGAGGCAGACGCAGCTTTTTCCCCAGGCTGATGACGTGATCCCTGAGCCGATTTCGATAGGCGGAGAGCTCGGCAATGGTTTCCTGAAGCTCTTGGGCAGTGGGGTCTGACATGAATCAAATCTGGTGCTGACACATTACTAAGGCTGACTTGACGATCCCCCCGTTTTCACAAGCGCTGTTTACCTGATCGAGGGCAGATCTCTCAGGCAATATTTGGAAGGGAATCCGAAGAAACGCTCACGCCCTGGCCTTGGCCACCTCTCTCGGGGGGAGGTGCTGAAGATTATTAACTCAAAAAGAGTTGCTGCAACTGGGTTTTCCCGATCGCCACCATTATGGTGACGAAGCGTTGCGTGACTTGTCGTTCTTTGGAGGCCACTGGAAAGCGACGTTTAGTTTGGCTTTGCTCTTTACCTTCCTTGGGTTTCGCCTGTCTGTCTTCTGAAGTCCTGCCTTGTGGGATTTTTCGGATTTCAAAAGCATTCCCCGGTTAGATCAAGACGCATTCCTCCCTTAATTGTCTGGCTCCCCAATGCTCGACGCATTTTCCCGCTCGGTCGTCAGCGCCGACGCCAAAACTGCTGCAGTTGGCGGCAATGATATTGCTGCTCTGCGTAGCTATGTCGCCGCTGGCAACAAGCGCCTTGATGCCGTTAATGCCATCACCTCCAATGCCTACTGCATCGTCACCGATGCTGTAACCGGCATGATTTGCGAGAACACCGGTCTGATTCAGGCTGGCGGCAACTGCTACCCCACCCGTCGTATGGCTGCCTGCCTGCGTGATGGGGAAATCGTTCTTCGCTACATCTCCTACGCCCTGCTGGCCGGCGACCCTTCAGTTCTTGATGATCGTTGTCTGAATGGTCTGAAGGAGACTTACATCGCTCTGGGTGTTCCCACTCAGTCCGCATCCCGCGCCGTTGGGATCATGAAGTCTGCTGCAACCGCTCTGATCGGTCAGACAAACACTCCAGCTCTTGGTGGTAGCAAGTACCGCAAGATGGAAACGACTCAAGGTAATTGCTCTGAGCTGATTTCTGAAGCATCCGCTTACTTTGATCGCGTGATCAGCGCAATCGGCTGATTCATCCGAGCAATCACTTTTTAAACCAAACACTCATCCATCTTAAGGATCTCCTCGATGAAATCCGTTGTCACCACCGTTGTTACCGCTGCTGACGCAGCCGGTCGCTTCCCAACCCAAAACGACCTAGAAGCCGTTCAGGGCAACATTCAACGTGCAGCTGCACGCCTAGAAGCTGCTGACAAGCTTGCTGCTGGCCTCGATAAAGTCACCAAGGAGGCTGGCGATGCCTGCTTCAGTAAGTACAATTATCTGAGGACAGTCGGCGAAGCTGGTGAGAATCAGACCAAGGTAGACAAGTGCTACCGCGATCTGGGCCACTACCTTCGCCTGATCAACTACTGCCTGATTGTTGGCGGCACCGGTCCCCTCGACGAGTGGGGCATCGCCGGAGCCCGTGAAGTGTTCAGAAGCCTGGCTCTTCCCACTTCAGCCTATGTTGAGGCTCTGACCTACACACGTAACCGCGGTTGCGCTCCACGTGACATGAGCCCACAGGCTCTGAACGAGTACAAGAGCTACATTGACTATCTGATCAACGCTCTTTCCTGATTCTTTGCTTTCAAAGATCAGTTGCTTGGAGGCCCCTTAGGGCCTCCTTTTTTTGTGAGCTAAAACCAGTTTGGTCAGCTGATTGATTGGTTGATGGGTGGCTTAGGATCCTTGCAAGGCAGGGGCGTAAGTGCCCGGCCTGTTTTTACTCTCAGGATAATGAGGATGAGTTCATCAGAAGAGACACGCCCTGATCTGGATCGTCTGTTTGAGGACCTTTCGCATCCAAATCCAAACATTCAAAACCAGGCTTTCTGGGCCATGGTTGAACATTATCCTCAGGAATCGATGCCAAGATTGCTCGCTTTGCTTGATCAGTCTGATACCTCTTTGCGACGGGCCGCTGTTCGCGGCATGGGTGCTTTTGGGGAGATTTCTTTGCAGCCCCTGGCTGAGAAGTTCCGGAGCAGTGAGGATGGCACAGTCAGGGCCAGTTGTGTGAAGGCTTACGTTCAGGTGGCCGCCAATTATCCTGATGAGCCCTTCTCTAAAGATGCGATGGCAGTGTTGGAGGAGGCCCTGGAAGATGATTGTCCAGTTGTTTCTCAATCTGCTGTGATGGCTCTGGGGCAGGTTGGCAAACAAGGAGCAGCGGGGAAACAAGCACTTCCTCTGTTGTTAAAGATTTGCCAGGGTGAGAATATTGCCCATATGCAATCTGCTGTGATGGCCTTGGGGGAAATTGATGATCCTGATTCTGAAGCGTCCTTAAGAGCCTTGTTGGCTGATGAATCCATGGACCCACTGGTGAAAGAGGTTGCTGAATCATCTTTGGCGCGTTTTGAAAACATGAAGGCAAACAGGCCAGTCAGCGGCTAATTGACTGGATTAAGCCTGCATTTTGAAGGTCTTTTAGAGCCCCTAATTGCTCTTGGATAGCTGATTGATGGAGAGGGTGAAAACTCCTTTTACACTACTATCTTCCTCTGAGGTTGCGGCTTCTTTTATGGCTTCAATGGCATCAGTGGCTTGAAGCTTCATTAATGAAAGTGCAGCATTTTTGCGCACCTGGGCAACCTCGTCCCTCAATTTGGGTGTGAGCAGTGGCATGGCGCCATCAGGATCGTGAAGCTTGCCAAGCAGGGTTGAAGCTTCTGCTCTCACTTCGCTGCATGGGTCGTCCAGTGCTTCCACAACAAGGGTTTTTGCTTCCTGATCGCCAAGGGACTGGATCTGATCCCCGAGAGCTGAAATGGCTGCCACGCGAATCTCGGCATGTTCGGACCGGGCGGCTTCGCGGAGAGCCTCTGGGGCCTTGGCTCCGATGAACGCCAGGCCCAGATTGACAAGACCAACTTGAAAGGGTGTGCAGTTGGGGTTGACCAGGATGTTCAGCAGGGCATCAACGGCCTCAGGACCGATGGTGGCCATGGCCCCTGCAGAAGAGCCCTGAACAACCGGATCACTGTCGTTGAGAAAGGCTTCAAGTAGGTCGGGCAGAGCTTTGGGATCTCCGATCAAGTTGAGAGTCTTGGCCGCCGCCCTTCTCACGGTGACGCTTTTATGACTCTTCATGGCCTTGCAGAGGGTGGGGATGGCTGCCTGACCAACGGCCCCGAGACTTTTGGCAAAGGTCAGTCTCAGAGCCCCGCGTTGGTCACCGAGTCCGGCAACCATGCGTTGGATCAATTCACTATCGGCTTCCGCAATGCGACCGGCAAGGAGTTGGGCTTTCAACTCAGAGGCCAGCTCCGTGGCCTCCTCTTCACTGAGTTGCTCCACGTCTTGGTTGCTGGGCAAGGTGTTCTCTTCGCGCACGTCTGCAAAAGGGGGCTGCATCATTATCAAGCAAAGTTCCCTGGGATCTAAGGTTCTGCTTCACCTTCCCCCACCGACCAGCGAAAACATTGAGAATTGGGTTCTCAAGCCAGGGGGAATATCAACATTTCCATGACGACATTTATTCTGTCCCACAACCTTCAGGTTCAATCTTCGCAAGTGCCCACCTTGTCTGCTCAAGAGCTTGCGGCTGGATTGGCATCCCATTGCTTGTCCCTGACGGTGTCTGAACCCCTTGACCATCCCCATTGGATGGCGAAGGTGGAGTCGGAACTCACCCCTCAGCAATTGGCTGCAGAGCTCGTCAAGGGATGGCGTTCACTACGTGCTGAGCTTGGACATGATCATCAGCATGCCGTGATGGCCTTGGGTGGGCGAAAGGATTCTGAAGGTCAACCTGGTTCTCCCCTGCAGAAGGGTGCCTGGGGCGTTGATGTGGTGGAAACTTTGGACCCTGCTGAGTTCTTGAAGGCCATCAACTGGGCTGCGCTGAAAGCGGACCGTCCAGTTGATGGGGTGTTTGAGTTGATTGATCAGCCATGAGCACCGCCTGAAACTTCAGCTCTTGCTGCGCCAGCCCTTGCGGCCAGAGGCCACAGACACGTTCACAACATTCAAACCTCTGGAATCCAGTGTTCCCCTGAAGTGGCAGAGTTGCGAAGTGGCAACGTTGCGAAAAGGGAATCCTTCGCTGGCAGGGTGGACTGGGCTTTGAACACAGATCAATATTGGCCCAGGTAAGAAGAGAACCTCTGACCTGATCGCCGCCAGCGTACTGTTTGTAAACTAGAGCCAAGGATGGCAGATGACACCATCCTGGCTCAGGCAAATATTTTTTTCAAGGCACTTACCTGTAAAGGTGGATTGATCTTGTGACGTAGATTTGTTAATGAGGAGATATCAGCTTATTTTAAAATCAATGTCTGAATCTACTATTCTCAATTCAGTGAATGTCCAGTTCATTTGACAACATCCATCCGGGTTTAAGTCAGGCAGGATCTTTGCAGATCTTGTCGACTCCAGTCAGCCAGCTGGACTCAATGAGTGACTACTATATGGCAGCCTCCCATCTGATCAATTTCCCGGGGCAGGAGACAGAGCAAGCTCTTATTCTCCTGGTTGAGACAGATTCTGAGGAGCAAGCTCTTGTGCTGGCCCGACGAAAGGCGGTGGAGGTTCTGGCGCGCCTTGGCTGTAAGGCCGCAATCCCTGCGATCGGCAATTGCTTGAGACATCAGGATCATTATCTGGTTGAGAATGCGGCCTGGGCATTGCAGGAGCTGGGAAGTGAGGATGTTGACCTTCATCAGATCATGATCAGTCTATTGCGTGATCCTTCTCAGAATCGCCGAGTTCTGATTCAGAGTCTTGCCGCCCTTGGTGTTCATGAAGCGCTATCTCAAATTGAGATTCTTTCGGATGATGATGACCCTGGTGTTCGTGGAGCGGCCTTGTCGGCGCTAGCGAGATTAGTTGATCGACGTGATCGTCTTGATGAATTGGAGGCCCATCTGACGCTGCCCAATCAAATGAATCGACAATCTGCAATTCAGGATGTGATTGACTGTGGCGGTTTCGATCTGCTTGATGCGGTTCTAGGTGCTCCAGTTTCTCCTGTTTTCCGCATGAGGGCCGTGAGATCTCTTTGGCCTGATGGTGTTGCCCAGCATCATGGGCTCAATCTCGAGGAGGTTCTTGATGGGCTGCTTTTGGATCATCCCGACAGACTGACCCTTGTCCATCAATATGATGAACCACCGACGAATGAATTCCTTGTTCAGGAGTTTTTTGGGACAGATTTTAGTCGTTGTTATCTCGCGCTTAAGACGCTGGCAGGCCGTTCTGCAGAAGAAATATGGCCTATTCTTGATCAGCGTTGGTGCGATGAGGCCGATAATGATTATGGCGCCCATTATTTCTTTATTCGACTATTCGGCTCGAGGCTTGATTGGCCGTTATCAGCCAGAGAGAAGATTGAAGAGATTGTCAGGGAGGCTATTGATAATAGAAGGCCTCAGTTCATGAAGTCTAGGCCAGCGGCTATTCTGGCCATGATTACGATCAACTCTGAGATCTGTAAGGAGCGATTTAGTAGCTGGATTTCAGAGGAGATGATGTCATTCTGGGAGTGCCGTTATGCTGCTCTTCTGGCTGTTCAGGATTTTGTTGCTTTGCCTGATTGGCAAGATGTCAAGAGCCAACTGGAGCTATCCGAGAGTGATGCGAATCCATATGTTCGCTTCAAGGCCCTTTGCTTCAAGTCGCGGTTTGTTGCTTAAATATTAATCCCCTTGCAATTTCTTCTGCCTGATAGAGGTGGTTGCTTAACGGCCTTCAGTCCTTGACGCCAATCCAGTTTGCTGGCTATGCCAAGGCGGTGTGTTGTTCTGTTCTTGGCGGCAATTGAAGAAAAAAACAGGCAAAGCGCTAATGCTTTGCCTGTTTTGTCCTATTTCCAAACTTCGAAGATTTTCGTTATTTGGAATCTTTGACCCTTAGGTCTATTACTTGCAGCCCCATGCCCGGAAAGGCACGTTCTGATGTACAGGAGGGTTGTGACCTGCCGATGTATTTTGAGCCCGCGCAACTTGTGCGTAGGAGAAGCCTGAGTAACTACTTGTTTGTGTTACAGGTCTGGCCTGGGCCAGACGGCTTACAAGCTTGCTTTTGCTGCCAAGGGCATTGTCGCTGCTGGCATAGCTTGACTCAAGCTCAACAGTTGAGCTGAAGCTTGAAGTGTAGATCCCTGCAGGAGAGGTGAATGACCTCAGGTAGGGAACAATATTTGAGCCAAAAGCTTCAAGATATTCAGCAGAGTAAGTGATGCTATCAATCAGTGCGTCGTAGCCTTCGCTGGCCAGAAATGCGATGCGATCTGCAACTTCTGCCTGATTGAGAATGGGGCGACCAAGCAGATGCTTGACATTCAGTTCAATTCCACGTTGTGGGGAAACAGAATGGAAGTAATGCTGCTTGTAGAAAGGTGATTTAGCCAGGCCATTGACAAAGTCTCTGACGGTGATGCGACCATCAAGCAATTGGGCCTCAAGCTCTGGGCATCTCTCGTTCTCTGTGGCGGGGAAGTTGCCGAAGACTTGCTTGTAGGCTGCAGTGATCACCTCATCAAGGGCACCATTATCATCAGGATAAAACTCCTGGAAGGTTACCTTATGGGGGCATTCAGCATGTGATCTTGGCCCAATGCCAATTTTCATGGATTCACATGACTGGCGCTTGTAGTCATGAATTGTCAAGGCTGCTTGACTTCCACTCGATCCTTTTTTGAAGTAAGAGGATGGAGTGTGCCTCACGGCAGCGTTGATCAGGAATCCTGAAGAGCGCGATTGAGTACTAAACTGATGAGTGCCAAACATGGATGCAACGGCTTTGGGAAGGGTTGCCTTTTGATCGAAAAGGTTGGCAGGTTGCCTTCCTGATGCTCAAAAGGTGAGTTTGAGATCCGCCACTTGGGCGGCAATGACTATGGTGGGGCCTTGGGCAATATAGCCTTAGAATCTGATCTAAAGTTTGTTGCCTGTTTATTTGACGGAAAAAGAAATGTTTCGATAGACGAAAATATCGTCAGCTTTTTCCTGAAAACTCTAGGCCTGCATAAAAAAACCTGACTGAGACAGGCGTTGTTGAGGCGGTGGTTCCCATTGCAGCTTTAAGAATTGACCAAAGTGTCTGCCTGGTAGGCACCTTTATTCTTATTCAATAGTTCCCTGAGGGCGGGGCTTTGATTGATCTCCTGACGAGAAGAGTTCTGACACAGACAGTTTGATAAAGTCTGAGGCAGTTTATCGCTGGGAACATTTAGTAGAGGTCAAAAAAAGGACGGGTTTTAACCCGTCCCTTTTGAATGTGATCTTATTGAAACTGGCTGAAAATCAGGCCAGGGAGTTGATCACATAGTCCAGGTAGTTGTTGTACTCAACAAGTGCCTGTGAGCTCATGTCGCGGGGTGCACAACCGCGGTTGCGGATGGCGGTGAAGCCCACGATATATGTGCCGCCGTCGATGCTGAGGGCCTTGAGGACCTCACGCTGGCCGTTGATGGCGAGCTCATCGAGGGGGCCGGTGCCACCGGTGACGAGGCAGTAGTTGATCAGACGCAGGTAGTGAACAAAGTCACGCTTGCACTTGTCCTTACCTTCGGTTGCGCACTTACGTGGCTGACGACCTACGGCACCGTTGGGATGTACTGCATAAACAGCATCAACAGCTTCCTGAGCAACTTTGTCGTAGTTGCCGGCGAGCTTTTCAGCAGCTTCCATACGTGCGCCTGCACGTTGGATAGCACCTTGAACAGACTCCATGTCGGAGCTGGAAGGGAAGCGGGAACCGCTGTCAGCGGCCGCGATGACAGTAGTGAGAACTGACTTCATGGTTTTTGTAAGGGTGTTCTAGTGAAAAGAATGCAGATACAGCTGATTGTTCAGCTGATGGCGCTGATCACCATGTCGAAGTAGCTAGCAGCCTCGGAGGAGAGAGCGTTGCAATCACCTTGAGTTACAGCCATCTTGCGTGCAGGCGCTGCACTGGTGGTGTTGGTGATCATCGCGATCGATGCAGCCTTCATGATGGCCACGGCACGGGCAGCTGAGCCGGTGGGAACACCCAGAGCTGAGAAGGTCTCGCGAAGACCATTCAGGCAGCGGTCCTGAAGAACGGAAGCGTCACCAGCCAGAATGGCGTAGGAGACGTAACGCAGGCAGATTTCGGAATCACGCAGGCAGGCGGCCATCTTGCGGTTGGTGTACACACCACCGTTAGGGGCTGTCAGGCCAGTGTTCTCGCAGCAGATGCCTGCAACAGCGTCAGAAACTAAGCAGCTTGCGTTTGAAGCGATGGCATTCACAGCGTCAAGGCGCCTGTTGCCAAGTGAGATAAATGACTTCAGTGAGGCGAGCTCAGCTCCGCCAATGAAGCTGCCGCTGGAATCAGCCGAAACGGCCTGTCTAGAAAATGCGTCGAGCATAGGTCCACGAATTCGAGAGGGGGGGATGCATTGGCATCACCAGCAGACACTACATGGAGTAACGGGGGTGGAAGCAACGAAGCGACGTTCCTCAACAGAACTGCAAATATGCGTCACAAAGTTTGTGACATCCGTTATCCGCTTTCTGAAATCTTATGAAGAACCTGCTTGCAGCTCCATTTCAATGGTATCCACTCAGAACCTTCTGCAAGCTCTCTTAGCAGGGGGATTTGATCGCTTAGTTGAAGGTTGAGGCAGCCCCATGCCGCTGCCACCCTCGATTTCGCATATTGAGGGATGGTCGCGGCCAGTGAGGCTCGAATCAAGTCGCTGCGCTCGTGAATCCGACCGAGGCTCACCGCAACGGTCAGGTAGTAGTGAATGACATAGTCACTGCCGAATTTTTTCTGCAGGTCGTCGATCACGACCATGGCCTGGCTTCTTTCTAGTGAGATCAGGGTTTTGGCAGCACCGTATTGCTTGGCTTCATCCCGGTGCTGCAGGTTTTTCTCCAGTTCCGCTGGATCCTCTGCAGCGATCCATTCGTCCTTGAGATCAAGGTTGTTCGGGTTGTCCTGGAGAAGTTGTTCCAAAAGCGGGATGTACTGCTCCGGAATGTCTCCATTGCCATTGGTCTGCAGGAGTTTGAAGGCGCTTTTGGCACGTAGCGGCATCGATACCGGTGCACGTATCAGGGGCTCAAGCCAGCTCACGTCCCCTGCATCTCCCAGATCAATCACCGCTGCATGCCTGCGCCCCGCCTTCGGATCAGTCAGTTGCGGGATCAGGCGGTTCAGTTGCTCGGTTCGCCCTTCTGATCGTGCTGCGTAGACGCAGGCGGCTCCGGCCACCAAGGGATTGTCGTGTTCCTCGAGGGGGCGGATTGCATCATTCGGATCTGGCAACCCCAGGCGGGTGTGGGCCTGGATCACAGCTCGTTTCTGGTTGTCGGGCCCTGTCAAGGCCAGACCGATCGCCTGGGTCTGCTCATCGGTAAGCGGTGTGTCGATTTTGGTGATCGAGTCAATGGCGTTGATCACCGCAATTTCATCGTCACAGCTCAGGGCCTTGATCAGCACAGGGATGGCGCGGCCATTCTTGCGTCGCCCAAGCGCATCAATGGCTTTTCTTCTGGCGATTCGGTCATAGAGATCGTCACTTTCCAGTGCCGAGGCCTTGATCAGCACATCAAGGGATTCCTCAGAGCTGCTCGCTCCCAGACGTGTTGCGGCAATGTATTTGGAGACAGGTTGCGCAAGGCTGGCTGTGTCAGCAAGGAGCGTCTCCATGGCTTCTGCCTCGCCCATGCCGGCAAAAACGTTGTCGAACCTTTCGCCCATGTCAGCTGCCTGGAGAGATGGGAAGCATGGCCATCAAACCACTTCGGGCCACGGTGCTGTGACTTTAGATCCAGACAGAAGCCTTCATCTCAGCAGGCCTGAAGCGATCTCGGCTGACGCTTGCTTCTCCCCAGCCTTGAACCATCTCTATATATATGTCTTGATTCGGGTTGAAGATGGCCCTTTGGGGGGCTGTCTCTGAGGGCTTCAGGGACGCTTCGGTGCCAGAAGCAGGCTAGTAGGATGATTTAACTGGTTGGCTTGTCTTGCCCATGGCTGTTTCGGTTGAGTCAGAGGCTGCTCTCAGTCGATTCGTAGAAGCCCACGCGTCAAGCCCGCAGCTTCAGTCAACCCTGAACGACGTTGCTTCTCTGGAAGAGCTCAAAAGTGCGATCAAGCAGATTGAGCCAGTCCTGACGGGTGCTGCGCTGATCCCTTTGGAGCAGGCGACAAGCCCGGCTAAAATTGTTGTCGATTCTGGTGTGCTGTCCGAAAATATTCCCTGGCGCCTGCTGCGATGTCCTGGAGGCCCTCTGGTTTTGCAGATGATCTGCAAAAACGTCAATTTCGCCACATGGATTGAATCCTGCTGAGCCATGGCAGCCTCTGAACTTGATCGTTTTCTCAAGGCAGTGGTTGATGACCACTCCCTGGCCACAGGCATCAAGCCACTGAAAAGCCATCTTGAGATAGTGGCCTATGCCAACAGCTGCAACTTTGTGGTCACACTTGCTGAATGGGGCCGTCAAGTTGCCATGGATGGGATCCAACTCTCAGATCCTGAGCTTGAATCCGTACTCCTCACGGATCCCAACCACTGGACATGGGCTTTTCAGCAGGTTCGCACCTGGCGAACCCTGCTGATGGAGGCCTCTCGCGCAGAAGGAAAGCTGCCTGCCATGGGGATTCCCGCTCAGGCTGCGTTGGTGGCAGATCAGCCTCTGGTCAATCCGATTCCCTCCTCTGGGGTTTCTGATGATCAAGCAACGAAGGATCTGGCCTTGGATCAATTTATTTGCTTGGCCAAAGAGAATCATGAACTTCTCGAGCAGATCAAATTGGCAAAGCATGAGGATGAGGTGCTCCAGCTTGCTGAATCCAAGGGCTACATTTTTGATTCAATGACCATGCTGCGTAAGTGGAGTCAACACACTGATTTTTCCAAGCCCACCTGGTTTGGATGGTTTCAGTGAAGAGCTGTAGCGTTCTTCTCCCAACCTGTCATGGGGCTCTCAGCTGTTGATTTCCGAATAACGGGTTTGCTTTGCACCACGATCGGCCCAGTAGGTTACAAATTTTTCTCCTCCTGGCCTGGGAACACTGGCAACCGCGCGAAGGATTTTGAAGGAGCGCCTGGGCCCCATGGGCCAGTTCCCCACTGCAGTGATGCTTCTTACCCTGCTGCCGAGATGCTCGATGCAGGCTTCAAATCTTTCAAGTTGGGTCTGATCGACGGTCTCAAAAATAAAATCTGTGCCCGCACAGATCAAATGGTGGGATCGGATCCACCCCTTTAATTGCTTTTCGGCCTCAATGCTGGCCATTCTGCATCCAGCCCTTTAGGCAGCAATACCTACAGACTTTAACCAAGCTTCGTCCAGATGATTTCCGAAGTGGGCTAAGCGTTTGAAGCGAAGATGTCCATGTTCTGATCCCCAGCATTGTGCATGGGTTTTGGGGTCAAAGCCTCGGTCGCGACTGATCCATGATGTGTCATTCACTTCAACTTCACTGACGAGATAGGTGATTTTCCCATCCCGTGGAACCAGGCATTGCTCGCCGGGTTCCACCTCGCCTTTGTATTGGCCTGGGCTCACTTCTCTGAAATGCATTGCACATCCACATCGAGGTGTAATCGTCTCGGTTCTGAGGTTTTTTAGCAGTTCGGGCTGATGCCCAGCCCCTGCAATGCGTTCTGGATCATCAAAACCAAAATTGTCAACGATAAAAACCTCGTTAACTTCCTTCAATCGGTGGATCCCTTGCCGGTAAGGTTGCCAGGGATCATGGTCATAGCTTTGTTCTGAATAAAAGGCTGGTCCTTGCAGGAGTTCCCACGGGAGAGGTCGGAAGAAGATATTGATATGTGCAAAGTCCTTTGGGTTGTCCTGGGATTGCTCAAGATTGCTGTATTGACCCGCAAGTGTTTTGGCGAAGATAAGTAGGCTTGATTTGATTGTCATGATTGCTGCCCCATGGCCTCAGCTTTTCAGGCGACGCACTTCGGAGGCAAAAGATGTTTGCAGAACTCCTGAGCCGGCTGAAGTCCTAAGTACTGAGGAGCGGCAGCGTACATGCTCTGAAACGAACCAGATACGCTCTTCAGCTATGGCTTGTTCATATTGAGTTGTGAGCAGAAAAGTTCCATCTGAGAGAAAGGAGTATTCCGACACAGCCTGAGATTCCTCTGCATAGCCAACACTTCGAAGGATCCTGCCACTGCTGGTTGAGCTGGCAATGGGCACCAAGATACAAGAGCCTGATGAAACCTCTGATGGATCATCTGGTTCCCAGTCACTCTCGGCATTCCAATCCATTTGAAAGGGAGCAATGGGATCACCTTCTATCCCTTCCGTGGAAGTGATCAGCTCTTGAACTGAGTTGTCTTGTGGACTTAGTGGCTTGATACGGATTTCGCTCAGAACCTCTTCAAATTGTTGAAAGGCAAGGGAGTGACCGCTGCGCATTGAACGCCATTCCCCTTCACTTTGAGCAACGAATTGCTCAATATCCATGGATTGAGGATGAGTTCATATCATCATGATCTTCTTGCTGAATTCTGTTGGCTTGATGCATGCGAACCATGGAGTCGATCATCATCGACATGGCCATGGGAACTTCAGAGACAGAAGTGTTGAAGGATGTCTGATCACCCGGACGTTCGCTGGAGGGTGGGCGAAGTATTGGCATTGGGATGATTCTGCGATTGTTCAGAGATTAAATCTGATCTAGGAAGTGGCTGATCAAAGAGGTTGAATCAACGATCATAAACCTCTTCCATCATCAATCAGAGGGTTTGGTCAGAGCGTAAAGCTCGTTTAAAAGTTAGTGTTTGGAGTGATTGAAAGGATTGAGCCCCCTTGTGCCTGGATACTCTGGATTGTGGAAGAGAGGGAGGTTTGTCTCACCACTGAGCACTGAACAGATCTGCGGGAGCTGCCGATCTGCATGCCGGATTGCCAGTTGATTCTGAAGGTTCCGCCTCCGCCCACGCCTCTCCTGCCAGCAAAGATGGGGGAAACGATACCTCCGGTAAGGCTATTGAGCAGTTGGCTTTTGCCCCCGATTGCATCGTCACTGCCTGCGAAGTTCTTCTCAAGGGAGGCCATGCTGGAGAAGGTTGATGTGTGGATCCCTGCAGGGGAATTCCAGGCGCGTAGATAGGGAACAGTGTCTGCACCAAACACTTCCTGATACTCAGCTGAGTCCACAAGGCTGTCCACCACAGCGTCATGGCCGTTGCTGGCCAGTAGGGCGATTTTCTCGCAAACCTCGCTGTGGGTGACAGGGGGGCGACCGAGAAGGTGCTTGAAGTTCAGTTCAATACCACGGTGTGGTGAAACGGCTTCATAGAAGCGTGACTTGTAGAAGGGAGATTTGGCCAGACCGCGCACGAAGCCGCGTACGTCGATATCTCCATTGCAGAGCTGGGCCTCCAGTTCAACGGAGCGCTCCCAATCCATCACGTGGGCGTTGCCGTAAACCTGGCGATACCCTGCTTTGATTGCCTGCTCAAGGGAGTCCCTGTCATTGGGGCTGTAGTGCTCGAAGGTCACTGCATGGGGGCAATCCGAATGCATTCGGGGCCCAATGCCGATCTTCATATTCGAGCAGGACTGACGCAGGAATTCTCCGTTGTCTAGTGCTGGACCGACCTCCCTCCAGGTGTTGGAGCGGGCCGGCTGCTTGTTAGCACTTAGGCAATTGTTATAAGAGACAGGGGAGTCCCACTTTGAGGTGCCGCCGAAACCAAGAGCTGCGGATTGACTGCCAGGCATGGTGGAGAGGAGGGGGTGGGGTGTCGAGGAAGAGAAATCTGAGACTGATGAGTGTTTTGGAGTGATGAGCAGGAGTTCAGTTCACTCTTCGCTCTGCTCATCACTAATTTACAGAGCGCTGTTGCTTGCTCTGATCACATCACTTCAGTGATTGAAAGGATGCGACCGCCACGGGCATGGATGTACTTCATCTGGCTACTCATGTCCTTGCCGGACACCAGATAGCTGGAGTTGGCTGTGCGTTGACGTGCGCCAGCCGGCTGACCTGCCACCACGATGCGGAAACGCTTGGTGGTGGGATCCGGGGAACCGGACTGGGCACCAGTGCGATTAATACGTGTCGTGGTTTTACTCCATCCGCTTGGAACCGTTTCGGTTGCTACGGATGTGACCAGCGCAGAACTTGTAAGCACGGTGTCGCTGGCGGCATAACCCTCGGCAAGGCAGAGATGCCTGTTGAAGGCAACCTGGGAACGACCGTTCTCACTGAGGATTCGTACATATGGAACAGTGTCCTCTCCAAAGGTGGATTGGTATTCACTGCTATCGATGTAACTGCAGATTTCAGCTTCATAGCCCTGATCAGCCAGGAGGCGGATGTGCTCACTCACTTCAGCCTGGGATTGGGGGGCTCTGCCAAGGAAATGCTTGAAGTTGAGCTCGATGAAGCGATAGGGAGCATTGGTTTCGAAGAAGCGGCTGCGATACTCGGAGGAAAGGCCGATGGCACGCACGAATTCCCTGGTACTCAGGTAACCGTCAAGGAACTTACTTTCTGCGGAGATGCAGCGTTCAAATTCCATCAGATGGGGATTGCCCATGACCTGCCTGTAGCAGGAACGAATCAGGGAGGCGAGCTGATCTGCGGAATCTCCAGGGCATCGCAGGAAGACTTCCTGCTCACGCTGACCAAGTCCGAATCCAACATAGGAATCACTACGCATCGGCGTTGTGTCGCCACCGCCGCTGCTGCCACGTCGTGTGGGCTCAAAGGAAATCTTGGTGTAGTCGCTTGTGACTGAAGTGGAGGACACACCGCCAGCCACCTGGGTAGGAACCCTGATGGGGGAAACAATGCCCCTGGCAAGGTTATTGAGTAGCTGGCTTTTGCCGCCGATTGAATTGTCGCTGCAGACAAAGTTCTGCTCCAGGGAGGCCATGCTGGAGAAGGTTGATGTGTGGATCCCTGCAGGGGAATTCCATGCACGCAGATAGGGAACAGTGTCTGCACCAAACACTTCCTGATACTCAGCTGAGTCCACAAGGCTGTCCACGACAGCGTCATGGCCGCTGCTGGCCAGTAGTGCGATCTGCTCAGAGACTTCGCTGTGGCTTACAGGTGGTCGACCAAGAAGGTGCTTGAAGTTCAGTTCAACACCGCGGTGTGGAGATACGGCTTCAAAGAAGCGTGATTTGTAGAAGGAAGATTTGGCCAGACCGCGCACGAAGCCGCGCACGTCGATATCTCCGTTGCAAAGCTGGGCCTCCAGTTCAAGGGAGCGCTCCTGATCCATCACGTGGGCGTTGCCGTAAACCTGGCGATAGCCTGCGCTGATTGCCTGCTCAAGGGAGCCTCTGTCATTGGGGCTGTAGTGCTCGAAGGTCACTGCATGGGGGCAATCCGAATGCATTCGGGGCCCAATGCCGATCTTCATATTCGAGCAGGACTGACGCAGGAAATCGCCGTTGTTTAGAGCGGGACCCACTGGCCGCCAGGTATTAGCCCGGGCGGGTTGCTTGTCAGCACCAAGACAATTGTTATAGGAGACAGGGGCGTCCCACTTTGAGGTGCCGCCGAAACCAAGAGCTGCGGATTGACTGCCAGACATGGTGGAGAGGAGGGGGTGAGGTGTCGAGTGAAGAGAGATTTGGGACTGATGAGTTAAGCCAGGCCTGCTGTATGGATCAGCTCACCGGAGTGATGCTGGCGATTTTTCCGCCTTCACTATGAATTCGCTTGAACTGCTCGGAGAGCTTGTCGAATGGGACGAAGTAGACGCGGTTGGATTTCGTATAACGGGAAACCCTACGCAAGTTGTTGGACCGGTAAGCGGTGACCTCAACGCGGTAGGTGCGTCCTTCCGCACCAGCGCCCACTCCCAGACGGGTGGGGGCGTTCTGAAGATTGTTGGCGGGCCGGAAGCTCCAGCCATCCGCAACAGGGGAGGAGGGAGGAACAATGGGTAAAGGCAGGTTCTGATAGGCACTACCTCCGAGACGGGAGCTAATACCAGCCAGATTGCCCTTGAGGCTGCTGCTGCTGTTGCCACGCAGCAACTGGAAGGACCAGGTGAATTCCTGCATGGTGCCGCAGGATTCTGTGCGCCAGCCTCGATTGAAGGGGACTATCCATTCACCGAAACTGTTCTGATAATCAGCTGAGTCAAGAAAACTGTCGATGTCTGCGTCGTATCCCTTGCTGTCCAATCGTTCGGCGTGATCTCGCATCTCCTGGAAATCAACCGGTGCGCGGCCCAGGAGATGGCGGAACGCCAGCTCGATGTAGCGGTAGCGGGAGCAGGTGTCAAAGAAACGGGATCTGTAGAGATCGCTCTTGGCAATGCTGCGTACAAGCTCCCTGACGCTGATTTCACCAAGTTTGAACTGGGATTCAGCGATGCCTTGACGCTCGCTGTCCATCACATAGGCATTCCCGAGGACTTGCCTGTACACGGCTGTGATGATCTGCTCTTTCTTGGCGTCGTCATCGCCGGGGATCAGCTCGAGGGGTGGGTCGCTATCGAAGCGCTCGACTCCCAGGAGCGAAGCTGGACCGAATGGCATTTAGGGCTCAGACGTTGCGCCTAAGTATGTTCAGTCACGAATCTGAACCACGGGGTCATTCTTTATAAACCTCAACCACCTTGTAACATCAGCTCCTGAACCATGCCCGATTCGGAACATGGTTTTTTTTATTTGGAATCCCCTGACTCACCAGTGTCAATGCTGCCTTTGGTGGTGCTGCGGGTCAGGGGATTCCAGGATTGAAGTTGTTCCGGGGGGTGGACCAGGAGTTGGGGTCGGATGGACTCGAGGCCTACGGTCAAGGCGAAATCTGCTCCCCGAATGGATTCAGTGTCGGTGAAATCCGCCTCTGTCAGGTCGGCGCCGCGGAAATCAGCAAAATCAAGTTGACAACCTCTGAATCTTGCTCCTTGACAGGAAGCTCCCCGCAAGACGGCGTGGCGAAGATCGGAGCCGACAAAGCGCACACCATCCACAATCGAGCCGCTGAGGTCAGCGCCGCTGAGGTAAGCGCCCATCAGAATGGCTCCACGCAGATCCATCCCCCTGAGGTCGGTGCCGTTGAGGAAGGCGCCGCTCAGTTTGGCGCCTGGGCCCACGGCTCCTGTGGAAGAGATGTCGTGCCCTTCTGGCCAGCGGGTGGCTGAGTCATAGCGGGCGAAGCGAAGATCGGCTCCCTCAAGCAACGTTTCGCTGAGGTCGGCACCACGAAGATCCGTGCGGCAGAGCCTGGCGTTGCTTAGATCCAGGCCGCGTAGATCAAATCCCCGCCAATCGGCTCCCCGAGCATCCATGGGCTCGGTGCCGATGTGTTCTGGTTTGGCATGTTCAGGAGCGGTCCAGTTGGCGAGATCCAAGGCTGCGGCGCTAGATCAACGTGCGACTGCAGGGTATCTGAGCACTGGCGTCCTGTTAAAAGACTGCCTTAGTGCTCAGCATGTCTCCGATAAGCAGCAGCAGCAGACTGAGGATGCCAATGCCTCCCAGAAGCGCAAGGCCTAGCCAGAGATTCACAACCAATCTGGGTGGTTGACCATTCACCCAGCTGGAGGCCGTTGTCAGCTGAAGTTGAGAGTGCACTCTGGCGGGGGCACGGAGCTGAAGCGAGTCGCGCCAGTCTTCGGCGTAACGGGGGAAGCTCTGGTACAGGGGGCGCTCCCCGCATGACTGGCCGGGGAGCAACCGGGAGCGCTGCTGAGGCACCCGGTCGTTACCGAAGACGCGGATGTATTCCTCGCTGTTGAGAATGGCATCGATGAAGGCTTGATATCCCTGTTCGCCGATCACGATTGCCCAACTGCGTCGTTCCATGTCGCCGTGGACGGGACGCCCAAGGGCTCGTCCGAAGACCTGGTCAACCATGCGGTAGTTGGAGCTGCATTGGAAATATCCCTCGACAAAGCGCTTTGAAAGGAGCAGCCCGCGGATGAAGTCCCGAACGGTGATGCTGCCGCTCCGGAGTTGAGATTCAAGGAAGCGATCACGATCGCAGCTCATGGCATGGAAGAAGATCTGCTGGTAGGCCCGCTCAATCAGCCCGTCAATTCCATTGACCGTTGCCTCACCTCCTGCTGCAGCAGAACCGGAGTAGGGGAGATCGTTCTCATGCTGATTCCCCGCCAGGTTGGAGACCCTGGAGTTCTGGGCTTCGAGTGGATAGTCAAGAACTGGGATGGCCATCAAGTTCCCTTTAGGTATAAATGCTGCCAATCATTTTTCTTGGTTGCCTGCTGTTTGGGCCTTTGCCTTAGCAGCTCTTAACGAGATCAGAATTTGCTGAGCTGCTGCTGTAGTTCGGCAAGAGCGCTGTCTAGCAGTATGACGTCATGCTGCTTTGCCATCTCCGCGTAAGAGTCGGTTGCCAGGGAGCGGAGGGTTTTGAGGGCGAAGAGCAGCCCCGGAATGGGGACGCCCAGCACCTCGTAAAGGCGCCTGAGACCCTGCATCCCTTCTGGGTCTGTCAGGTCTGAGTTTCCAGCTGCAACTGCATAGAAGCTGATTCTCAGAAAGTGATAACAATCTCGCCAGCAGGCTTCGGCGCGGGATTCGGGGTAGAGGGCTCCTCCAGGGCGCACCAGCTCTGGCTGGTCGATCAGGAGTTTTTGGCGGGCTTCATTGACGAGTGAATCGGCCTGCCCTTGCAGGCTGAGCAGCCCATTGGGCTCCACCCCCGAAACACTGCAAAGAGCACGAACCTCATCGGCATCAAGCAGGCGCCGCTCTGTATCAGCGGCAACAAGGATGCTGCGGACTGTTTGAGGCAGATCTGATCGGGATGGCAGGCCAAACACCTTGGCCTCGCGAACCAGCTTGCCGATCAGTTCTGCATCACTCTCTTGGCTCATCTGCTCCCTTTTGCTTGCGTCAATCAGTTGAAGTGCTGCCGCTCATCAGCACGGTTGTCTGTGCTGATGTCAGCACAGGTGCGGCTGTGAGACAGCCATGACGATCGAGATAGAAGGCCCAGGGCGTCTGGGCTCCAAGACCTGGGCATTTCTCTGCTGCAAGAGCCGCCACATCTTTGTTGATCCCCATCGAGTGCAGCAGCTCCAGGACCTGATCCAGGTCCTGGAGCTGAGTGGATCGAATCGCAGATCCAACCACCCAGGTCAGGCAGGTTTCGCTCAGTTGCCCCTCGCTGTTCTCGCAGGCAAGCAGAAGGTTGCAGGGAGGCTCTATCCCCTCAAGGGTTTCTCTCCAGAGCCTCAGGTTGTCAGGTTTCAGGTCGATTCTGAACAGACCTGAGTGAACTTCAGACGGCCACTCGGCTATTCCAGGTCCGCTGAGCAGGAGTGCATTCATCCTGTCTTCCGAGGAAAGGCTCATGTGCAAGCAGTAGCACCCACAGTTTATGGCCGGATTGTTGTTGCAGTCCCCTGCAGCCAGTCTGTGGGGAGCTCATTCGACCAGTCCTCAAAACGATTGAACTGAAACGGCCCTGCGATGGATCCCCAGAGGTGCTCGTGGCTGACAGGATCGAAGCCTCGATCGATGGTCTGCATGCCGGCTTCGCTCAGACTGAACTCACTGAGAAGGTAGGAGTCCTGACCATCACGGTGAACGATGCAGCGACAACCTGGCTCCACAGTTCCTTTGAACATGCCCTCATCCTCATGAACCAGATAGGTGCAGCCCTCCAGAGGTGAGAGGTCCTCAGCCCTGATGCGGCTGCGAACCTCTGGGTCATCCACGGCTCCAAGGAAGCGTTGATTGTCGTGGATGGAAAAGTTGGAAACAATCAGACCCCTGTCAGGACATTGCCAAGGCCTGATGACGCGCATTCGGTAGGGCTGCCCCGGAGCAATCGCATAGGACTGCTCCAGCAGAAGTGAGCCTGGCTCAAGTTGAATGATTGGTCTGTATCTGATCAGGATGTGTGCGTAAAGAGGGGGATTTTCAAAAGCTTGTTGCTCATTGCTGTACCCACCGCAAAGGAGGTTTAGAAGTCGTTGCAGGGGTGGGCTCATTGTTGAAGCATTGTCGAGAGTTTGTTCAGGAATCCAGCACTGCCATAAACAGTGTTTCCATTGTTTTGAGTGTGCCTGGGCGTAAACGCGGAATGCTGAGCCCGTTAACCACCAAAATCGCCAGGATCATGAGGACTGATTTCATTGCGAAGACTAGGGAGTCGGTCAGCCAGGGGGCTGCTCAGCGATCAGCAGACTGCCGTTATCAAGCAACCGCCCCCACCAACCACCTTGCCAAAAGATCTGCATAGGGCCTGGGCAAGCCCTCAGACACCAACAAAGGTTCCAGTCATATCAGCAAGCCTGAGATCGAGCAGCAGCCTCACGGCAAGCAGAGCTCAGAACGTCTTCCTCCTGCTTAGAACGCAGGCAGTATTCAGGCGTGTTGTCTTTGTCAGCGGCGTTGCAAAAATCTCTGTTGCATCGCTTTCTAGACTTGGGCCTAGAAGGGGAATTAAATAGATAAAGGCATGAGAAATTAAATAATATTTTAGCCTGCTTGCTTGATCTTGTTGAAAGTTAAGGAGCAAGGAGGATCAGCTATTTTGATTGCTATTTATTGATTTATCGGCTCTTTTTTTCTGATAAGGCCAGCGATGATTGCAAGTGCAAACATGCCTAGTAAAGCGGCCCCAAACATCAGACCAGCCTCCTGGCTTACCCCGGCGCCCACGGCAACGATGATGGAATCACTAATTAAGAGGCTAATGATTAAGGCTGGAGTGAACAGACGCCAGCGTGTTCCTCCTATTCCTAGTGCGTAGCTAAGGAAATCAAAAAGTCCAGTCATGAGAAGGCCAGTCATCAGGAAGAAATTTCCCTCCAATTGATTTTGGCTGAAACCTTCAATCCTTTTCATTGCTTTTACTCCAACTAGCCGACGGACGGGTTCGCGGCCAAATCTTCTGCCTATAAAAAAAGCTATTTGGCAAAAGATAAGATCAGATAAAAAGATTGTTAGATACCCTGTCTTGAACCCCAGTAGAGAGCCGGCTAAAAGTGAATATACAGAGCTAGGTAAAGCAGGGAAAATTACGCTGATGCCTCTAAGTGTCATGATTCCCAAAGGCGCCCAGATGCCCATTTTTCCCACAGCACCGCGCAGCGGCTCAATGCCATAAGTTTGTAAAAGGTATACCAGTAGAATAATTAATCCAATGATGAAAGCAATTGATAGGAACTTGCGCAACTTTCTCATCTTCAAATTCCTAGATCAATTTTCATGCTGTGCCTCAGACGTTAATCGAATAATGTACGATAAGAATGTAATGTCAAAAACTTGTGGAGCTATCTTCACGAGAATGTGTATGAGTGAGTGACGCCCAGCCATGAGGGTTTGAGATGCTCTCATTCCTGTTTAAAAGCCAGGATCCCTCTTAAAGGAATTGTAGGGGAAGCGAGTTCTGAGAGCATGGCCGCGAAAATTACCGCCAGGTACCAATCCTCTCTGAAACAGACTCACTCTGGCGCCTTCGAGCGTGGCGAGGCCCTGGTTGGAGGACTGTGGTTCTGGGTGCTGCTGATGAAGCGCAGCCATTGAAGCAATGGTCATGGTTCAATCCAGCCTGCATGTGGCTGGACAGCGGCGTGAACGCCGATACCATCGGTTCGTTACCCTCAGGGAGGCTTGTTCCCGATGGCAGTCAATAATCATCGACCAGCCTTTGAGCAACGGATCAGTCAGCAGCTTCAAGGACTCAGTGATATTGCCGAAACACTCACCCTCAGGGTGCTGCAACTCGAGGAAAAGCTGGAGTCCCTCGAAGCTGGAATCATCTCGATCGAGCCGGTCGACTATGAGTCCACGAATTCACTCCTGACTGATAGCCATCATCGACTTCAGCAGTTGCAGGATCTGCTTGACTCGCCATGTAATGAGGCCCCGACTCTCAGAGTTGTGGAGGAAGCTCCAGCCCTGGTTGAGTCAGAGGCCCACGAGCAGGAGACTGAACTCAATGAAGAGACCATTGAGGCTGAAGCTGATATCGATGTAGCTGAAACAGAGTATGTCGATGATCCGCAGATGGATCTTCTCTCTGCCTGACAGAACTCAGTGAATCAGTGCCTCATTGAATATTCAACATTCTCAGGCGGAATTGAACAACTTGCTTAGCCAGGTCAGGGTTATTGAGTAGGAATGGATGCTCGGCTATTTTGCTCAGCACATGATCTATTCTTGTATCGGTTTCAGTATCCAGTTCAGCGAGTTCTGCATGGCTTTCATGCCATGCCGTGTCAAATGCCGATGAGAAACTATCGGCATTGTTAAAAACACGGTCATTGTCTTGCCCTGGGCTAAGGAAGTTCATTCTCTTTAGGTATAGAAAAGATGTGATGGTCTTGATCTGAACTGAGAATATAATTCATGCATCCCGTTGAACCGCCTTGACTTGGTCAAAACGATTCTGCAGATGCGTACTTGGTGGGTGTTCAGCAACAAAGACATGCTGGCCTCAATCTATGCTGTTGTTGAGGTTAGAGCTTAGAAAGCCTCTGGTTTTACTCCTATACAAGATTAACTCTAGGATAATCCCACTGAAACATCTTCTCCTACTCCTATTGTAATGGGTGGTTGATATGTGAGATCTCTTCATCTCTTTTTGCTCTTTAGGGTTGGGTTGTGAGGTGAATGCCGCCGCCAACCACCCTTTGCATGACAACTGAAGCTCTATGATGAGTCTTGGTCATGCACACAAGCAGATGCAGATGGCTATCGCAAGAGCTTTTTATTGAGCGTCCGAATTAATTGAGGATTTCATGAGCTGAAGAAATCTTCTGTATTGGTAAATAAAATTCTTGCATTCTCTCTGTGGAAGTTTACTCTCACTTTCGTGATCATTGTGATGGAAAGCAGATAACCTCTTATCGTAAAGGCCTTGCCGCGCTCTTTGTCAGGCTTGGATATGAAGGCCATGGGGCTTTTGGACATTTTTTGGACATTTAAAAACACTTATGATTTGAATCCCACCGTGTAAGCCATTGCTTGTAGCTTATGGTTAACTAATTCTCAGGCAAGCCTACTCGGGTTCAAACTTTAAAGATGCAGGCCACGAAGTTGGATTGGTCTTTCCTCTTTACCAACGCCTAGGCAGAGATGATGACTGAACCTCTTGCTTAGATTAACAGCCCAAAGACAGAGGCTGTCATTGACTCTGCTAAAGCTGCAATTGATGCAATTCATTCGATTGATGATTCAGGAATCCGTTTTCATGCCGCTAGCTGGCGTGGAAAACATCGCATTCATGGGGCCTTCCATTGCCAATGCAAAATTCGCCGTGTAGGGACTTTGGGGCTTGCCAGAATTGCCTTGCAAGAAAAGAATCCGCAAAATCAGGATCTAATCCTGATCAGACTGTTATGGACACTTAATTGCCCTGAAGAATCGGCCCTGCGTCATGATGTGGTCTTATCGCTTTAAGGGATAGCTGGCAATCACGTTATGAAAGCCTTGCGGAAAGCTAATGAAACTACAATGGTTTTTTGCGATTCAATTGCGAATTTAAAAAGCGCTGAAAAGCTTAAAAGGGAAATATCTTAGGTGAACAGAATGATGCCTTTAAGCTAGGGATTGAGGCGGATTGGTTAGCAGTATTTTTCTCCTTCGCGAAAATTGTGACTTTCTTGCTTGTCTTGTGTTGAGCATGTTGATTGCGAGTATTCGCCGAGAGATGAGAAACCTTCTGGAACTAATCGTGGGCAAAGTTCATTGATGTGTTCCCGCTGCGGGCAGTGGTAAACGCCATGCCACCTGTTGATGAATCTACCTTTGATTTCATCGGAGAAATCAAATCCATGATCAGCAGCTATTCGGATGATTTCCTCTGGTCCTGCTTCTCGTAACTTTTCCTGCATTGAAGCATTGTTTTTGGCTTCAACAATGAATGCCTCAAGTGCTTTTTTGGTCATGCTTGGAATCTTTAGGCCTAAAAATAAATTTAGGCACATGTCGCGTGTTGAGGAGTTTAATGCACAAAAATTTTATAAATACCTTTTGGCGTCTATTGTCATTTGCATGAAAATCCTCCTCTTCTCATGAAGAGAGGATGTTTAGGTGCACCCTCTGACAAGGTATGACCACTTGAGCTTGTCAATGCCAGGACCCAGATTTGAACTGGGGACACGGCGATTTTCAGTCGCCTGCTCTACCAACTGAGCTATCCCGGCACGTCGCTTCTGCGACAGGGGAATCTTAGATCACGGGGTGGTGCAGGAGCTGTATGAGATCGATCGCGGGTCCTCTCAGATACCCCAGTTCAGGTTGTGGTGCTGCGGCTCCCCTGGGATCAGCCTCGCCAACTCAGGTCTCTCTTTGAGAGCCAGTCTTGCTTGCGTTGACGTTGGCCTTTGTTGGCGTTCGTGCCAGGCAGATCATTCCAGCTACAGGGATGGCGAGTTTGCGCAGTGCTGTTCTTGCCGCAAGTGCTGTAGCACCTGTGGTGAGAATGTCATCGACGATCCAGGCCTGATGTTGGCGCCAGTCAATTCTGATGGCTTGATTGTCTGGGCAGGCCTCAAAGGAATTGTGTTGGTTGCTTTGTCGAAGCGGCTGGCTCAGGCTGTGCTGGCCAAGGGTGGGCCTTGTGCGCCTTAAGAGGTTGAAGCAGGGCAATCCCATGGCGCTGCCCATGATCAGCGGTGTGGAATTTGCTCTGGCTTTGCTTTTCCAGCTGGGGATGGGGATTAGCAAGGCTTGCTTGGTAACCAGTGACTTCAGTTGTCGTGACAGTGCCCTAATGGCTCTCTGGTCATCTCGTTTGCGCAGGCTCAGCAGCAGGCGTCTGAAGTCTCCAGCGTAAAAACCAAGCCCTCTCCATGGCAGGGGGCTCAGTCCCTGCAGGCCGTTCTCGGCAAGGCTGAATCGCTGCTGACAGGCCTTGCAGGCGATCGAAGTTTGCGCATGGCTGCTCACTGATGCTGAGCAGACGGGACATTGCGGCAGCAGCAGCAGCTCGCGTCCGGCTTGGATCAGGGAACCAATCAGGGAACCAACCAAGGGGGTCTCCGCGTGCTCAATTGAGTGTTCCCCTTGATGGGCTGCAGGTTCCCGTCTGCAGGTTTCAGGCGGTGTCTTTTGGCATGGCTTTCAACATGGTGACCAGGGTTCGGTGCGCATCTTCACTGTCGGTGAGCCTGTGATCAAAGCCGATCTCAACCATTTTCCCATCAACCTCCAGCTCCATGACATCAGGCTTCACAGCAACCATGCGGGCCTTCTTGGGGGCAATCACGCCGCCATAGTGACGGGCATAGGAGATAACAGCCTCGGCATGGTCGTCATTCATGTGCCGGCAGATGCGGTCACTGACCTCAGTGGTGAGGGGATCTGTGGCCATAGCAGAAAGGGGTCCTTCAGGTGGTGTCTTTCATCGACAGCCTTGTCCCTGATCATCAACCCGTCAAGCGAAACGTTGCCATATCAATAGTCCAAGGCGGATGGCGCTGAAGCTCACGTAGCCGGCCAGGACAAGAAAAAGGCCGATGGCCAGTCCGTCACGCAGTTTGCTGGGCAATGGCTCAGGGCAGATGGTTTGATTCTTTCGCGTCATGGCCCAGAGCGTTGGCAGTTGCCACGGCCCGTAGGGCAAGACGGGCAACGCCTGCCGCCGGCGGAGTCGTGCAGGAAGCGATGGGCAGCCCAATAAGTCTTTCCCGGATCCTGCGCCACTGGGGATTCCGAGCCCCTCCTCCCAGGGTGATCAGCCTCTCTGCAGGTGGGGCTCCCAGTTCCATCAGGCGCTGCCAGCCTTCGGCTTCAATGCGTGCAAGTCCTTCCAGAAGGCCATGGAGATAGAGGGCATCGCTGACAGGACGCGGTTCCAGCACCGGTTGCAGGCTCGGATCGTCGATCGGGAAACGTTCGCCAATCGCCGGCAGAGGGCGTAACTTCAAGCCACTGCTCTGTTCGGGGTTGATCTGACGGCTCAGTTCCTGCAATTCACCATCACTGAAAAGCTGGCGAAGAACAGCACAGCCAGCATTGGACGCTCCACCGCTGAGCCAGCCACCACCCACACGGTGATTAGTGATTCCAGCTCCCTGCAGTGGTGCTTCGACAAAGCGCTTAAGCACAAGGGTGCTGCCAAGAACGGTGATGCCATCTTTCGGGCCTGCATCAGCAGCCAGCACGGCAGCGTTGGCATCTGTGGTTCCGGCAACCACACGCAGGTCTTGTGGTAGGCCAAGGGCTGCTGCCTGAGTTTGATCAACGCTGCCAAGGATCCTGCCGCTCGCAACGATCTGCGGAAGTGCTCCTCGCCAGGGCAGGGAGCTAAAGGAATCGGGCCAATTGCCGTCGTTCAGATTCCAGCCCAGCCGAAGGTTGTTGCCTTCCTCTGCATCGCTCCAGTCATTCAAAAGCCACCCACTGATCCAGTCAGCCTGATGGCGGAGCAGTAACTCATAGCCAAGTTGCTCCGTGAGTCGTAGGGCTCTGGCCAGGCTGCTGCTCACGCTGGCGGCGGCACTTCCACAGGCAACAAGCTCTGTGAGCCGCTCTTTTTGTTCAGGGCAGGCCAGGTTGTATGGCAGTGCTGCGGCGAGAGGTTCTCCCCTTTGATTACAGGCGAGCAGGGTTCCGGAGGTGCCATCCACGGCGATTGCCTTGAGCTGGCAGCGAATCTCTGCAGGCAATGCCCTGATCAGAGAACTGCAGCACGATCGCCAGTCTTCGGGGCAACCAAGTCCATGGGGATAAGTTGCTGAAGCCGTGTGAATGAGCTGCTGCTTCTGATTGATCACAGCCACTCGAACACCGCTCGTGCCCAGGTCAATGCCGAGCACCAGGCACGCAGCGGTGGTCATGGCGTTCAGACGTTTGCGCCTTGCTGAGCACCCTGGGCCTGGAGCAAGGCGGAGGCCTTGTCCGTCACGTCCTCCCAGGGGAGGTTGAGGTCAGGGCGACCGAAATGACCGTAGGCAGCGGTGTCCTGGTAGAAGCGGCCGCCCCGTTGCTGGGGAAGTTGGCGCAGCTTGAACTGCTCGATGATCGCTCCTGGGCGCAGATCAAAATGTTCCTTGACCAGCTCAGTCAGTTCGGCATTGGAGACCTTCCCTGTGCCGAAAGCTTCAACCAGAATCGAAACGGGTTTTGCCACTCCGATGGCATAGCTCAGCTGAACCTCTGCCCGTTTGGCGAGCCCTGCAGCCACGATTGCCTTGGCCACGAAGCGTGCGGCATAGGCGGCTGAGCGATCCACTTTGGTGGGATCTTTGCCCGAGAAGGCTCCACCACCATGACGTGCATAGCCGCCATAGGTGTCGACAATGATTTTTCTGCCGGTGAGGCCGGCATCACCCTGGGGGCCACCAACCACGAATTTTCCTGTTGGATTAACGAGAAAACGGCTTTTCTCCCTGTTGGGCTTCAGTGGCAGATCAGCGGTGGCCGGTTCCACCACATGGGTCCATAGGTCATTGGTGATTTGCTTCCTGACTCCCTCTTCATCGGTTAGCCCCATCACTTCTTCGGTGTGTTGGGTGGAGATCAGAATCGTGTCGATGGCCACAGGTCTGTCATCTTCGTAGACAACACTCACCTGGGTTTTCCCATCAGGAAGGAGATAGCCAAGGGTGCCTTGATGGCGGACCTCTGCGAGGCGCCGCGCTAAACGGTGGGCAAGGCTGATGGGCAGTGGCATCAGTTCCGGCGTCTCATCGCAGGCATAGCCGAACATGATTCCCTGATCACCGGCCCCAACCTTGTCAAGGGGATCCCCAGCGTGATCATCAGCCTCATTCACACCCTGGGCGATGTCAGGAGATTGCTGGTCAAGGGCCACCAGAACGGCACAGCTTGTGGCATCAAAACCGCCTGCTCTGGCTCCGCTGTAACCGATCTCCCTGATCACATCTCTGACCAGATGAATGAAATCAACCTGAGAATTCGAGGTCACCTCCCCCGTGATCATGCACAGACCTGTATTCACGACGGTTTCGCAGGCCACTCTGCTGCTTGGATCCTGAGCGAGCAGAGCATCAAGCACCGCATCGCTCACCTGATCACAGATCTTGTCGGGATGGCCTTCGGTCACCGATTCCGAGGTGAAGACGTAACTACTCATGTGAAATTCAATTTTGATGGACTTTAGGCTCAGGGACGACCGTCAGTTCATCCCAGTGGTGGATGAGGTGTTCGTGGGCAGTGAGCTCTGTGGGCCGATGCCAGCCTGCGGTGAAGCCTAGGGAGATCCCAATCCCCGCATCTCTTGCCATCTGCAGGTCCGAATCCGCATCCCCGATCAGGGCGCACTGATTCGGCCTCAGACCTAGCTTCAGACAGAGGGCCTTCACCGCTTCTGGGTCTGGCTTGGCAGGCTGATCATCGGCACTCCAGAGTTGGCTGAAGGCGTTGGTGAGCTTGTTGTCGCTGATGAATCGTTGAATGCCAGAGAGGCTGTCATTGCTGATCACAGCACAGGACACCTCTGTTTGCCGCAACGACGTGAGCAGTTGCCGAGCTCCTGTCAGAAGGGTCCCGGGTTGTGGAGAGGCTGGCTTGTCCTGATTCTCAAGCTCGTCTGCTGTCGCAAAAACATCATTGGCGAGAGCCAGTGCCTGGGGCCACGGTTCCCCAAGCAGACAGAAGACAGTGGCTGTGGAGATCAGATTGTGATGCCTTGCGGCTACAGCGATGATCCCCCCTGGGTGAACCCCCTCGGCTGAAAGTCCATAGGCCTCTGCGAGCATTCCCCGCAGCTTGGCTATGCGCTCGTCGCTGGCCTGTTTGCGCTGGAAACAGCAAACGGCCTGATCAAGCCGGGCTTCGGCAAGTTTGATCAGGCCAGGTTCACTATGGGAAAGGGTGCCGTCCTTATCGAAAAGCACCCCGCTGACCGTGCCGACAGGGAGGCCTCTCAGCAACAGTTTTGCCATGAGCCCTTTCGCTTCAGGCCATCATCACGCCGATGGGGTCTTCTCCCTCTTCGGCCTGTTCAAGCAACATCTGCTTATAACGGGCAGCCATCTCCTCAGCCTTGTCGAAGACCTTCTGGGGATCCGTGAGCATGTCACCGGGTTCTGGCTCAAGAGCCTTTGTGGAGAGTGAGATGCGTCCACGTTCCGCATCGAGATCAATGATCATCACCTTCATCTGATCATTCACGTTGAGCACCGTATGTGGTGTCTCGATATGTTCGTGGCTGATCTCTGAGATGTGCAGCAGGCCACTCACTCCGCCGATATCGATGAAAGCTCCGTAGGGCTTGATGCCGCGAACTGTACCGATCACCACTTCGCCAACTTCGAGGCGATTCATCTTGCGCTCCACCAAGGCCCTGCGATGGCTGAGCACAAGCCTGTTGCGCTCTTCATCAACCTCAAGGAATTTCAGGGGCAGGAAATCTGCGACCAGTTCTTCCTTGGCCTTTCTGGTGCTGATATGAGATCCGGGAATGAATCCTCTGAGGCCTTCCACCCTGACGAGAGCACCGCCACGGTTGGTGGCGAAGACTTCTGAATAGATGGTGGCGTCTTCTTTTTGAAGTTGTCGAACCCTCTCCCAGGCGCGCTGATATTCGATTCTGCGGATTGAGAGAGAAAGCTGACCATCCTCGTTCTCTTCACTCATGATGAAGAATTCACGGATTTCGCCGGGTTGCAGCACGTCACTCAGCCCTTCCACCCGGTTGATGGAAACTTCCTGAAGGGGCATGAAGGCTGCTGTCTTGGCGCCGATGTCGATCATCGCTCCCTTCGACTCAAGGGCGAAGACGGTTCCATTGACGATGTCGCCAGGTTTGAAGTTGTAGTCGTACTTACTCAGCAGTGATGCGAATTCTTCAATCGTGAACCCAGCTGCATCCATGTCGCGTCTTGATGCACGGCTGCTCGGATCGTCAGCTGTCGGCACCTCTTCCGGAATGCTCAGGTCTTCTTCGTTGAACCCATCATCGGCATGGGCTGTTTCCGAAAGATTGGCTGCTTCAGAGACAGGAGCTGATTCAGATGTGGCTGTGTCAGTGTCAGTGTCTGCGGCCGAGGCCGAGGCCTCCAGAGCCTTTTTGTCCTGTTGCGATGGATCCGCTTCTGATGGGGTGGATGGATCCTGAAGCTGTTCGGTGGGGGCCACTGACATGGAGGTTTGGCGGTCTGCCGAGGAGCAGTGTGAAGGAGGATCCGTCAGGCCCGCCGACCTGACGAAATCAATCCCTTACTTTACAGAGCAGCTATTTTTGCTCAGCTCACTGCCGCAAGTCTTCCCTTGTCTGCATGAATGCCTTCGAGAGCGGCGATGAAATCGTTGATCCCTCGGAACTGTCGGTAAACCGATGCGAAGCGCACATAGGCAACTTCGCTGAGGTTGCGCAGCTGTTCAAGAGCCATCTCACCGATTTCCGTGCTTTGAATTTCCCGACTGTTCCGCTGCTGAAGCTGGAGCTCGAGATCCTCAACAATCTGCTCGAGTCGAGACGTCTCCAGGCCTGTCTTTTCACAAGCTCTGGAGAGGCCGAGCAGGAGCTTGCTGCGACTGAAGGTTTCCCTGCTGCCACTTCTCTTGACAATGGTGATCGGAACGGTTTCGACCCGTTCATAGGTGGTGAAGCGCGATTCGCAATTCAGGCATTCACGACGACGTCGCACACTTCTGCCGCCATCAGCGGCCCGGGATTCAAGAACCCGGCTGTCTGTGTTCTGGCAGGAGGGGCACTGCACGCCCTTACAGCTCAATAAAGTTAACCAACTTTAGACAATCATTTGAGTTATGAGAAGGGGCTTGTAGAAATAAGTCTCAAGGAGTCTTGCGCCAAATCCATTGGGCGGCAATGAAACTGATCGAAAACCCTGCTGTCCTAAACAGCTCTGCAAGATCGTGAAGGCATAAAAAAGCCCCGCTTGAGCGGGGCTTTTTGCTGATTGCCAAGGCTTATTTGCCGATTTTCGGTGGGTCGCGAAAGGCTATCGCAAAGAAAAGGGTGGCAATCGCCAGAGTCAGGATGAGGATGTAGGCGAGTGTGTCCATCGAGAATCTCCTATGGGGCCTTTAACGAAGGGTTTTTGCAGCTGCCGGAGGCGCGTAACCTTCGGGTAGGCGGCGTGTGGAACTGTCGCCAAGTTTTTGGAAGAGTCCGAACTCAACCTGATCGCCGAGATCTGGATCAATTCCGGCAAACACATCTCTGTAGAGAGTCCTGGCTGCGTGCCACCAGTGGCCGAAGAGGAACAGCAGTGCAAAGAATGCGTGGGCGAAGGTGAACCAAGTGCGAGGTGAGCTCCTGAACACACCATCGGAGTGATAGGTCTCGCGATCGAATTCAAAAGCTTCTCCGAGCTGAGCCTTTCTGGCAAGTCGTTTCACGTCAGCTGGATCAGTGAATGTCTTGCCATCAAGGGCTCCGCCGTTGATGCTTGCCGTTACGCCTTGCTGTTCGATGGAATACTTGGCTTCAGCACGTCGGAATGGGATGTCAGCCCGAACGGTTCCGGCTTCGTCTTCAAGCACGACTGGGAAGTTCTCGAAGAAGTTGGGCAGCCGTCTGACTTGAAGATCAGTGCCTGACTTATCCGTGAATGAGATATGGCCAAGCCAGCCGGTGGGGAGGCCATCACCATTCACCATCGGTCCAACTCGGAACAGTCCTCCTTTTGCAGCGCTGTTGCCTATGTAGTCATAGAAGGCAAGTTTTTCAGGGATGGCTGCATAGGCCTCACTCTTCGAGGAGCCGTTGTCCATCGCCGTCTGAACACGGCGATTGATTTCATTCTTGAAATAGCTCTGGTCCCATTGGAAGCGGGTTGGGCCGAAGAGTTCAACAGGAGTGGCAGCGGAGCCATACCACATGGTTCCGGCCACAACGAAAGAAGTGAACAGAACAGCAGCAAGGGCACTGGCCAGCACTGTTTCAAGGTTGCCCATCCGCAGGGCTTTGTAGAGCCTTTCCGGCGGACGACTGCTGATATGGAACACCCCGGCGATGATCCCGAGGATTCCTGCAGCGATGTGGTGGGCGACGATGCCACCAGCGTTGAATGGGTTGAAACCACCTGGACCCCAGTCAGGCTGAACCGGACCAACATGTCCAGTCAGGGAATAGGGATCAGAAATCCACATCCCCGGGCCCAATACACCTGAAAGGTGAAAGGCTCCGAAGCTGAAGCAGAGAATGCCGGAAAGCAGGAGGTGGATTCCGAAAATCTTGGGAAGGTCGAGGGCAGGCTCACCGGTGCGGGAGTCTTGCCAGAGGTCAAGGTCCCAGTAGGTCCAGTGCCAGATGGCGGCCAGCATCATCAAGCCGCTGAAAACGATATGTGCGGCGGCGACGCCTTCAAAGCTCCAGAAGCCTGGGTCAACACCGGTTTCACCGGTGATGCTCCAGCCGCCCCAGCTTCCGGTGATGCCGATTCGGGCCATGAATGGCATGACATACATGCCCTGGCGCCACATCGGGTTCAGGACTGCATCTGAAGGGTCGAAGATGGCCAGTTCATAAAGGGCCATGGAGCCGGCCCAGCCGGCGACCAGGGCAGTGTGCATAAGGTGCACAGCCAAAAGACGACCAGGGTCGTTAATGACAACGGTGTGCACCCGATACCAGGGCAATCCCATGGGTCAGGTTCGAGGAAGGAAGCTGCTTTGCAGCCGACATGACGATCGTAAGGGTTTCAACCTTGCTATTGATCAAGTTTGTCGCCAGCTGCAATGTCTGGTGATCTGTCGGCCTGGCTTGTGGGCAGGGGTATTGCTGAGCCTTGAAACCCCAAAGAGCTTTTAGAAGTGCTCGGGCTTGGTTACAAATTGCAATGCCTGGGAGCACAATGTCTGGCGACTTCGTCAATGACCGATGCCTGTTGTTCGATTCGTGAGGGAAGGATTTGATATTGAGTGCTATCCGGGTGAAAACCTCAGGGAGGTTGCCCTTCGTGCAGGCGTTCAGCTCTATGGGTTGAAGGGGCAGCTTGGCAATTGTGGTGGTTGCGGTCAGTGCGTCACCTGCTTTGTGGCCGTGGTGGGAAGTCATGGATCCCAGGCCTTGTCTCCAGAAACTGCGGTTGAGCAGGCCAGGCTGAAAAAACGACCCGATCATTGGCGCTTGGCCTGCCAGTCCCTTGTTGAATCATCACTAATGGTGCTGTCCAGACCCCAGGTTGGTCTGGCGGATCTGGAAGCAAGGGTTGCCGCCGCCAGTAGCTCAGAACTCCCTCTGGGCCCGACATCCTGGCCAGTCTCGGCGGAAACCTGCAGCGATGATGCTGCTACGCCCGATGACGAGGGCTGAACGGATCGCGATATCTGCCACCTGCCGGTGATACCTTCGCCGGGCACCCATTAGCGACCATGGAAACCAACGATCTCGGCTTTGTCGCCAGCCTTTTGTTCGTACTGGTTCCGACGGTGTTCCTGATCGTTCTCTACATCCAGACCAACAGCAGGCAGGGCTGAAGCCTTCCCCCACCTGAAATCTCGCCGTATTTTTTGCGGTGCTTTCAGCGACGTTCCGGTTCTCTGACCAGCAGAACCGGAGCTGGTGCGTTGACTCTGATGTAATCGCTCACCGAGCTTCCCAGCAATTTTTCAAGGTCAACAAGTCTCTTGGCAACAAGGGGGCGTCGATCCTGAGAGGCGATCACGACAAGATCAGCATTGATCTCTTCGGCTACGGCGCAGACACTTCTGCCGATGTTCAAGCCTGTGCGATGAATCGGCTTCAGTTCAACACCGAATCTGCGAGCTCGATTCACGGCCTTGTCAAGGATCTCATCGGTTTTGCTTCGCCCCCCTCTTGTTGGAACCATGTCCTGAGAGGCGATGTGAACCCCTGTGAGTTGACCTCCCGGTATGTCACGGGTCATTTCACAGGCCAGTCGCAGAGCGTCGTCGCCCACTCCTGTGCCGTCAATGGTCACCAGCAGGTGATTGATGTGACGAACGTAGAGATCGTCACGCACCAGCAGCATCGGCCGGGACGACAGCTGGAAAACATATTGACTGGCACTGTTGGCAAGGATTGAGCGAAGTCGTCCAAGGCCCCTTGAACCCATCACGATCAGGTCGCTGTTGAGCTCTTCAGCTACCGCAAGAACCGTCTGCTTCGTGTCGCCTTGGCGGATGATGGTGTTGACCTCGCCGGGGTCAAGTTCCATGCGCTCAACGGCCTTGGCAAGGAGGGCCGCACCCTCAAGATTGTGTTGTTGCACCCCAGCACTGCTCAGTTCTGGGACGACGTGCAGGAGGTTGAGGCGCGCAGCCCGAAACCCTGGCAGATGCAAGAGCATCTGAACCATCTCTTCGACATGTCCTTTGCCTGAATCAGCGATCAGAAGATTTTGGAACACGTTGAAGGGGCAGGATTCTCAGCAGACTATTAGTGGGGCTGAAGGTTGTGCCGATCGTGATTGAGAGCGTTACGTCTCCTCCCTGGCTGTTGCGCAAAAGGGTCCTGCCACAGCACACCGACCATGGCGGTGTGATGTGGCATGGGGCTTATCTGGCCTGGCTTGAGGAGGCAAGGGTTGAGGCGCTTGCCCAGGTTGGTCTCCCCTACCAGGAACTTGTCTCAAGGGGCTTGGAAATGCCTGTGGTGCATTTGGAGTTGGATTATTTGAAAGGCCTTCGCCACGGAGAGCATGTGTTGCTTGAAAGCTGGCCTCTAGAGCGTTGTGGGGTCCGCTTCCCATGGCGCACCACCCTCAGCCGCAGTGGCGGTGAGAAGGTAGCGGAGGCCCGTGTTGAGCTTGTGGTGGTGAGCCTTGCTGCCCAGAGTTGGCGAGTGATGCGCAAGGCGCCTGAACCCCTGGCTTCGGCACTGAAGAGGCTTCAGCGCGGCCCAGAAGCGTCGCCATGAGAGCATTGATACAAATGAACTATCCCTTGTATGGATCCCAGGCGTTGGTGGTGGCTCTGGAGCCGGTGTCCCGGCTTGGGAACCGTGCGGATGCGAGAGCTTCAGGCATTGCTGCTGGAGCATCAGCTCACGCTGGCTGAGCTTTGGAGCTATTCCGACAAGGATCTGAAGCGGCTGTTGCCTTGGCCGCCAGCGCTGTTCAGATCCTTTCAGGCTTATCGCCATTCCTTGCCGCTGATCCCAGAGATCAAGGTTCCTGAAGAGGCTCTTCTGCCCCTTGATCGGCTCTGGCCCAAGGGTGTGGATGGGTTGAACAGGCCCCCTTTGGCCCTGTTCTGGCGTGGGCGAGCTGGATTGTGGAACTGTCTGGGGGCCCGTCAGGCCGTTGCTGTGGTGGGCACGAGGCGACCATCTGCCCATGGGCTGCGGATGGCCGAGGCCCTTGGTAGGGCTCTGGCGGTGGCCGGTTGGCCGGTGGTGAGTGGCTTGGCGGAAGGCATCGATGCCTCTGCCCACAAGGGTTGTCTCGATGCTGAGGGCGCGCCAGTGGCCGTTCTGGGCACGCCTCTGAATCGTGTCTATCCAGTCCACCATCAGGGCCTTCAGGCAGATGTGCAAGCGGCAGGGTTGCTGATTTCGGAACAGCCCGAGAATGGAAGTGTGCAAAGGGGGCATTTCGCGGCTCGTAATCGACTTGTGGTGGCCGTTGTTCGGGCTGTGGTGATCGTCGAATGCCCAGAACAAAGTGGGGCCTTGATCTCTGCGCGCCTCGCCGCTGAGCTTGATTGTCCGGTCTTGGTGGTGCCGGGGGATGCCAGGCGTTGGTCTGCGAGAGGCAGCAATGCACTTCTGCTCAATGCAGCGGCGCCTCTGCTCAGCCCTGAAGCTCTGGTGACCCAACTGGGGCCGGGTCCTCTGCTTGAGCGAGGGCCAGTGTCAACCGCTGCAGGACCAAAGGCCGAGGCAGCGCTGGCATTGCAGGCGGGATCTCTGGAACTGATCAGGGCTGTGGCTGATGGCGCCAGCATCGAGGAGCTTGTGAGTTGCCTGAACCGTTCCCCGACTTGTCTGGCGGAACACTTGCTTCAGTTGGAGTTGCAGGGAGTGGTTGTGGCCGAACCTGGCTTGCGATGGCGCTCGGCCTAGCCTTTTGAGATGGCATCTCAAAGGCTGTCAGGCAGGGAGCTTGTCTGCTGGCGACGCTCTCAGCTCAAGGATGGTGGACGTGCCGTTGATCTGGATTGGCTGTTGGATCTTGCTGGTGGTTTGCGATGGACGGCCCTTCAGCAATTGATCATCGACCCGGATCGTTCGGTTGAGCTGGAACAGTCGTTAGCTCAGCTTGCGTCTCTCTGGCAAAGACACCTCGCCGATCAGGTCCCCTTGCAGTATCTGATCGGCAGATGCCCCTGGCGGGATTTTGAGCTGGAGGTGAGCCCGGCTGCGCTGATTCCCCGACAGGAGACTGAATTGCTGGTTGATTTCGCTCTGGACGCTTGCTCAGGTTGTGCATCAGGGCGCTGGGCAGATCTGGGAACGGGCTCCGGCGCCCTGGCTGTTGCCTTGGCAAGAGGCCTGCCTGACTGGGATGGTCATGCTGTCGACTGCAGCGCAGCGGCTCTGAAACTGGCGGATCGCAATCTGCGTCGGCTTGCCCCCCATGGTCGATGGCAGCTGCACTGTGGCCATTGGTGGGAGCCCCTTAGACCCTGGTGGGGCGCGTTCAATGTTGTGGTTTGCAATCCCCCTTACATTCCCGCTGCCGTGCTTGAGCAGCTGGACCCTGTCGTGAGAAACCATGAGCCCCAACTGGCTTTGCATGGCGGCTCGGATGGCCTTGCCTCGACGCGACAGATCCTTGCAATGGCAAGTCAGGCGCTGGCCTCATCGGGCTTGTTGCTGGTGGAACACCACCATGACCAGAGCGACGCGGTGCTGAACCTGATGGCTTTAGAGGGGTTGATCGATGTCTCCTGTCGATGCGATCTTCAGGGTGTCAAACGCTTTGCAAGCGCACGCCGATCTGAACACATCTGTCTCTGAGACCCATGGCGCTCCTGCCTCTGCCTGTTTTGGATGCCACTGCGCTGGCGTCAAAACTGCTGGTTGGCTCCGCTGCTCTTTTGCCAACGGATACCTTGCCGGCACTGGCTGCTGCACCAAGACACGCCTGCCAATTGTGGTCTTTAAAGCAGAGACCAATCGCTAAACCATTGATCCTGATGGCTGCCGATGCTGAAACGCTCCTGGCCTTGATGGCGGAGGCCCCCCGCCAGGAGGCTGCTCTGCTGATCAAGCAGCACTGGCCTGGAGCCCTCACCCTGGTGGTGCCTGTTAGGGGGGCTGTTCGTGAACAGTTGAACCCCTGGGGCTTGACCCTGGGGATGCGTGTTCCCGCTTCGGAGGTGACCAGACGATTGCTTGCTCTCAGCGGCCCTTTGGCGACCAGTAGTGCCAATCTCTCGGGTCAAGACCCTTGCCGGACGGCGGCGGACTCGGCCCGTTGCTTCCCTGGCTTGCCCTTGTTGGGGCCGCTGCCATGGCCTGCTCCTTCCGGGGTCGCCAGCACTGTGGTGACCTGGAGTGGGTCAGGGTGTTGGCAGGTGCTTCGTCAGGGTGCTGTGATAACTGGGTTGCCACCTCAACCATGCTTTGGCTAATCGGATTGGTTCTGCTTCTGCAAGCTGGCTCCAGGCTTTTGATTGAGCCGCTGATCAGGATCAGCACATCTCTGCTTGAACTCAGGGGGATTGGATTTCTGTTGCTGGTGTTCGCAGCCTGGTTGATCGCTGGCCGAACGGCAGATCGAAGCGTTGATTGAGGGGATCACCAACACCTGGATGGTCTGGTGTGTGATGCCGCATAAGCCGGCTAACGGATTTGAACCGATGACCTTCGCTTTACAAAAGCGCTGCTCTACCACTGAGCTAAGCCGGCATGGTTTTTAGTTTAACGGCGAGCTGGTATCGGCTGTGTGCTCGGTTCCGATTAACCAGAGGGTGAGACCCAGACGGTTCTGGCAGCCGCTTTTGGCAAGGGCATGGCTGATGTGGCTTTCCACAGTTCTTGTGCTGAGGAAGAGTCTCTCGCCGATAGCACGATTGCTCAAGCCCTCCAACAGCAGCACGACGACGGCCTTCTCTGCCGGAGAAAGCTGCTTGAGCCTGTTGTTCTGCCCCGGTTTGTTCAGATCGTTCATGCTGGAATCTCTGAGGCTTACCCAGCAAAGATTCCCCTTTGTCGTTATCGGCGGCTGGTCAGGCTTTCTCGGCTTCAGCCTCGGCTTCATGCTTGGCTTCAGGCTTGTCTTGGTGTTCAGGTTCGGCTTCGGCTTCAGGTTTCGGTTCGGCTTCAGGTTTTGGCTTTTTGGCCTTGGCAAGGGACCGCTTGATCGGCAGGTTGGCGACCAATGCCGTGACCCGATCTTCTGTTTCCAGGGTCACATCGCCTTCCTCCAGGTCGATTTCCACATAGCGGGCCACCACTTCAAAAATCTCACGGCGCATCTGTTCGAGCAGCTCAGGGCTCAAATCGCTGCGGTCATGAGCCAGAACCAGTTGCAATCTCTCCCGAGCTGTTGTGGCGCTGGCTGGTTGGCGCCGCATCAATTTTTCGAGAATGTCTCGCAGCGTCATCATTTTCAGAAGATCTTGGTTTGCAACAGTTGCCGCACCCTTGCGCGAAGGCCTCGGCGTTCCTTGCCAGGGTCAATCAGAGGAATGTCTTCCCCCTGGAGCCTTCGCGCAACATTGACATAGGAGCGTGCTGCTGGTGAAGAGCTTGAACTGAGCGTCAGTGGTTCGCCACGGTTTGTACTGACGATGACCTGTTCGTCTTCAAGAACCAGGCCAAGCAGAGGTAAGGCAAGGATATCGGTGACATCGTCCACCGAAAGCATCTCCTGACTGGCCATCATTTTTGGACGCACTCTGTTGAGCACCAGCTGAACGGGCTTGATCCCATTGCTGTTAAGAAGGCCGATGACTCGGTCGGCATCACGAACGGCAGACACTTCAGGTGTGGTGATCACAACCGCTTCCTGGGCTGCGGCCATGGCGTTCTTGAAACCATCTTCAATACCTGCTGGACAATCGATCAGGACGTAGTCGAATGACTCGGACAGCATGGCGACGATGTTTTGCATGTCTTCAGGCTTGAGCCACTCGAGCATGCGTGGATTCCCCGCTGGAAGCAGGCAAAGGTTGGGCTCCTGTTTATGCCTGACCAAGGCCTGCTCAAGTCGGCAGCTTTCAGCCAGCACCTCCTGCGCGGTATAGACAATGCGGTTTTCGAGTCCGAGAAGCAGATCAAGATTCCGGAGCCCGAAATCAGCATCAAGAACGACAGTGCTGACGCCAAGCCGAGCCAGGGCAATGCCGAGATTGGCGGTGAGGGTTGTTTTGCCAACGCCTCCTTTGCCGGAGCAGATCAGGATGGTGCGTGTCTTAGGCGCCACGAGCCATTGAATAGTTCAGCCAGTTTAGGTGCAGTTGGCTGAAATACCCACCCCTGGACCTGATCCGCTCACCTGCCTTTGCGTCGGTGATCAATCGTTGGCGGATGGGGTTCCAGCCGGTTCGATCACAATCGCTCCATCAACCAGACGAGCCTGCTCGGCCAAACCCGGCGGGGGTTGATCATCAGGCCCCCGGGCGACGGAACTGGCAATTCGAAGCTGCACTGGCCTGAGTTGAAGAGCCGTGATCCGGCACTCGGTGTTGCCCTGCTTTCCAGCATGGGCAATGCCACGCAGTCGTCCCCACACCATCACATCCCCCCCTGCCGTGATCCGCGCTCCTGGATTCACATCACCAAAAAGCATCACGTCACCATCAGCATCCAGATGATCCCCTGAGTGCAGAGTTCCCTGATGGAAAAGCAGTTTCGATTCATGATCTGCTGTTGTGGGAACCGTGGCGGCAAGGCAATCAGTGTGCCTTGAGCTGATCGGGGTCAACTCTGTGAGATGGCCAAGAGCGGCAGCGCTGACCAGGGTTTCCGGAACGCAGGATTGAATCCTGATGACGGTCAGGCCGGCTTTTCCCAGTTGATGGCTCAGCTTGCTGAGATCCTGATGGCCGAGTGTCCAATCCTGGCAATCAAGTTCAATTTTTCCTGGTTTGAGTTCGTTCAAGAGTTTTGGCAGAGCATCCAGCCAGTGGGCTTCTTTGAATCGGGGCAGCCTGAGAACCTTTGCCTGAGCCCTGCTCTGATCAGCGGTAGCGTCCTCCATGAACTATTCAAAGCCCTTTTAAGGACGTTAAGACTTGAACAGCTGGCCATCCCCTTGTCCAGATCGCTTTCAGTGCTCTCCCTGATTTGCACTGACTGAATTGGCTTGGTAAAAGTCAGCAGATTGAAAAATCCTGCCTCCTAGGGAGCGATCCTCCTTAAGACATACAACTTAGCCAGAGAGATCACTTGCATGTCCACGTCATCGTCAGGACCGGGGAAGGTTTTGAAACACCCCCATCAACGCCTGATCGTGATGCCCGATGACGGTGTCCAACCGATTGTGGACCTGATTGGCAAGGCGGAGAAGGAACTTCGCCTTAAGCAGTTCAAATTGGAATCCACTGAGGTTTTGGAGGCTTTATTGCTTGCAAGGGCGAAGGGAGTGGATGTGAGAGTGATGCTTAATCCCCATACATCTGGTGGTTTGAGGTACAACGATCAAGCCTTTGAAACACTTTCCAAGGCAGAAGTTTCTGTAGCCTGGACGAGTAAGGACTTCCCGGTGACTCATGAGAAATCGATGGTTATTGATCGATCAGAAGTGTTGATTGCGACGTTTAATCTTTCGGAAAAATATTTTACCCAGACAAGGGATTATGGCGTTTTGACATTCTCTAAGGTGGTCATAGATGAAGTGATCTCAGGTTTTGAAGCGGACTGGAATTGCGAATTTTTTGATCCTAATCTTGATGTTGGTTTGATGTGGAGCAGTGTTCATAGTAGGGGGCAGATGGCCAGGGTTATTGATATGGCAGAGCACAGTCTTTGTATTCAGCATCCCAAGTTTGTTGATGCGGTTATCCTTGACAGGATTGTTTCTGCTTGTGTACGGGGCGTTAAAGTTAAAATTCTTTGTGGGGGGAAACACGGCATAAGTGACTGGGATATTTTTGACACCTTCTCTTCACTGCGAATCATGGAGAATGTTGGCGTTCATATCAAGCGGCAGAAGGCCCTGAAGCTGCATGCAAAATTGATTATTGTTGATGATTGCTATGCTCAGACGGGATCTATGAATATTGATCGTAGTGCTTTTGACATTCGTCGAGAGCTGGGCATTGAAAGTGATTCTCCTGAGGTTGTTGCGCGTCTCCTCTCCAGTTTTATGACAGATTGGGAGCAAGCAAAGCACTATTCAGCTCCCGATCCACTTGATCCCAAATATCATGATCAAGGTGAATTGCCCCATGATCCGCACTTTGTGCATGAATGATTCTCTCGCGCCAGCGCCAACGAATCGTCAACTCTTCTTCGGCATGCTGCAGGTGGCCCTTTCTGCTTTTGGTGGAGGCCTTTCAGCTTGGAGTCAGAGAATCGTTGTAGAGAACCGACGCTGGATGACCAATGAGCAGTTTTTGACAGGGATCACTGTTGCTCGGCTTTTCCCTGGGCCTAATCAGATCAACATGGCTGTGTATATCGGAGCTAATTTTCGTGGTCTGCCAGGGGCCTTGTTTTCCCTAGCAGGGATTTTGGTTCTGCCCTTCACCTTCTTGATGGCTTTGGGCCTGATTTATTTTCAGTTTCACACTGTTCCAGCAGTGGATCGGGTGCTTGCTGGTGTGGTTGCTGCGGCTGCAGGAATGGCCTTGTCGATGGGTTTTAAGATCCTGGATCAATACCTTCGTGATCCGGTTGCTTTGCTTTTTTCTGTAGTTACTTTTGTTGCAATGAGTGTATTTAATCAGCGTCTTGTTCATGTTGTTCTTGTCCTTGGCCCACTGGCAATGGCTTGGTACTGGCCACGTTTAAACTCAAGTCAGACCTGATGATTCTGACCGTTCTTCTAGGTGCTGTTGATGGTGCAACTTGCAATCGATCCGATCTGGGGGATCTTTCAGGTCTGATTGATGTTGTTTGGCAGTTTCTTTCACTGTCGCTCTTCTCTATTGGAGGTGGAAATACTCTGCTGACTGAGTATTATTATATGGCTGTCGATAAATATTGCTGGCTCACTGATGCTCAGTTCAGTGATCTTTATGCATTTGCTGAGGCGGCGCCAGGTCCGAGTTCAATGCTGGTTGGTCTTCTTGGTATGGGGGCAGCTCAGAAAGAGGGTCCATTTTGGCAGATTGCCTCCGCTTATGCAGCTGAAATCTCAATTCTCCTTCCATCCACTCTGCTGATGGTTGCGGCGTGCCTGAGCTGGAATCAGCTTAAGAATTCCCCCTGGCATGTTGCTTTTGAAAAGGGTCTAGGCCCAATCACCTTGGGAATTCTTTTCGCAATAGGACTGAAGATTCTTGATACTGCTAATACGAATCTTCAGGGAGTGATCGTATCGATTGTCGTTTGCTGCTTGATGCTTAAAACCAAGATTTCTCCCCTTTGGTTCATGGCTGCTGCAGGGTTGATGGGTGGGCTTGGTCTGATCAATCGCTGACAGTGTTCAGAGGGGGACATGGGCTGACCTCTGCTTGACCACCCTCAGGCCGGTCTCTCATCTCTGCGATTGCATTGGTCAGTTCGCTGTGAATCTCGCGGGGGTGGATCAACCAGGAGTTGGCTGCCGGAGTGATCAGGCTTGCAACCAGTGGAGACGCTTGTTCAAGAGCGCTGAGCTGTTGACCATCCCAGAGCCGCAGCCCCCCGCGGTAGGGGTGATAGCTGCGCAACTGCTGATGACGAAGCCCGCAGCTGAGATTGGGATCCAAGCCCCGTTGTTCCGCCATCCTGCGAGCCAGGGCGAGAGCTTCCAATTGACTGGTTCTGCTCAAGTCATTCAGCGCAACTGCTTTCGGTAGTTGACGGTTGAGAAATTGTTGGCAGAGCGCCGCAAGGGCTGGTGGGGCCTCCTCGTGCCAGCGCATCAGGTGATATCCGGTGCGGATGTCATCATTCGCCAGGTAGCTCTCCAGGCCAAGCTCTTCGGGCTGCCAGAGCCAATTCCGCATCCATTGATCTGCCCAGACCTTGCCGGGGCCAAGATCCCGTGCCGTTGACACAATCAGATTCAGCAGCCAGTTGCAAACTTCGTTGAGGCGATGGTTGTACACACTGCGGTACATCAGGTTGCGCACTACCAGGTAATGCTCAACGGCCATCAGGCCCTTCGGGTGGATTGCCAGATCCCCGTCCGGAGCCAGGGTCAGACCAGCCAGGAGACGCTCCAGATCGAGCTGCCCATAACTCGTGCCAGCGCTGTAGCTGTCTCGAAGCAGGTAGTCGAGACGGTCGCAATCCAGCTGACTGCTGACCAGGGTTTTGATCACCCTGCATGGGGAGCTCCCCTCCTCAAGTAGAGCTGCCACGGCATCAGCGGTTCCAGAGGCAAACCTGTTCAGCTCTTCGCTGATCTGCTGATGCTCCCGAATCAAGCGCGCTGACCAGATTTCATGCCGCAGCCCGAACATCTCCTCGCCGGTGTGGCTGAGGGGGCCATGGCCGAGGTCATGGAGCAGGGCTGATCCATACAGCAGACCTCGATGCTTCTCGAGGTTTGAATCGATGCTCAGCAGCCTGTTGAAGGCTTTTCGTGCGAGCTGAAAAACTCCAATCGAATGGGTGAAGCGGCTCGATTCGGCGCCATGAAAGGTCAGGAAGGCAGGGCCAAGCTGACGAATCCGCCTCAACCGTTGAAAAGGAGCGCTATCAATCAGGGCCATCGCCATGGCTTCCGCCGGATGGCTGGTGTCAAGGGTGATGCCGCGATGCAGTGGATCGTGAAAAGTCCGCTGACTCATGGAGTGTCAGTCGGCTCCACTTGCACTGCTTGCATTGCCACTGTCTGCATTGCCACTGTCTGCATTGGTGCTTCCTGTAGCTGAGCTTCCTGAAGTTGGGCCTCCTGAAGCTGAGCCTCCTGAAGCTGTGCTTCCTGCTGCTGCACCTCAAGCTGGGCTTCCATCCAGCGCTCCGCGTCTGTGAGCCAGCGATCTCCATCTCCGCCGGGATTGAGCGGTTCCGGTTGATCCAGGATCCGATCCGGTTCAATGCCCCGGTTCTGGATGTCTTGTCCACTGGGGGTGACATATGCGGCCACGGTCACGGCCAGACCACTGCCATCACTGAGGTTCGTCAGGGTCTGAATCATCCCCTTCCCAAAGGTCTGACTGCCGAGCAGTTGTGAACGGCCGTTGTCTCGAAGTGCACCGGCAAGAATTTCACTGGCACTTGCGGTGCCGCCGTTGACAAGGGTGACCATCGGGCCTTCATAGAGCATGCCCCTGCCTGCCCTGATCCCGTCATCAATGCCTTCTCTGTTGCGTGTTTCCACAATTGGATCGTCGCTCAGAAAGGCATCAGCAACAGCGAGCCCTGAGCTCACCAGGCCTCCCGAGTTGTTGCGAAGGTCGAGGACAAGTCCTTCAACATCTTTATCGGAGAGGTCTTTGAGGGCTTCTTGAACCTGTTCAGGAACTCCCTCACTGAACTGGGTGATGCGCAGATAACCAAGGGTATGGGCTGCACTCCTGAGGCGTCTGGTCCTGACGGGACGCAGATCAACATTGCGCCGTTCGAGACTGACTTCTTCAATTTCCCCTTCCGGTGCTTGCAGTTCAACAACAACCTGTGATCCCACTTCACCCCGCAATCTTGCCGCCGCGGTCTGGAGTCCAAGCTCTTCAGCAGATTGCCCATTCACGCTGATCAGTCGTGTTCCGCTCACAACCCCCGCATCTGCGGCAGGGGAGCCCTCAAGTGGCGCAATGACGAGAATCTGGCCTTCTGTGCCCCGGGAGTCCAGCTGCAGCCCCACGCCGCTGATGCTGCCGGAGTTACTTGCCTGCAGGGCTTGATAATCAAGGGGTCTCAGCAGGCGGGTATAGGGGTCTCCGAGGGGCAGCAGCATCCCTTCAATCGCTGCGTAGGCATCCTCGCTGCTGCTGATGTTTGTTGCCAGGGCGTTCTGTCTGAGTCGCCGCCAATGCACCTGTTCAAACCGGGTTGGATCCAGGTAGCTCTGGTTGACGAGGCGCCAGCTTTCCACCACCAGCTGCTCGGTGTCGCTCAGGGCAAGCACCGGCGGGGCCAGCAGCAGGGCGCAGAGCGCCAGACCCAGCAACGCAGAGCAGAAACGCTGCAGGGGCTTTGAACAGTCTTTAACAGTCGGCAACATTGGCTTCATCCCAGACGCTTGGCAGTAGCGCGTTCAGTAGACTCTCGCAATCTCGGCCCACTTCTGCATGGCGAATTCGTCACCTGTCTTCGACTGGTTTCAGGAACGTCTTGAAATACAAGACATCGTCGATGATGTCAGCTCCAAATATGTCCCCCCCCACGTCAATATTTTTTATTGCCTGGGCGGCATCACCTTGGTCTGCTTCCTGATTCAGTTCGCGACAGGCTTCTGCATGACCTTCTACTACAAGCCAACTGTGGTGGAGGCTTATAAATCCGTGGAATACCTGATGACCGACGTCAGCTTCGGTTGGTTGATTCGCTCGGTTCATCGCTGGAGTGCCTCGATGATGGTGCTGATGTTGATTCTGCATGTGTTCCGCGTTTACCTCACAGGTGGTTTCAAGCGTCCCCGTGAGCTCACCTGGGTGACCGGTGTGACTATGGCTGTGGTTACCGTCGCTTTCGGTGTGACTGGTTACTCACTGCCATGGGATCAGGTTGGCTACTGGGCTGTGAAGATCGTTTCCGGTGTGCCTGCAGCCATTCCAGTCCTAGGGGATTTCATGGTTGAGCTGCTGCGTGGCGGAGAGAGTGTTGGCCAATCCACCCTCACCCGTTTTTACAGTCTTCATACCTTCGTGTTGCCCTGGGTTCTAGCGGTATTAATGCTCATGCATTTCCTGATGATCCGCAAGCAGGGCATTTCAGGTCCGTTGTGAGGCCTGTTGATCTGTTCTTATTCTGAAACCTGCTTTAAAGGTCTCCCAGATCGGTTTTCAATAACCCTCTGAATCAAGTCAAGTTCCACCTGTCCCCTCAACCCACCAAGCAAGACCGATGCATATTCTCAAGAAGCCCGATCTTGATGATCCAAAGCTCAGGGCCAAGCTGGCCAAGGGGATGGGACACAACTATTACGGTGAGCCTGCCTGGCCCAATGATCTGCTCTACATCTTCCCGGTGGTGATCATGGGAACCACGGCCTGCATCGTGGGGCTTGCTGTTCTTGATCCGGCAATGCTGGTTGACAAGGCTGATCCTTTTGCCACACCTCTGGAAATTCTGCCCGAGTGGTATCTGTACCCTGTTTTCCAGATCCTCAGAGTTGTTCCCAACAAGCTGCTTGGAATTGCCATTCAGACCTTGATCCCCATCGGTCTGATGCTTATTCCATTCATTGAAAGCTTCAACAAGTTTCAGAATCCATTCCGAAGGCCTGTCGCAATGGCGGTTTTCCTCTTCGGCACTCTGATCACGATTTATCTGGGCATTGGTGCCGCACTTCCTATTGATAAATCTTTGACTCTTGGTTTGTTTTAGCTGATAAACTCGGTTGAGTTGTTGTAGAAACCCGGCCTTAACAGGCCGGGTTTTTCATGTGCTGAAACTTCAGGATCAAAGCTCCAGATCCAGCATCATCACGTCATCAGGATTGACACGTAGAAAGTGGTGGAGGAGAAGGAATCCCACAATGGTCCAGGTCTGATAGGTCCTGGACTGTTGTCCAACCCAGGTGCCTGTTGGACCATCGAAATATTCAGCCCATTGCTGGCGGGGCAGCTGGTTGAGCTGGCTCCAATAACATTCTTCCAAAAGAGTTCTCATCTGTCCCATCAGCAATACATCTGCGTGGGGGTGGCGACGTTCATGGAGCAGGATCGAAGCCCCGAAAAACCAAAGCAAGCTGGGCCAATGCCCACCGTTGTGATAACTCCAGGGCCAGTTTTTAGGATCTGAGCCGGTTTTGTTATGCCATTCGACCCCATCCATGGGTGGGTGGCAGATTCGCATCGGCATCTGCGCCATCAGATTGTCTCTGTTGTGAAGCACCAGACGAAACAGAGCCCGTTGCTGTGGAGCTGTCAGTAATCCGAACAGGCAGGCCAGGGAATTGCCAAGGCTGTAGAAGCGAAAATCCGGACGTCCGGTTCGCATGTTGCCGATCAGGTACCCGCCCCTGTTCTCCAGCCAATCCTGTAACCAGTCTGGAATCACCTGGGGTTGAACGTTGAATTCGTTCTGGTACTGGTTGTCGCCATACTGCTCAGTCGGTCGTCGCCTCAGAACCTGCATCGTCTTGCTGGTGACCCAGTAGTGCTTGAGCAGAAACTGGCGCAGGTCATGCATCCATTGACGGGTCAGGATCAGGCGCTGATCAAGAAGGCGACTTTCATGGTTTTTGCGGCTTAGCTCCATCAGAGCCACACAGCTGCGCAGGGATGCATAGAGGAGCACTTCCACCTCAAGCGGCGCTCCCCACACATCCATGGGCCGATCAATCATGAAGGCGCAATCGGGCACAAACAGCACCGGAGTGCCTTCAAACGTGGGGTGCAAGACAAGATCCAGCAGCAGCTGGACGCCTCGTTGAACCTTCTGGCTGGCTCCGAACTCCTGGTCTTTGGCCCGTTTGACATAAAGCCAGCACAGCACTGGCCACCACAGGCTCGCGTCCACTGATGTGATCCTGCCGATGGACCTCTGCCCATAGTCAGCAATCAGGTCTCCCTGTTCCTCGACAAAACTTGTGGGAAAGACCCCGCGTGTCTGATAGGTGGTGCTCTGCAGATCCAGGCAGACACTCAGGAACTGCTTCACCTCGGCGTAACGCTTCTGGGTGAGCAGATAGATCATCACCGGCACGTTGTCCCGGAGGAAGACCTCTCCGTAGTTCAGGGCCTCGTCATGACGTGGATGCTCGAGAGCCGCGACGCTGCCGGCAATACTCCCTCCCACTTCGATCAGGGTTCGCTCGAAGTGCTCCTGGGCACGTTGAACGACCTGATCTTCCTTAGAGCTTGGTCTAACTCTTTGATGTTGCTGGCTGAAGCGTCCGGCCATGGCGCGCAAACCGATGCCTCTGGCTAAAAGCTATTGCTGCCAAGCATTTTCGCAATGGAAGCAACTCTTGAGATACACCGGAAGGAAGAGGGGAGTTGCGCAAGGGAGGAGTAGTGGTTTATGTTGTTGGACTGCGCGGAAGGGCTGAGCCTGGAAGCGTGGGCCATCTGAGGAGTTCAGCGCGAGCTGAGGGTCTATAGATGGTGTGCTTACGAGCTGACAGGAGAGATCCTGCGGTGATGTAAGTTCTAAAGGCGGTCGCGAGACCGCAGCGCCTGTCGCTCCTCAAGGAGTGTGCAGGAGAGAACCTGGACAATCGAAAAGTTTAGGAACTGACGCT